>ENA-UOYA01000845-UOYA01000845.1-activated-sludge-metagenome-genome-assembly--contig:-NODE-845-length-36186-cov-13.973098_pt1 | contig 36186 bp, 35 predicted proteins | sample MGYA00238163_ERZ764804 | MGnify/ENA primary metagenome ERZ764804 (study PRJEB28919, sample SAMN05720223) | activated sludge metagenome | isolation source: Anaerobic digester | place: Hong Kong...
CTCACATGTACCATGCTTCAATTGAAAATGCACAGGCAAATTGGGATTCGGTGGCCTCATTAACCGATCGTATCATGGCTTCCGGCCGCTATGCTTTACTCGACGATTTTAGAAGTGTTTTTTCTGTAGATCAGGAAAACAGCAAAGAGTCGCTCTTTGAAATTCAAAGTTCAAGTTTGGGAGCTTCATCAGGTGATAACTATCCTTATGTGATTTATGCATACGTGCAAGGACCTCGAAACAATGAGCCGAGCAACATGCAAGGTTGGGGATTTAAAACGCCAAGCACAGCATTGATTAAATTTTTTACTGATCGCGGCGAAACGGTTAGAGCTGCTACTACTTTTCTCTATCGTGGCACAAAAACTCCGGAAGGAGACAGTATCAAAACAAAATGTCCGAATCCTGTTTACAATGGAAAAGTCTATACGCCATCTTCATACAATAAATGGAATTACAATGGCTATGGATTCGACCACAATGTACGTATTTTACGTTATTCCGAAGTTTTATTAATGTTTGCGGAAGCCAAACTGCAGGGAGCAACCACCGGAAACGCCAGTGGACAAACAGCTTTGAGTGCCATAAATGAAGTTCGTAGAAGAGTTAAACTAACCGAATTAAATTCTGTAACCTTGCAGGATGTATATGATGAACGCCGGGCTGAATTGGCTCTGGAAGAAAACAGATACTTTGATTTGATAAGGACGGGAAGAGCACAAAGCATTCTCGGAAGTAAAGGATTCGTTGCGCCAAAGCATAATCTATTCCCCATTCCTAATGCTCAAATGCAACTTAATTCAAATCTAATACAAAACACTGGATATTAAACTATCAAAATAAACCATCATCAATTTTAATCAATCAATTAATTATGTTTAACTATTTAAAAAACAAATGCCTTATGAAAAAAAATCGAATTTTTAGTGTACTTGCAATCGTAATTGCCTTCTTAATGGGTTTTACTTTTGTTGCATGTAGTTCTGACGACGATGAAAACGGGAACAATAACGGTAAAATTGATCCATCAACCATCGCTACTTCCAGTTTGATTGCTTATTTTCCGTTTGAAGACAACGGAGTTGATCAGATTGCGTCCCTATCACCTGCTGCTCAACCCAATGTGAGCTATGTAACGGGTCGCAGAGGGAAAGCTTATCAGGGAGCCGAAAATGCATATTTCCTGTATAATCTTTCCAGCTCAAGCAAATTGGCTACCATGACGCAAGGATTTACTGTGTCTGCATGGATTAAGCCAACCAAAGTTTATGGTGATCCCGTTCCCATGATTTTCCAAATCGGAAAAACTTCCGACCATTTCTGGGGAAATTTGACTTGGATGCAGGAACGAGCCGGTAATGCCACTGATGGCGCTGCTATTGATTCTTGCTATTATAAATTCTGCTTCCAGGCAGGCGGTGCAACACAATGGCTTGCCGACGGATTCTGGAAGAAATTTATTCCGAACACATGGCAGCATATTACGCTCAGCTACGACGGAGCGACTTCACAATTCAGCGTTTACATCAATGGTGTTCTTTATCCAGAAAGATCAAAAGTTTTGGAAAATGCTGGGAATTTAACATTCTCAGAAGCTGATAAGATGGTAATCGGCGGTTGGTTGACAAAAATTCTGGACAATGCAACAGATGCTTGGATGGGATGGTTCAAGGGTAATCTGGACGAACTTCGCATATACAACAAAGGTCTTACTGCTACCGAAGTAAAGAACCTCTACGATGCAGAAGTTACACAAATTAATTAATTTATTACTCATTTTTATTCAGGGAAGATGAAATTCATCTTCCCTGAATTTTTTAGCAACGTCTTTCATGAGGAAAAAATATTTTGTTTTTATCATAATGACAATTATTCTGGGGGGATGCAAAAATGAAGAACCTCAGGTTAAAACAATCAACGCTTATATTCAAAATGCGAGTATCAACGGCATTTCTCTATCCTCAGGTGGAACGATTTACAATTTGCCGATAGATTCTATAGTTTTCGCAATTGAATTTTCCGAAGATATCGATAAATCTAAAATCAATCCACAACATTTGTATTTGAATAATGGTATCGATACTTCTTTTATGATATTAAACGATACATCTTCTAATAAATTGATTTTCAGGATAAAAAATCGACTTGAACATTTAACCTGCTATACGCTTTATATTGCGGAAGGAGAAAATTTGGGCGTCAATTTGATAGACAGTTATCAATTCTCTTTCATTACCCAACTTGATTCTACGCCTAAATTTCCCGAAATATCTGATGATAGTTTGTTGACGCTGGTTCAAAAACAGACGTTCCGGTACTTTTGGGATTACGGACATCCTGTTTCAGGGCTTGCAAGAGAACGTTACGGTTCGGGTGAAACGGTAACTATTGGCGGTTCGGGTTTTGGAGTAATGGCAATGCTCGTGGGCATTGAAAGAGGCTTTATTACCCGACAGCAAGGTTTTGAAAGATTATCTACTATTGTGAATTTTCTGAATATGAAAGCTAATCGCTTTCACGGTGCTTTTCCTCATTGGCTAAATGGAACAAGTGGAAAAGTTCAACCATTTGGTGAAAAAGACAATGGTGCAGATTTGGTAGAAACGGCTTTTATGATGGAAGGATTACTGACGGCTCAACAATACTTTAAGAACGGGAATCAGGAAGAAAAAAATCTGTGCGATACCATTCAAAAAATATGGGAAAATGTGGAATGGAACTGGTTTCAACAAAACAAGCAGCAAAAACTTTACTGGCATTGGTCGCCCAACTATGGCTGGGCAATGAACATGCCCATCACAGGGTGGAACGAAGCTTTGATTATCTATATTCTAGCAGCTGCGTCTCCAACTCATTCAATCGAAAAAACAGTTTATGACAATGGCTGGGCGCGAAACGGAGCCATTCGAAACGGAAAAACTTTTTACGACATTCTGCTTCCACTGGGTGAAGATCGAGGTGGTCCGCTATTTTTTACTCACTATTCATTTTTGGGACTTGATCCAAGAAATTTATCGGATGCTTATGCCAATTATTGGACGCAGAATACAGCTCATGCTCAAATCAATTATCACTATTGCGTAGCCAATCCGAAAAAAAATTTTGGTTACAGCCGAGATTGCTGGGGTCTGACTGCCAGCGACGCTCCAAACGGTTATACTGCTTCCTCATCAAATAACGACAATGGAACTATTGCACCTACCGCAGCCTTGTCATCCTTTCCCTACACACCTGAAGAAAGTATGCAAGCCTTACATTTCTTTTATTATATATTGGGAGATAAAATCTGGGGCGAATATGGTTTTATGGATGCCTTCAATTTGAACAAACAATGGTTTTCCAATTCCTATTTAGCCATTGACGAAGGTCCCATTATCGGAATGATTGAAAATTACCGAACCGGATTACTTTGGAATTTATTCATGCAAAATGAAGATGTACAGCGAGGATTAAATAAGTTGGAATTCGGGTTTTAAATGCACACAAAATCAAATTTGAGAAACAATTCACAAAGAAAATATTAAAGAATCAGCGCTTCCCAAAAACTCCAGGAGGCGCTGATTTTATAATAAAAATTCATTGTATTACATACCGTCTTCAATAGTCCACACAAAAGCGCGAATCCCCATCACATCAGAAGTAGCATCCAATGCCCTTAATTCTTCCAATATAGGCTTAACTTTTTCATCCGGAACAACTGTAATAATGGCACTATTTAAAGATGGCCATGCATGGCTCCCGTAGTGAGGTTCACCGGTTTTAGAACCACGTCCTTTTACTTGTTCCCAACTTGTAAATCCTCTCACATGATGATTCACATAAAGTAATTCAAGAATCTGTTGATAAAACCCCTGATCGAAAACTATAAATATTGCTTTCATAATTTTTTATTTTTTTATTTGATGATGGAAAGTGAAACAGGAAAACTTTCTAAATACTGAATGCCTCATTCCACATTCCATCAACTGTGAAAATTTTTTAATCGAACAACTACCAATTGAATCAAACTTTTAAATTTTTGTACAGAATCTATGACACTTTCCTTATTCCCAGTTCCTCTCAAGTTTGAAACTAAAATCATACTTTAGCTTTTTTCTGAGTTTTTTCTCCCTCTTTTTCATACTTGTGGTAATTGCGTTTAATACCAAAGCCTGCAAAAATGGAATAAAGTGTAGGAACAATTAATAAAGTCAAAATAGTTGAAACTGTCAAACCTCCAATAATGGTTACTGCCATTGGTTTCCAAATTTCTGAGCCTTGAGAACTGCTCACGGCCAACGGAATCATACCTAAAATGGTAGTTGCTGTGGTCATTAATACCGGACGCAAACGAGAACGACCACCACTGACAATTGCACGAATAATTCCCATACCTCTTTCTCTATTCAAATTGATATAGTCCACCAGCACAATACCGTTTTTCACCACAATTCCTACCAGCATAATGATACCAATCATGGACATCATATTTATGGTTCCTCCTGTCATAAACAATGCCAATACCACTCCGGATAACGCAAAAGGCAAACCAAACATGATAATGAACGGATAGGTTAGTGACTCGAACTGAGAAGCCATAACAATGTAAACCAGCATAATGATAATCAACAATAAGGTTGTTAAGTCTGAGAAAGATTCCTGTTGATCTTCATAAGAGCCGGTGATAACCGTATCGACTCCGTCAGGAATATTCATTTTATTAATTTCCGCTTTTAGAGCCTGGACTCCCTTATCAATGGTTGTTCCTGAAATAGTGGAAGATACAGTAATCACACGTTCTCGGTTTTTTCTCTGGATAAAAGGAGGAGTCAGTGTTTCGACAACTTTACCCAAATCCTTTAATCGAATGGCTTGACCCATACTGTTGTAAATCAGAATATTTTCAACATCTTCCACCGATTGGCGGTATTCCGGTGCATAAACAACACGAATTGTATATTCGTCTCCTTCTTCCCGATAAAGACTTGCCGACAAACCATTGATTCTGTTTCTCAAAAAAGTGGAAGCCGTCGATATATTCAGCCCGTTAAGCGCCAATTTATCACGATCAAACTCAACCTGATACTCCGGAGAATAATCTCCACGACTAATGGTAGTGTTTACTAACCCGTGAATATTACCAATTCTGTCTACCAATTCTTTTGCAACCTGATCGGTTTTTTCAAAATCATAGCCATAAATTTCTACATCCAGCGTGGATTGTCCACCCATTGTTCCCATATTTCCACCGGCCGTTACACTCGATTTGCTGATTTCCAAGAAAGATTTTAAATCGTTACGCATACTGTCCGCAATTTGGAAAATGGTTTTATCTCGTTTTTCGACATCCGATAAGCGCAAGGTAAACGAAATAATATTGCTTCCGCTGTTCTGAATAGAGCCAATAATATTGGTACTGCTGGCCTGACCGACAGAATAATTTATCGTTTCAATTTCGGGATATTTTTTCTGCCAAAGTCGAGTCAGATTGGAGGCGGTTTGTTTGGTTATTTCCATTCTCGTTCCGACAGGCAATTCAATGGAAGCACTGATACGCGAATTGTCCTGAGCAGGAATGTATTCGGTACCGATATTAATCAAAGGCAACAAACTCAAAATAAAAAATCCTGCCGCCATAGCAACAGTCTGCCATCTATGACGAACCGTCCAGTTGACAATATTGGCATACCATGTATCCAAATTATCAAGAAATTTTTCAATCGGAGCATAGAGAATGGTGAACAAACGCGAATGATGTGGATCCAAGCGAAGCATGTTGGATGAAAGCATAGGTGTCAGCGACAAAGCACATATCATTGATATGATAATGATAATAGTTACCATCCAACCCAACTGGTCAAAAAGAATTCCGGCCAATCCGCCAACCAAAGTCAATGGAAAGAATACGGCAACAATTGTAAGAGTAGAAGCTACAATAGCCGTTGCAACTTCGTTGGTACCATGTATGGCTGCACTGGAAGGTCTGCTGCCTTTTTCAATATGCTTGGTAATATTTTCGAGTACCACAATGGCATCATCCACCACCATACCAATTGCAATGGAAAGCGAACTCAAAGATATAATATTCAATGTTCCACCCGTCGCCGCTAAATATATGAATGCCGCGATTAAAGATATTGGTATGGTTAAAATGATAATAATAGTTGCTCTCCATCTCCCAAGGAAAAACAACACAACCAACACTACAAAAAGGAAGGCATACAGAATAGTTTCTTCCAAACCGGCAATTGTGTTCTTTATATTATCAGAAGTATCATTTATTATATTCAACTTCACATCCGAAGGAAGAGCTTTTTCTATTTCAGGCAGTTTCTCACGAATAGCATTGGCAATGGCAACCGTATTGGCACCACTCTGTTTTTGAATAACAATGGTAGCTCCCTGAACTCCATTGGTGTAACTTTCCTGAACGCGCTCCTGATGGCCATCGTTGACGACTGCAATATCCGACAAGTACACATTTTTTCCGTTGGAAGTGCCTACGACTACCTTATTTATATCCGCCGGATTTGTGAATTCGCCTTGTACACGAACAGTGTAAGTTTTACTTCCCAAATCCATCGAACCACTTGGCGTATTAACGTTCTCGAGTCGGATATTCTGACCAATTGATTCAATGGTCAGATGATACGCTTCCAACTTGACAGGGTCAACGTAAACTTGAATTTCTCTTTCCGGCGCTCCATTGATTGAAACAGATCCCACTCCATTGATACGAGCCAATGGATTTGCCACATTGTCATCCAAAATCTTATATAGAGCCGGCAAACTTTTGTCTGCCGTAGCCGATATCATCATGATAGGAATCATATCGGTACTGAACTTGAAAATTACCGGATTGCTTGCAGCTTCAGGCAAATAGGGTTTTACCAGCTCCAACTTGTCTCTGACGTCATTGGCCAACACATCCAAATCGTAACCGAATTCAAATTCCATAATCACTACCGATGTGTTTTCTTTTGATGTAGAACGAATATTTTTCAAATTTTCTACCGTGTTCAACGTGTTTTCCAATGGTCGGGTTACATTGTTTTCGATATCCAAAGCACTGGCTCCGTTGTAATTGGTTACCACCATTAACACATTTGGCTCAATATCGGGTAACAAATCTATCGGCAATTTACTTAATGAAAACAGACCTAATATGATCACTCCTATAAAAATCAAGGAGGTCATAATAGGCCTTTTGACAGAACTTTCGTATAAACTCATATATTTTAAATTTAGAACTAAGTGATTTAAACTGATTATTTTAAAAAACTTTGCCCAGTCAATATTTTATTTAACTAAATTTACTTTTTTGCCATCAGCCAGTTTTGCCTGACTTGATACGACAACCTGATCACCATCATTCAAACCAGAAATAATTTCATATTCATTACCCAAACGACGACCCAGTTCAACTTTCTGAAAAATTACCGCACCATCTTTGTAAACATAAACAAAATATTCTCCTGACCCTGTTTGTTTAATAACTGCCATATCTGGAACAACAATTCTCTTGGCCGTTCCAAACTTAAGATCTACCCTTCCAAACATTCCCGGACGAACTTTGTAATTGTTGTTGTTCAATTTAATTTCAACAGAAAATGATCGCGTACGTTCATCAATTGTGGGATAAATTAAACTTACTTTTCCCGTAAAAGTTTCGCCTTCAAAAATATCAAATCGAATGGTTGCAGGCATTCCAACCTTCACTTGGGAATAATATGATTCCGATACATTTATCACAAGTTTAACCGGATTGATTTGCATGACTGTCAGGATTGGCAATTGACCGCTGTAGATGTCTCCATTATCATAATTGCGCGCTGTTACCACACCGGCAGTTGGGCTCAACAGATAAGTGTTTTCGGCCAAATTCTGCAAATTGGTTTTTGCCACATCCAACTGAAGTTTGGCATTATCGAGTTCCTGCTGCGAAGCACCGCCTACACTGAAAAGCTCAGCAACACGATTATACATTCGCTGATAATTTTCAACCTGTGTTTCGAGATTCGACAGATTGGCAGCATCCATTTGTACCAGTTTTTGACCTTTTGAGACAAAAGCACCTACTTCTACCATAATTTTTCTGATTCTTCCGGGTGTAGAAGGAGAAATATTGTTTTTTACTTCCGGTAGTACGGTAGCAGTAAGCTGAGCACTCTGTTCAACATCCTGCAATTTCACCTGCTGAACCTGTACATTGGGAATTTCCTCTTCCACAGCTTTTTTCTTTGCATCTCCTGATTTTCCGCATGATACAAGCCCTATAGTTAAGGCCAACATCATTATTCCGATTTTTTTCATCCTTTTCATTTGAATGTCTGTTATTGATTGTTAATAAATTAATTCCTGTTATTAGTTTGTATTTGAACGTTTAAAAAAATTATTTTCCCAGTAATTTTTCCAAATCTGCCTTTGCCGACAAATAATTGTAAATAGACTGATTGTAAGCCAAGCCTGCCTGAGTATAAGCCAATTCGGCATTGGACAAATCGAGGTAGGTGGCAGCTCCCACTTCATAGCGTTTCTGCGAAATGTTCAACGCTTTTTCTGCCTGTCTCAATCCTTCCTTGTTCGATTCTATTACTTTTAATGCCTGATTGATGTTATCCAAATACGACATGGCCTGCAATTCCAAACTTCTACGAAGATTGTCGCGCTGGTATTTCATTTCTTCCACCTGTGTTTCTATTTGTTTTTGTTTAAAAAGTTTGCCTCCACCCTGAAACAATGGGATGGAAAGTGAAAGTGCTGCTGTTGATGTGGGAAACCAGCGATAATTTGAAAATGCTACCGAATCATTGGCCATACTCATGTATTGATAACTGAAAGCAGCCGAAAGGGTTGGCAGATAGCTGGATTTTTGTATCTTCAAACTCTGTTTCAACTGTTTGGTTTTTATATCAAATTGTTTCAAATCGCTGTTGGCTTGGAGCGTTGTTGTGTCAATAGCCAGAACATCAGCATATTTGTTGGCTTCAAAGTTTGCCAGATTCCCTTCAATTTTCAGTCCGGTGAACATATCGATTCCCATCAACATTTTCAGCCTTAAAATGCTTAGGTTCACAGCGTTTTCGGCTGAAGCCAGATTGGCGCCGGCATTTTTCACCTGCACATCAGCGCGAATCCACTCAAACTCGGAAACGGTTCCCTGTTTGTATTTGTTTTGAATAATACGGGCATTTTCCACGGAAATGTCGTAACTCTTTTTGAAAACATCGTACGAATCCTGCGCCAGCAAAATAGCATAATAAGCTTTGGAAACTTCGTTAATAAGCGATAGTTTTGAAGAACGAGCCGACTCCATAACCAATTCGGCATCCAGCTCCGACATTTTGATGGTTGCCCAAAGAGTTGGCGCAATCAATGGCATGGCAGCCGAAATTCCACCACTGAATGTATTGTCCTGTCCAACCTCAATTCCATCGGGACGCGCAGGCATTCCGGGAATACTGAAAAACATTTTCTGCTTTTTTACAGCTCTGGAATACTGTCCTACACCCGAAATAGTAGGAAACAAGGAGGAAATCTTTTCCTTACTCGAATAATCTACTCTTTGAATTTCCTTGTTGGCAACCTTGATGGTCGGACTTTCACTCAGCGCTATTTCTATTGCTTTATCGAGCGAAACAGTCAATGTGTCCTGCGCTCTGAGAGAGAAAGGTAAAAGCGCCATTCCAAAAAGAACAATAAAGATTGATTTTTTTAGAGAATTTGCTGTCATATTTTCTTCATTTTTTATTATACAAATTTTTTTAAAAAATTTACGATTCACTTTCATAATAGTTATTTCTTACATATTCAAGTCCCTTTTCATTGGCAATGATGTGGATCATAATGTCTATAAAAAAGTCAACAAGCCGCTTTTTCGAATATTTTTTAGGATATTGGCTCATGCTGGTCATGATGTTTTTCAGTTGATAAGAGTGAAGTACCGAAAGCAATTCTATGTCCAAATCATCACGATAAAATCCTTCTTCTACTCCTTGCTGAAGGTTCATTTCAAAATCTTTCCTGATAATGGAACGGCGGCGTATTTCGTGCTTTTCGTAAACTTTAGGGTAGTATTTTTTAATGTCCAGCCACATGAGTTTGGGCTGACAGTCGATGTTTTTCTTGATTTCTTTCAAAACGGAGATAAGCGACTCAATTGCATTTTTGTTGCCGAATCTTTTTTTCATTTCTTCGACATTGATTTTTTCATCATAAGTCAATATTGCGTCTACTAAATCTTCCTTTTGTTTGAAATAACTGTAAAAGGTCTTTTTTGAAATTCGCAGCTCATTGCAAATGGTATCAATGGAAACATTTCTGATCCCATATTCCATAAACAGCTCCAACGATTTTTGAAGTATTTCTTCTTCCAGATTCTTCATATCCAACACAAAATTCGCTGCAAAATTACACAAAATGTATTTTCACTTTGTTGTAAAAATAATAATAATGAGTTAAATTTTGTTTAATAAAATATAAGTTATTGTTTTTCAGTGCTTTATTAAGTGAAATAGGAAGCTATTAGAATTTTAAAGTTTTCAAGTAAACTTTTAACTCAAAAAATCAATAAAACACTGACTTATGAATGTGATTGTTTTAAAAACCAAAAATTTTTCTCATAAGAAAAATGAGTTTAAAAAAAGATTCATGGAAATTTAAGGTTGTAACTTCTTAGCCCCCCAAAAAAAAACGAGCAAAGACGCTGAATGAAGTGATAAACAAATAATTCAGCAAAAATTGAGCCAAAAAAATTTCAACTTAAAAAAATAAACGGAGACAAAAAAATATTTTTTTACCTCCGTTTAATATATGAATTGAAAATTGCTGTCTGTTAAATCAACTTTCAAGTATTTGGGAAACAAAATTTTGTACTTCTCTGTAGGAAAGGTTCATAATTTCTTGCATTTCCTTTTCTATTGCGGATCCAAGCAATTCAATATTCATTTGAGACACATAAGTTTTCCCATCCGATTTTTCGTAAATTGAAATTCTACACGGCATCATGCTCGAAAAAGTGCGCCATTCATCTTTTCCCAAAATGGAATAGGCATGAGATGGAGAACAAAGTTCCAACACTTTTACAGGTAAAACTTCTTTATTGTTTCTTGCCATAGTTTCCTGCAGGTCATGCACATAAACCACTTTCCATCCCCCCTCCTGAACAATATTTGTAAATTCAGTAATGGTTTTGTTGAAACTGAATTTGCTCTTCTTTTCCAAAAAAAATTCTTCCATTCCTTTCGGGTTGTCTTATTGTTTTACTTTTTCTTTCTTAAGCAATACCTCATCAATGGCATTTTTCAGCACATCTTTTGGCAAAGCGCCTTGAGCCATTTGCGGATTCTCATTCATAGGACAGAAAAGTAAAGTTGGAATGCTACGAATGCCAAATGCTGCAGCCAGCTCCTGTTCCTTATCCGTATCAATTTTATAAATGTAAATCTGTCCATCATACTCTTTAGCCAGTTCTTCCAATATTGGAGCCACTGCCTTGCAAGGTCCACACCAGTCGGCATAAAAATCAATCACGCAAGGTTTGTCGCCCAGATATTTCCATTCGTTAGGGCTGGCTTCGTAATTGACTACCTTTTTCAAAAATTCTTCTTTTGTTAAATGAATTGTTCCCATTAGTTTTTCTTCGTTTTTGTTTTGTGAATTATTCTGTTTATTTTCTCCATTGCTTCCCGCACAAGCGCTTAAAGCAATAAAAGTGATCATTAAAAATATTCCGGTCAATTTTTTCATATTCTTCTTATTTTTGGTTTTTATTTTTTGTCGAAAATTAGTTTTCAAAGCGTAAATTTACAAGTTTCTCATCGGATTTTAATTTATCTCATTATAGTGGTAAATTCATTTTCCCCGTTCTCCGACGTTTTTACCAGTTGAAACAGAGCACGACTGCCCACAGGGACTTAGATTGAACAAAGCAATCAAAAGCAAAAAACTGCCGATTATCAAATAAAAAATTTCCGAAGTGGAGATAAAAGCAATTGCCAAAACAATGCCAAGAATCAATTGAATCATTCTGACAATATTCCACTGAAAAAATATTTTTTTAATCCTCCTGATCGCTCGCATTGGTGTTTTTACTTTTCACTTTAAACATGTCAAAAAACAAGTAACCCAAAACGGCTCCATATACAATGCTAATGTACGGATTGGAACTGATGGGACAAGTTCCCGATTTACAACCAACAAAATAAAAATACGCAAATCCTCCGATGCTCCCCGAAAGCACTCCGACTACTTTGAGCCAATGACGCGAAAGGAATTTTTTCAACATAGTTAATCGAAATTTAGTTGGTGCACTGACAAGAACGAATACAGTCCAAAATTTGAACTATTTCCTTGTTTTTCAACGAATAATAACAATTCTTACCATCCCGACGACAATTTAAAATGCCTTTGGCACGCATATCGGTGAGATGATGAGAAAGCAGCGACTGTTCACAATTCAATTCTTCACTTATTTGCGAAACATTCAATTCCTCTTTCTCCGAAAGCAGCGAAATGATACACAAACGTGTAGCGTGTGAAATGGCTCTTAGCTTATAGGCTGCCTCTTCCATTTGGTCTATGTTAATATTGTTAATCTGTTCCATATTTCAAAAGTTGTGCAAATATATGAACATTTATTCATTTGTCTATAATAAGTTCAGAATTTTTAACATTTACTCTATTTATTTCCATAATGTTATTAAAACAAATACATTGTCTCTGATTTATGGCTTTTGTTTTTAAAGAAAAAAGTATCTTTGTGTTTTAAATCAGAAATTCATACACATGACCTCTTCTTCAACCATAATATGTGAAAATTTTATTGCCGAGTTGAATGAATTCATTGAATATCAAAAGCCGGACGGAATTTTTGTGCTGGTGGACGAAAATACAGAAAAGTTCTGTCTTCCGCTCCTGCTTCAATCGGAAAAACTAAAAAATTGCCAAGTTATAACCATTCCCAGTGGTGACGAAAATAAAAACATCCATACCGCCATTGAAGTTTGGAATTACTTATCATCACATGGCGCAACACGCCGTTCGTTGATGATTAACGCAGGCGGTGGAATGGTTTCCGATTTGGGCGGTTTTGCAGCTGCTACTTTCAAGCGCGGAATCAGTTACATCAATGTTTCCACCACCTTGCTTGGAGCTGTAGATGCTGCCACCGGTGGAAAAACAGGTATCAACTTTATGGGGTTGAAAAACGAAATTGGCGTTTTTGCTCCGGCTGACAAGGTACTGATAAACGTGGATTTTTTCAGAACACTGGACGACAAGAATTTGCGTTCGGGCTTTGCAGAAATGATAAAACATTCGCTGCTCGATTCGCGTGAACACTGGAAAAATATTCTGAAATTTAATTTGGATACGATTGATTATGAACTTTTAAAACACAGAGTGGCTGAAAGCGTAAAAATAAAAGAACAAATAGTCGAAAAGGACCCTAAAGAACAAAATCTGCGAAAGGCATTGAATTTGGGACATACTTTCGGTCATGCCTTCGAGAGTTTTTCGTACAGTCAACATCAACCGGTTTTGCATGGCTATGCCGTTATGTACGGACTTGTATGCGAATTATATCTTTCACACGTGAAACTGAACTTTCCGAAAGAAGATTTGTTAAAGCTCGTTACACTTGCAAAAGAAAATTATGGAAAAATCTCTTTTTGTTGCGATGATTACGAACAACTTTATGAACTGATGACACATGACAAGAAGAATGTTTCGGATACCATCAACTTCACTTTATTGTCAGAGGTGGGAAAAATTGAGTTGAATCAAACTGCTACAAAAAAGGAAATTTTTGAATGTTTGGATTTTTATCAGGAAATGTAAAGTGATTAAAAACAACATTACGAAAAATCTCAGCATCAAATACAAAAAATGAAAAATCAATGAAAAAAACTTTAGTAATAGGTGCCAGCACCAATCCAGAACGTTATGCCTACAAAGCAGCGCAACGTTTGCTCGAAAACGGCCACGAAATAGAATTGCTCGGACTTCGACGCGGCGAAATTTTCGGTAAATCCATCGATACGGAAAAAAAACAATATCCCGACATTGATACGGTAACTTTGTACGTAGGTCCAAAAAATCAGCCTGAATATTACGATTATATCCTATCACTCCATCCGAAAAGAGTGGTATTTAATCCCGGAACCGAGAATCCTGAATTTGAAGCCCTACTGGAAGCAAACGGCATTCAAGCACAGGAAGCATGTACGCTGGTATTGCTGGGCACACAACAATATTGAAGAAAATCAAAAAACAACAAGATTTTAAAACTTCATTTTTCAACAAAATATTTCAATTTTTTTATGAAAATAGCATTGATTGGTTACGGAAAAATGGGAAAAGCCATTGAACGAATAGCAAAGGAACGTGGGCACGAAATTGTTTGTATCATCGACATTGACAATTTGAATGATTTTGAATCCGATAAATTTAAAAGTGCCGATGTGGCCATAGAATTCACTCATCCCGGCGTAGCGCTGAGCAACTACAGAAAAACCTTTGCTGCGGGCATTCCTTTGGTATCGGGGACTACAGGCTGGACAAACGAATTACCCGCCTTAAAAAAGGAAGTGGAAGAAAAAGGCTACACATTCTTTTGGTCATCAAATTTTAGTTTGGGGGTCAATATTTTTATGGCCGTAAACAAATATCTGGCTTCCCTGATGAATCGTTTTTCGGATTACGATGTGGAAATCACGGAAATCCATCATATTCATAAGCTGGATGCTCCAAGCGGAACAGCCATCACATTGGCCGAAGATATGCTGGAAAACTTGGAAAGAAAAACCTGTTGGGTAAAAGAAGAAGCAAAACAGCCCCATGAATTGGCCATAAAATCAATTCGTGAAGATGAAGTCCCGGGCATCCATATTATTCGCTACGATGCTTCATTTGATACTATAGAATTTAAACATGAAGCCAAAACCCGCGATGGTTTTGCTCTGGGAGCTGTAATGGCTGCCGAATTTGCCGTCGGGAAAAAAGGATGGTTAACCATGCAGGACCTGCTAAAATTCTGATATTTTCTCCATTTAGGAAAATCGAATGCTAAAAAGTTCAATAATTTCTCACAGAACTGAACAAAACAATAAAAATTCAAACAACTTAACGATTTGATTTATGACTTCCGAACCTCACACATCCCGTTTCCATCAACCTCGTCGACAATGGATAAAAGCTGCCATTTGGAGTCTTATCTACATTTTATTCATAGCTTGGGTAGGTAATTTTTGGTGGTTGTTGCTGCTCCCTGTCATTTTCGACATGTTTATCACCAAATTTATTCCCTGGACTTGGTGGAAAAAAACCAAAAACAAAACGCTTCGTTCCGTTTACAGTTGGATTGATGCCATTGTATTTGCTTTGGTAGCAGTATATTTCATTAATATTTACCTGTTTCAGAATTATCAGATTCCTACCTCATCGCTCGAAAAAACTTTGCTGGTTGGTGATTTTCTATTTGTAAGCAAAGCCAGTTATGGGCCGCGAATTCCCAATACACCGCTTTCTTTTCCGTTGGTGCAGAATACTTTTCCGATTATCAACACAAAATCCTATCTGGAAAAGCCTCAATGGGAATATAAACGCCTGAAAGGATTCGATACCATTGCACACAACGATATTGTTGTTTTCAATTTTCCAACAGGCGACACGGTTTGTCTAAAACAGCAAAACCCTGATTATTACCAACTTTGCTACTACTACGGACGCGATGTGGTTCGCAGCAGAAAAGACATTTTTGGAGAAATCGTGTATCGGCCTGTCGATCGCAGAGAAAATTACGTTAAACGCTGCATTGGCTTGCCGGGCGACTGGCTGCAAATAAAAAGCAATCAGGTTTATATCAACGGAGAAAAGCAAAAATCATTTCCGGGCGTTCAGTTCAATTATTTGGTACAAACCGATGGAACACGTTTGAGTGATGAATTACTCACCAAATTGGGAATAAGCAAGGATGACCGTTTGATTTTAAACACTTCTCAAAACCCACAGGAAATAATGGCTTTGGGTTTGGATCCAAGTTTCCCTATTTATCATTTTCCGCTGACGGGTGAAATGCTGCAAAAACTGCAACGAGTTACGGGTGTTGTTAAAATTGTGATTGAACCGGAAATGTATGGTGGCGATGTTTTCCCATTGGGCGGAGGTAAAAACTGGACCCGCGACAATTACGGACCCATTTACATTCCCAAAAAAGGAGCAGTACTGAAATTGAATGCCTACAATTATCCCATTTATGAACGGGTGATTCGCACCTATGAAAACAACAAGCTGGAATTTAAAAACGGAATTTTTTATATCAATGATCGACCGGAGAAAACCTATCGTTTCAAAATGGATTATTACTGGATGATGGGCGACAATAGGCATAATTCGGCTGATTCGCGCTATTGGGGATTTGTTCCTGAAGACCACATCGTGGGACGGCCGGTAGTGGTTTGGTTGTCATTGGATAAGGACAAATCGTTGTTTGGTGGAAAAATCAGGTGGAACAGATTTTTCAAGGATGCTCGAAGATAAAACGGAAAATATATTATCGACTGCAAAAATTCGAGAAATTTTTTCTTCGGAATTACACAACTTTATCTCTGCAATTCGAAAGGAGAAAGTGATGCTTTCTATGTCTTATCTGGCTCCGATAGATTATTTTATGACTTTGACAAATGCCCGATCGGCTGTGATCGAACAACATGAATATTATCAGAAACAAACCTATCGAAACCGATGCAGAATTGCCGGAGCAAATGGAGTGTTGGATCTGATTATTCCGGTGGAAAAAACCGTAAAGAGTAAAGTTACGGTTCGCGATATTCGGATTTCGGGACACAATGATTGGCAACGTCAACATTGGAAAGCAATTTCTTCCGCTTACCTTTCCAGTCCGTTCTTTGAATATTATTTGGATGATTTTCGCCCATTTTATGAAAAAAATTGGCTATTTTTGTGGGACTTCAACATGGAAATTCAGAACAAAATTTTTGAATTGCTGGAAATTTATCCCAAGTTGGAATTTACGGACAAGTTTATTGATAAAATTGAAGAAAATATACTGGATTTGCGTTTGCAATTCCATCCCAAGAAACAGCCCTTTCTAAAAATTCCTTCATACTATCAGGTGTTCGAAAATAAATTCGGATTTATTTCGGGACTGAGTATCATTGACTTGCTATTCAACATGGGAAATGAAAGTCTGTTATGGCTTTTGGGAAAAGCAGAATAAAAATTTTTAATGAGAAAGAAGAAACTGATTTTGTGGATTTTTCAAAAAATTAAAACATATAAATATGGAACTGGATTGGAACAATATTGGATTTGGTTATGTGAAAACCGACTACAACATTCGTTGCAGTTATCAAAATGGTGAATGGGGAGAATTTGAAGTTCACGAAGATGAATACCTGACATTGCACATGGCAGCTACTTGCCTGCATTACGGTCAGGAAGTTTTTGAAGGGTTGAAAGCTTTTAGAGGCATTGACGGAAAAATCAGGGTTTTTCGCATGGATGAAAATGCCAAAAGGATGCAATCATCTTGCAAAGGAATTGTTATGCAACCTTTCCCTGTCGATAGATTTCAGGAAGCCGTTCTTAAAGTTGTAAAACTGAATGAACGATTTGTTCCTCCTTATGAGTCCGGAGCTTCGTTGTATATCCGTCCGCTTATGATTGGAACAAGTGCTCAAGTTGGCGTCAAACCTTCACGCGAATATCTTTTTATATTATTTGTAACCCCTGTAGGGCCCTATTTCAAAGGAGGCTTTCAGACAACTCCATACGTCATTTTAAGAGAGTACGATCGCGCAGCTCCGCTGGGAACGGGAATTTACAAAGTGGGAGGAAATTATGCAGCAGGGCTGGCTGCCGACGAAAAAGCTCATTCTTTAGGTTATTCGGCAGTTTTCTATCTGGATGCCAAAGAGAAAAAATATATTGACGAATGCGGCGCTGCCAACTTTTTCGGAATTAAAAACAATACTTATGTAACACCAAAATCGACTTCCGTGCTGCCTTCCATCACCAATAAAAGTTTAATGACATTGGCCAGAGACATGGGCATGAAAGTGGAACAGCGTCCCGTACCCATTGAAGAGCTCAGCACTTTTGAAGAAGCCGGAGCATGTGGTACGGCAGCCGTTATCAGCCCTATTCAACGAATCGACGATTTGGACGAAAATAAATCCTACGTTTTTTCGCCGGATGGTAAACCGGGTGTTATTTGCGAAAAATTATACAAAAAAATTCGTGCCATTCAGTATGGCGAAGAACCCGATATTTATGGTTGGACAACTATTGTTGAATAAACATTTTACATAAACTGCAAAAAAACGAGTTGCCTTTTCGTCAATTCTGCGGATTACAACCGGAAAACTTCAAAAACAGAAAAAGCAGAGCAAGAAATATAACAATTATTTCAAACTCTGCTTTCCTTTTTAAACAAATCAAATTATTTTTATCCGCAATGCGAATATCCACAGTTTTTGCAGGTTAAACAACCTTCTTGATAGATCAGTGTTTTTTGTCCACAGGAAGGACAATTTTTGCCATCTGCTTCCGTTCCATCTGGAATATATTTTTTCAGGGCACGTTCTACTCCAACTTTCCAAGTGTTGATTGATTCGCTGTCCAACTGCAGTCCCGAAACCAATTTTATTACCTGGTCAATCGGCATTCCGTAACGCAGCACGCCAGAAATTAATTTGGCATAATTCCAAAATTCCTTGTCAAACTTATGGGACAAGCCCTCAATGGTTGTTTTATACCCTCTTTTGTTGGTAAACTGAAAATCGTATCTTTTGTTGCCGTTTTCGTCCACCGTTTTAATTATTTTTCCCTGAGTAACAGTTTTAGGCAATGCAATTCCTTCTTCGTCATCAGCCAATCCGGTAAAAATTTCATAAGGACGCCCATCTTTCAGCCCTACAAAAGCAATCCATTTATCTTTGGCATTCTGAAATCTGACCACATCGCAATCCAATTCTTTCGGACGAATTAAATGCTCTTCCGACTGAGGAAAGCAAATTTTTCTCTCGCCTGATTTCTCGGATTTTTTTTCTTCTACCGACAGCAAAACACCGGCTCGTGAACCTTCACGATAAACGGTTACTCCCTTACATCCGCAACGCCATGCTTCTTCATAAAGTTGACCAACCAGCTCTTCGGTTGTATCGGCAGGTAAATTGATGGTTACGCTAATGGAATGGTCCACCCATTTTTGAATTCGTCCCTGCATCTGAACTTTTTTCAACCAGTCAATATCGTTGGCTGTTGCTTTGTAATAGGGCGATTTTTCCACCAATTCGTCAAGTTCTGCTTTGGTATACTTCTGGGTTGTGGAATAATGATTGGCTTCCATCCATGTAACAAACTTATGATGAAAAACCACATATTCTTCCCAAGAATCGCCATTTTCGTCCACAAAATCTACGCGAACATTTTTATCATTGGGATTCACTTTTCGACGACGGGTATAAACCGGCATAAAAACCGGTTCGATACCTGAAGTTGTCTGTGTCATGATGCTGGTAGTTCCGGTTGGAGCAATGGTAAGGCAGGCAATGTTTCTTCTTCCATGTTTTACCATTTCATCGTACAGTTCAGGATCGGCTTCACGTAAACGGAGAATATAGGGATTTTTTTCTTCGCGTTTTGCATCATAAATGCTGAAAGCGCCGCGTTCCTTGGCAAGAGTCACGGAAGAACGATAAGCCGCCAAAGCAAGAATTTTGTGTACCTGTTCAGAAAAATCTATGGCAGAATTGGTTCCATAACGTAAACCCAACGCAGCCAACATGTCTCCTTCAGCTGTGGTACCCACACCGGTACGCCGACCCATAGAAGTTTTATTTTTAATTTTTTCCCAAAGTTTGAGCTCCGTGCGTTTGATTTCTTCATCTTCGGGATCGGCATTTATTTTGGCCATAATTTTATCGATTTTCTCCATTTCCAGATCAATAATATCGTCCATAATTCGCTGAGCTACTGCGACATGCTTCTTAAACAAATCGAAATCGAATGAAGCTTCCGGCGTAAATGGATGATTGACATACGAATAGAGATTAATAGCCAGCAGTCGGCAGCTATCGTATCCGCACAGTGGAATTTCGCCACAAGGATTGGTAGAAATAGTTTTGAAACCCAAATCGGTATAACAGTCGGGAACAGATTCGCGGGTAATGGTATCCCAGAAAAGTACACCCGGTTCGGCTGATTGCCAAGCATTGTGGATAATTTTTTTCCACAGGGAATGGGCATCTATTTCTTTTTTGAACCACGGATGGTCATCATCTATGGGAAATTGCTGAGTATAAGTTTCCTGCGCTAAAGCAGCCTGCATAAAATCATCGTGAATTTTCACCGAAATATTGGCACCCGTAATTTTCCCTGCTTCCAATTTTGCATCGATAAACGATTCCGAATCGGGATGTTTAATAGAAACCGTCAACATCAAAGCACCGCGACGACCATCCTGAGCAACTTCGCGAGTAGAATTGGAATAACGCTCCATAAAAGGTACAATTCCCGTAGAAGTAAGCGCGGAATTTTTCACCGGCGAACCTTTGGGGCGAATGTGAGAAAGATCATGCCCCACTCCACCACGACGCTTCATCAATTGAACCTGTTCTTCATCAATTTTAATGATACCGCCATAAGAATCGGCATCATGGTCAAAACCAATGACAAAACAATTGGAAAGTGAAGCTATTTGAAAATCGTTTCCAATTCCGGTCATGGGGCTTCCTTGCGGAACGATATACTTGAAATGCCGGAAAAGTTCAAAAAGTTCATCTTCTGTCAGCGGATTGGGATATTGTTTCTCGATTCTGGCAATTTCACGAGCCAATCTTTTGTGCATGTCATCCGGCGTCAACTCGTAAAAATTCCCGTAAGAATCTTTTAACGCATATTTTGTTGACCAAACAGTGGCAGCCAATTCATCTCCCTGAAAATATTCAAAACTGGCTTTTTTTACTTCTTCGGCAGTATAAGTTTTTGGTTTCACAACAAAAATTTTTAATTGGGTTAATAAATAAAGGTTTAAGAAAAATTAGCGACGCATTTTTTACAACTGCAAGTTTATAAATAAAAAAATGATTATCCAATAATTTCAATAATTATTTTTCCTTTTCGGTAAAAATTTTCTATTTTAAAAATTATATTATTGATTATTAATAATTTAATTTTTTATATTAAATAAAAAATTTCCTTATTTGAAAACTTTTGCATAAACTTAATTTTCAATAAAGGAAATCTATAACCTCATAATATAAATAGAAAAAAGATAGATGAGATAAATGAAACTTACAAAATTATTCCATTCTCTACCTTAAAAATTTTGGCTTCCTGATCGAGTTGGTAAAGAATTTGATCCAAATGTTCGCGATTGGTGTCGGTAATAAAAATCTGACCGAAAGTTTCCTGTGAAACAAGTTCAACAATTTTTCTAACACGATCGGCATCGAGTTTATCAAAAATATCATCCAATAAAAGTATCGGTGGTTGATGATGGGTTTGTTTAAGAAATTTGAATTGAGCCAATTTCAACGAGATCAAAAAAGTTTTATTTTGTCCTTGTGAACCCACACGCTTAATCGGATAACCATTCAACAACATTTCCAACTCATCCTTATGAATACCTCGTGTGGAAAAACCGAGCATTTTATCCCGCTCGCGGGTTGACTTCATTTGGTTTTTTATATCGTTTTGCTGATGATGCGACAAATAAGTCATGCCGATTTCTTCATTTTCATTGGAAGAAATATAACGATAGTACTGTTGAAACACAGGAATCAACTGATCGATAAAACGGGTTCGTTGTTCAAAAATGTAAGAACCATAGTCAGCCATTTGTTCTTCGAGAATTTCAAACAAAGATTCGTCGACGGGCGTTTCGAGCTTCAACAAGGCATTTCGCTGCTTCAGCGCATTGTTGTAAAGCAATAAATTATGCAGATATTTTTTGTCGTATTGCGAAATCACGCCATCAACAAACTTTCTTCTCTCGTCGCTGCCTTCGGAAATAAGGACCGAATCTTCGGGTGAAATCAATACCAGCGGTAACAATCCAATGTGGTCGGATAGACGTTCGTAGTCCTTTTTGTTGCGTTTAAATTGCTTTTTCTGATTGCGTTTCATTCCACAGTAAATCTCCTCTGTTGCTTCACCCATACGATATTTTGCCTGCAATACGGCAAAATCGGCCTCATGAAAAATATTTTGTGAATCAATAAAGTTGGAATGACTTTTACAAAAAGACAAAAAATATACGGCATCCAGCAAATTGGTTTTTCCCATCCCGTTGTTGCCAATAAAGCAATTGATTTTCGGGGAAAAGTTCAATTCTGCCTGACGGATGTTTTTATAATTGACAATGTTAATCGATTCGATGTACATGAATGCTAAATCAAAACTTTGTGTTTACAAATTTACGGGATAATTTTTGAATTTCACACAGCAGAAATAAAAACAAAAAAGATGATTAGCACTGAAGTCGCTTTTGTTTAAGCAGTCTCTTCTGTTGTCGGGCATTAAGAAAATATATTTTTCCTTAAAATATGGTGATTCTAAACGAAAAATGTAGAATGGAGGAAGTTTTTAATTGCACATCGTCATAAAAAGATGTAATTTTACGACAATTTTTAAAACAAACCCATTAATATTTTTTAATTTCTAATTGATTCAAAAAACTATATGACCAAATTAACCAAAGAAGATGCGCTCCTTTATCATTCGCAAGGAAAACCGGGAAAAATAGAAGTTGTTCCGACCAAGCCTCACAGTTCTCAAAGAGATTTATCGCTTGCCTATTCGCCGGGTGTAGCGGAGCCTTGTTTGGAAATAGAAAAAGATCCCGCCACTGTTTACGATTACACAAACAAAGGCAATTTAGTAGCAGTAATTTCCAACGGTACAGCCGTATTGGGGCTGGGCGACATTGGCGCGATGGCAGGGAAACCGGTTATGGAAGGAAAAGCTTTGCTGTTTAAAATTTTCGCCGGTATCGATGTTTTCGACATTGAAGTAAACGAAAAAGATCCCGAAAAATTTATTCAGGCTGTAAAAGCTATCTCACCTACTTTTGGTGGTATCAACCTGGAAGATATTAAAGCTCCGGAATGTTTCATGATAGAAGAACGATTAAAAGCAGAACTGGATATTCCCATTATGCACGACGATCAGCATGGAACAGCCATTATTTCGGGCGCCGGACTGATTAATGCACTTGAAATTGCGGGCAAAAGAATGGAAGACGTTAAAATTGTTGTTAATGGAGCCGGAGCCGCAGCTGTTTCCTGCACAAAATTATATATCCGATTGGGCGCCAAACCTGAAAATATTGTCATGCTCGACTCAAAAGGAGTAATTAACAAACAACGCACCGACCTGAACGACACGAAAAAAGCCTTTGCTACCGATAGAGAAATCAATACACTGGAAGAAGCAGTGAAAGGAGCAGATGTATTTTTAGGTTTATCGGTTGCCGGCGTTCTGTCTATTGAAATGGTAAGATCAATGAATGAAAATCCCATTGTTTTTGCCTTAGCCAATCCAAATCCTGAAATATCTTATGAAGATGCTATCTCGGCACGGGAAGATATTATTTTTGCAACCGGTCGTTCCGATCATCCCAATCAAATAAACAACGTACTCGGATTTCCTTATATTTTCCGTGGGGCACTTGATGTTAGGGCAACCTGCATCAATGAGGAGATGAAATTGGCTGCCGTTTATGCACTTGCTGAATTGGCAAAAAAACCAGTTCCCGACGTGGTGAATGCGGCCTACAACTTGAAAAGATTAAGCTTTGGACGCGATTATATTATTCCCAAACCTCTCGATCCACGCTTACTTACCATTGTAGCTCCGGCTGTAGCTCGAGCAGCAATGGAATCGGGAGTTGCACGCAAACGCATTACCGACTGGGCCGGCTATAATGCAAAACTCCGTGAAACGATGGGTTATGACGATAAAATGCTGCGAAGCTTTTACGAAACAGCACGTCAAAATCCAAAACGGGTCGTATTTTCCGAAGCAAACCATCTGAATATGCTTAAAGCTGCCGAAATGGCTTACAACGAAGGTATTTGTTTCCCTGTTCTGTTGGGTAATGAAGAAAAAATCAACAGCATTGCCCGCGAATACAACATCGACTTGTCAGGAATTGAAATTATTAATCTCCGACACGACAGAGAAGAAGCAAGACGCATTGCCTATGCCGAAAAACTTGCAAAAAAACTGGGACGCGAAGGAATGACTTACGATGAAGCTTATGAAAAAATGTATGAACGCAATTATTTTGGCATGATGATGGTTGAAACCGGAGAAGCGGATGCCCTTATCACTGGAGTTTATACAAAATATGCCGATGCCATTCAGGCAGCAAAGGACGTCATCGGTATCAGGCCGGGGTCCAAACATATTGCAGCCATGCACATTATGAATACAAAAAAAGGAACTTTTTTCATGGCCGACACGTTGTTTAACCGTCATCCTTCTACCGAAACATTAATCGATATTGCCAAATTAACTTACCGTACAGTAAAATTCTTTGCACACGAACCGGTGATGGCCATGCTTTCCTACTCCAATTTTGGTTCCGACAAACAGGGAAGCCCAGCCAGCGTTCACGAAGTAGTTGAAACATTGCACTCCGAAGTACCTGAAATGATAGTTGACGGCGAAATGCAGGTGAATTTTGCACTGAACAAAGAATTGCGCGACCGCAAGTATCCTTTCAGCAGATTGGCAGGGAAAGATGTCAATACATTGATTTTCCCCAATTTAAGTTCTGCAAATTCTGCTTACAAGCTATTGCTCGAAATGGGAATCTCGGAAGCTGTTGGGCCAATTCAAATGGGACTGAATAAGCCTGTACATATTTTGGATGTGGAAAGCTCCGTCCGCGATATTGTCAATATGACTGCCATCGCTGTTCTTGATGCCATTGTAGAAGAAAAAATTACAACGGAAAATCTCGAACGAATCTGAAATTCCATTTCCACAAAAAATGCCCGATCATCGAAAAATGGTTGGGCATTTTTTGTTAATGTAAAAATTCAGCAGATTCTCATTCGATTATAAATAAAAAGTAATCTTTGAACTTTAATTTATAAAACGAAAGTATTTGACAAATCAGAAAATAATAATTATTGGGGACTTTTTAAGTCCTGATTTTGTCTAAGAGACTGTTCAACGTTTCGATTTCTTGAGGGGAAAGATTGGAAAGTAGTCTGTCGCTGGCTTTTTCACAATCGAACATGGTATTCAACAATTCCAATCCTTTACCGGTAATGCTAACCAGCTTTTGACGTCTGTCAAGAGAATTTTCCTCTCTGCTGAGGAGTCCTTTTTCATAGAGCCGATCAATAATTCTACTTACGTCGGAATTTTTATCCAACATTCTTTCTTTTATAAAACCTATGGTCAAAGGAGCTTCGGAACGGTAACCCCGCAAAATACGCAATACATTATATTGCTGTTCGGTAATATCATGATTTTTAAGAGATTGGACAAATTCATAACTCAGCTGCTTGGCAGTAAAAATCAAATTTATAAATCCTTTATGATATTCATTGCGAAAATGTCCTTGAATTTCTTCCTCAAGTTTCATGATTGGAAAGTTGTTAAAAAAGCACTTTAGATATTTATTTATTAAGGGTTGCCTTCCAAAATGTTTGGCAACCCTTAATTTTTTTTATTTTTGATTATACTTTCCTTATTTAATTGGGAAAATATTTATTGAAAAACAATATCATATCCTGCCATGAAGCCTTATCGGCTGCTTCGTTATATGCAATGGGCATATTGAATTTTTTCCCTGCTTCAGTAGAATATTTATTGGTAAAAGCATGAGTAGCACCTTCATAATTTTTGAATTCGTAAGTTATATTGTATTTTTGCATCTCACTTTTAAAATTATCTATATCTGCTTGCGTAACAAACATATCTGCTGCTCCATTACAAATAAGCACTTTTGTGTTTTTCATCGCCGGACTGGCTTTAAAGCCATTGAGCCCACCATGAAAACTTACAACCGTTTCCAAAGGCAGTCCCATTGCAGCAGCATTTAGCACCACTGTGCCTCCAAAACAATAGCCAATTGCACTAACATGTTTTTTATCAACAGTTTTTTCTGAAGTCAGAATTTCGTAACCTTTTTCCATCCGCTCTTTAAGTAATTCTGGATGAGAAAAAATAAATCCCGCTGCGTTTTGAGCTTCTGCAGCAGTATCATATACCTTACCGTCTCCGTACATATCAACTGCCATAGCCACATAGCCCAACTCTGCAAGCATGTCTGTACGCATTTTTATGTATTCGTTAAATCCCCACCACTCATGCACAACCAGAATGCCGGGTTTTGTTTTTTTCCCATCATCTTTCCATGCAAGATATCCTCTAAAATTTTGATCGCCAATTTTATACGAAATACTTTTTGTTTGAATATCTGATTTTTTGTTTGAGTTGTTGTTTTGAGCTGTTCCAAAAACAGGTAATAACAGCATGATGCCAAACATAATTGATATAATTGTCTTTTTCATTGTTTTAAAATTAATTTATTATTTATACTTTGATTGATTGATTTGATTTTTGAAAAAATCTATTAATGAGAATAGAAATTGTTGTTAAATTTCACATCCATCGGGGCCGCAAACTCCGCCATTTTCACCGGAAAACTCAATAATATCGGTTTTTTTGTGTTCAGCTAAAGCTCTGTTGAGCGCTTGTAAAAAAACCGATTCATCCTGTGCTCCCGAAACGGCAAATTTATCGTCGAACAGAAAATATGGCACACCTCTGACGTAGAGCTGATGCGCATGGGCAATATCGTGTTTGACTTCATCGCTATAAGCATCCGAAAGTAATACTTCGTTTGTTTCCGTAGCTTCCAAACCCACTTCCTTTGCCAATTGAAGTAAAATTTCATTGTCATCGATATTTTTCCCATCAGTAAAATAAGCAGCAAAAAGTTTTTCTTCCATTTCGTTTTGCTTGCCGTGTTTTTTGGCCAGATGCAATAATCGATGAGCCTTGAAGGAATTTACTACAATTGCTTTTTCAAAATGAAATTCCAATCCGACTTCCTTAGCCATCTGTGTAATGAAGGCAGTGGATTGGAGCGCCTGCTCCATTGACCAGCCTTTTTCGGCAGCCAAATGTTCCATTGTTTTCAACTCAGGATTGGTAACTGCAAAAGGATCGAGTTGAAAACTTTTCCATTCTACTTGAACATTTTCCCTGTAAGGGAATTTTTCAAGTGCTTTTTCAAATTTATGTTTGCCAATATAGCAGAAAGGGCAAACTACATCACTCCAGATTTCAACTTTAATCATGAAATTATTTTTATTTTCCATTTTTCTTATTGTAAAATTATTGTCAGTTTTAGCGGATAAGTCCGGGAACTTTTTCGCCATGAATAAATTTTAATATTTTTTGTACCGCATGTTCAATCCCAATCAGCAAGGCATTGTGAACCATAGCCGAATTGTGGGGTGAACCCAACAAGTTGGGTAATTCAAAAAACGGATAATGAAGTTCAAATTTTCGATCCTTAAATGGCTCTACCCACCAGGCATCGATCCCCGCATAAAAATTCGGATGTGTTTTCAGATGTTCATACAACGCAGCTTCCTCAACAATCGCACCTCGTGCCACATTCACCAGCACGGCATCTTCTTTCATCCATCCCAATCTTTCCTTGTTGAGCAAACCTTCTGTCTCTTCATTCAGCGCTATGGAAAGGATGAGACTATCAACATTTTGCAGAACATAGTCCAAATCTTTCAAGGTTCCAATAAAATCGACCTCCTCATCCGTTTTACCGGAACTGTTGATCGCCATCAACTTCACACCAAAAGGTCGCAATAATCTGGCTGTAGCTTTTCCGATAGCTCCAAAACCAATTATTCCGGCAACCGAACCTTTCAAAAATTTGGTTTGACTTTTTATCTGACTGAAATTGCCCTTTGCCAAGTCGTTGTGATAAACATAAAGCCTTTTGCTGAGCGCCAACAACATAGCCATCACATGTTCGGCCATTGGTTCGGCATAAGCTCCCTGATTGGCAACTATCTGAAGTTTCTCAGGAAAATCTTCCAACCGAATATGATCATAGCCAGCAGAAAGTAATTGCATAAACCTGATATTATCCATAGGCAAATTTTGTTTGTTAATGCCTTCCTGCACCGGATTCCACGACAAAAGGACATCGGCTTTAGTCATCAGATTTTCCAATTCTTCTTTTGTGCAATCTTCCTTAAAGTAAATTTGCATTTCCTTTCCCAGTACATTCTTTAAATACTCTTTTTGCTCCGGAAAAGTTTTAAAAGTTACTATTATAGTCATTTTCTTTTTTATCATTTTATTTGATTGATCCACTTTTCGAGTGTTTCATAAGGCTGTGCACCGGTTAACTTGTATTTGCCGTTGGCAATCAGTGTGGGTACCGAATTGATGCCATACTGATAGGCAAGATAAAAGTCCTCATCAAGCATTTGTTTTACTTTTTCGGTGTGAAAATCTTTCTCCCATTGTTCGACATTCAATCCCACCTCACGCGCACACATTTTTAGCACTTCAAAATCGTTAATATTAAGACATTCAGTTAAATGAGCTTTCTGAATACGATTAAATATTTTGTGATGCATTTCATTTCCACCCTGCAATTCGGCAGCCTTACAAGCCAGCAATCCCGGAGTAGAATACGGATAGTCAAAAGTTCGAGTTGCCATTAATTCGGGATGCATGCGATGAGCATCATCATTCATGTTGGCCGCTCTCCAATGCCCTAAAATTTGTATTTTTCCTTCCTCCTTCGAACCGAAAATTTGTTCTATCCCATTTGGTTCGGGAGCCAGTGCAAATGATCGGTGAATAACCTCAATGCGATCAGGATATTTCTCTACCAATTTTTCCACTCTAGGCGAAAGTGCATAACACCAGGCACAAAGTACATCGTGGAAAAATTCTATGGTAATTTTATTTTGTTCCATAAAATTTTTTTTTAATCAAAACGATACGACGAAATTTTAACGTTCAAAAGTGTTCCCGAAAAATCCTGTTTACCTAAGTCGTTTCCGGCAGCTCCGGCAGCCACAAAAAGCGGAACCAAATGTTCGCTTCGTGGATGCGATTCTCTTGCACCGGGCGCACTTAACCACTGAGTAAGAAGTTGATTCCGAATTTCCGGATTTTTATTTTCTACTGCATGAGTCAACCATTTATCAAACTGTTCCGAAATTTTAGAAATAGCAGGATTACCCGACATCATTCCGCGCAAATTATGAAAACTCATTCCGGAACCAATAATAAGTACACCTTCCGAGCGCAAAGATTCAAGTGCTTTTCCCATAGCAATATGCTGAGCCGGTCGAAGTCCCTTAATGAGCGAAAGTTGTACCACAGGAATATCGGCTTGAGGAAAAGCCACCATTAACGGTACAAAAACGCCGTGATCAAAGCCGCGAAGATTTTCACGAGCTGTTGCCAAACCGGCTTCGAGCAACAGGTTTTCAATCTTTAACGCCAGTTGAGGATCGCCGGGAGCAGGCCAGCTCAATTGATAAGTAAATTCGGGGAAACCGTAATAATCGTACAGCAATGACGGATGCTCAACAAAATTGACGGTTGGCACCGATTCTTCCCAATGACCTGAGACGACAAGTATGGCTTTGATTTTATCATGAAAATCATTGCCAATTTTTTTTAAATAATTACGCAGCATTCCATATCCCTGAGGGTCGCCCATGAAGTCATCCATTACATGCCACGGCCCACCTCCATGAGGAATAAAGAATGCCGGTAATCTTTCTGAAATTTTCATGTTGTTGAATCAATCTGAAAATAGACAGATTGTGTCCATTCTCAATTTTACTTTTCTCTGACTGTTTTTAAAGCAGTTCCCCAAGCTATGAGCTGATCCAGCATGGCATGCAAGCTGCCTTCGTGTGAAGAAGCAGGTTTAAAAACACTGAAATTTTCAAAATCCGTAAAGAGTGAAAGTGTTACCTGAGCTCTAACGTCGGCTATCTGAATTTCACCCATGATTTGGCGAAGCTGTTCTACAGCTCTTGCACCGCCGGCAGAGCCATAACTTACAAATCCGGCTGCTTTGTTGTTCCATTCGGCATAAACAAAATCGATAGCATTTTTTAAAGCTGCTGTTGGCGCATGATTGTATTCTGGTGTTACAAAAACATACGCATCCAATTCGTTGATTTTCTCTGCCCATTTTTTTGTATGTTCCTTTTGATACTGATGCATGGAAGCCGGAATCATTTCATCGAGCAACGGCAAATTATAATCCGCAATATCAACTATTTCGAAAATTGCATCATTACGTTTACTGGCTACCTCATAAACCCATTTTGCAACAGCTTCCGAGTTACGGCCCGGGCGCGTACTTCCAACTATTATTCCTATTTTTATCATAATCTTTTCATTTTTTACTGTTTATTTTTTACTGTTTATTTTTTCTTCCAATTCATCCAGCCTATCATTGGCCATATGCACCATCATGGTTACCCGTACAAAAGGCAAAGCCAACAAGAGCAAAGCCAACGAGATAATCAGTTGAAACCAGTTGAAGGCGACGATATTTACTATAATTCCGGTAAGGCCGATTAAAGCGGCAATAATTCCACCCGGTATTCCAAGCGGACATCTGAGTTTTTTCTTTGTTTCCATTTTTTTGATTTTTAATTACTGATAATTTTTTAATTTTTCTATCAACTCTTCTTTCGTCGGCACGCTTTTGAACACCACCTTGTTGTCAATCAACAAAGTCGGAACGGTATGGATACCCAATTTCATGGTTCGTATCATTCCGCTTGGTGAATTGGCGAGGGTGGTTTTCAGTGAAAATTTATCCTCAAACTGAGGTAAAACTTCTTTCAGCATTTGCTTCATAAGTTTACAGTTAGGACAAGTCAACGTATAAAAGAGTTCGATAGTTGTTTTTGTTATCATTTTAATTTTGTATTAATTCCACTGCAAAAGTATGTTGAAACATTAGTTGTTGCAACAAATATCGAGTTAAATAAAATTAAATTTATTTGTGTTTAAGATTACCAACAACTTAACAATAAACATTTGAATAAAAATAATGAAAATTCTAATTTTAGTTTTCATCAATGATTGAAAAATTTTTGTTTTCAAAGAGAATAGTTTTAATTTAAAATTTATACTTAAAACAATTTGCATGGTAAAAAGTTGAAAAAATATTCATTTCTTCTTGTATCGATGATTTTTTGGATTAGATTTAATGGACAAAATATATTTCGTCAAAATTTGAAAAAGATTCAAAGCAACCCGGCCCAATACATAAATAATTGGTTTTCAATAATGAGAGCGAATAAACAAAATAACTTACGAAGAGATGAGAATTAAAAATTCACTTAATTAATTCAAAAAATATTATTTTTTAAACTAAAATCAATGAATCTGACGTTATTTTGTAAACATTTTTCTGGAGAAATTGTTTTTAATATAAATGATGCTGTTTTTATTAATATAATAATGTTAAATATTACAAAAAATTATTTTAATAATTACATTTTAAGTAAATTTGCAAAAGTATAGTGTATGAAAAAGAGAACGATCTGGATATTGATCATTTTAATGGTAGTAACGATTGTGGGTTTGGTGCTTGTACAAATCCGCTATGTTCGCATCAATGCCGAAATGATTGAAAACCAGTTCAAAGAAAATGTTCAGCGGAGTTTATTTCAAGCAGTACGATTGGTAGAAGAGAATGAAGCCCTTCAGTACCTGTCGGAAACATTGGAAGATGCCGATTATTCGGCTAAAAGTAATCGAATAATTAAAAGCGGAACTGCACAAAGAAACGCGCTGGGAATGACCTCCGACAGTATGGTAATGGATTCGGGCAAAGATTTTACTTTAAATCAAAAATTGCCGTCCATACAACTATCTACAAAGCATGGTAAAGCAACGATAGAAGAAACATCGCGCTATTTGCAAAAAAAGTTTCAACAGGATTTTTCGCGTTCTAAAACCATTTTGGATCAGGCGGTTTTCAGATGGCTCAGAGAATCGGATCAAAAGGAAATTTCTCAACGGGTAAACTTCGACGAGCTGAACGATATATTGCAAACCCTTTTGGAAAATAACGGCGTAACGCTACCGTTTAATTACTCGGTAGTGGACAAACAGGGAAGATTGGTTTACAAGCACACAAACATTACGGTCAATGAACAAAAAATGTCGCAAACCGGCAATGTATTTACACAAAAACTTTTCCCTTTTGAAGAGACCAACCAGCCCTATTACCTCCAAGTAGATTTTCCGACAAGGCAAAACTATATTTTAAATTCAATGAATTTATTGTTGCCTTCGGTTGTATTGGTGGTATTGATTCTGACTATATTTATTATTGCCATAATTATTATTTTCAGACAAAAACAACTAAACAACATCAAAAACGATTTTGTGAACAACATGACTCATGAACTGAAAACTCCTATTGCGACCATTTCGCTGGCTTCTCAAATGCTGCAGGATCCAAATATTGGAAAAACGCCCGAAATGCTCCAACATGTGTCGAAAGTAATACATGATGAAACACAGCGGTTGAGTTTTCAGGTAGAAAAAGTGCTGCAAATGGCCATTTTTGAAAAAGAAAAATCGCCTTTGAATTTGACGGAAATACACATTAATTCACTGATTCAGGATGTAATACACAGTTTTTCGCTGAGAGTAACCAATAGCGGAGGAAAGATAATTCCTTCGTTAAAAGCCGAAAATGATTTGGCACTGATTGATGAAGTTCATTTCACCAACGTGATTTTCAACCTAATGGACAATGCGCTGAAATACAGCAACAAGCCTCTGCTCCTAAATATCGAAACATGGAACGAAAAAGACAGAATATTCATCAGCATTGAAGACAACGGAATAGGAATTCGAAAAGAAGACTTGAAAAGAATTTTTGAAAAGTTTTATCGGGTTTCCACAGGGAACCTGCACAATGTGAAAGGATTTGGACTTGGATTGGCTTACGTAAAAAAAATCGTAACCGATCATAAAGGAACAATCAAAGTGGAAAGCGAACCCAATATTGGAACTAAATTTACCATTTCATTACCAATTTTAAAAAATCAAGAAAAATGACAGACGAAAAAATTAAAATTTTATTGTGCGAAGATGACGAGAATCTTGGCATGATTTTAAGAGAGTATCTGCAATCGAAAGGATACGATGTAGATTTGTTGCCTGACGGCGAAGCCGGCTATAAAGCCTTTACGCATAAGAAATACGATTTATGTATTTTGGACGTGATGATGCCAAAGAAAGACGGATTTACGCTGGCAGCCGACATTCGTGCTCTGAACAGTGAAGTTCCCATCGTCTTTCTGACTGCCAAGTCGATGAAAGAAGATATTTTGCAGGGTTTCAAACTGGGGGCCGACGATTATTTGTCGAAACCTTTCAGCATGGAAGAATTGCTTTATCGGATCGAATCGATTATGCGCCGCATCAGAGGCGAAAAGGCCAGAGAAGTTACCGTTTACCAGATTGGTAATTACACTTTTGATTCTCAAAAACAGCTGATTACCATTAATGGTGAGACTAAAAAACTGACCACAAAGGAATCGGAACTTTTGAGCTTGCTTGCTGCCAATATGAATAACGTGCTGGAACGCAATTACGCATTAAAAACTATTTGGGTAGATGACAATTACTTCAATGCAAGAAGTATGGATGTCTATATCACCAAGCTTCGCAAATTGCTGAAGGATGATCCCAATGTAGCCATCATTAACATTCATGGCAAAGGTTATAAATTGATAGCTCCAGCCGTGAAAGAAAAAAATTAAATTATTTATTATCAAAGACTTATGAGGCTGCTCCAATTTTAGGGCAGCCTTTTTTATTGATTGCCCTAAAAAAATCATATAGAAAAGTATCAACTTTCAAGAAATTGACTTAAATTAGCAGCCCTTTTCTCAAAAAAACACATAGAAATTACAAAAAATACAGGAACGTTTTTTGAGAAAAAATAATTAAATTGAATTAAAGCAGAAATTTTTTTGCAAAACATTTAAAAATCGATTTATGAAACCCACATGTATTGCATACACAAACACGAATGAATATAATATCATGTGGGTTCCATCAGACCTTTAAAAAATAAATTATATTCTGATGAAATTGCGTAATTTTATCCTGTCAGTTTTACTGTTTTCGTTCTTTTTTACTTATGCCGAAATTCCTGCAGGTTATTACAACAGTGCCGACGGAAAAAGTGCTGCAGCATTGCGAACGGCATTGAAAACAATCATTACCAACGGACATTCCGTAACCAGCTATCAAGGTTTGTGGACAGCATATAAAACAACTGATGTAAACGCAAGTGGAAAAATTTGGGACATGTATTCCAACTGTACATTTACTCCGGTTAACGATCAATGCGGGAGCGATGGCTATAGCAATGAATGTGACTGTTACAACAGAGAACATACTTCGCCGCAAAGTTGGTTTAATTCGGCTTCTCCAATGGTTTCCGATTTGTTTAACGTTTATCCGACCGATGGCAAAGTGAACGGCATGCGCAGTAATTATCCCTACGGAGAAGTGGGTACGGCTACATACAAGTCGGGCAACGGAAGTAAATTGGGGAGCAGTTCATTTTCCGGTTACAGCGGAACTGTTTTTGAACCAGTGGATGAATACAAAGGCGATTTTGCCCGAACCTATTTTTATATGGCAACACGCTATGCCGATCAATGTGAATCGTGGACAGGAGAAGCTACTGCCGTTTATGGTTCTATCAATGGTTTGACTGAATATGCAAAAAATCTGTTTTTAAAATGGAGCCGTCAGGATCCGGTCAGCCGGAAGGAAATTGACCGCAATAATGCCGTGTATGGAATTCAAAACAATCGGAACCCCTTTATCGATTATCCGGGATTGGAGGAATATATTTGGGGAACTAAAACTTCGGATGTTTTTTATGTCAATGCTTCTGTTACCAAACCTTCCGTGTCTTCGCCAACCGCCACAAATGTGTCCTATAACAGCGCCGTTTTGGGTGGAACTGTTACCAGCACAGGTGGAGGAACAATTACGGAAACCGGAATCTATTACAGCACTACCGATGGTTTTGCTGATGGAACAGGCACCAAAGTTTCTACTTCTTCTCCTTCAACGAGTACGTTTACAGTTTCCATAAACGGATTAAATTCTTCCACTACTTATTATTTCAAAGCTTTTGCAACCAATAGTGCAGGAACAGGTTATTCTTCTCAATCAAGTTTTAAAACTTCGACCCTAAGTTCTGGTAACGAACCTGAAATTATTCTGGGCAATCCGGTTGCAAAGGGATCGACATTAAATTTCGGGAAAGTTACGGCAAATTCCACCAAATCATTGTTGATAAAGACCAAAAATTTGACCGGCGATCTTTCAGTCAGTGTTACGGGAGAAATGTTCAGCGTTTCAACTGCCACAATCTCCAAATCAAATGCTGAAGAAGGTTATCTGCTCAATGTCAATTACCAGCCAACCGCAAACGGTTCTCACACGGGCAGTTTAACTATTTCCGGTGGAGGATTAACTCCCGATTATGTCGTTCAGTTGACAGGTTCAAAATAATAGGATACGGTTTCCCCAAATAAAACAAATAGCGTTGTCGGATTCAATAGCAACGCTATTATTTTTTTAATGTCGTAAAATTCTTTCAAATCCTACCTAAAACTTACATCCGATAATTGAGCTTAATTTTTTCTTTTAAAATTTTCCTTTGATTATTACTTGAGCAGTAACAACTTCCTTACTGTCCTGAAGTTACCGGCTTGCAGTTGGTAGAAATAAATGCCACTCGGAAAGTTGGTACAGTTAAATTCCACTTCGTATTTGCCTGCAGTTTGTTCGCCTTTAAAAAGCGTTGTAACTTCCCGCCCAAAGAGATCGTAAACTTTCAGAGATACGTTGCTTCTTTCCGGCAATTCGTAACGAATCAGGGTACTGGTAACAAATGGATTGGGCTGATTTTGAGACAAGGAAAATTGATCGGGTAAAATAATTTCATTTTTTCCTGTTGGTGGTTCAGTTACTATTTCGGCAGAAGAACAGTAGCTCCATGCTCCACCGGTTTGCACTTTATGATTATACGCACTGCTATTGTTAGTCAATCTCAAAGCTAAATAATTACCATTTGTCAAATTGAAA
>ENA-UOYA01000847-UOYA01000847.1-activated-sludge-metagenome-genome-assembly--contig:-NODE-847-length-36167-cov-8.622259_pt1 | contig 36167 bp, 36 predicted proteins | sample MGYA00238163_ERZ764804 | MGnify/ENA primary metagenome ERZ764804 (study PRJEB28919, sample SAMN05720223) | activated sludge metagenome | isolation source: Anaerobic digester | place: Hong Kong...
ATGTCGGCCAGCGGGGCCCGCGAGCAAACCTCAAGCGACAGCCCGAGAACGGTGCGGGTGTCGGCCGGGTCGATGATGCCGTCATCCCAGAGCCGAGCGGTCGAATAGTAGGGGTTGCCCTGGCGCTCGTACTGATCGCGCAGGGTCTGGGTGAAGGTCACCTCGTCTTCGGCGCTCCACGTGTCGCCCTTGGCGTCCAACTGGTCGCGGCGGATGGTCGACAGCACGGCCGCCGCCTGAGGGCCACCCATGACCGAGATGCGGCTCGCCGGCCACATCCAGAGGAATCGCGGGGAGTACGACCGGCCGCTCATCGAGTAGTTGCCGGCACCGAACGAGCCGCCGATGACGACGGTGAGTTTGGGCACGCGCGCCGAGGCGACGGCGTTGACCATCTTCGCGCCGTGCTTCGCGATACCGCCCGCTTCGTACTCGCGACCGACCATGAAGCCGGTGATGTTCTGCAGGAAGACCAGTGGAATCTTGCGCTGATCGCACAGCTCGATGAAGTGTGCACCCTTGAGGGCGGACTCGCTGAAGAGCACGCCATTGTTCGCGATGATCCCGACCGGATGCCCGTGGATACGGGCGAACCCGGTGACGAGGGTCTGGCCGTACTCGGCTTTGAACTCGTGGAACTGGCTGCCGTCAACGATGCGCGCGATCACTTCGCGCACGTCGTAGGCCACGTGCAGTTCAGGAGGGACAACTCCGTACAGCTCGGCAGGATTGACCGTCGGCTCGGTCACGGGGCTGAGTTCGTAGGGCCGCGACTCGGGCGGCGGCAGCTGCGCGATGATGTCGCGCACGATGTCGAGAGCGTGCTCGTCATTCTCGGCCAGATGGTCGGTGACGCCAGACAGGCGCGAGTGGGTGACGCCGCCACCGAGGTCCTCGGCGGACACGACCTCACCGGTTGCCGCCTTCACGAGCGGAGGGCCGCCGAGGAAGATCGTTCCCTGGTTGCGAACGATCACGGTCTCGTCACTCATTGCGGGCATATAGGCTCCGCCGGCCGTGCTCGACCCGAGAACCGCCGAGATCTGCGCGATGCCGCGGGCCGACATCCGCGACTGGTTGTAGAAGATGCGGCCGAAGTGCTCCCGATCCGGAAATACGTCGTCCTGCAAGGGCAAGTAGGCGCCACCGGAGTCGACCAGGTAGATGCAGGGCAGCAGGTTCTCGCTGGCGATCTCCTGCGCGCGCAGGTGCTTCTTGACGGTCATCGGATAGTACGAGCCGCCCTTCACAGTGGCGTCGTTGCACACGATCATGCACAGCCGACCGCTCACGAGCCCGATGCCGGTGATGATGCCCGCGCCGGGGCTGTCGTCGTCGTACATGCCGTACGCCGCGAGCGCCCCCACCTCGAGAAACGGGCTGCCGCGGTCGAGCAGGTAGTCAATCCGGTCACGGGGAAGGAGCTTTCCCCGCGCGCTGTGCCGGTTGCGGGATGCTTGGGAGCCTCCGCGTCCGACGCGCTCAAGCCGCTCCCGGAGCTCACTGACCAGGGCACGCTGAGAGGCGTCGTTCGCGACGAAATCGCCGCTGTGCGGGCGGGCGCCCGTCGCAAGCGTCTCCATCGCGCCTCGTCTCAGTTAGTGTGCGCTAATCCAGTTTAGGTTAGCGATCGTTAACTGAATTGTCCAGAATCGGTACCATGGGGGCATGGCAGAGACGTGGCGGGCGACGGCCAAGGCGCACCGTCGCCAACAGCTGCTCGACGCTGCAGCACATCTGTTCGCCGAGCGAGGATTCAACGGGGTCTCGATCGAGGAGCTCGGGGCAGCGGCCGGTGTGAGCGGCCCCGCGTTGTATCGGCACTTCCCGAGCAAGGAGGCGATGCTCGGCGAACTCCTGGTTGGCGCGAGCCAGCGCCTCCTCGAAGGGTGCACCCGCATCCTCGCCGAGGACGTCGAGAGCCAGCAGGCGTTGCGAGACCTTGTCGACTTCCACGTGGATTTTGCGCTGAGCGAGCGTGACATCATCCGCATTCAAGACCGCGAGCTCGCCAGCCTCCCACCCGAGGTGAATCGAGAAGTGAGGATGCTCCAGCGCCGCTACGTGCAGGAATGGGTCGCCCTGGTCGCCCTGCTCAGCCCGACCACCCCCACCGCGGAAATCGAAGTGCGAGTGCACGCGATCTTCGGGCTCCTCAACTCAACACCTCACAACGCGCGGCTCGTCGACGTCGATGACGCGCGCGGAGTGCTCGCCGAGATGGCGATCACCGGGATGCTCGGCGCGCGCACGGCGGTCGACACCGCTTCGCTCGACACCACCTAGCTCGGTGCCCGCTCGAGCAGCGGCCGCAACCGGAACGGGATGAGCTCCCCCATCGACAGGGATGTCTCGGTGCGCTCGACGCCCGCGATCGACAGGATCGAGTCATCCACTCGGAACAGGTCGGCTGTGTCGCGGCACACCACGCTCACGAAGAGATCGACCGGGCCGCTGAGCCCGTGGGCCTGCACGACCTCGGGAATCTTGGCGAGCTCGTGAACCACGCTTGCGAGAATCTTCTGCTGCAGGTGCACCGCGATGAAGGCGTGGATCGGGTATCCCAGAGGCACGGGATTGATGGTGCGCTCGAATGACAGGAACGCTGCGTCGCGCTCGAGCCGTGTCATCCGGGCCTGAACCGTGTTGCGAGCGAGCCCCGACCGGTCGGCGAGGGCGACAACAGTCGCACGAGGATCGTCGGCGAGCGCGAGGAGAAGGTTGTGATCGATCTGGTCGTAACCTGCCATAGTGCGCAATAGTAGCACCGACCATCTGCTCTGAGTGAGCACAATGCTCAGTATGAGCGCGCACTCTTGAGCTTAGTGTCGACGCAACCTAGTGTTGCGAGCACTCGACCAATGACGGGGGGCGCGGTGTGAACACAGCTGACGAGCCCGATCCCGTGCAACTCCTGACACCCGCCGGTGAGCGCGTCGCCTCGCCGGAGTACGACCCGTGGGTCGCCGATGTCGACGACGCTCAGCTGCGCGACCTCTACCGAGACATGGTCGTCGTTCGTCGCATCGACACCGAGGCGACGGCGCTTCAGCGGCAGGGCGAGCTTGCGCTCTGGCCCCCGCTGCTCGGCCAGGAGGCGGCACAGGTCGCCTCCGCACGTGCGCTGCGCAGCGACGACTTCGTGTTCACGAGCTACCGCGAGAACGCCGTTGCCTACTGCCGGGGTGCGGCGCCCGTCGAGCTCGTGAGCGTGTGGCGCGCGGTCACGGCGACAGGGTGGAACCCGTACTCGATCAACATGGCGACACCTCAGGTGGTCATCGGAGCCCAGACCCTTCACGCAACCGGTTACGCCTTGGGCATCCAGGCAGACGGTGCCGACGCGGTGGCGGTCGCTTACTTCGGAGACGGCGCGACGAGCGAAGGCGATGTCAGCGAAGCGCTCGTCTTCGCGGCCGCATACAGCGCGCCCGTCGTCTTCTTCTGCCAGAACAACCACTGGGCCATCTCCGAGCCGGTCACGCTTCAGACCCGGGGGAGCCTCGCTTACCGCGGCACCGGGTTCGGCATCCCTGCGCTGCGCGTCGACGGCAACGACGTGCTCGCGGTCACCGCCGCGACGCGGCTCGCCCTCGATCGCGCGCGGTCCGGGGGCGGGCCGACCTTCATCGAGGCCGTCACCTACCGAATGGGCCCGCACACGACTGCCGACGACCCCACGCGATACCGACCGCCCGCGGAGCTGGATGAGTGGCGCGAGCGGGATCCGATCGCCAGGCTCGAGGCCTACTTGACGAGCCGTGACCAACTCTCCGACGACTTCCGCGCCGAGGTGCAGGCCGTGGCCGACAGCACGGCGGCTGAGCTGCGGGCCGGATGCATCGCCCTCCCCGACCCCGATCCACTGAGTATCTTCGACCACGTCTACGCCGAACCTCACCCCGCGCTCCAACAACGCCGTGAGTGGTACGCGCACTATCTCGACGGATTCGAGGCCGCGCCGTGAGCACGTTGACCCTGAGCAAGGCCATCGGAGCGGGGCTTCGACGCGCAATGGAGACCGATCCCAAGGTGGTGCTGCTCGGCGAGGACATCGGCAAGCTCGGCGGCGTGTACCGCATCACCGATGGCCTGCAGGCCGACTTTGGTGAGCGTCGGGTTGTCGACACTCCGCTGGCCGAGTCCGCGATCATCGGTGCGGCGGTGGGGCTCGCCTATCGCGGCTATCGACCTGTGTGCGAAATCCAGTTCGATGGGTTCATCTACCCGGCCTTCGACCAGATCGTCAGCCAGGTCTCGCGCATGCACTACCGCACCAAGGGCGCGGTGCGTATGCCGATCACCATCCGGGTGCCGTGGGGCGGCGGCATCGGCGCGGCCGAGCACCACTCCGACTCGCCCGAGGCGTACTTCACCCACACCGCCGGCTTGCGAGTCGTGGCCTGCTCGAACCCCCAGAACGCGTACACGATGATTCGCGAGGCCATCGCATCGGATGACCCTGTGCTCTACTTCGAGCCGAAGCGCCGCTACCACCTCAAGGGCGAAGTCGACCTGGACGCACCCTTGTCCAGCCAGTCACCGGGCCGTTCGCAGGTGCTCATTGCCGGAACCGACGTCACTGTCGTCGCGTACGGGGCGTTGGTGCAGACCGCTCTGGATGCCGCGGCTGCGGCCGAGCAGGAGGGCACCTCCGTCGAGGTCATCGACCTGCTCTCACTCTCGCCGATCGACTACTCGCCGATCGCGGAGTCGGTTCGGCGCACCGGACGACTGGTTGTCGCACACGAGGCCGCGCTCACCGGCGGCGTCGGCGCCGAGGTCTGCGCGAGCATCACCGAGCGCTGTTTCGAGTACCTCGAGGCTGCGCCCGTGCGGGTCACCGGCCACGACATCCCCTATCCGCCAGCCAAGGCCGAGGGTCACCACATCCCCGACCTCGACCGCCTCCTCGACGGCATCGACTGCGCGATGGGCCGGCCGAACTCGCGCAGTGGCATGGGGGCCGGATCATGAGGAAGGTCTTCAGCCTGCCCGACCTGGGCGAGGGACTCACCGAATCCGAGGTCGTCGGATGGCGCGTGTCAGTCGGCGACAACGTTGAACTCAACCAGATCATCGCCGACGTCGAGACCGCCAAGGCCGCCGTCGAACTGCCGTCGCCCGTCGCGGGCGTCGTCGCGGTGTTGCATGCCGAAGCCGGTCAGACCGTCGCGGTGGGTGCGCCCCTCGTCACCTTCGAGACGACGGCGGATGACTCGGCTGCCTCCTCGGGTGATGACCCTGACACCGCCCGCACCGACAGCCCCGAAGCCCACCTCGTGGGGTACGGCGCCCGCGCCGAGACCGCCGTTCCGCGCCGCCGCACCGCAGGGAGAGCACCCGCGACGCCCACGCCTGCTCCGCCCGCGCCTGCTCCGCCCGCGTTGGCTCCGGATGCACGCCCCGACGGTCCACGTTCGACCCCTCCGGTGCGCACGCTTGCCGCCTCGCTCGGGGTGGACTTGCGCACGGTCACGGGCACCGGCGACCGCGGGCTCATCACCCGCGCAGACATTGAGCTCGCGGCATCCCGAGCGGGGTCGGGCAGGGCGTCCGGGGCCAGAGAGACGAGAACCGCCATTCGGGGCGTGCGGAAACACACCGCGGAGGCGATGGTCGCGAGCGCATTCACGGCTCCACAGGTGACCGTGTTTCTCACCGTGGACGTCTCGGCCACGACTGAGTTGCTCGCTCAACTACGAGCCGACCCGCGCTTCGACGGTCGTCGCCTCACGATTCTCACCGTGGTGGCCAAGGCTGTATGTCTCGCCCTCGCGCGCCACGAGACGCTCAACAGCCGATGGGATGGCGCGGCCCAAGAGATCATCACGTTCGGCTACGTCAACCTCGGCATCGCGACCGCGACCGATCGCGGCCTGATGGTGCCGAACATCAAGGACGCTGAGACGCTGAGCCTGCTCGAACTCGCCGACGCGATCGGCGCGTTGGTCGACACCGCACGAGCCGGACACACGGTGCCCGCGGACTTCGCGCACGGAACGATCACCCTCACGAACATCGGGGTGTTCGGCGTCGACGCCGGAACGCCGATACTCAACCCGGGCGAGGCAGCGATACTCGGGATCGGGGCGGTTCGGCACACTCCGTGGGGCTACCGCGGTGAGGTCGTCCTTCGCGACGTGCTGACCCTCAGCCTGTCGTTCGACCATCGCCTCGTCGACGGCGAGCAGGGTGCGCGTTTCCTCACTGACGTTGCGGCAATCCTGCACAACCCTCTGCCGCTACTGACCCTTCTCTGATTGCCGCCCGCCACCCATTGGAGCCCACATGAGCACGATCCCAGCAGGACTCGACTTCGCGCTCGGCGAGGCCGCCGACACCATCCGAGAAGTCGCCTCCGGGTTCGCCGCCCGGCGCATTGCGCCACTTGCGGCACAGATCGACGAGACGAACACCTTTCCGCGCGAACTGTGGACCGAGTTCGGCGACCTGGGGCTCCACGGCGTGACCGTCGAGGAGGAGTGGGGTGGCCTCGGCCTCGGCTATCTCGAGCAGGTCGTCGTGATGGAGGAGATCTCACGGGCATCCGCTTCTGTTGGCCTCTCGTACGGTGCGCACTCCAACCTGTGTGTCAATCAGATACGTCGCTGGGGCACTGACGAGCAGAAGCGCACGTATCTGCCGAAGCTCATCTCCGGGGAGCACGTGGGGTCACTGGCAATGTCCGAGGCGGAGGCGGGATCCGATGTCGTCTCCATGAAGCTCAAGGCGCAACCGTCCGCCGGCGGGTATGTGCTCACGGGCACCAAGTTCTGGATCACCAATGCGCCCCAGGCCGACACTCTGGTGGTCTACGCGAAGACCGAGCCGACAGCCGGCGCTCGAGGGATCACCGCCTTCATAGTCGAGAAGGGGATGCCCGGCTTCACGGTCGGCGCGAAGCTCAACAAGATGGGCATGCGCGGTTCCGACACCGCAGAACTCGTCTTTGACCGCTGCGAGATACCGGCCGAGAATGTGCTCGGAACCGTCAATGAGGGCGCCGCGGTGCTCATGTCGGGCCTGGACTACGAGCGGGCAGTGCTCGCCGCGGGGCCGCTCGGCATCATGCAGGCGGCGCTGGATGTCGTGCTGCCGTACGTGCGGCAACGCGAACAGTTCGGCGCGGCTATCGGCTCATTCCAGTTGATGCAGGCCAAAGTTGCCGACATGTACGTGGCGCTGAGCACCTCACGCGCCTACGTTTACGCGGTGGCGCGAGCGTGCGACGCCGATCTGACGTCGCGGGCGGATGCTGCGGGAGCGATCCTGTACGCATCCGAGAGTGCCGTGAAGACCTCGCTCGACGCGATCCAGGCTCTCGGCGGGGCCGGCTACACCAAGGAGTGGCCGGTGGAACGGTTGCTGCGCGACGCCAAGCTCTACGACATCGGGGCGGGGACGAACGAAATCCGCCGGTACCTGATCGGGCGGGAACTCATCGGGCTCTAGCGAGTAGTTTGGTGTTCTTATGGCTCTCCCACCTGAGGCACTGCCCCTCACCGGGATCGTGGTCGCCGACTTCTCGCGGGTGCTTGCCGGTCCGCTGGCGACGATGACGCTTGCCGATCTCGGTGCTCGCGTCATCAAGATCGAGCGACCCGGTGAAGGTGACGACACGCGTCACTGGGGTCCTCCGTTCTCCCCAACCGGCTCCACCTATTTCGAGAGCGTCAATCGCAACAAGGAGTCGATCGAGCTCGATCTCACCACTGACGCCGATCGTGCGGTCGCCATTGCGATCGCGAGCAACGCAGACATCCTCGTCGAGAATTTCAAGCCCGGGGGCGCGGGCTCGCTCGGCCTGGGATACGACGAGCTCAGCGTGCTGAACCCGGGCCTCATCTACGCGTCCATCTCCGGCTTCGGCAGCGGAAGAGGTGCGGAGCTACCGGGCTACGACTTCATCGTGCAGGCCGTCGGTGGACTCATGAGCATTACCGGCGACCCCGAGGGACCGCCCATGAAGGTAGGCGTTGCCGTCGTGGACATCCTCACCGCGAAGGATGCGACTATCGGAATCCTGGCGGCGTTGCAGGCGAGAAACGAAACAGGCCTGGGTCGTCGTCTCGAGGTCAATCTGTTGTCGAGCCTGCAAGGAGCTCTGGCCAATCAGGGCCAGTCGCACCTCGGTGCCGGGCTCACGCCTCGTCAGATGGGCAACGCGCATCCGTCGATCGCTCCTTACGAGTTGCTGAATTGCCGAGACAAACCTCTGGCCCTCGCATGCGGCAACGACCGGCAATTCGTGGCGACACTTCGAGTGCTCGGCCTCGAGTCACTGCTGAGCGATGAACGGTTTCTCACCAACAGTGCCCGGGTCGAACACCGAGCGGAATTGGTCACCGCCCTGGAGGGTCGACTCGCTACCCGAACCGCTTCCTACTGGCAGACCGCCCTCACTGCGGTGGGTGTGCCAGCGGGCCAAGTGGGGTCAATCGCCGACGGCCTCGAGCTCGCCCGCGCGCTCGACCTCGCCCCGACCATCGAGGTAGAGGGTGCCTCGGGAAACCCTTCGGGCACGCAGTTCCGCAGCCCGATCAGATGGACGCCCGCAGTCACCCCCCGCACGGCTGCCCCGCCAGCCCTCGGTGAGCACAATGACTCTGTGCGTCGCTGGCTCGCCTCGCTACCGGGAGGCGTCACGCCAAGAATCTCGAGCGATTGAGCACCCATGAATGAACCGATGAGGTGCACACTCTACTTATCGCAACTCACCTCACCGGCGTCCCCGCCTTTCGCTGAACCCTCTTAGGAGCATCCATGAGCGACTACATCGTGACCAACCCCGCGACGGGAGAGACCGGCTTCAACCCGGCCTCGACTACCGACGCTGAAGTCAGCGCATCCCTCGCAAGCGCAGACAGCGCGTACCGCACCTGGTCTCGCTCGACCTCCGTCGCCGAACGCGCTGCTCTGATGCAGCGGGTCGCCGAGTTGCACACTGAGCGCCGTGAACTGCTGGCCGACATCATCGTGCGCGAGATGGGCAAGCCCGTCGAGCAGGCCCTCGGCGAGGTCGATTTCAGCGCCGCGATCTACTCCTACTACGCCGAGAACGGCGAGAAGTTTCTCGCCGACGAGCCGATTGAGCTGCTCGATGGCGAGGGCTCGGCGTTCATCCGTCGATCATCCCTCGGCGTGCTTCTCGGCATCATGCCCTGGAATTTTCCCTACTACCAGGTCGCCCGGTTTGCCGGCCCCAACCTCGTGCTCGGCAACACGATTCTGCTCAAGCACGCGAGCCAGTGCCCCGAGTCAGCCGCAGCCATCGAAACGATCTTCCGCGACGCGGGCTTCCCTGACGGCGCTTACCGCAACCTCTTCATCACGAGCGAACAGGTCGCCGACCTCATCGCCGACCCCCGCGTCGTCGGGGTGTCACTCACGGGCTCGGAGCGCGCGGGTGCCGCGGTGGCCGAGATCGCCGGGCGCAACCTCAAGAAGGTCGTGCTCGAGCTGGGTGGCTCCGATCCGTTCATCCTTCTCAGCACGGATGACATGGATGCCACGGTTGCAGCGGCGGTCGCGGGTCGACTCGACAACAGCGGTCAGTCCTGCAACGCGGCCAAGCGCTTCATCGTTGCCGACGCACTCTACGAGGAGTTCCTTGCCAAGTTCACCGACGCGATGGTCGGAACTGTGGCGGGCGACCCGACCCAGTCAGCGACAGAACTAGGGCCGCTTTCCTCGGCTATCGCTGCCGAGCGCCTGTCAGAGCAGCTCTCGCGTGCCGTTGCGAGCGGGGCCAAGGCTGCTGGCTCGGGGGCTCAAGACGGGGCGTGGTTCTCGCCCGCTGTGCTCACCGAGGTGACCCCGGACAATCCCGCCCACTCGGAGGAGTTCTTCGGTCCGGTCGCGATCGTGTATCGCGCCGCGGATGAAGCACACGCCCTTGAGCTTGCCAACGACACCCCGTTCGGACTCGGCTCCTACGTCTTCACGACCGATCCCGAGCAGGCCCTGCGGGTTGCCGACCAGATCGAGGCAGGCATGGTCTTCGTCAATGGCGTCGGCCTCGACAGCCCGGAACTGCCTTTCGGCGGAATCAAGAGGTCTGGATTCGGTCGAGAGCTCGGCCGGTACGGCATCGAAGAGTTCGTGAACCGCAAGATGATCCGCGTGCTGCGTTAGAGACCCCAACAGAAAGGCAACACCCGGGGTGCACACAAGGATGTGTGCACCTGTCTAAACCCACAGAAGGGAGTGCGGTTCGGACCCTGGCCTCGTCGATGCCGTCGAGGAACCCCTCCAGCAGGCGTGCGCGCATCGTCGTGTTACCCGTTGCCCCCGCTTCATCCATCCCCATGCAGGCAAGGATGAGCCACGTCGTTGCAACGTCACGCTCGCGCGGACCGGGTGCTGCATTGGTCCAATCGAACAGCACCGGGCCGGATGGTGTCATCATGACGTTGCCGGGATGCAGATCCAGATGCAGTAGGCGCTGATGCACGTCCGAAGGCTTCATGGCGGGAACGCGGTCGAGCAGACCGTGCAGGCCGGCGAGCGTGCGGCCGTGTTGCATGGCGTGTTCCGGATGCAGAGCGAGGTCCTGCAGCATGGTCACCCCGTGCAGCCGCTCCATACGCATGTCTCTCCCGTCGGCGGCGAATACGCGAGGAGTCGGCACTCCATGCGCGTGCGCGTGTTCCATGACCTCCGCCTCGTATGCCACGTCGGCCTCGGCATCAAGACACCGTCGCAGGACTGTGCCATCACCCAGGTCGTAGACAACCGATGCGCGCCCTCGCGCGATTTCGGTTCGACCGTCCGGCACCGTCACCCGCTCTCCAGAGGCGCGATCTCGCATTCATTCCCCACTATCGGGCTCAGCCTCACCAGCGCGCATCCGGGAGCGTGCCCGATAGACGCGAGTGATGATGTAGGAGATCGGGACAGCGGCCGCCCAGGTGAACTCCGCAGCCGTCGCACCGGCGAACGCAGCGACCGGAATCGACAACAGGAAGATGCCAGGGATCGGGAAGGACTGCACGAGTACATACCGAAAGACGTCAACTGACACGTGCTGATCGATGAGCTTCGCATGCCAGGCGTACATCCACATGGCCGTGAGCAAGAGTCCGATCAGGCAGATGGATGACGCATAGATGTACACGCTGAGTGGCACGTCGCCGTAGCGGCCGAGCACCGCGGTCGAGAACGGTACGGATGCGACGATCAGCAACATGACCAGGTTGATCCGCAGGAGTGGCTGCGTGTACTTGATGATCGCCCGGAACTTCCTGTGATGCGACACCCACACCGCACCGATGACGGCGAAGCTCAGCACGAACGAGAGGTACTCGGGCGCGAGTTCTGCCAGTGCCCGACCCAGGTCGTCGGCTGCGACGGTCGGCACGTGGAGCTCCACTACGAGCAAGGTCATCGCGATCGCGAACACGGCGTCACTGAAGAACACGAGACGTTCGATCGCCGAACCCTCGGCGATCGAACGGAGGTATCGCTGATAGGTGGTCACACACATCATGCTGCCGAAGCAGCGCCTGTCGTTCGTCGGCGGTCGGGTGGAATCTCCCCTCCACCCGCGGGTGGAGTCAGGGCTGTGCGAGCCCGTGGCGGAAGGCGTAGGCGACCAGTTGCGCCCGGTCGCGCGCCGCGGTCTTCGCCAGAATGTGGTTCACGTGCGTCTTGACCGTCGCATCCGAGACATAGAGCTCGTTGGCGATCTCCGAGTTGGATCGTCCCGCCGCGATCAACTGAAGCACGCCCACTTCCCGCGGGGTCAAGTTGTCCGGAATTGATGCCGGCAGGGCGGCTACCCCGCCGTGGCTGAGTGCCTCGAGCAATCGTCGCTGCACCGTGGGGTCGAGCTGGGCGTCACCGCGGGCCACGGTGGTCAGGGCCGTCCGGATCTCATCGGCGCTGGCATCCTTGGTCAGAAATCCCCGAGCCCCGGCCCTCAGCGCCGCGAAGACCCAGTCATCATCGGAGTAGGTGGTGAGCACAACGACGCGACAACGCGCGCCCGCCGCGGCGAGTTGCTCCGTTGCTTCCACCCCTGAGCAATTGGGCATGTGGAGGTCCATCAGCACAACGTCGGGATCGAGCTGAAGCGCCTGCCGTACGGCATCGTCACCATCGACTGCGGTGCCGACGACCGTGATGCCATCCAGGAGGCCAAGGAGCGTCGCGAGCCCGTCGCGCACGACCTTCTGGTCGTCAGCAATCAGCACCCGCACCTCAGACACAGTGCCCTCCCTCGCGTTGTGATTCAAGGGTGCCATGTACGCCGGCCGCAATCGTCATCCCCGGCGGTGATTGTCGGTGGCGACTCATCCACCCCAGGGTTGACTCGCGTTGAACCCGGTGAGGGGGCCGTGGCACAGTGTTCGCATGGAGCGTGTTCGGGGACAGTTCGTGGCGCTGGGCCTGGGGATGATTGTGCTCGTCGTCATCGCGACGCTGATCAGTCGAGGACCGGTCGTCCTCCCCATGCTGATCGTCTTCGCCGCAGCCGGGGCGGCACTCCTTCTCTGGGCCCGGATGCCCCGTGCGATCGTCGTTGTCGACTTCGCGATCATGGCGGCTTCGGTTGTGCTGCTCTACTGGCTCGTGTCCGCAACTCCGCTCGCTCTGTTCCTGCTGGCCGCCTTCGCGACCGCGCGCGAGCCGCGGCGCTGGCTGGCTGTGGTGCTCGCCCTGGCCACGGGTGCTCACCTGGCCGTACAACTCTCGCTTGGCCAGGACACGATTGTGACCGCGCTTGCGACTATTGCCGGAGTCGCATTCCTCTTCGCGGTCAGTCGTCTCCTCGTCTCCGAGCGCACCCAGCGGGTGCAGATCGCAGAGCTGCTCGCGGAGGTGGAGGAACGCCGACAGCAGGAGAAGGCCTCCGACATGTTGGCCGAGCGCGGCCGAATGGCGCGCGAGTTGCACGACGTGCTGGCTCACACGCTGTCGGGTCTCGCGATTCAGTTGGAGGGTGCGCGGATACTGTCAACACAGCACGCAGTGCCAGCGGCCCTGCGCGACTCGGTGGAGCGTGCGCACCAGCTCTCCCGGGCGGGCATCCTTGAGGCGAAACGTGCGGTCGCCGCACTGCGCGGCGACCAACTCCCAGGCCCTGAGCTGCTTCAGGAACTCGTCGACGAACACCGACTCTCGGCTGGCAGCCCGATCCGATTGATCATCACTGGTGAACCTGCTCCATTGGATGCGGACGCAAGCCTGGCGATCTACCGAACCGCGCAGGAGGCGCTGTCGAACGTGCGCAAGCATGCGCCCGGCGCTGCTGTCGAGATCATGCTCAGCTGGACGCCTTCGGCGGTGATCCTCGAGGTGATCGATCATGGTGGGCAGATCAGCGGGGACCCGATTGCCGACCACGGCTCCGGCTACGGGCTGACGGGCATGGCGGAGCGCGCGGAGTTGCTCGGAGCCTCGATCGAAACCGGCCCGTTTGACGATGGGTTCCGCGTCCGACTGACGGTCCCCATCGATGCTGTCGGCCCCGCCTCGTAGGCCACGGTCTCAATCCCAGGGTGGATGAACGGTCTCCATCTGTGCGCTGACGATTCGAGGCGACGCGAACGCCAACATCAATGGTGCGCGGACCGCCGTGGGCCGCCATCCGAGATTGGAGACCCTCAATGTCACGTACCGCCCTCGATGCCCGCCTCTCGCCCGCCTGGCGCGCGGTGCTCCTTGCTTCAGCAACGAGCGCCGCAACCGTCATTGCGGCCGTGGTGCTCAGTTTGGCAGCCCCACAGCTGGACACCCTGACGGCCCGACTGATCGTCGTGATTGCCCTGGCAGTGGCTGCGGTGATCGTCGTGGCGACGTCGAGACACCGCGACCTGCTCTGGTCTGGCGGTGTCTGGGTTCCGCTCCTCATCGTGCCAACCCTGATTGTGCTCGCGCCGTTCGCGGGCGGTCTGAAGGACCTCGGGGCGCAGACGACGCTCATCCTCGTAGTCGGCTACATCGCTACGGGTGTCTTCGAGGAGTTCTGGTTTCGCGGCGTGATCCTTCGGACTTTGCGCACCTGGACGCCGCTGCGGGCGGCTCTGTTCTCATCCGCCCTCTTCGGTCTCGCGCACCTATCTAATCTGGTGTTCGGTGCCAACCTCTGGGTCACCATCGCCCAGGTCGTTGGCGCCGCCTGCTACGGAGTGGGATTCGCGGCACTACGCCTCCGTGGAACCTCGATCTGGGCGCTCGTCGTGCTCCACGCGATCACCGACATTGCGCTCCAGCTCGGCGACGTCTCAAGCGCGTGGCGATGGGGGATCATGATCGGAGGCGACACAGCGCTCCTGATCTTCGGTCTGATCATTCTCCGAAAGGCACCGAAGAGCGCCCCGCAGGAGGTCCTGCCTGTTCCCCTCGCGACGGGAAGTGCGAGGCAGTAGGTTGAGCACGGGTTCAGGCACCGACAGGCTCTCCGGAGCGAAAGGGGCATCCTTGTGGCAACCGGATTTGTTCACACGTACGGGCCGTACGCCCTAGTCGCTGGTGGTTCGTACGGCCTGGGCGCTGCCTTCGCCGAGGCGATCGCCCGGCGCAGCGTGAACCTGGTGATCATTGCGCGCAACGAGAACCAGCTGACGGCGACGGCAGACCGCCTGAGAGCGACGTACGGCGTCGATGTCATCGCGGTCGTGGCCGACATGGCTGACTTCGAGGATGTGAGAACCCAGCTCAGCAGACTCGAGGTCGCCATTGGCCTCCTGGTCTACGACGCGGCCCACGCACCGATCGGTCGTTTCGAAGACGTTCCCGAGGACCAGCTCGCCCAAGCCGTGTCGGTCAATGTGCGCACGCCTCTGCTCCTCGCGAAGCTTCTCTCCGGGCCCATGATCGAGCGCGGGCGGGGAGGCATCGTGCTGATGTCGTCGCTTGCCGGGGGTCAGGGCAGTCCGAACATTGCCGCGTATGCGGCAACCAAGGCCTTCAACGCCATCCTGGCCGAGGGCCTCTGGAAGGAGCTGAAGCCTCGCGGGATCGACGTGCTCGCCTGCCTCGCCGGCGCGATTCTCACGCCGGGTTATCGGGAGGCCGAGGGCGGCAGACCAGCGCCGGGAACACTGGAGGCCGCCGAAGTCGCCGAACAGACGCTGCGGGCTCTCGGGAAGGGACCAATGGTGGTTCCCGGGGTCGTCAATAGGGTGGGCCGATTCGTGCTCACGCGCCTCCTGAGCAGGCGAACCGCGATCGATATCATGGCGAAGAATACGGGAGGCTTGTCGTGACGATTTTCCTGGGTCTCATCACCCCCCTGATCGCGTACGTCGTGATCACCCTTCTCCACGTCGCGATCCCGGCGAAACGCGTGGACGGCTACGTGAAGAACGACGCCACGGGCGAGGTGCGCAGGTATCGGCTCAACGGGCGTTACGTTCTTGCGGCCAGCGTCATCCTGTGGTTCCTGCTCGGATACTTCAACATCGTCCCGTACGTCTGGCTCTACGAGACCCGCTGGCTCGGCCTGATCGGCGCCTGCGTCATCGGGTTGGCGTACTCGCTCTTCGTCGTTCTGCGAGTTCCCCCGAACCGCGCGTCATTCTTCGCCGACCTGTGGTTCGGCAGATCCAAAGACCCGCAACTCAAAGACGGGTTCGTGGATGCCAAGGTCTGGCTGTACCTCGTCGGCGCGGTCATGCTCCAGCTCAACGTGCTCTCGTTCGCGGCGTTCCATCTGCAGAACGTCGAGAGCATCAACCCGGGGTTCCTCCTCGGCTGCGCGATGCTCACGTGGTTCTGTGTCGAGTACCTGATCTTCGAACGCATCCACCTGTGGACCTACGACTTCATCGCCGAACGAGTCGGATTCAAGCTGGGTTTCGGATGCCTCGCCTTCTACCCCTACTTCTACTCGGTCTCCCTGTGGTTCACTGCCGACCTCCCCAACCCCGGGATTCCGGTCTGGGTCACGGTGCTGTTCGGTGCGCTCTTCCTCTGCGGCTGGGTGCTGACCCGGGGCGCGAACATGCAGAAGTTCTACTTCAAGACGAAGCCCGGTCAGAAGTTCCTGTGGATCGAACCCCAGGCGATAAGCGACGGCAACAACCGGCTTCTCGTCAACGGCTTCTGGGGCGCCAGCCGTCACATCAACTACCTCGGCGAAATCATCCAGGCGGTCGCCATCGCCCTGGCCCCCGGCTACTTCGAAATCTGGATGGTGTGGCTGTACCCGATCTACTACATCGGCCTGTTCCTCAGCCGCCAGATCGATGACGACGCCATCTGCCAGGCGAAGTACGGCGACCTCTGGGATGAGTACACGTCGAAGGTCAAGTACCGGATCGTGCCGGGGCTGTACGGACGGGGGCGAGACCCCCACGCTGAGGTGGGGTTGCGCCCGCCCTCCGCCGGACGAGCAACTCCGCCGAGACGCTGTTGATCACGAAGCCCACGGCGACGAGCCAGGTCTCAGCGGATGCGTCGACCTCGCCGGCGGGAATGGACCACAGGGCGACGACGAGCGCCTGGGTTCCTCCGGAGACGGCGATCGCGTAGGCGCGCGTCATCCACTCTCCGTGCGCCACGAAGTCACGACCCATGATCGCGAGTGCTCCGCGCACGAGAAACAGGGTCATCGCGACGGCGAAGACGACGCGAAGGACTGCGAGGGGGAACTCGTCAGGGGGTCCAGCGAAGAAGACTCCCAGCGGAACGCTCGACACTGCAGCGAGGAACCCGACCGGGATCAGCGCGCGGCCGGCGGTCCGGTGCCAACCGCGCCGAGCCCGCAGGGCCGGAGAGAACTGGAATGCCCCGAGCAGGCAGAACACGGTCATCGCGACGATGTGCGCGACCACCGCCACGGTGATCAGTGCCGCCCGAGTGCCGTCGCGGTCGGTGCTCAGCTCTCCCAGACGGAGAACGCCGCCCACCACGGGCAGGGCGCTCAGCAGAAGAAGTCCGGTGATCGACAGCCATCCGGTCCTGAGTCGCTCCCCTGCGCTCACACGCTTCCTCCGAAGAACGCCGCGAGTGCGGGAGCGGTATCGGCCACCGTGGAGAGGTTGACGACCATGATGAACAGCAGAAGCACGGCAAACGTCGGCAGCACGGCAGCGATGGTCGCCGTTACTCTGCGGAGTCGGACATCCTGTCGTGGCATCCGAGACCATCGGATCCAGAGCACGACGTCGGCGGTCATGACGATGACGGCGGCAGCCGCCGCGATCACGACCAGCGCCAGATGGTAGACGCGGAAGTCGCCGATCAGGGTCTCGAGCACCGGCGAGATCGTTCCTGCGGCGAACTGCTCTCGAACCTGAGCGACCTCGGGAACGGATCCATCCATCGGCAGGAGTCCCATGACGGAAGAAAGTGGAGCGAGCGCTCCTTGGATGTTTGCCATGACGATCAGCAGCACGAAGGCGGCAATCGGCGCGACCACGATGCCGACGAGTGCGATCGCTGCTCGTGCTGCCCGGGCGTTGACTCGGGCATAGGCCCTCCAGACCTGATGCCCGGTCAGGAGAAGGCCGATCAGGAGCGCGAGAGCGACCACTGCCTTGGTGACGTGAAACATGCCCCAGAACGACACGACTGCACGCATGTCCGTAGTTAGCGGCGCCGCCGCCTCTGACCACCATTGAGAGAAGGCGGCCCCGAGCGTCTCGGCGAGAACTCCGGTCGTGATTCCGGCCGGCGACAGAACGGCTGCAACGGTGCCTGGCAGGAAGAAGTAGGCGCCAACGAGCAGCATCGTACTTGCGATGATGATCGTGGACCGCGGGTGCACACGCGCACGAAGAGGCGACGTCGAGTAGGTCGCCATCAGGCCACTGCCGTCACAGTCGAGCGCCGAGGCCACGTCCATGCGGTACGGAGGATGAAGGCAAGAATCAGCACTTCGACTCCGATGGTGACGACATAGTAGAAGGCCCAGTCCGAGGTCGCCCCCGCCGCGTTGAACACGCAGATCGGGATGTAGAGCGATGCAATGACGAGGTTTGCGGCCCGGTTCACCCGAGGTCGCAGCGTCACGGAGAGCATGACCATCAGGGCCGGGATTGCGATGATCGCGAAGAAGATCGTCAGCAGCGTGCCGCTGATGTCGAACGCGAAGATGACGCCGCCCCGGATGTCGTCGATCTCGCCGGGCTGGTAGAGGTGGAAGTAGTCGATGTAGATGATCAGGAACATCAAGCTGGTCCACGCGGCGGCGAGCTTGGCCTGCACGGCGATCACCGAGGTGTCGAACTGTCGTGGCAAAGGGGTTGGGGTGGTGATAGGACTCGTGGGCGAGGTCATGTCGTACTCCTGGGATGCGGTCGGATAACCGACGGGTTGTCGGACGGGTTGTCGGACGGCGTTCTTCGTACACCGTACGTCGTACGCTGTACTATTACACGTACGCTGTACGATCGTCAAACTGACCGAGATCGCGAGGGGACCGATGGCTGCGAGGGAGCAAGGCCCGGTCGACTCAGACGAGGGTCTGAGCAAGCAGCGGGTGGTGGCAGAGGCGGTCCGGCTCGCCGACCGCGAAGGGGTCGAGGGGCTGAGCATGCGCCGGCTCGCCGACGCGCTCGGCGCGGGAGCGATGTCGCTGTACCACTACGTGGCGAACAAGGACGAGCTGCTCGACGCCATGGTCGACGTCGTGTTCTCGGAGATCGAACCCCCGCCCGAAGGTTCCGACTGGCAGTCTGCGATGCGACGGGAGTCGGAATCTGCCCGACAGGTTCTCGCACGTCACCCGTGGGCGATTACCTTGATGGAGTCACGAACGACGCCGGGTCCCGCCAACCTCCGGCATCGCGAAGCGGTCACCGGTTGCCTCAGGCGGGCCGGATTCTCGGTTCCGATGGCGACGCACGCGAACTGGTTGCTCAACGGCTATGTGTACGGCTACGCCCTGCAGGTCGCGAGCCTGCCGTTCGACACCGCGGACGAGCTCGCAGAGATGACCGAGAACGTCTACCTCCCTCAGCTTCCCCCAGACGAGTTTCCCTACCTCAACGAGTCCGCCGCTGCGCTCGTCGCGGCTGGGTACGACCCGGCGGAGGAGTTCACATTCGGCCTCGACCTCATCCTCGCCGCGCTCGAGGACCTGAGATCCTCCCCATAGCTACGCCGATCCTGGACATCGACGACCCCTTGAGGCGGTCAAGGCGCTGCTCGGGCCTCCGCTCGACCTGCGCTACTACTCGTCGGCTTCTGTCATTGCATCGTCCTTTTGGGTGAGACTTTTCACCCTCTTCTTCACGATGACCAGAAGGTGGAGCTGCTGGTGAAGTAGATGTCATGGCAGATTCCGCTCAGCGTTCGCACTTCTCCGACAGCTTGACCTCACGCCGAAGCGCGTGGCTCTCTCTCGGGATTGTTCTTGTTCTCATGGTGCTGTTGTTCGGCGCGTTCGGGTCCGCGAAGGCCCCCGGCGGCAACGCGCAGGCACCTGCAGACTCGGAGTCCGCACGCACGAGTGAGTTGATGGCGAGGTTCCCGAACGCGGATCGTCAGTCGGTGCTCGTTGTGGCATCGCACACGGATGGCTCAACGCTTTCCGACTCTGATGTCAGCGCTCTTGCGGGGCTGCTTCCTGTTCTCGACGAGTATGCGGACGCCGACACGACTGGTCCGCTGCTCAGTGAAGACAACAAGGCGGCTTTGCTAGTCACCCCGATCAAGGTGGGCGAGACCAACGCTCAGACGGCAGAGGAGATCAAGGCGATCCGTGCTGCGCTGACAGATGCCGCTCCCGATGGCATCACGTTGCAGGTGACCGGTGGCCCCGCTTTCGCTGCGGACGTAGCGTCATCGTTCGAGGGCGCGGACTTCACGTTGCTACTGGTGACCATCCTTATCGTTGCAATCCTCCTGATCATCACCTATCGGTCGCCCGTGCTGTGGCTGCTTCCTCTGGTCGTCGTCGCCCTGGCCGACGGACTTGCCGGGCGGATGACGGCCGCGGCCGGCTCGGCATGGGATCTGCAATTCGACGCTGGCATCATCAGCGTGTTGGTGTTCGGCGCGGGCACCAACTATGCGCTGCTCCTGATCTCCCGTTACCGGGAGGAACTGCAGACCGTCGAAGACCATCGGAAGGCGTTGAGTACCGCGTGGCGCAAGACCGCCCCGGCAATCATCGCCTCGAACGTGACCGTGGTGCTTGCCCTTCTGACCCTGGTGCTCGCCGTCATCCCGGGCACGAATGGTCTGGGCGTCACTTCCGCCATCGGGCTTCTCATCGCTCTCGGTACTGTGCTGTTCCTGCTGCCGCCGGTGCTTGCAGTATGCGGGCGCGGGGTGTTCTGGCCGTTCGTCCCCCGCCCCGGCGAGGCGCCTCGGCAGGGTCGCGGATGGCGCCGGTTGGCCTCAGCGGTTGTGCGCCGCCCCGTCCTGAGCCTCGTCGGCGGAACAGCGCTGCTGGCCGTCATGGCTGTGGGCCTGTTCGGTACGTCAATCGGGCTCGACCAGGTCGAGAAGTTCCGGGTGCAGTCCGAATCGGCCGCCGGTCTCGAGGTCCTCTCGGACCATTTCCCGCCGGGCGAGGCACAGCCGATCTTCATCGTCGCCGACGCTGCCGAATCGGATGCCGTGGTTGCCGCGGTCGAGGATGTCGAGGGCGTGGTGCGCGTGCACCCGGTTGGGACCACCGACGATGGCTCCCTGACGAAGCTCATGGTGACCAGCGCGTATGCGCCCAGCACCGAGCAGAGCCTGAACCAGATCGCAGAGCTGCGCGAGGCCGCACACGCGGTTCCGAACGCGGATGCCCTGGTCGGTGGCGCGGTCGCAACGGATCTCGACGCGCGCGCCGGGAACGAGAGGGACCTGATGCTGATAGCACCCTTGGTGCTCGCGGTCAGCTTCCTCGTGCTGCTTGTCCTGCTGCGCTCGATCATCGCACCCGTGCTTCTGCTTCTGGTCAACCTCGCCAGCGCGGTCGCCGCGATCGGCGCCGGCGCATGGCTGAGCCGAGTGCTGTTTGGTCAGCACGCCCTGGACCTGCAGGTTCCGCTGCTTGCGTTCCTCTTCCTGGTGGCGCTCGGCATCGACTACACGATCTTTCTCGTGCACCGCGCCCGCGGTGAGGCCAGGGTCATGGGCACCCGCGCGGGAATGGTCGAGGCCATTGCCCACACCGGTGGAGTGATCACGAGCGCCGGTATCGTGCTCGCTGCCGTGTTCGCCGCGCTCGGCGTATTGCCGTTGGTCACGCTGGGACAGCTCGGGCTGATTGTTGGTGTTGGCGTGATCGTTGACACCCTGGTCGTACGCACTGTGATCGTTCCGGCGATTTTCGCACTGGTCGGCGACCGCATCTGGTGGCCCAGCTCAGTCACGGCGCGGTGAGGAGAATGGGGGCATGAGTCTCGTGAGCACACCATTGACCCGCGCTGAACCCGTGGGGTCGGCCTCGCCCGGCCTCACCATGAGGGCGATGGAGATCGGGCAGCACGTCATGGCCGCGGGTTTGACGGGCGTCGGCGCGATTCGGGCGATCGGCAACGGCACCCCCATCGCTGCTGCAGTGATCTCCGGGCTCGCGATCCTTGCCTGGCACACCGCCGGCACCATCCTCCCTTCCCGCTCGCCGTCCCGGCGGGTCGTCGTGTGGTGGCTCATCGGGTTCGGTGTGATCTGGATCGCCGCGGTCGCCGTATCACCCGAGTTCATCTGGGTCGCATTCCTGCTCTGGCTCCTCGCCGGACATCTACTTCCGGTCCCGTGGGGCCTGACCTTCTCCGGACTCGTGCTTGCGGTGGTGATCGTCGCGCCGATCCTTCATCACGGCACCACGAGCTACGCGAACGTGTTCGGGCCGCTCATCGGAGGAGTGTTCGCGTTCGGGATCTCTCGTGGCTACCTTCAGCTTCTGCGGGACGCAGCTGAACGAGAACGGCTGGTTTCCTCCCTGATGCTTGCGCAGCAGGAGATGGCGGAACTTCAGGATGAACTCGCCCTCGCCCAGCGTCTGTCCGGGGCGGTCGCCGAACGCACTCGCATCTCGCGGGACATTCACGACACCATTGCACAAGCGCTCTCATCGATCCGACTCCTCGCCCACGCCGGCGCCGGGCGCAGTCAGGACCCTGCCGCCGCACGCGTCCTCTCACAGGTGGAGACGCTGGCTGGCGACAGTCTGGCTGACGTCCGCAGGATCGTGGCCGCACTGACTCCTGCGGAGCTGGACGAGGATGCGCTCGCGGCAGCATTGCGACGGATGCTTGACCGTGCGCACGAGGAGACAGGCCTGCAGGTTGAGCTGCACGTGGACGACTCCGTTCCCCTGCTGCCCACTGAAGTCGAGGTCGCGCTATTGCGCAGTGCCCAGTCCGCACTTGCTAACGTCCGCCTTCACGCGAACGCAACGCGCGTCGTGATGACCCTTGTCGACGCCGACCGTAGCGTCCGGCTCGACATCATGGATGACGGTCAAGGATTCGATGTTCCTTCCTGGGAGCAGAGGTCTGAGGCCGGGTCTCCCAGCTACGGTCTCCGTTTCATGCGAGATCGACTTCGTGAACTCGGCGGCGGGCTCGATATTGAGAGCACCCCAGGCGAAGGCACCGCGATCTCGGTGAGCCTCCCGGTCCATCGCGATCGCTCCCCATCGAACAAAGGGGATAAGGCATGACTACCACCGTCTTGCTCGTCGATGACCATCCTGTCGTGCGCAGCGGGTTGCGTGCCGTGCTCGAATCAGACTCCGTGCACGTCGTGGGCGAGGCGGCGACGGGTGAAGAAGCCGTCGCTCTCGCCGCTCACCTGCACCCCGACGTGGTGCTGTGCGACCTGCGTCTCGGGGCCGGGATCGACGGTGTGCAGACGACCGCGGCACTTCGAGCGCTTGAGCCCGCACCCGCGGTTCTGATCCTCACCACGTTCGATCGCGATGCGGAAATCCTCGGCGCGATCGAAGCCGGTGCCGCCGGATACCTTCTCAAAGATGTCGCACCGGACGTGATCATCGAAGGCATCCTTCGAGCAGCGGGAGGTGACATGTTCCTTGCTCCAGACCTCGCCGACAGAGTGCTCAGGGGGATGCGCAACCCGCTCCCGAAGCTCACTGAGCGCGAGGTCGAGGTGCTCCGCCTTCTTGCGACGGGAGCCCCGAACAAGGAGATGGCCCGCGCCCTCTTCGTCACCGAAGCAACCGTGAAGAGCCACATCGCGCACATCTTCACAAAACTCAACGTCGACAGTCGCTCCCGCGCGATCCACCTCGCCCAGGAAACCGGACTCATCTAATCCCACCCTCGAAAGGAAACACCCCGTGAAGAAGATCCTCAACGCCGCGTTCATCTACATGATTGCCGGTGTCGCATCCGGACTGTTCTACCGGGAGTTCACCAAGCTCAACGGCTTCCCTGAGGGGAAGTTCACGCAGCTCGGCCTAGTGCACACCCACCTGCTTACATTGGGATTCATCGTCCTGCTCATCGCGCTCGTCATCGAGAAGGTCTTCGGGATCTCCCGAAGCCCCAAGCTGTTCGCCTGGTTCTTCTGGCTCTACAACGCTGGCGTGATCCTCACCTCGGGCATGCTCATCTGGCACGGAAGCCTCACCGTGCTCGGCCAGGAGTCCAGCACGATGATCGCCGGTATCGCGGGGCTTGGCCACATGCTCCTCACCGCGGGTATGGTCGTGTTCTTCGTCGCACTGCGCCGAGCTGTTCTTAACCGCGCCGCACCAGCTGAGATGGTGGAAGTCTAGGGTTTTCCATCGCTCTGAGGGTCGTCATGAATCTCGCCGTGATCGCTGTGGACGTCGCGCTGATGCTCGTCGCCACGGTCGTGCTGATGCTTCTGCTCGGTGCCCTGTCGCGACGGCTGCTTGGGGTGCGCATGAGCGCCGGCAGGATCATCCTCGCCGGCGTTCTCGGACTCGCTGCGGGCGTCGGATTCGAATCCCAGTTCATCTGGCGTGCCACCGAGTACACGCCGGCGATGATCCCGGTCCTGTTCGGGATCATCGTCCTGGTCGCGATCACAGTCCTCGTTGTCGCGGAACTCCTCATTCCGCAGGGAACGCTGCCGAGGCCAGACCAGTGGGCACACCTGATCGGAGCGGCGTTCGACCGCAACACCAGGTACCTCGAGCTGCTCCGCATCGCCGCACGACACAGACTGTTCACGATCAGGTTGGGGCCCGGCAGCACTGCTGCGGCCGCTGACCGCAGAGCGCAGGCCGAGGCATTGAAGCGAGCTCTTGAGGAGGCTGGCGGGGCGTTCGTGAAACTCGGACAGCTGCTCTCGACGCGTCCGGACGTTCTGCCCGCAGAGTTCCTCGAAGCCCTCGCAACGCTCCAGCAGCATGTCCCGCCGGTCCCCTGGGACGATATTCGTCCTGAGCTCGAGCGATCCCTCGGCAGGCCGCCAGGCGAGGTCTTCAGCGCGTTCAGCGAGGAGCCCTTCGCGGCGGCGTCGATCGGCCAGGTGCACGCCGCGGTCCTGCAATCCGGTGAACGCGTCGCAGTGAAGGTGCGTCGGCCGGGCATCGTGCCGCTGATAGAACGCGATATGGACATCGCCGCGCGACTCGCCCGCCGACTCGCCCGGTCCGCCGACTGGGCAGCGAGATTCGGTGTCGAACAACTCGTAGACAGCCTCATCGCGAGCCTCCGCGACGAACTCGACTACACGCAGGAAGCCACCAACATCCTCGCACTTGCCGAAGCACAGGATCAGGTGCCTGCCGAAGCACGGGTCCGTATCCCGCGCTTCATCGCGGAGCTCAGCAGCGACCGGGTGCTCGTCATGGAATACATCACCGGGGAAACACTCAGCAGCGTGACGTCGCTCAGTTCGGTCGACGACGCGGCACGTCATCGGCTCGCACAGCGGCTGCTGGCGGCGACGCTCGCGCAGATCATGGAGGCCGGGGTCTTCCACTCGGACCTGCATCCCGGCAACATCGTCATCGCAGACGGAGCTCTGGTGCTGCTCGACTTCGGCTCGATCGGCCGCATCGACTCGGAGACCCGAAGCCGCCTCGGGGAGCTGTTGTTCGCCTTTTCTCGTCGGGATGCCACCGCCTTCACTGAGGCGCTCTTCATGTTCGTAGACCTCAGCGATGTGCAGGATGAGCTTGGCCTTCGTCGCGCGGTCGCCGCCTTCATGTCCCGACGTCTCGGCCCCGGCGCCAGACTCGACGCAAGCATGTTCAGTCAAGTCATGGCTATCCTGGCCGACTACGGTCTCACCATCCCTGCCGAGCTGACCGTCCCGTTCCGCACGATCGCAACCGTGGAAGGGTCCCTCCAGCACCTCGATCCCAACTTCGATTTCGTCGCCGAAGCCAAGAAGTATGCCCAGCAGCGATTGACCGAGGCGACCCGCCCCTCCTCCATCACGAAAGTCATCACAGACGAGCTCCTGTCCGCTCTGCCGATCGTGAAGCGCCTACCGCAGCGGATCGACCGCGTCACTGGCAACCTTGCGGACGGCCGCTTCGGGATGAACGTGCGCCTGTTCGCGGATGCCCGGGACCGGTCGTTCGTGCGCGAGATCATCAGCCTCGCGGTGGTGTCATTCCTCGCCGGCATCTTCGGGATCATGGCTGCGATGCTGCTCACCAGCGACACCGGGCCCCAGCTGACCGAGACCCTTACCCTCTTCCAGATCTTCGGATACCTCTTCCTCGTCGTCGCTGGCGTTCTCACGCTCCGCGCACTCTTCGATGTGCTGCGGCGCCGGCCGCGAGGAGCACGGTGAAAGGACGCGGCATGTCTACAGACTCCGCAACAGAAGCACCCAGCCGCCGGGACTGGCTCGCACTGGCTGTGCTTTCGCTGGGTCTGGGGTGATCGTGCGATTCCGGCGGAAGCAAGAAGTGGGCAGAAACCAGAACGGGCCCGACAGCAGTCCAGAAGGAATGCAGTTCAGACCCGTTGGTGCGCCCGGAGGGATTTGAACCCCCGGCCTATTGATCCGTAGTCAATTGCTCTATCCGCTGAGCTACGGGCGCATCTGCTGGCCCGACGAGCAGCCAACCTGAAAACTATACCAGCGTCGGGCGCGACTCAGAACTGCGATGACGCCCCGCTAGCATCGAGCCATGCCAGCCACCTTGCCCATCGGCACCGTCGTCGATTCGGGCGACATCGCAGATCTGAACGCCCAGCGTTTCAACCGCCACACCTTCTGGTGCGGCCAGAGCGGGTCGGGAAAGACGTACGCTCTCGGCGTCGTGCTGGAGCAGGTACTCGCGCACACGAGTCTGCCGCTGGTGATCCTCGACCCCAACGCCGACTTCGTGCGGCTCGGCGAAGTGCGGCCTGAGGCCGCGAGTACGGGCACCGCTGCGGCGCTTGCGGGCCGCGACATCCGGGTGCTGCGACCGGGCGACCGCGACGACTCGTTGCGGGTGAGGTTCTCGGCATTGCCGTTCCCCATCAAGGCGGCCCTGTTGCGGCTCGACCCTCTCGATGACCGCGCCGAATACAACGCCCTGCTGCACCTGCAGGAGCGCTACCCCCTCAACGACGAGCGCAGCATCGTCGAGCGCCTGCGGGAGTCCGGCGACCCGGTGCACCATGCCCTCGCCGAGCGCGTCGAGAACCTCGCCCTCGACGACTGGGGGCTCTGGGCTGGCGAGCGGGCGGCCGCCACCGAGATCATCGACACCCGACCGGATGCCACGGTGCTCGACCTCGGCGGATTCCGCTACGCCGAGGAGCCTCTCGTCGTCGCGCTCTCGGTGCTCGACGACCTGTGGACCCGCCGCGAGCAACGCCGACCCGTGCTGATCGTCATCGACGAGGCCCACAACCTCTGCTCCCCCGATCTCGACAGCCCGCTCGGCCGCGCGGTGCGCGAGCAGATCATCCGCATCGCCGCCGAGGGTCGCAAGTACGGCCTGTGGCTGCTGCTGTCGACCCAGCGTCCGTCGAAGGTGCACCAGGGCATCATCTCCCAGTGCGACAACCTCGCCCTCATGAAGATGACCTCGCCGATCGACCTCGCCGAGCTCGCCTCGATCTTCGGCTTCGTGCCCGAATCGCTCATCGAGCAGTCGCCGCTGTTCACGCAGGGCATGGCACTGTTCGCGGGCGGGTTCATCGGAGCCCCGACGATCGTGCAGATGGGCGACCGCGTCACCTTCGAGGGCGGCAGCGACGTGGGCGTGCCGCTGCGGTGAGCACACGCATCCTGTTCGTGCGCGCGGTGAACGTGGGCGGCGCGACCCTGCCCATGGCGGAATTCCGTGCGCTGCTGGCCGAGCTCGGTAGCGAGAACGTGCGCACCTACATCGCGTCGGGCAATGCCGTGCTCGATGTCCCGGGCGACGCCGCACGGTTCGATCGCGCCGTCGAGGCGGCGATCACGCAGAGGTACGGCTTCGTGCGCGAGGTGATCTCCCGCACACCGGCGGAGGTGTCGGCGGCTCTCGCGGCGCATCCGTTCGAGGTCGTCGACCCGAAGTTCTCGTACATCACCTTCCTCACTGCGACGCCAGCGGCCGACGCTCTGGATGCCGCGGCGAACGTCCCCACCGGCGACGACGAGTGGCAGCTCGCCGGGCGCGAGCTCCACCTGAGGTTCGCCGGCGGCATGGGCCGCGCAGTGCTGAACCTCGATCGCCTGCTCAGATCGCTGGGAGTGGCCGGCACGGCGCGCAACCTGCGCACCACGCAAGCGCTCGTGGAGCTCGCCGGCTAAGCGGCCGTCAGCCTCCGAGCACCGCCGAGATCGCAACGAACGAACCGATCAGGAGCATTGCGAGTCCCGCGCGGATCGCGATCGACTTCTGCAGGTGCGCGGTCGACACGCTGCCCCAGTAGATCGGGCAGCCCGCGTAGCCGATCGCCGACAGTCCGATGATGCCCACGATGGCGCCGGCCCACCAGAAGGCGGCGGCGACGGGCGTGAGGTCGGAGGGGCGCCATCCGGAGATCAGGAGACCCGTGAGGGGCAGCGCGACGGCGATGAGGGCGGCAGCGAACCAGATGGTCGCCGTGTGGTCGATGCGATGCAGTTCGGCCTCGGCGGACATGAGGTCACTGGGCTCATGCTGGGGGCTCATGTCCACAGGCTAACCCGGCGGGCGGGCGGGCTTTACCGCGTGCCGAGTGCCGCGTCGATAAAGCCCGAGTCAGTACTCACCCTTGATGACGAAGAACGAACCGCGGATGACGCCCGCCAGCTTCGACTTCTGTCGCGCGAACTTGAATCGGGTCTCGAGCTCCTCGGGTACATCCATGCCCTCGGACAGCTTGAAGCCGACCGCCCGCTTGCCGCCGGCCTCGAGGCCGTACATGACGTTGATGGCCAGGCCCGACTGGTAGAAGACGTAGGCCATGCGCAGGTCGCCGACCTCGAACATCGTGACCTCGAGGGGCGGTGAGGCGATCACGATGTCGCGCTCCTCGGCCAGCACGCGCGTGACGTAGGCGAGGGTCTCGGGCTCGTCGGCGGCCGGTGCGACCGCGAAGTCATGGTCGTACTTGTTCTTGTAGTACCGAGCCTCGTTGGCGCGCAGGCCGGCGAGCGCGTCGGCGACGGGGCTCGACTCGAGGCCTTCTGTCGAGACGTCGACGAAATCGATGATGCGGCGCATGTGAACCCCTTCGAAGCAACTGCCACGAGTGTAGGTCGTCGCGCGCCAGCGGGGCTTCTCGAATCCTGCTGCATGCGACGCGAACCCGAGTGACCGCGTTGCCCAACAATGGGAAAAGCCGCCCTTAGTCGGGCGGCTTCCTCACAATGGCGGAACCGGTGGGATTTGAACCCACGGTGGGCTCAACACCCACACAACTTTTCGAGAGTTGCACCTTCGGCCGCTCGGACACGGTTCCGGGGAAGAGTTTAGTACACCCGACGGCGCCAGCGCGCGGCGGCGTAGATCAGGGCGATCGGAACGAGCACCACGCCGAATCCGATGAGGGTGAAGGCCGGCCCCGGCAGGTACGGCTCGTACGAGGCGAGGTTGCCGGCGGCATCCCGGAACACCGGCAGCCCAGCGAAGCTGGAGATGGCCATCGGATGCCCGAACCAGTCCGCCACGTCGGCCACGAGCCACGCGGCTCCCGTGCCCAGGGCAACGACCGCACCGGCAAGCAGGGCCAGGGTCACTCTCACTGATCCCCCGGGCGCCACCGGATCGCATTGAGCACCAGGGCCGCCACACCGGCGAAGAGTCCGGTGACGGTGAACCACGGGGCCAGCTGCGACACCGTCAGGGGCAGCACGTAGTAGTCGATCGCCGAGCTGGTGTTCGCGCCCTGCATCAACGATTGGGCGGCGTAGGTCGCCAGCAGGCCAGTGACCGTGAAGACCGCGGCGACCACCCACAATGCACGCAGCCATGGGTTGCCGCGAGTTTCATAGCGGAGGGGCTCGGCAGAGGCCTCGACAAGCTCGACCGCCGGGGGTGGGGTCTCGACAGGCTCGACCACCGAACCGACTCGCTCGACCACCGGGCGGACAGGCTCGACCACCGGGCCGGGCATGCGCCCGTCGTACCCCCGCTGGAACGCAGGATCGAACCGGGGGTCGAAGTCGGCTGCCATGCCTCAGCTTAACCCGTCGCCTCCTTGCGGATACCCCCGGGGGTATATAGACTTGCAGCATGACAGGCCAGCGCATCATCATCATCGGCGGAGTCGCGGGCGGAATGTCCGCAGCCACCCGCCTTCGCCGCCTCATCGAAGACGCCGACATCGTCGTGCTCGAACGCGGCGGTCACGTGTCGTTCGCCAACTGCGGCCTTCCCTACTACCTCGGCGGAGTCATTGGCGACCGCAATGATCTCCTACTGCAAAGTCCCGCCTCACTCGGCGCACGCTTCGCCCTCGACGTTCGCGTGCACACGGAGGTGACGGGCATCGATCGTGCCGCAAAGACCGTGCACGTGCGCAACCTCATCACAGGCATCGACAGTGTCGAGCCATACGACGCCCTGGTGCTCTCACCGGGGGCCACACCCGTACGTCCGCCGATCCCGGGGGGCGAGCGGATGCTCACTCTGCGCGACATCGAAGACGTGGATGCCGCCATGGCACAGCTGGAGTCAGCGCCGCAGAGCGCACTGGTGATCGGTGCGGGATTCATCGGCCTCGAGATGGTCGAGAATCTCGTTCACCGCGGCCTCGACGTCACCCTCGTCGAACTCGGCGATCAGGTACTCCCTCCGCTCGATATCGAGATGGCTGGGCCGGTCGCCGAGCGACTGCGCGAGGCCGGGGTCGACGTCAGGCTCGGCACGCAGGTGACCGAGCTCGGGTCTGACAGCGCCGTGCTGAGCGACGGCAGCGTTGTCGGGGCTGACTTCGTGATCGCCTCGATCGGCGTGAGGCCCGAGACATCCCTCGCCGTGGGTGCCGGCCTTGAGCTCGGCGAGCGCGGCGGCATCCGGGTGGATGACCAGCTGCGCACCAGCGACCCCTCGATCTACGCGATCGGCGACGCAGTCGAGAAGACCGATGCCATCTCCGGTGAGCAGCGTCTGGTCGCACTCGCGGGTCTCGCCAACCGGCACGGACGCTTGGTCGCCGACGCCATCTCCGGAAAGACGATCACCGTGCGCGACGCGCTCGGCACCGCCGTCGTCGGCATGATGGGTCTGACGATCGCCGCCACCGGCTGGAACGAGAAGCTGCTGCGGTCGCGAGGCCGCGAGATCCGGGTGTTCCACACCCACCCTGCCTCGCACGCCGGGTACTACCCTGGCGCCGAGACGATGTCACTCAAGCTCATCGCTGACGCGGCGACCGACGAGATTCTCGGCGCACAGGGCGTGGGAGGTGATGGCGTCGACAAGCGAATCGACATCATCGCGACCGCGATGGCCGGTGGCATCACCGCCTCCGAGCTCGCTGACCTCGAACTGGCCTATGCGCCGCAGTTCTCGTCGGCCAAGGACCCGGTGAACATGCTCGGTTACGTCGCTCTCAACGCGCTCGATGGTCTGACTGGGTCGATCCAGTGGCACGAACTTGAGGCTGCCATCGACGCCGGCGCAACCCTTGTTGATGTGCGCACCCCTGCCGAGTATGCCGACGGGGCGATCCCCGGTTCGATCAATGTGCCGCTCGATGACCTTCGTGAGCGATTCGGCGAGCTCCCCGCCGGACGCCTGATCGTGCACTGCAAGGTGGGCCAACGCGGCCACACGGCGGTGCGCATGCTCGCCCAACTCGGGCGGGACGCCGTCAACCTCGACGGCGGATATCTCACCTGGAGCGCGGGCACGTCCGCCCGCTCCGACAATAGAAAGCCGGCGTTCGCATGACGAACCGTACTGTCATCATCTCGGTCGCAGCAGGAGTACTGGTGGTGGGGGGCGCGCTGACTGCGGTCGCTCTGATGAACCCTCCCGCATCGACTCCCGTCGAATCGCTGCCTTCAGCCTCGGCACCCGTGGCCGAGCCCAGCACGCCGACCGCCCCGAGCACGCCGACGGCAGAGCCGTACGACACGGCCGCGTCGTTACTGTTCATCATCGAGGAGGAGAAGCTCGCTCACGACGTCTACGTCACCCTCGAATCAACTTGGGGTGCAAACACCTTCGCGAACATCTCGGACAGCGAGACCACCCATCAGGGGCTCCTGGTGCCGTTGCTCGATGCTCGCGGAATCGCCGACCCGAGGTCGTCGGAGGTGGGGGTCTTCGTCGATCCCGACCTGCAGTCCCTCTACAACGACCTGATCGCGCGTGGCGCTACGAGCCTCGCCGACGCGATGCAGGTGGGCATCCTCATTGAGGAGAAGGACATCGCCGACCTCACCGTCGCTATGGCGGCCGAAGACGAGGCGGATGTCATCAGCGTCTATGACCGGCTGCTCTCGGGCTCCGAGAACCACCTCGCATCCTTCCAGCGCCAGGCGTGACGCGACCGCGCAGCCGCGTCGTATAGTGCGGTTGTATACCCCGCAGGGTATGACTCGATAGGGGTATCATGAAAGCTCGAATCCGACCTGGAGGAACGATGGATCTCAACCCCGACGACATGAAGCCGGTACTCAACCGTCTGAAGCGCGCGCAGGGCCAATTGGCCGCCGTCATCCGCATGATCGACGAGGGCAAGGACTGCACGAGCGTCGTCACACAACTCGCGGCCGTCTCGAGCGCGCTCGACCGGGCCGGCTTCGCGATCATCGCCAGCACCCTCGAGCAGTGCGTGCGACAGGATGACCCCGAGCTGGACAAGGCCAAGCTGGAGAAGCTCTTCCTCTCCCTCGCCTGATTACGCTCGCGCGCCGAGTGCAAAGGAGCACGAATGGCTGACATGAGTCGCCGCCAGGTCATCGTTCTGGGCGCGATCGGCGCCGGTGTGGTTGTCGGCGGTGCGGGCCTGCTGCTCGGGAGACCCTGGGACGACCGGGGAGAGGCCCCGGTGGACAGCGCCACTCCATCGGCAACGGCAGCTGGTGACGCCGGAACACTGCGGGAACCGGTCGTGATGTCGAGTTCCTCGGGGCGGCTTGCGCTCGACCTGACGGCCGCCACGGGCACCGTGCAGATCGGCGGCACCGGGGTTCACGCCCTCACCTACAACGGCACGTTGCCCGGCCCCACGCTGCGGCTGAAGGCAGGAGATCGGGTCGCCCTGACCTTCGCCAATCAGCTGGATGCTCCGACCAACCTTCACACGCACGGTCTCGTCGTCTCTCCCGAAGGCAACAGCGACAACGTGTTCGTCATGATCGACCCGGGCGCGACTCATGAGTACCTCTACGAACTCGGCGCCGACCACCCGCCCGGGGTGTTCTGGTATCACCCCCACCACCACGGCAACTCGGCCGAGCAACTCTTCGGCGGGCTCTACGGGATGATCATCGTGGAGGACGAGACGCCGATAGACGCCACACGCGAGAGAGTGCTCGTCATCTCGGACATCGGCTTCGACGAGTCGGGCACCCTGACCGTGGCATCCAACCGCGATCGGATGCAGGGCCGCGAGGGCGGCACGGTCATGGTCAACGGACAGCTTGATGCCACGCTCGTCGCTCGACCCGGCGAGCGCGAGCGGTGGCGAATCGTCAATGCGTGCTCGTCACGCTACCTGCGCCTGCGACTGGACGGGCAAGCGCTGACCCTGCTCGGCATCGACGGCGGACGGTTCGATGACCCCCGCGACATCGACGAGCTCGTGCTCACCCCGGGCAATCGCGCTGACGTGCTCGTGACCATGGCCGAGGGGCGGTCGGTGCTGCGCACACTGCCGTTCGACCGAGGCGCGATGGGCATGGGTGCACCACTGAGCAACAGCACCGGGGCGGATCTTGCCACCCTCACGGTCGCTGGCGTCCCAAGCCAGACGTCCGCCCTGGTGCTCCCGCCGACAGCCGGGCGCGACCTCCGTCTGGAAACTGCGACCGGAACCCGCACACTCACCCTCGCGATGGGCGGTGGCGGCGGCGGCGGAATGAGCTTCTCCATTGACGGCAAGCAGTTCGAGAGTTCCCGCATCGACACCGAGGTCGCCGCGGGCACCGTCGAGGAGTGGACGATCAACAACACCAGCACGATGGACCACCCATTCCACCTTCACGTGTGGCCGATGCAGCTCGTCGAGATCAACGGGGCGGCGGTGTCGGCGGTCGAGTACCGAGATGTGGTGCCCGTGCCTGCGAACGGTCGCGCCGTCGTCCGTATCGCCTTTGAGGGCCTCACCGGCACGACGGTTTACCACTGCCACATCCTCGACCACGAGGACCAAGGCATGATGGGCATCATCCGAGCCTCCTAGCCCGACTTGGCTTTGTTATACCCCCGGGGGTATACTGGAACCATTCGATCAGCCATCAAGGAGGCATCATGTGTTCGGCAGTAACGTGTCGCAAGTGCGGTAAGACGACCTGGACGGGCTGCGGTCAGCACGTCGACCAAGTGATGAAGGGCGTGCCGCAGTCGCAGCGCTGCCAGGGCCACGAGAACGAGCCCAGCACCGGTTTCTTCTCGCGCCTGTTCGGCAAGTAGCGGCTGCAGCCCCAGCACGCGGCATCCGCCCGGTCAGGTGCGAACCACGACCACCGGGCAGGGCAGCGACAGCACGAGATCTTCACTGACAGATCCGAGCAGCGCCTTCGAGAAGCCGTGCTTGCCGTGGGTGCCGACCACGAGCATCCGTGCCCCCACACTGGCGGCGTAGAGGGCAGGCAGCGGCCGACCTCCGACTACCTCGGCCGTCACCTTCAGGTCGGGGTACTGGTCGGCGAGACCCGCAACGGCTTCGGCGAGGATGCGACGATCCTCCTCCACCGGCGACGTCGGCCAGGCGCTCTCCCCCATGCCCCACGGCTCGGGGGCGCTCCACGCGTAGATCGCCGTGAGGGGTTCGCCGTACCTGTCAGCCTCGGCGGCCGCGAATGCGACGGCCGCGGCCGAGGCCTCGGATCCGTCGACGCCGACGACGATTCCCGTGCCCTCCTGTCCCGCGGCCGGGATGACCGCGACGGGACAGGTCGCCGCCGCCGCAATGCGCGTGGCCTGACTGCCCAGAAGAATCTCACTGGCGGCCCGTCGCGAGTGCGTTCCGACGACGAGCAGGTCGGCGCTGGCCGCGTGCTCGGCCAGCAGGCGAGTCGGGGAGCCGATCAGCACGACCGAGTGCACGGCAACGCTCGGGTCGATGAGGCTGGCCCGCTGTGCTTCCCCACGCACGGCCTCCTCGGCGGCGAGCAGAGCCGACTCCGCCCAGTCGACCGGGATGGTCGTCCACGTGATGTCGACGACGTGCACCAGCTCCACGGTGTCGCCACGGCGCCGCGCATGGCGGATCGCCCACCCGATCGCAGGATGCCCCGACGTGCTTTCGCTGACTCCGACCATGATCGTGCCCATGAGAATCTCCTCCGCAGACGACGCTGTGCTTGCCACCAGAGTGCGCCGCGCGCGCGACACGGGTTAGGGCCGAAGGTCCTTCGGGGCAGTGTCGCAAGCCCACCGTAGGCTTGCCGCATGGCCCGCCCCACCACCCAGTTCCGCTGCACCGAGTGCGGCTGGACGAGCCTCAAGTGGGTGGGCCAGTGCGGCGAGTGCCAGCAGTGGAACACCGTCGTGGATGCGACGGCTCCGACCCAGCGCGTCAGCGCCGTGGCCCCGCGCAGCCAGGCCCGCTCGATCACCGAGATCGGCGCCGAGTCGGTCGCGCACTGGCCGAGCGGCATCGCCGAGTTCGACCGGGTGCTGGGCGGGGGCGTGGTCCCGGGGGCGGCGATATTGCTCAGCGGCGAGCCGGGGGTCGGCAAGTCGACACTGCTGCTCGAAGTCGCTTCGCGAGCCGCGGCATCCGGTCAGCGGGTTCTCTATGTCAGCGCCGAGGAGAGCGTGAGCCAGGTGCGCCTGCGCGCCGAGCGCACGCACGCGCTGCAGCCGAGCCTGTTCCTCGCGGCGGAGACAGACCTCGCCACGATCCTCGGCCAGATCGACCAGGTGCAGCCCCAGCTCGTGATCGTCGACAGCGTGCAGACCGTGTCGTCCGGGTTGACGGATGGGCTGGCCGGTGGCCCATCGCAGGTGCGCGAAGTGGCATCGACGTTGATTCGCGTGAGCAAGGATCGCAACCTGCCGGTGCTGCTCGTCGGCCACGTGACCAAGGACGGCACGATCGCCGGACCCCGCCTGCTCGAACACCTCGTGGATGTCGTGCTCCAGTTCGAGGGCGACCGTCAGACGGCCCTGCGGTTCGTGCGTGCCCACAAGAATCGGTTCGGACCGACCGACGAGGTCGGCTGCTTCGAGATGACCGGTGACGGCATCGCCGAGGTCGCCGACCCGAGCGGGCTGTTCCTGTCCCGCGCCCGCACGCCGGTGAGCGGCACCTGCGTGACGATCGCCGTCGAGGGCCGACGGGCGCTGCCGGTCGAGGTGCAGGCGCTTATCGTGAAGACGCAGGCGCCCCAGCCGCGGCGCGTGGTCAACGGCGTCGACTCGTCGCGGGTCGCCATGCTGCTCGCGGTGCTCGAGCGGCGCGCAAACCTCGCGCTGTCGAGCTTCGACGTGTACGTGTCCACCGTCGGCGGCATCCGCCTCACCGAGCCGGGCGCCGATCTCGCCATCGCCCTCGCGATCGCGAGCGCCTACCGCGACAAGGCCTACCCCGTGACGCTTGCGGCGGTCGGGGAGATCAGCCTCGCCGGGGAGATTCGGCCGGCGTCATCCGCCAAGCAGCGGTCGGCGGAGGCGAAGAGGCTTGGCTTCAGCCAGGTGCTCGACAGCGAGACCGTGCATCTACGGGAGGCGTTGCGGCTCGCGTTCGCGGGCTCAACCGTGGAACGTGTCGACGTACCCG
>ENA-UOYA01000848-UOYA01000848.1-activated-sludge-metagenome-genome-assembly--contig:-NODE-848-length-36140-cov-7.258141_pt1 | contig 36140 bp, 34 predicted proteins | sample MGYA00238163_ERZ764804 | MGnify/ENA primary metagenome ERZ764804 (study PRJEB28919, sample SAMN05720223) | activated sludge metagenome | isolation source: Anaerobic digester | place: Hong Kong...
GGGTGGTTTTGCTATATTACTCAAACCATGAATATTCTTGGCCTTCATACATTTGGACACGACACTGGGGCAGCGCTTATATCTGAAGGCCGTCTAATCGCCATAAGCGAGGAGAGGCTCAACAGGGCAAAGCATTCAGGTGCCTTTCCGCATATGTCGATACGATATCTTCTCGAAGCAACAGGACTTAAAGATATAAACGATATTGATTTAGTGGTTGGTGTTACCCGTATCGGAAAAGACGTACGAAACAAAGAGGTTGAGATGATAAGGTCTCAACTGGGCTACAGCGGAAAGATCCATACAATCTCTCATCATACCGCCCATGCGGCGAGCGCGTTTTATCCTTCACCGTTTGATGAGGCAACCGTGATGGTGATTGATGGGCTTGGAAGCAATGCAAACGACCGTGAGGCCTCAGAGCAACCCCCTTTTATTATGAGGATGATTGACGGAAAAATCCAGAAGAAGATGGAAGAGGTTCAGTCGTTTTACAGGGCATTGGATGGAAGACTTTTCTCCATAAGGAAGGATTATTCCATGCCGGGTTACAGAAATGGGATTGGTTTGCTCTATATGGGTACGTCTGTTTTTTTGGGTATGGGAGACTTTGGCTCGGGTAAGGTTATGGGTCTTGCCCCTTATGGCTACAATACCGAGAGGAGATTCAAGAGAAACTTTTATGAGCTTTGCGATGGTGTTGCGCTTATACCGAGCGAAAAGAATTTTGTCAGATATAATGATTATTTTCAGAGGCGTTTTTATCCGGATATACCGAGGCGAAACAAAGAAAAACTGCCTGATGTAACCTATACGCAGATTGCCTACGAGGTGCAGGATGCCATTGAAGAGGCGCTCATTGCGGTTGCAAACCACCTCTACAGGATAAGCCCTTCTAAAAACCTCTGCTATGCAGGCGGGGTAGGTCTGAACAGCGTCGCAAACAAGAAGATCTTGGATAACACGCCGTTTGAAAACATATTTGTTCAGCCAGGTGCCTGTGATTCAGGGATAGCGCTTGGGTGTGCACTATACGGTGCACATGTGATAAGCGGAGAGGACCCCAAAAAATATCGTTTTAAAAATGCATATCTGGGTAGACCCTATAGTGAAGAAGAGATTTTAAATGCCCTCCACAATACAAAAAACATAAAATTCAGCAAGGAAAAGGACGTTACAAAAAGGGCTGCGCAGCTTCTTGCAGACGGCAAGATACTCGGATGGTTTGAGGGCGGAAGCGAAATAGGGCCCCGTGCGCTTGGGCACAGAAGCATTATCTGCGACCCGGCAAGGCCTGACATGAAGGATATCTTGAACGCAAGGGTAAAACACAGAGAAGGGTTCAGGCCGTTTGCGCCGTCTGTACTTCTCGAGTATGCATCTGAATATTTTGACCTTGATTGCGAAAGCCCTTACATGCTTCTTATCGCCGGCGTTAAAAAAGATAAACAGAGGCTTGTGCCCTCCATAACGCACATCGACGGTACAGCACGCGTACAGACCGTTACACGTGAAGACAACGGAAGGTATTATGACTTGATAGCAGAATTTTTCAGGATTACCGGTATCCCTGTTATACTCAACACATCGTTCAATATTGCAGGGGAACCCATTGTAGAAACACCTGCCGATGCGTTAAGGTGTTTCATGTCTACAGAGATGGATTATCTTATAATAGAAGATTACATAGTTGAGGCGGTAGGACCAAAGGAACTCGTCAAAGGGCCTGTTGTAGATGAGGATAAACTCAAGGCAACGGATTTCAGAGGAGGCTTCAGAAGGTATTTCGGCTATCTTTTTGGAAATAACAAATAAACATGAGGATGGATGAAAAGAATCCTCTTTTTTACCCATGATATTTTTACCCCTGAAAACCCTGAGGGTTACAGGATACACCAGTACTTTCCGTATCTTGAAAAAGAACATTATGAGATAGAACTTCTTACAACGAGGACAAACTTTGCAAATGTTTTAAGCTCTGCTAAATATGCCGATGTAGTCTATCTGCAGAGGATGCTTCTCAATCCTTTTAAGTTTTCCATATTGAGGAGGTGTGCGAAAAGATTGGTCTATGACTTCGATGATGCGGTAATGTATGGCACAAAAGGGGACAGCAAGACACGAAGATCGAGGTTTGCGAGGACCATAAAGCATGCTGATGCAGTTTTCTGTGGCAATGTTTTTCTCTGCAACGAGGCAAAACGTTATAGAAAAGACAATGTGTTCTACGTGCCCACCGTTGTAGACCCCGACGAATATTCGACAAAACTGCATACCGACAAGAAGCCCCTCGTTGTGGGCTGGACAGGAAGCAGTTCAACCTCAAGGTATCTTGAAGACATCGAAGAACTATTTAAATCCTACAAAAACAACAAAAACATCGTATTCAAGTTTGTGGCGGACAAGCCGCCAAATCTTGATCTGACCGGCGAAAGCCTACTGTTTGAAAAGTGGCAGAAGGATAAAGAAAAAACCTGCTTTCTTGATTTTGATATAGGCATTATGCCTGTCAGGGACGATGTGTGGTCGCGCGGCAAGTGCGGACTGAAATTAATCCAATACATGGCGGCAGGACTGCCTTCCATAACACATCCTATAGGCGTTGCAAACGACATGATAGAGGACGGTATAAATGGTTTCCTAAGAGAGAAAACAGAGGGCTGGAGGGATGCAATAGAGCTGCTCTCAAAAGATGCAAAACAAAGAGCATCGATGGGAAAGGCCGCGCGGGGTGTTGTTGAAGACAGATTTTCTCTAAAAAATTGGGGGCCCAAGGTCTCGGGGATCATAAGCGGTTTATGAAACATATAGAAATAAACGGCATCAAATGGTTTTTCAGGGACGACCATTTTGTTGATGTCATAAAAAGGTTTTTGCCCGACGCATACAGAAAAAGGGGACATTTTATAGTTGAACATCAAGACAAAAAGGTCTTTATAAAATATTTTAAAGAAAGAGGTCTTTACGGCTTTGTAAGAAACCGCATACAGCCGAGAGGAAAAAAGGAGTTTTTGATCGGCGAAAGATTGATCGCGCTTTGCATTCCAACGCCAGAGCCGCTCGGTTACGGCATTACAGATGGAGGCTCATATATTGTGCAGGGGTTGCTCGACGGAAAGACCCTCTCAGATATATTCGAAAAGTCAGACGACAAAAACGAACTGCTTATTTTGCTCGCAGGGCTTTTGAAGGCACTCAAGACCTGCCATGTCAGACACAACGATTTACATCTCAACAATATTATATATAAAGATGGTGTATTACATCTTGTCGACCTGCACAAAACACGGATAAAAAGCACCTTTTCATTGGATGACGAGGTCTCGAACATCGCACATGCAATCACTATGGTATATCAGGGCATAAGTGAAGACGAAAAGACCTTGTTCTACAAGGCATACGGCAACGAAGATATAAGGTTTCCTGTGGAGGCTGAATTAAAGCGCTTAAGGCATAGATGGATAGACAAAAAGATGAGGAGGGCGTTTAACGACACGTCTGTAATGACTGTTGAGAACGGTTGTGTTTATATCGCAGGATGTGAAGGCATGGGAAAAGGTGCACAGGTTGGTGTTATAAAGGAGGATAAAAAGGTCAGGGTAGAGCGCTATAGCGACCACATTAGGAAGATCTATCGGAACAAAAGACGTCTCAAGAGGGCATGGAAAAATCACGTTGCATTGACATACCTGTGTCTTGATATGGTGCCCCGGGCATTCTTTGTCAGGATGCCTTCTGTTGCAGAAAAGGGTTTTGTTGCGATGGAAGACCTTTCCGGCAGAGGTGAAGAGCTTGACCGTTTTCTTGACAGGACATATGGAGGCTTGAACCTTCATGAAAAAAGGGTGTTCATCGACAAGCTGTCCGTCTTTTTTGCCAATGCTATAGCACAGTGGGTGATACATAAGGACGTAAAGGCATGCAATATTTTTGTGTTGAGAGACAAGGGTTTTGTGTTTCTTGATGTTGAGGACATTGTCTTTGAAGAGATAAACGAGGTTTCATTGAAGAGGATGCTTGTTCAACTGAACACGACTATCCCCAAAGGCATATCGATAGGTGACAGAGCCAGATTTTTCCTCAAGTTGACCAATGCATTGAAAATGAAAAATAAAGATCTTTTTAGAGCCGTTATAGAGGATTCTTTAAAAAGCAAGATCGTTTATGAGGGTGCAGGGGGTCTTAAGATAGAAAGCTGGTAAATGGTTTTAGGTCTTTAGAGTCTCACGGACACAACCTTTGAGATACCTTCTTCCTCCATGGTAATGCCGTATATGGTGTGTGATGATTCCATCGTGATCCTGTTGTGGGTTATGAAGATTATCTGGGTTTTTCTGCTTATTTTTTTGATTATCTCCATTAATGACATGATGTTTGCATCATCAAGTGGCGCGTCTATTTCGTCCATGAGTGAAAAAGGAGAGGGCTTTGTGTCCATCAGGGCAAGCAAAAAGCCAAGCGAAACAAGCGCCTTTTCGCCACCGGACAATAGCTCCATCCTTATGACCCTTTTGCCCGGAGGCTGTATGTACATCTCTACCCCGATATTGTCCTGACTTAACGTCAAGTATCCTCTGCCACCGCGAAACAGCGTGCCTGTAAACCCCTTGAAAGCGTTGTTAACCATGTCGAAGGTCTCGGAGAATATCTCTCTGGAAAGGTTGTCTATCTTGATGATCGTCTTTTTTAATGAATCCATCGCAGACTTGAGGTCCTCTTTCTGTTTCTCGATAAACAACGCCCTTTCCCTCAATTCTTCGTATTCCTTTTCTGCCCTGAAATTTACCTCTCCAAGCATTGAAATCTCTCTGTCGATGGCCTCTTTTTCTTTGTCAAGGTCGATATTGTGAGGGATATTTACTTCCTGAGGCTCGCTGATACCGAATGTCGTTTGAAGCCTTTCAAAGATCGTGTGACTTTTTTCATTAAAGAGCACCATTTCCTTTTCAACGGCTTCCTTTTTGCCCCTTGTCTTTTCTATTTCTTTTAAGACATGCTCGAGTTTCCCGTTGATTGCATACCTTTCGGTATGAATGGTGCCGGAGACTGCCTTGAGCTCTTCATAGCGTTTTATATGTCTTTCGGATATTGTCTTTAGTTCATTATATTCTTCTTCGAGTAGTGCGATCTTTTTTGCATGTCTTTCAATGTCGCTTCTTATGATTTCTGCCCTTTGTCCTATGGATATTTTGTCTTCCTTGAGTTTGGCGATTAGCGTCTGTTTTCGTTCTATATCCTCAAGCTGAGTTTTTATGCGGTTTTTCTTTCGCTCGTTGTCGATTGATATCTCGTGCCATTGTGCAGATATGGTCTCATGTTCTTTTTTTGTCTTTTCAAGCGCCTCCTTAAGTGTCCTTATTTTATCTTCGATGATGCCCTTGTCTTTTTCGTGACCCTCTTTTTCTGCGTGAAGCTCTTCCATGGTCTTCGAAGGTAGATCCTCAGTAAAATCTATCCTCGTGTCTAATTCATGAAGCCTCTCGCGTGTTGTTCTAATCTCTGTGTTGAGGACTGCGATCTCTTTCTCTGTGCCTTTTATATGCTCAACCCTTTTGTCCACCTCCGATCTAAGCCTTGTGTAATCGTCATTATATTGTCTATATTTCGCCTCCATTTCTCTTAAAGAGGACAAGTGCCTGTTGTATTCAGATTCTATCTCCTTTAATGCCTTCTCGGTGCGCTTTCTCTCTTGAAATCGTCTTATGTCTACCTTCTTGGCAGCCCTTTCCTGCAGTATAAACCCCCTTGAGTCTACCATAAGGTCTTCGTTTAGAAAGATGCCCTCCTCACCCTTTTCTATTCTTTCTATTGCGTCTTCGGCGCTTTCAATCCATTTGACCGCTAAGTTAATCTCGTTGTTGTTGATGCTTGCCATGCCCTTGACAGGAAAAAATATAAAATTTTCATGATATCTTCTTATCTTTTCACATAGAGATGCTTTGTCATTATCCGGCAGCACATAGTAATCCATTTCTCTGTAAAAAAAGCGTTCGAACGCCTTTTCCTTTCCCTCGTCAACGCGTATGAGATCGATTAGTTTTTTGGTATCGGGCGGACCCTGGGTTTTTGCCTGCTGAATGCTACTCATTTGTCTAAGGAATTCTTCCTTGCCCCTTTTTTTTCCTTTAAGTGTCTCCATAGTGCCTTTTGTCTTTGTAATGTCACCTAAAAGACGATCCCTTAAATCGGAGACTTCATGCATTTTGGTTTTTATTGTCTCCATTTCATTTTTGCTGATTTTGAGCGAACCCTCAAGCCCTTTTTGTTTCATCTCCAGCGTGTTGAGTAGTTCTGTAAGTTTCTTTTTATCCTCTATTTTCTTTAATTCTCTTCGTTCTTTTTCTTTTGTTATCCTATCGATGGCAGAAATGGTATTTTTTATATCCGTAATGGCGCTCATCGTTACAAACAGTCTGTTTCTCTCCTCGTCCACATGTTTTTCATAGAATTTTATGTTATTTTTCAATTCTTCCAGGATGTTGGCGAGTTGTTTAGACTTTTCGTCATCGCCTTTCAATAGGTCGTCGAGCCTTTCCTTTGCCTTTTTTGCCTGCTCTATCTCTTCGATAGTCTTTTTTATATTTGTCTCGATCTCCCCTTCTTTTTTGAACAGGTCGACTGCTTCTTTTTTGAGTCTTTCGTTGTCTTTGTTGAGATAGTCAATTTCAAGGAGCTTGCTTTCCATGTCCTTTTCTTTGCCCTTTATGTCAACCTCGAGTTGTCTCAAAATTCCCTCTGTGAGAGAAAACTCTTTTTCTTTAGTCTCAAGTTCGTTTTTTAGGGCAAACGCTTCTTCTTCCTTTGTTGTGATTTCAGTTTCAAGAATAGTCTGCCGTTCCTGTATCTTTTGCATCCTTTTTGTTAATTTCGTGTATCCGTCAGCGAGTATCCAAGATTCTATCTGGGCATTTTTTTCAATAAGTGCTTTATAGGTCTTCCACCTGTCCCATTCTACAGCTGCCTTTTCAAGTGACTTCATTACCTCGCCGTGGATGTCTTCTGCCCTTTCAAGATTAACCCTGACTTCCTCCAGTCGGGATATCGCCTCCCTCTTTTTTTCCTCGAAACGCGTAATACCGCTAACCTCTTCTATTACTACCCTTCTTTCATGTGGATTCATCTGAATAAAATGTTCGATCCTGCCCTGCTCCACTATTGCATATGAATTTAGACCGATACCTGTGCCAAGCAGAAAATCCTGAATATCCTTGAGTCTTACCTGTTTACCGTTCAATAGGTATTCGTTGACACCGTCTCTGTAAATCCTTCTTTTTATAGTATATTCTTTATCCATATCTTCCAGCTCGACACTTACTTCCGCGATATTTACCGGGCGCTTGCCATTACTGCCGTGGAATATGACATCGCCCATATCCTTGACCCTTAAAGACTTTGTCCCTCTTTCACCAAGCGCCCATACTATTGCATCAACGATGTTGCTCTTTCCACAACCGTTAGGCCCAACAATGGAGGTAATGCCATCATTGAGATGAAACACCGTTCTGTTTAAAAAGGATTTAAACCCAAAAAGCTCGAGTCTTTTGAATTTCATATTTTATATACGATTGCCTGTTTTATAAGGATGCTTTATAAATTAGCCGTCTCTAAACAACTTTTTAATGCTGTGCTAACAACCGAAAACCTGATATTATTTTCTGTAAAAGGCTTTTCCCAATGTGATTGATTATAATGAAATTTTATTTCTTCATCAATCAAATTATCTTGCCTTTATAAATACTTACTGAAAACAAATACTTATTTAAATAATTCTTCAAATGTGATACAATAATAGAATAAAAAAGGATAATAACGCAATATGAATGGAGGGAGCATGTTTGAGGTTGGCAAAGTGGCTGTATATCCAGGCCATGGTGTTGGCAAAATAGAATCCATAGAAGAAAAGGAGTTTTCAGGCACAAAACAATCTTTTTACATTATGAGAATACTCGACACAGACATGACGATAATGGTTCCAGTGGATGGAACAAATACCGCCGGGCTTAGATGCGTGATCGATTCTGGCGAAGTAAACAAGGTATACGAGATATTAAAAGACAGAAACGTGGTACATGACAATGCACCCTGGAACAGGCGTTATAAGGAATACATGGAGAGAATCAAGAGTGGCTCAATCTTTGAGGTTGCAATGGTGCTTCGAGAACTGTATAGCCTAAAGGTATGGAAAGAGCTTTCCTTTGGGGAGAAAAAGATGTTTGAAATCGCAAGAAATCTCATCAAGAAAGAACTGTCTATTGCCCTGAACAAACAGGAAGAGGAGATAGAAGGAGAAATAGAAAGCATCTTCTCTAAAAACTACAAGGAATAGTTTTTGTGGAAATAATTATTCAATTGCTTTTGATCATCGTTACCACTGTATCCAGCCATTTTATTGTAAAAGAGATATTTGGAAGCAATCTATTGGGCTTGGTGGGGGCTATTTGCGGCCTTGCAATGGGTTATATCATTATTAAGGCAGAAGAAAAGCTCAAGGATATACCGCTTAAGACTATCATTGGAAGCATGACAGGTCTTTTTTTAAGCTTGATCATTGCAAATCTCTTCATTTCAAGGCTATTACTGACCATCATAAAAGACATACCCATTTCGCTGCCTATTTATGTGCTTATATATTTTGTTTTGGGATATATGGGGTTCAGGATTGGGGCGAAGAAAACCCAAACCCTTGACCTATCGAAACTGCCTTTGTTTGAAAGGTTGGACGAGAACGAGAATGCCAAGATAGTTGACACAAGCGCAATCATCGATGGAAGAATTGCCGATGCATGTGAAACGGGATTTATTGAGGGTACATTTATTATACCGCAATTCGTTTTATATGAAATACAGCACATTGCCGATAACCAGGACCCTGCCAAACGTATAAGGGGCAGAAGGGGTCTTGATGTGCTGCACAGGTTACAGAAACAGACATTTGTTAAAGTAAAAATAGTGGACTACGATTTCCCCAAACTAAAGGATGTAGATACAAAGCTTATCGCTCTTGCAAAAAAACTAAACGGGAAGATTCTTACAAACGACTTCAATCTTAACAAGGTCGCTGAGCTCCAGGGCGTTGAGGTTTTGAATGTAAACCAACTGGCAACCTCTTTGAGGCCGGCCATACTTCCAGGCGAACAGATGAACACGCGGATTATGAAAGAAGGCAAGGAGCATGGTCAGGGCATTGGATATCTCGATGACGGGACCATGGTTGTTGTGGATGATGCAAAAAAGCTCCTTGGAAAAAGTGTAGATGTTGTTGTAACGAGCGTGTTGCAAACTACATCCGGAAGGATGATATTCGCCAAGACAAAAGAGCAGGCCGAAGGGGAATATTATTTCCCTGATGAATATAAAAACGAAGAACAGGTGAGATAATTATGAGAACACTTGCAATTGTACTGGCTGGTGGTGCTGGCAAACGTATGGGTACTGCCACTAATAAACAGTTTCTCCTTCTGGACAACAAACCCATTATAGTGCGTACACTGCAGATCTTTGAAGAATGCAGACCTGTCGATGGGGTCTATCTTGTCGTTAATCAAAAGGACCTTCCGGTGATGCAGGAAGAAATACTCGAGACATACAAATTTAACAAGGTATTGAAACTTGTTATAGGTGGACGGCTGAGACAGGATTCTGTCAGAAACGGACTTGAGGCCATTGAAAACCCATGCGATATAGTGATTATCCACGATGGGGCGCGGCCTTTTGTATCACCTTCTTTTGTCGAAAAGGGTATCTTTTTAATGGAGATGTTTGATGCGGTAATCCCCGCCCTTCCCGTCAAAGATACGATAAAAACAGTATCCAAAGAAGGATTTGTGATGAAGACGCTCGAGAGGGATTCTTTATGGAGTGTCCAAACGCCCCAGACATTCAAATATGAATTGATCTTGAAGGCATACAGGGATGGCATGAACAAGAAGCTTTATGGTTTTGATGACGCAACATTTCTTGAGCATATGGGAAAGAAGGTGAAGGTTATCGAGGGCTCACCATACAATATTAAGATAACAACGCCTGAGGATCTGATTATAGCGAAGGGTATGCTATCACAGTTAAAGGGTGGCGATTGATAGATTCAGGCGGTAAGGTTAAGCCTCTTTTTATGTTTCTATTTTAGCATTTCTCTGCCAAGAGGGTGATTTCTGTGAGGGTTGGAATAGGATATGATGTGCATTGCCTGGTTGAAGGCAGAAGGCTTTTTCTTGGGGGCATTGAAATCCCCTTCAGCAAGGGTCTTCTTGGTCATTCCGACGGCGACGTGCTGATACATGCGGTATGTGATGCACTTCTTGGTGCTATTTCTGAAGGAGATATCGGTCAACACTTTCCTGATTCCGATCAGGGCATTAAAGGCATAGCGAGCGAAAAGATATTGTCCTTTGTTGGCAGGTTGTTGAAAGATAAAGGTTTTAAAATAGAAAACATCGATGCGGTTGTTGTTGCGGAAAAGCCCAAGATTCTCCCTTACAGGAAACAAATGATAGAAACCATGTCGAGGATCCTTCAAATAGATGCTTCACAGATAGGCTTGAAAGGAAAAACAACAGAAGGACTGAGCTTTACTGGACGGCAGGAGGGTATTGCCGCATATGCCGTGGCGTTGGTAGAAAAAGATTTACAACAATGGCAATCTGTGACAGGTGAATTAAATCTCCTTGCCTGATAAAAAGAAACGATAATCTCAAAAAACACCTTAAATGGGTATGTCCAATATAGTAACTTATATAAAAGATGTTTTCAGAAGCCTTTCTCTGAGGACACAGCTTCTTTTGATCTTGCTTTTCCTGCTCGTTATCTCGATAAGCTCTTTGATAATCATCTATTCAAGGACAGAGGATTTAGTCATCGAGAAGGTGACGGAAAATATAGATGATATCACAAAGGCCATCCAGATAAGCGTAGAAGAATTGACATATCAGGGTAGCAGCACGGAAAGACTGAAGAGTTATGTAGATATGTTGAACAAAAAGGGCATTAAAGAGATATCGATTTTAAGTGATAGTTCAGAGGTTATAGCGAGCTCTGACCCCAAAAAAATAGGGACAAAAGAAAAGATAGGAGAAAAGAGGGTTGCGAGAAAAAAGGACTTGATGATAACCGCCCGTCTCGGCGAAGAGAGCAAAAAGGACGCCCAGCGTCTTTATAACATCATCATGCCCGTATCGATAAAAGGACAGAACATCGGATATATCCATATCAATATGGTTTTGGATGACTATAAGCTTCTTCAGGAAAAGAACCATATGAAGAGGATTTTGAGCACGTTGTTTGCGTTCAGCATTGGCATTATATTCAGTCTGTTAATAGCAGAAAAATACTCTGAGCCCATCAAAAAGATTGCGAGGGCAAGCAAGCGAATTGCCGAGGGTGAACTTGTAAAGATACGGGACAAAGGCCGCAGAAAAGACGAGATAGGGGTGTTGATAAAAAGCTTTAATGAGATGGTGGACAAACTGAGCGAGAGACAAGAACTTGAAGAAAAGCTCAAAAAAACTGAGCAGCTCTCCATGATAGGACAACTGTCCTCTGGAATAGCCCATGAAATAAGAAACCCGCTCAACTTTTTATCTTTGTCTGTTGGCCACATAAAAGAGAGAATATACGAAGAAAACATTAAAGACAAGGATGAGCTCATTAAACTGCTTAACGATGTGACAAAGGAGATATACCGGATTAACGAGCTGATCCATAATTTTCTTTTTCTTGGCAAACCAATTGTGCTACGGAAGGAGCTTGTCGAGCCGGAAGTCCTGGTAAACGAGGCCTTATATGCCCTAAAGGACAAGATAAGGACGGGAATAGAGGTAAAGACAAGCTATCATCAAAACGGCAAGCATGTATACTGTGACCGAGAATATATGAGGCTATGCCTAATCAATCTGATTCTTAACGCAACCCAGGCCATTGAGGATAATGGAATCGTGCAGGTTGAATGCAACACCGAAAATGATTATTCATGCATATCTGTCCATGATAATGGTGCAGGTATCGCCCCTGAGGAGCTTGATAAAATCTTTGAACCATATTATTCTACAAAAAAACTTGGGATTGGATTGGGCTTAAGCGTTACGAAGCGTTTTGTGGAGGAACATGGAGGAACGATAACAATAAAAAGCGCTGTCGGCAAGGGGACAACGATTACAATAAAGGTACCACACTATGAAGCTTAATACGGGCACTATTCTATTGGTAGAAGATGACAATCACCAGAGAGGCATTATCAAGACAATCCTCACAAAGGAAGGTTTTTTTGTCGAGGATGTGGATTGTGGCAAAAAGGCCATCGAACAGATCAAGACCGGTTCCTTCGATTTGGTGGTAACAGACTTAAGACTTCCCGACATTGATGGCACAGAAGTTGTAAAAGAGGTCAAAAGACTCGACAAAGCGTGCCATGTAATAATAATTACAGCGTTCGGTTCAATCCCTTCGGCAATAGAGGCCACAAAACTCGGCGCCTTCTATTATCTCGAGAAGCCTTTTGAAAAGGATCAGTTGCTCATCATAATAAATAATGCAATGAATCAGGTCAAGCTTCTGAAAGACAACATCATGCTAAAGGATCAGCTGTATGAGAAATTCAGCCTTGATAATGTTGTGGGTGTTCACGGAAGAATGGAGGAGCTTTATAAAATTGTCAAAAAGGTTGCACCGACAAACTCCACGGTTCTCATATACGGTGAAAGCGGTACGGGTAAAGAGCTTTTCGCAAAAAGCATTCACTATAACAGCCCGAGGAAAAACAAGCCGTTTTTTGCTATTAACTGTGCGGCCATCCCTGAAACGTTGCTTGAGAGTGAGCTGTTTGGATATGAGAAGGGTGCGTTTACCGGTGCGCTCACCCGCCATGCGGGTCTGTTTGAACAGGCGAACGGAAGCAGCCTTTTTCTCGACGAAATAGGAGACTTGACATTGAGCACACAGGCAAAGTTGTTAAGGGCGATCCAGGAGAGGGAGATTCGCAGAATAGGTGGTAACGACAATATAAGGCTTGATGTTAGGATTATTGCGGCAACGAATAAAAGATTAGAAGATGAAATAGCGAAGGGCAACTTTCGAGAAGACCTTTATTACCGACTTAATGTCATAGCATTTTCTGTTCCGCCATTGAGGGAAAGGGTGGCCGATATTCCACTACTAGTAGAACATTTTTTAAACAGATTAAATGAAAGCCATAGACAGAAAAAGACGATCTCCAATGAGTCGCTGCAGATTCTCATGAAATACCGCTGGCCCGGGAACGTAAGGCAACTCGAATCCGTCATAGAAAGGGCATATATCATGTGTGAAGGGGACATTATCGGTGTGGACTATATGCCGGAAGAGGTAAAACAGGGAAGGACAAACAGTACATCGAGTCATTTTGAAATACCCGATGAAGGACTGAACTTTGAGGAAATCGAGCGGGAACTGATCAAAAAGGCCTTGATAAAGGCCGAGGGAAAGATATCGCATGCAGCGAAATACCTCAATATGTCGTATGACAAACTATGGTTTAAGGTCAAGAAGATGAGGGAAAAAGGCGATACCCTTGATTTTACGAACAAATAAGATATATCTCAAGACCCGAAGACAGTAATACAGGTTAAAGTTTACGCACGTTTCTAAAAATTTATCTGCTTGAAATTGAAGCTATAAGCGTCTTCATCGAGGAATTCCTCGTAGCTGACCTCTTTGGCGACCATGCTACTACCACACTCGGGACAGAATATATTTACCTTCTCTCCAGAAAGGAATATAAAACCGCACATATTGCAAACATATTCATCAGGCATTCTCACCTTTTTCCTCCTCTTTAGCAGCGCAGCAATGTTTTTCTTTGTGCACCATGTTCACAATACATCTTGTTCTGTAAGGGCAATAATCATTAGGATGTGGACATGGTCTTTTGTTTATATCAATGCGCTCTTTATATTTTTCACAATAAAATGTTTTTACATCCAAAACTTACATCCAAATCATTATATGCATGGTTCCAAAGAAAGTCAACAGCGTATAACATACTGACATGATTAAAAATATTCACCGATAATCACATCAAAGTTTTTGCGTACCGCGTTTTTGCCACGTACGATCTCACCATGTCCTGGAATGAGATATTCAATGGAAAGTCTTGAAAGTTTTTCAATACTCTGTGCAAGCATTCTAATGTCGCCACCGTACAAATCCGTCCTTCCGACACCCATATAAAATATGGTATCCCCTGAGATGAGCACTTTTTCTTCTTCCCAATAAATACAAATAGAACCCGGAGAATGACCTGGCGAATGGATAATCCTGAAGTTTTTGTTTCCGAGTTGGATGCTGCCGGGTTTAAGAAAGATTTTAAATGGCGTTTTATTTGTATGACAACCGGTGGCAAGAAAAAGTTCTTTACCGCCGTTGTTCAGATATTCATATTCCGTTTTGCTTATCGCTTTCAGCACATCGCCTTCAAATCTGTCTATAGCCTCTATGTGGTCAGGGTGTCCGTGGGTGCATATGATAAACCTTACAATGTCGACTGATTTTCCGTCGCGTGCCATCCCTTCCACGACATGCCTAAAAAGGTGTGTATGCCCTGGATCGATAATCAAAGGCACTTCGCCGTCTATAAAAACAGTGTTACAATTATTTTCCTGAAAAGACATCCATGGGTATACATAGAGGTCGTTCAGTAGTCTCATATAGTCTCCTCCTCATTTGTCCTTTTACCTTTATCATATATACAAATCATGTGCAAAAGCAAACATCGAATGTTATGAAAACGTTGTCCGAGCATTAAATCTTTAGTTTGTTAATATCTATATCGAGCCTATCTATTATGCGTTTCTCTGCCTGTGTATTATTAATCTCCAAAGCTATCTCCCTCGAGTTGTTTTTTGCGTAATAACCGATGATATTTGCTGAAACGGTAATGTTTTCATCTGTAAACACCCCCTTGATAATCCCAACAGGTCCCCTAAAGCCTGATGGACACAACAACATATAGGGTTTTTGCCAGTTTGCGACAAGCCTTTCGTTTTCGGCTTCATTCCTTCCGATTATCAGTTTTGTATCTGAAGACAACCTGAAGTGTCTGCCTGTACTCAGTAGTTCGACATCTTGCATGGTAAAGTCCTTATCGTAAAAAAAGAGGTCTTTTATTTTGTTGGAAAAGATGCGGTCTGTCAAAAGGCATCCACCGCCCGGACTTCCGTATTCGTTTAGATTAAATCGCTCGACGAGTCTGTATTGTATCTGCCTTGACCTGCCTGAGATGTCAAGGAGTCTTGACCTATCTATAATGCCTTCTATTTCAGGGATCGATGGGGAAAAATGTCTGGCAGAAAGTGGCCTCACAATAAGGCCGGCTAACCCGCTTTCCTTTTCTATGATATGGATCGTATCTCTTCTTTGAGACATAGGTCTTTGTCCGAGCACTTCGCCTGTCACAACGAAGCCCGCATCTTCTCTGGCCATGACCTCCCTGGTTTTTTTAAGCATAAAAATCCGGCAGTCTATGCAGGGATTCATGTTTTTGCCGTAACCATGGTCGGGCGACCTTACAACATCGATATACTCCATGCCTTTGTATATCAGAATCAGCCTGATTCCCAACTCTTTGGCCGCTTTTTCCGCCTGTAAACCCCTTTCTTTATCCCTTTTGCTGCTAAAAGGGGATTTGAAATGTAGTGCAACAACATCTATCCCTTGCTCTGCAATGAGTTTGACTGCAAGGACGCTGTCCAACCCGCCCGAAAGTAATGCAACTGCCTTTTTGTTCATTATTGTCCTTCATTGCGCCAGCCACCATGGGTATGATGGTTGGCGCAATCTGGATTATAGAACGCACTATTTCTGGTTTTACAGAATCCCGGGCACATTTTCTTCGAGTGTATTGAGTTTTATCCCTGATTCGACACCCGGCAATGGTATGATTGGGTTTGTAAGCAGAAAAGACCCCGATGTTATCCAATTCTTAAGGGTGGTAGCGATTTCGACCGCCTTTGAGTAGCTCGAAATGGGATAGGTAGGCACTTCCTTGCCGTCAATAATGATTTTTCCTGATTTTAGTTGGGCGTAATTTACCTCGCAGATGCTTTTTGGTATCCTGTTAGGGTAATCATTTCCGTAATCGACGACCTGTGCCCAGAAGTCCTCGTCACTCCTTGATGTAAAATAGGCCATTTCTTCATCAAGCACAGGGATCGGTATACCCAGACCCACAAACATAGATACGCCGTAACCAATAAAACTTGCACCCTTTATATAATCGCCGCTCATCGTTTTGGCATCGCCGATAACGGCAATAGTGCCTGCCCCTGCCCTCGGAAGGCCATCAGGGCTGCGCATCGCATTAGGGTTATGCTGCGTGCCGTTCCATGCAACGTATCCTATGCCTCCACCGAGAAATATCCTTGTGCCTATGCCGATTGTTCTATACATCGGGTCTTTCAAGAGCGGAGAAAGCTGTCCTGCGCTACAGTAGTTTGCACTGTGCATATGCGGTCTTACTATGCCCATGTATGTGTAAATAACCTTTTTTGATAGATTGACCGCTACATTGTAATTCTGGTATGCATTTCTTGGGTTGTAGAGATACGCTTCATTCACCGTTTCTTTGTTTATATATGTCTCTATATATTTTCTCGGATAGCAATCGGTGCCATATGCCGTTGACACGAGTCTTATATTCTTCCCGCTGATAAATTCTTCGATTACGTGCGCACCACCGTATTTGAATGCCCCAGGATAAACCATATTTCTCGGATCATCCTCAGGGATTGCCGTGGCTCCTATATATACATCTACGGCTGCTATGCCTGTATAAGCCGGCACATCGTTGAGAAGGCATTTGCCTCCGCCAATCTTGATCCTTGGCTTCGAATGACCGAGGTTTAAAAACATGCCGCTACTGCACATTGGTCCAAACGTGCCTGTCGTTACAACATCCACATATTCTGCGGCCCTCTTTGTTCCTTTGTCTCTTGCTATCTCTACCATTTCCTCCGCCGTTACTACAACGGCCTTTCCGCTTTTAATCTTTTCGTTTATTTCATCTATCGTTTTCAATGTTTGCTCCTAAATTGGATTCCTGCGCCAATAAGCCCAACAGCATACAATATTTTTCAATATCAAAATCAGAATTCGTCTGTTAAGCATTTATCTTTTGCATTTTGGCGGTTTTTATTGTTAACACCGTCTAAATTATACACCAAAAAGACATCTTTTAAAACCTTATTAAAGAAAAATCAGGTCAATGAGACGTTGAATTTGATTTCTGCTTCAGATTTTCTTCCATAGATGGGCATTAAACGACCGGCCATATCCGATGCCGATCTCTTCAAACCTTCTCGGATTATCGCCTCGCCAGCGATGTTTTCCGAAAATCCTTTTTTAATGGTAATGCCCTTGCCGATATCCAACAGGTGTTTTTCGCATATGTTAATCCCTGTCCCGAAACATAGACAGGGCGTATTAACAAAATCTTTTATACGTTCTGGTTTAATGGTGGCATATTCTCTGATTCTCTCTATCTGACCATGTGATACAAAATAAAGCGAACAGAAGACCTCATGTTTTTTAGCGTCTATAAGGGGACATAAAAAATGACCCTCCATGAATGCAAAAGGGGATGCAAGCACATCAAGTGTAGGTACACCATTTACGGGAATATTTCTTCCCGAGGCAATCCCCTTGCAAAAGGCAAGCGCAACCCTTATGCCAGTAAACGAACCTGGACCTAGCGTGACGATTATTGCACGGATATCGTCGAACGTGAAATTATTGGAAGAAAGCATGTCGGAAACCTCCATTCCTATTATGCCCGATGGAGTCCTTTTGTTTCCTATGTGCCTTTCTTCAACAATGCTGTCGCCTGAAGAAATGACAATATTAAGAAAGTCCAGGGAGTTGTCAATGCCGAGAACAATCCTATTTTCCATAAAATATACGCATAAGGTCATTGAAGAAGGCTAAAACCATGATTGCCAGAAGTACCCCCATGCCTGCCTTTTGTGCAATATCTATGAACCTTTGAGAAATCTTTTTCCTTATGACGATTTCGATCAGGTGGAACATGATGTGTCCACCGTCAAGTATAGGTATAGGCAGGAGGTTGATTACTGCAAGGTTGATACTGATAATAGCAATAAAATATATGAGGTTTTTTGTCCCTTCCTTTGCCTGTTTTCCGGCGACCTCGAGGATTAAAAGCGGACCGCCGACCTGTTTTGGGGATATGCTACCCTCTATCAATTTTACGATTCCGATGATGGTGATCTTTGTGAGATTATATGTCTGCGTCCCTGCCTTGCCAACAGCGCCTATCAGCGTTTCCTTTTTTGTCAGAAACTCGTTGGATGCAGTGATGCCTATAACCTTTCTTTTTATCGTTTCACCAAATATGTTTTTGCTTTCGATCTCCTTAGGGGTTATCTGGTAATCTAATAATCTGCCGTTCCGGTTAACCGTAAAGGTCATCGTGTGTGCTTCGGAGTTTGACATTAGGTCCATCAATTCAGACCATTCGGTTATGCTTTGACCGTTGATGCTCGCAATTGTATCACCTTCTCTGATGCCGGCTTCATATGCGGGATATCCAGCCTCCACCTTTCCCACCTTTGTTGATAATACGTTGTAGCCGCTTAAGAAAACGCAGTAAAAGAGAAAAAACGCAAAGATGATATTGAAAAATGGGCCTGCGAAGGCGATGAGAATCCTGACAAAAGGAGGTTTATGCGAATAAGACCTGTTTATTTCCTCCTCTTTGACCTCATCTTCAGGTGATTCGCCGAGAAGTTTTACATATCCCCCTAAAGGAATTGCTGATATCGCATATTCTGTCTCTCCCCTTTTGATGTTAATAAGTTTTTTGCCGAAACCAAGCGAAAATGCGAGCACCTTTACGTTTGCAAGCCGTGCAACAAGGTAATGTCCCAACTCGTGCACAAGGATAAGGAGGCTCAGTGCGATAAATCCGTAAACTACGTTCATTACAATACTAGGCATATGACTCCTTTAATGTTTCTTCTGTGTATCTTTTTGCCCAATTATGGATTTCCCATACGGTATCGATGTCTTCGATAACGGAAAATCCTTCATGGCGTTGCAAGGTCTTTTCAATGAACAATGGTATATCTGTAAACCTTATTCTGCCTTCAATGAATGCCTCTGAGGCGACCTCGTTTGATGCGTTTAACACCACCTGTGCCCCATCCCCTGCGTATAATGCATCAAAGGCGAGCCTGAGGGAGGGAAATTTACCCGTATCGGGTGGATAAAACCTCAGCTTTTGCAATTTTTCCAGGTTCAATTGGGCAAACGGAAGGTGATGGATTGTACCCTGGTTGATTGCATATGCAATGGGTATTTTCATATCAGGCGAGGCCATATAAACAAAAAAAGAACCATCTTTTAATTCAATCATACCGTGCACAATGCTCTCAGGATGGACGACCACCCTTATCCTCTCTGGCTCGATGCCAAAAAGCCACCTTGCCTCTATCACTTCAAGTCCTTTGTTCATGAGTGTCGCAGAGTCCAGGGTAACCTTTTTCCCCATCTTCCATGTGGGGTGATCGAGCGCTTCAGAGGGGCTTACAAGGTGTAAAGCCTTTTTTAAATGCCTTCTAAAGGGACCGCCGGAAGCGGTTATTGTGATGTTTTTGACATCTTCCCGCCCTGTATGTTTTAGCAACTGGAAGATTGCAGAGTGTTCGCTATCCACAGGATATAGCTTTGAATCGTATTTATCAAGCAATTTCGATACAATCCTCCCGGCCATAACGAGGCTTTCCTTGTTAGCGAGTGCGAGTATCTTGTTCTGCTTTAGTGTCTCGATGGTTGGTATAAGCCCAGCACTTCCAGGCAACGCATTGACTACAATCTCCCCGTCCATGTAAAGCATCTCTTTTATGCCCTCAATGCCAACAAAAAGATGTGCCTTGTCCAGATGAACCTTATCCTTCATTTGTTTGTCGAATATACAGACATATTTTGGTCTAAATCTTTTTATCTGTTTATTGAGCAGTTCGATATTTTCCTTGCATGCAATGCCTACGACCTCAAAGTCATCACATTGGTTTTCTATTACCTCCATCGTAGCCCTGCCGATCGAGCCTGTTGAACCCAATATTACTATCTTTTTTTTCACCCTATATACCTCTGAGGGAAATTACTATAATCAATAGCCAAGCTCCACATATTATTTTAAGTTTTTTGTATATTTGATGTTGTTTAGAGCTTAAAAGTTTGTATTTAGGATTTGCCTTTCTCATAATTTTAAACCGAGCAGATAATGATACAAAAAAGGTGCCGTAAATATGAAGCTGTCCATACGGTCAAGTATGCCGCCATGACCTGGAATCAACCCAGAAGAATCTTTTGCAGCACACACCCTTTTGCCGACAGATTCGAGTATATCTCCTGCCTGTGCAAGTATCCCCAATATAATGCCTATTATGAATGCCTCCAACAATCCGATGCCTATGGTCTTTGCCGATAGCACGATGACTACCATGCTGCCTGCTATTGCGCCAAGCAGACCTTCATAGGTTTTTTTAGGGCTTATCATAGGCACGAGCTTTCTTTTTCCAAAACCCTTGCCAAAAAGATACGCACAGGTGTCGCTTGCCCAAATCGTCAGAAGCAATATAAAAGGCAACAAAAATCCTGCCTTTTTTAAGAGCGACAGGTGATAAAGCGGCAATACAACGAATATCTCGCCGAGAAATATAATATAAATACCTTTCATGACCTCTTCGTTTATGCCAGGTTTTTTGCTTTCACCATTTATTATTTTATAAATCAAAAAGACGAACGGCGCAAACAAAAGGCAAACTGCGTAGATAAAGAACAATTTAAAATACAAAGGGATAATGCACAAAAGGGTCAGAATCAGAAGTAAGTATCTTTCGCCAGTTCCAGACATCGTTATCAACTCGAAGAGCGCAATTATGGCAATCAATGTGAGCACACCGGAAAACCATGTATCGGGCAGAAAATAAAAAACCGATGCAATTAGGGGTGCGATGCAAAAAGAAGCGACTAACCTTTTTTTAAACTCTCCCACTTAAATTTTCCTTTATGCTTCCAAAACGCCTCTCTCGTTTTGTGTACTCTATTAGGGCCTTTATATAAGCATCTTCTCTGAAGTCGGGCCATAGCGTATCCGTTACATAAATCTCGGTATACGCTATCTGCCACAGCAGGAAGTTGCTAACCCTCATCTCTCCGCTTGTCCTGATAAGTAAATCCGGATCCGGTATACCTTTCGTATAAAGATAATCTTGAAAGACGTTTTCGTCTATCTGTGTTATATGTCCCTCTTTTGCTTCATTTATAATCTGTCTTACGGCGTTCAGGATTTCTTCTCTGCCGCTGTAGCTAAGCGCAATGTTGAGAGAAAGAGACGTGTTCCCCGATGTTTTTTGCATAGCTGCGTTAAGCTGGGTCTGCAATTTTTTTGGAAAGTCCATAATATTGCCTACAACGCGGAAACGTATATCCTCATCCATCATCAGTTGCAATTCTTTTTCGAGGAAGATACCAAGCAGTTCGAGAAGCTTTTTAACCTCTGTCCTGGGTCTTGACCAGTTTTCTTTGGAAAACGCATAAAGCGTTAGATATGGTATGCGCAATTTTCTTGTTAATGTAACGATGTTTCTGACAGACTCCAGTCCCTGTATGTGCCCTTCCACACGTGGCAAACCCCTCATTTTTGCCCATCTGCCATTTCCGTCCATTATTATTGCAACGTGTGCAGGGAGCTTGGATTGTTCAAGCTTAGACATTAAATATTCAGATCTCCAGAATTTCCTTTTCCTTTTCCGAATAAATCTTTTCGGCTGCTTGAATGTATCTGTCAGTTGTCTTCTGGACATCCTCCTGATGTTTATGAAGGTCATCCTTTGAGATGAGCTTGTCTTTTTCCATCTTTTTTAGCTTTTCGTTAATGTCCCTTCTGATGTTACGCATGGCGATCTTTGTATTTTCAAGCATTTTACTGCCAAGTTTTGTAAGCTCTTTTCTTCTCTCTTCCGTAAGTTTAGGGAAAACGAGCCTTATTACCTTACCGTCAGACATGGGGTTGACACCAAGGTCTGATTTCTGGATTGCCTTCTCTATTTCGGATATTGCCGAGTTGTCCCATGGCTGAATGGTTATGGTTCTGCTGTCCAAAACCCCGATTGTAGCGACCTGATTCAGCGGTGTGGGCTGATTGTAATACGTTATTTTTATGTCGTCAAGAAGTGAAACGCTTGCAATGCCTGTTCTTAGTTTTGACAGATCCTTTTGAAGCGTTGATGTTGTCTTTTTGAGTTTATCTGCGAGTTCAGTTGTTATTTCATTAATCATCATGTTTTAGCCCCCTTAACAATAGTTCCAACAGATTCACCAAGCACTACCTTTTTCATATTACCTTTCTTTTTGATGTTCGTTACTATGACAGGAAGGTTGTTGTCCATACAGAGGCTTATAGCCGTTGCATCCATAACCTTCAAACCCTTGTTGAGCACGTCTATATAGGAAATTTCAGGAAAGAACATCGCATCACCGTGAACTTCTGGGTCTTTGTCGTATACCCCGTCCACCTTTGTTGCCTTCAGGAGTACATCGGCCTCTATCTCAAGGGCACGAAGTGCCGCGGCAGTATCTGTAGTAAAAAAAGGATTTCCTGTACCACATGCAAAAATAACAACCTTTCCTTTTTCCAGTTCTTCTATGGCCTTTTTCTTGAGATTTGGCTCGGCAATCTTTTCTATCTGCAATGCACTCTGTACCCTCGCAGGTATACCTGCCTTCTCGAGTGCATCCTCGAGCGCAAGGGCATTCATCAGTGTTGCAAGCATGCCCATGTAGTCGCCCGTTACCCTGTCGATGCCCTGCTTTTCAGCCCTCATGCCTCTATAGATGTTGCCCCCGCCTATTACAATACCTATCTCTGTCCCAAGTTCTTTTATGTCTTTGATTTGAAGCACAATCTCCCTTACTGTTTCCGGGTCGATGCCGTGGTTCTCTGTGCCTGTTAATGCTTCGCCGCTCAGTTTTAGAAGAATCCTGTTGTATCGCATATTATTCTGTTGTTGTTTCTCCAAGTTGGAAGCGCACAAAACGCTTTATAACGACATTTTCACCAATTTTTACAACAAGGTCTTCAAGTAGTCCCTTGACCGTTATATCGGGGTTTTTAATGAAGGGCTGCTCCATCAGGCATACTTCCTGGTAAAACTTTTCCATCTTACCTTCTGCTATTTTGTCGATAATCTTTTCCGGTTTTCCTGAATCAAGCGCCTGTCTCCTATATAAGTCCTTTTCCTTTGCCTTCACGTCTTCGGGAATATCTTCCCTTTTGACATACAGGGGGTTTGCCGCCGTGACCTGCATGGCAACATCCTTGGCAAATTCCTGGAAATCCTTGGAATTTGCGGCAAAATCCGTCTCGCAGTTTACCTCTACCATAACACCTACCTTACCGCCTGTATGTATGTAAGATGCGATTACGCCTTCGGAAGCCGCCCTGCCCGACCTTTTTTGCAATTTGGCCAAGCCCTTCTCTCTTAAGTATTCAACGGCCTTTTCCATATCACCATTGGCATGTTTTAAAGCCTCTTTACAATCCATCAGGCCAACGCCTGTCTTTTCTCTTAATTTTTTTACAAGTTCTGCTGATATATCCATATAATCCTCCTCTTAATTAACCCATAACCCATAGACGATAGATGCTTTCATACGCTTTTCAATATTTTTCGTCCGAAGGTTGCCAATGCTTCTGCGATGGGCAATGAGCCGACTTTTACAACCAATCCTTTTATTGGTTTACTGTTCGTAAAATTCCTCATATTTTTCTTCAAGCAGGCTATCATCGACAAAAGGCTTTGGTTCCTCAACCGGTTCGTCTTTTCCTTGAAATTCCTCAACATAAAGCGCCTTGCCTTCGAGAACGGCATCCGCAATCTTCATTGTTATTAGCTTGATCGCCCTTATGGCATCGTCATTCCCTGGTATTATGTAATCTATGTCATCGGGGTCACAGTTTGTATCAACAATGCCAACGGTGGGAATGCCGAGTCTTTTTGCCTCCTTTACCGCTATATACTCCTTCTTGGGGTCAACGATATAGATTGCACCCGGCAGACGATCCATATCTTTAATACCGCCTATGTTTCTCTCGAGTTTTGCAATTTCCTTCTCTATTCCGATAGCCTCCTTTTTGGGGAGCATCTTGAATACATCGCTTTCTTTTAGCTCCTCATACTTGCGGAATCTTTCGATGGTTTTTTCAATTGTCTGGAAGTTTGTCATTGTACCGCCAAGCCATCTTACATTTACATAAAATGCCCCACACCTTTTTGCCTCTTCACGGATTGCCTCCTGGGCCTGTTTTTTTGTGCCCACAAAAAGGATGTATTCGTTTCGGGATGCAACCTCTCTGACGAAATTGTAAGCTTCTTTGAACATTTTCAATGTTCTCTGCAGGTCAATGATATATATACCGTTGCGTGCACCAAAGATGTAAGGTTTCATCTTTGGATTCCACCTTTTTGTCTGGTGTCCGAAGTGTACACCTGCTTCGAGCAATTGTTTAATGGTTAGGTTAGACATTGATCCTCCTGGTTTTTATCTTCCGCCCGTTCGCATTTCAACAACAGACAGATCGTCTGCACCTTGTCGTCGATTGAAGGGCGTGCAAATTAAACTGCGTGGTATAAATACCATATGATTTCAAATATTTCAAGAAAATTTGAGAGTTATTTCAATTTTTGCCCGGCGATTCATTTTTTGTATCTTGGTCAGACATAGTCGATATCGTCTTTGTCTTTGCCATCCTTTATCCTTTTCTCGAGATATTCTCTCGCAATATCTTTGCCGCCAAGACCAACAGCTATTGCTGCCGCGAGCACAAGCCCACCGAATATTATGGTGAATGCTACAACTACAGTGTCCTTTCCCACACCAAGCTGTTCGAGAGCCATGGTTGCAGCGAGCACAAAGACAGCTAATCGAGTAAATTTTCCTATAAGACCGGAACATTTTATCCCTGCATTCACCGATGCAATAAGAATCGCCCTTGCAAAAAAACTACTCAAAAGGTAGCCGAGCACAAGGATAAACGCCGCCACGAGGATATTGGGGAGATACATAAAAAGCTTCTCCAAGAGGTGCTCGACGGTAGGGATTTTAAGGGTCTGCATTGCTATTATGATAAACGTGAATATAATCAGCCACTCTATAATTTTAGATATAAGCGTGGAAAGGGATTCCTTTACCCCTCCCCGCAACAGCACCTCAAAGAGGCCTGAGCGTTCGGCAAACCTGTCAATCTTGACTGCCTTCAGGATGCGCGATATGACCATTTTCAAAAAATATGCAAAGACAATCCCAACGATGAGTATAATAATGGATGTAAGCAGGTTTGGTAGAAAAACCAGCATATTTTCATAGCATTTTTGAAACGGCTCTATAAATATTCTTTCAATAATGTTCATAACTACCCTCCTTTTATGCCCAACCCCGAAGAAGGTCACCCTTCAGTGTCTCGAAGGTTAAACAAAGCCTTTCAATACTTTCCTCTACTTCTTGCCCGTTGCTCTCCCTGTTCTCTATTATGAACGAAGCAGTTCTTCCAAGATATAGTGGCGTTATCGATTTGAGCAGGTGTTCCCTGTTCATCATCTTTTTATGTGCAGCGAGGGCAAATCTGTATACTATCTCTGTCCATACATCATCGGGCAGTCTGAAATCGTCAATAGGCCTTGTTGAAAGTTCTCCAAGAAAATGTGTGATGCTCTCAGTAAGAGCGTTTGCCCACAGTCCGCCGAGCTCCTTTACGCCGATACGGAATGTTTCCGTCATTCGTTCAACATTTACGTTTACCGGTTCCAATCCTACATCATAAAAAAAACCAAAGACGGGAACGGTTTCACTTTTTTCGATGCCTTTCCATATCTGCTGATACTCTTCCATGAGATCGAACGTCGAACCTACGACCTGATAAAGCATGGAGCTCAAATCGGTGCTGGGGTCTTTTGGGTCGTGTATCTTTGCACCGAGGTAAGACTGGCAGATTCTAAAATGGTTTGCGATTGCAGTTACCGTCATCCATATGTCTATGCCGTAGCGTGCAACATCTGTTTTCCAGACATCCTTTGTCAAAAAAAACCGTGACAGTTTACCCGAGAAGCCGAAATCCCCTCCTATGGGCTGCCTGACCCTCTTTCCATAAAGTGCCCGTGTAAGAGGGTAAACGATACTGTTTGTAATGGTGCCGTCATATTTGTGTCTTTGGTATAGTGGGGCGACATAATCGAAGTCGTTATATAGTACAGGTTTTATGAGCAATTCTATCCACTCGGGTGTTATGCTGCGCAGGTCTGAATCAACAACAGCACATGCCTTTGCATCAAGGTATTCAGCAATCTCGAATATAGTCTTAAATGCGCTGCCCTTACCTGGTATGCCATGATAAGGGGTTGCGATCTTGAAAAATGGTTCCCCCTTGTGCGAGACCAGTATAGATGAAAAATCATCTATAGCCGTGCCCTGAACCACATCCATTGTTCCGTCTGTTGAACCGCCGTCAGAATTTACAAGGACGGCCTTTTTGTCGGGAAAATATTTTGCAATGCCCGCCTGCACCGCACGCACCACATGACCTATTGTCCTGGCATTGTTGTAACTCGGTATGCCGACAACAATGTCTGTATTTCCAATTGTTTTTATTTTGGCGTATAACTCATTATTAACCTGGGGTGCTTGCATGCTTACACCATAAAATTATTCCCGTGATTTCAGTTTTTGGGTTAGCCCTTCTATGTAAGGGTCGTGCCCTTGGATAACAGCGCCCTGTGTATCAAGCATTTCATTAATGATAGGCGAAGCCTGATGTTCTTTGCGCCTCTTTACCTCATCGTACGGATATTCAAGGAGTTTTGGCTTGTTTTCCGGGTTTGAAAGCCCCATGTCATCGGTTGAACCGAAAATGCGGGCGATATGATGCAAAAGTTTGTCTTTGTAAGCTAAGTACCTGTTATATAGATTCATAAGTCCTCTCTGTCCTGATATTTATTCGCTATGGCTTAAGCGTTTCCGCACATGTTTGTCCATCTCCGCCACTGCTACAACCGTTTTTCTCGGGCAGTCTGTTGTATCCGAATCGTTCTAACCGTTCTTCTACCTCTGAAGGACTTAGTCTTTCAATGCGGGTATCACATTTAGTAAAAATATCTTTCTCATCCAACCGATGCCATTTCATCGTTTTATCATTAACCATACTCGTGTCCTCATTGCTTATTGTCCAACTCCACAGCTTCTTGGATCCTGTCCAGTATATCCGGTATTGCCGCTGTTACCCTGTCCCAGCTTGCAATCAATGGAACGCCAAGCGGGTCTTTCATAATAAGTTCTGCCGCCTTTTTTATACCTTTTGTAAAGGTATCAACTGCGAGACTTTCCTCGTGCCTGTCAAATAGCAGGCTGTTAATCGAGGCATCGTCTTCATATCTTTTTAGCATATCTTGGGCTGTCCTTGCATAAGTAGCGACAAGTGTTTTAAAAAACCCATCGGAAAAGACTATGCCTTCAGATGCCAACGTCCTAAAAATGGATTTGCAGATATCAACGCACATCTTGTGAAGGCCCCTTGAGGCGTCTTCGGCAGACAGGGATTGGTGCTTGTGCTCATAATTATCGGCTATATCGACCTGGCAGACCCTGTTCATCGATGTGTTTCTGTAAACCTCTGCAAGAGTGCCTACTTCGAGCCCCCAGTCTCCCGGGATTTTGTTTACCCTCGCAAGATTGATGTCCATTGAGAATTCACCGGCAAGGATATACCTGAAGCTGTCAAAAAACACGAGAAGCGGATGAAATCCTATTATCTTTTCAAGCGCCCTTACAAGCGGTGTAACAAGGAGCCTGGTAGCTCTGCCGTGCATCTTGTCGGTAACCCTCGTATAGAAGCCCTTACAGAAATCGTAATCAAGGCTGGGATTTGTAACTGGATAACAGAGGCGTGCAAGCATATCCTTATTGTATGTGACGATATCGCAATCGTGGAGCGCTATGGCATTGAATTCCCGCTGTGCCAAAATATAACCGTAAGACATCCAAACGGATCTGCCCTTTCCCTCTAATCCTGTTGGAAGGTCTTCCGATTCGATCGCCTTATATATCTTTTTGATTCTCTTTCCGTTATTCCATATAATTCGGGTTTTTTGAGGGAGTATTGAAAAGAAATTCTTCGACGCAGCAAACTCTCTTTCAGAGGCAGGCCCCAGCGTAACAACAACCTCTTTTATATATTGTATTTTCTGTAATTCTTCTACAATCTTTTTTAGGGCTTCGCCCTCGAGTTCACTGTAAAGGGATGGCAGCACGAGGGCGATCGGCCTTTCCGAAGCATATCGGATGAGTTTCTTTTCTATGTTTTCTGTGTTTTCTTTCCCTAAACGATGTAATGTGGCCACAACACCTGTTTGATAAAAGTCAGACATAAAACACCTCCTTTGGATGATATAATATTCTTTTGGTGTTCAAATTACTGTTGTCCGCTTTACATTGTGCATATTACTTTATATGTCTTGTCGTGTTATTAACGACCCGGCAAACATATGTTTGAAATTGTCTATTGATTCGGACGAACCTATTACGATCAACCTATCCCCATGTTGAAGCCTTTCATGTGGTTTAGGCATGGGTATTCGCTCATTGTTACGAATAATTCCTATAAGCGTGGCACCGAAAGTTTTGCGAAAACGCAATTCAGACAGAGACTTCCCGACATACTGTGAATCTTGTCCTATTTCAACCTCAGCTATCCCAAAGCTTTTCTGGTCAACGTCAAATTCGTTTTCATCGATTCGTTGTAAAAACGCCTCCGCGTTTTTCAGTGTGGAGGGCTCGCCCATTAAAACAATACGATCTGCTGGAAAAAGTTGAAATTCAGGGTCAGGGTCAAGATAGACCCTTCCTGCCCTACTGACAGCAAGAATTGAAATACCGGCTAGAGCGCGAAGATTGAGGTCTTTTATGATTTGCCCCGCAAAGATGGAGCCCTTCCGCAATCTGATCTCTGTTAGTGCAAGTGGCCAGTCGGTGTCAATCGAAAGCATATGTATAGCTTCAGTGAGTGAATCTGCAGCTTCCTCGGCGGCATCACTGAAAGGTCTTAAAATTACATGCGCACCAAAAGAGGAGTATGCTTTTGCTTCTTCTTCGTCCTTTGCAGCAAGGGCAATCCTGCCCTGATAACGGCGCTCTTTGAGGATATCAAGAAGCGTCAAATTCAGTTCCTTATCTCTTACCGTGCAGACAACCCATTTTGAGTTATTAAGAGGCAGGGTGTCTACAAGCTCAGGATCACCAACATCGCCGAAAACAACAGATACTCCACGAGATCGCCATGTTTTAAGCACCTGAGGGTCAAAATCAACACCTACAACACGTTTATTTCTTTCGATAAGATGCTGCACAATGCCGCTTCCATAGTTGCCTAAACCAATTAGAATAAAGTCAACATTAGACATTGTATATTTTTCCGATGTCAATTGTTCACGATGAGGATGTTTTCTCTCGAATATCTTTAACAAAAAAGAGAGCCGGCGGTAGATTGCCCCAGAGTAAATAATCATGTAAGTCGATATGCATATCGTTATAACACCTACTAATGTAATGAGACTCAATGCCTCCATATTTATATGCCCGAGACTGACACCAAGGGCGCCAAGTATAAGCGAAAATTCGCTGATCTGGGCTACAGTGAGTCCCGCCATAAATCCTGTGCGACGCCTATAGCCCATTATGCCCATGATTACTATAACAATAATGGGATTTCCAATAAGTACAAATAAAGACAAATAGATCGCATTGAGAAGCTGAGGCCCGACCATATCCAGCCTCAGTCGTGCACCAAGGTCTATAAAAAAGAAAAGAAGCAGAAAGTCCCTAACACTTACAAGCCTTGCAGCTATGGCCTCCCGGTATCTTGTTGATGCGAGGGAAACGCCTCCCAGAAAGGCGCCAACCTCCTTGCTGAATCCAAGATAATCCCCTGCCGCGCCGAGGAACACTGCCCACGCAATAGCAAAGAGGACAAGGAGCTCTTGGTTTGATGCGAGCCTTTTTGTTAAACCAGGCAGTACATATCGCATGAGGATACCAACAAAAAAAAGGAGTCCCAAGCCTTTTCCAATAATGAGGGCAATTTTTGAAGTAGCTCCATTATCTGCGCCCCCATCTCCCCCTATTGCCGTGAGTATAATCATCGCAAGGATTGCCATAATGTCCTGAACTATCAGAAACCCAAGCGCAATCCTTCCATAAAGTGCATCGATCTCCTTTTTGTCGGAAAGGAGTTTTACAATAATAATAGTGCTCGAAAAGGTCAGCGCCACAGATATATACATGGAAGCAATTGTAGAAAAACCAAGGAGATAGATGATGAAAAATCCGAAGAGACTCGTGAAAACAACCTGACCAATACCCGTTGCGAGCGCAACAGGTCCGGTTGTGCGTATCAAATTTAGGTCAAGCCTCAGACCCACAACGAAAAGCAGAAGTGAAATACCAATGTGGGCAAGCAATTCTATTTGACCATGGCCTTGGATTAGAGAAAAGCCAGATGGCCCAGCCAGGATTCCTGTTGCGAGAAAGGCAACAATCAGCGGTTGGCGCAGCATTTTGCTCATAGCCCCGAGCACAACGGCAAGAGCGAGTATGGATGCTGTTTCATAAAAGGCATGCTCAAACATTTATCTCGCCTCTTTCACATTTATCAGAAAAAACATTAGGATTTAGCTTTTTGTAATACGCTTTACATTTGATTGGATTATAAAACATTATAATTAAAAATCATATGAAAAAGAAGGCCGTTGTATTCACCGATTTAGATGGAACGCTGCTTGATGACAATTATTCCTTTTATGAAGCGCTTCCTGCGTTAAGGCTTATAAAAGAGCATCAGATTCCGCTGGTTTTTTGTTCAAGCAAAACAAAGAGCGAGATAGAGCACTACAGAAGACTTTTAAACAATTTCCATCCGTTTGTTTCAGAAAATGGAGGGGGGATATTTATACCAAAGGGTTATTTCAACAATGCTTCGATAAATGTTTTTAGAGAAACAAGTTTGCAGGATGATTACATTCTGATAAGACTTGGGACTGACTATCTGCGATTGAGAAACGCATTAGAAGAATTACGCACGAAGGGTTTTTCTGTAAAAGGGTTTGGAGATATGACCGTAGAAGATATTTCCCGAACCATGGGACTGGACATACAGCAGGCATCAATGTCGAAAGACAGATATTTCGATGAACCATTCTTTTTATATGGTGATCTGCATGAGAAGGAGGCCCTCTTTGCCGAGATACACAAAATGGGGTTGAAAACAACGGAAGGAAAGATCTACCACCTGCTCGGAGACAACGATAAAGGAAGGGCGGTCTCTATACTTTCAGGACTGTACCGTAAAGAATACAATGATGTGTTGACCATTGCCATTGGTGATGGTTTAAATGATGCCCCTATGTTTGAGCATGCAGATGTAGGCTTTATCGTTGAAAAAGCAGGCGGTGGACACGAGATGCGCATAAAACTTCCAAATCTCGTTAGAGTCCAAGGAATTGGGCCTCAAGGCTGGAACAGCATAATTCAGCGTTTCTTAGCTCATTTATGAATAATAGTACATTATAATATTTACTATTTCACGATATCCGGCACATAAAGAACGATCTTGGGGAACAAAAAGATAAAAAGAATCGTTATTAGATTGCAAAGAATGAAAGGCAGAGCGGCTTTGTATATGTCCGGCATTGAGATGTCTTCAGGTGCGATGCCCTTAAACACAAAAAGCAAAAGACCAAAAGGCGGCGTGGTAAATCCAATGTCCATGGCAATAAGCATAACAATGCCGAACCATAGCGGATTGATCTGATACTGATGAATCAGAGGCATAAAAAGGGGTAGCGTTATCATCATCATGGCTATCTGATCCATAAAACATCCGAGTATCAGAAGTATAATGACCATAAATAGAATTAGCGTTGTTTTTGAAATGGAAAGAGAAGATATAAAAGAGGTCATGCCGTTTCCGACACCGGTGAAGGAAATGATTTGGCTGAAGCCCACGGAGCCTGCAATGATAAGAAATATCATACAGCTTATCTTTGTTGTGGCCTCCAGTGATTTTTTTAGAATTGCAAAATCTAACCTTTTATAAACCGCTGAGAGTACGAGCGATCCGAGACACCCCAGTGCCGCACACTCTGTGGGTGTTGCCGCACCAAAATAGATAGGGGCGATGACAAGTAAAACTACAGACAAAAGGGGTAGTACAAATAAAAAAAATTCTTTCAGGATATCGATCTTGTTATGCTTTTGTGATTCGTATGCGGGGGCAAGGGATGGCTGAATCAAAGCCCTTGTTATGATGTATAGTGTATACAGAGATGCCATGATAAGTCCTGGCAATATGCCCCCCACAAGTATACCTGCGATGGAAATGTGGGCGACGGAACCAAGCACTACAGCAAGTGCGCTTGGAGGGATCATCATGGCAAGACCCCCTGAACCGATGATCGGGCCAATGATAAATGGTTTTCCATATCCCTTTTTCTTCATTTCGGGAATCAGCATTGAACCAAGCAATGCAGTATTGCTTATTGCCGAACCTGTAAGCCCTGAAAAAAATGTCGAGGCAGCGACCGAAAGTATACTCAATCTGCCGGGTATCTTCCCGAAAAACTTGTCTATCACATTTAAGGCATTGAAAGCGATGCCGGATTGAAAGATTATCTCTCCCATCAGTATGAAAAGCGGGATAGGCGTGATTGTAAAATTGGAGAGCGCGCTGTAAATGCTAAAAGAGAGTTGTTTGACACCTTGAACGCCCCCCATAAAAACAAATGAACCGATAACATTTATAAACATAAAGGAAAATGCAACCGGCACCCCAATAAAAATAAGGACAGAAAAACTTGTAAAAAATATCAGAAGAATCAACCACCATTCCATCATCTGTTATCGCGACCCTTTGAAAAGATTTTGACAGCAAATTCAATAAACAGAAGAAAAGAGCCTATCGGCAAAGGCATCAGTATAATCCATTTTTGTATTTCAAGCGCCTTAATGACAGGTGTTTTGAGGTTGAACTGCTCATAAACTACCCACCCGGAAAAGAAAAATAGCAATAATACCGTCAACGCCCCGATAGTATTTGACACGTAAAATAAGATTTTTCTCGGCATAGTCCCTATGTTATCTATGAGCACATTGAGGCTGACATGCCCTTCTTTTCTCAAAACCCACGCAGCACCCAAAAAAGTTATATAGACCTGAAGGTATTCTGAAATCTCTACTGTCCACATCAACGGTTTATTGAAGATTTGACGCATTACTACTTCAGTGCATATGGAAAACATGATAAAGAGAATCAAACAGGTTGAAATCATGGCCATTTTGCTGATAATGCCGTGAAATAGTCTTATCATGTTTGTCATAGGGGGTATGTATTATTGGCTATAAAGTTGTTTAATCTTTAAAGCGTTCGAAGGGTTTTTAACGGTTATCCTATCCCAGGCTGCCTTATTGGCGATGTTCAAAAAGTATTCTCCCTCTTCACCGGAAAAATTTATGACACCAATACCCCTGTTCATAAGAAATTCTTTTTCCTCATTTGCCATCTGTTGGGATAATGCATAGCTCAGCCTTTCGGTTTTTTCAATGACGTTATGGAACAAGCTTTTTGCACTACCATCAAGCTTTTTCCATGTTTTAAGGTTTATGAGTATGCATACATCGGTTTGGTAAAAACCTGGATGTACAACGTATTTGGTAACCTCGTGCCAGCCCAGGTCAGTTATACCAATCGATGGCCATCCGAATCCGTCGACTACTCCTCTTTCAAGGGCTATATACACTTCGCTTGGGGCTAACGTGACCGGGGTTCCGCCGAGCGCCCTTACAAAGGGCTCGTAAATAGGTGTTACCCTTATCTTGAGCCCCTTGAAATTGGGTTTATTGATAGGTCTTTTTAGGTAAAAATGATATTTTGTCCCGCCTGTGATCTTTCCGAGGTAATATATGCCAAGCCTTTCACATATAAGTCCTTGATAAAATTGAAAGACTCCTTTTTTCCTCTCTTCCCACGGCAAATAGGGCGAAAGCTTCATGGCATCTGCTTCGGGCAGTTGTGGGACAAAATATGCACCAGGGAGCAGAGCAACATCGACGACGCCATTTTTTAGAGCTTCAATCTGTTCAAAAGGGGGTATAGACTCTGGTCCGCCCACAAATTGAAATTTTATCTTGCCATCCGATTCTTTTTCAATCATGTTCGTAAATATTTCAAAATTTTTTGACCAAACACTGCTCTTTGTTGTGAAAGTAATAGTTTTAAGTGATATGGCAGCAGCTTTATCGCATAATACGCCTAAGACAAGCAACATACATATGAATATATGAAAACAACGCATCATTTTCATTTTATTGCTCATATTTTATATGGGTTCTTCCATCAATGAAGACAATTTGTCCCTGTTTAATACCACGATTTTTTGTCTCCCTTTGGATATTAGGCTTAGCCTTTCAAGATAATTTAAAACATTTGTTACGGTCACCCTTGAAAGCCCTGTCAGGCTTGCCAAGTCTTCGTGCGTCAATTTCTTTTCTATTATAATGCCGTCTTTTGTTATAAATCCAACCTCGTCTATAAGCTTGATGATGATATGGACGACCCTTTTTTGGGCGTCAAGAAAAGTTAGGTCTTCAACCTGTAAGCCGAGAAGTCGTAATTTTCTGATTATCGAAGTGATGATAAGAAAAGAAATGCGGGGATGCTTCAATATAAGTGTTTCTGCGTCTTCAATCTTGATACAGCAAACCCTTGATGCAAGCATGGCTGTTGCAGTAGCAAAATATGGATATCGGTCGAAGGCTGCGCTTTCCCCAAAAAATGTATTGTTTTCCTGGATGGCGAGGATCTTTTCAGATCCATCCTCCTTAAATATACTTACTTTTACCTTGCCGTCTTTGAGAAAATAAAAATATTTACTCGGTTCACCCTGTAGATAGATGATCTCGCCTGGATTATAAACCCTTGTAGCCGACATGGAAAGCAGAAGCGTTAACTCCTCAGAAAAATTACCTATATTATCTACGACATAAGGGGAATCTGGAAAATATTCTGCCACAGAGCACCCACCTTTTTTCTTTAAAAATAGCATGAATGTAATGTGTTTTACAGAAAAAAAGCATGAGAATTTATAATGTAGCCAAAAGAGGATGCAACCCATCATTACTTTTGAAATAATAATGACAATGGTTGCAATTATTACGGCTTTCGGAATTATCGCCGTTTTTGTTGCAATGATTATTAATAAAGGCAGAAAGAAAAAGAATGAAGGGCAAAACGCATCATAGAGCAAATGCATTGAAACGTGTTGTCGCTTCGATGCAGGTTGTTGTCGCCCGGGAAGGATTTTCTCTGGGTCCTCCCGGGCAAACCTTATTGGTATTGGTTAGCGTTTAACGGGTTCCGGTCTTTTTTGCATATACCTTATAATCAGAGTTTAGGATTCTCTTTGCGCTTTCATCCATAACGTCAGTAATAAATGGTATTTTTGTCTCCTTTTCAGTTTCCCTGTTGCCTGAGAATACATCATTGCGGGAGATTTCCGGTAGGCTGAATTTGCGTGCGCCGGCCATCAACTGCTGAAGTCCTGCTGCAAGTTTGTCGGCAAGCGTCCACATTGCGATAGCGCCAAAAGGTATGTTTTTCATTTCTTCTTCGCCAACCCTCTTTTGTACATCGTAATATCCAGCAAAAATCTCTTCGGGTGTTGAGCCGATTTCCTTAACGGACGGGGCAAGGTCATCCCAATTTCCGTTTACTTCCTTCCTTCTTTCCGGTCTTAAAACGCCTTCGATGTTTGAGCCAACAAAACCCGGAATCATTGCGCCTCTGCCCATACATATGAGCTTTGTAAATGGTGCGCCAAGCGCAAGTGCCTTGAATATATGGTCTTCACGAGCGAGCCCGCCGGCAAAAGCAATATCAACGACCTTTTCGCCCCTTGCGGCAAGCATAGAAGCATACAATAGTATTCTTGACGCCGTTTCCAGGGTCACAGGCGGGCCGGGGACGCTGCCTGCCCGTGGCGTGACGCCTCACC
>ENA-UOYA01000849-UOYA01000849.1-activated-sludge-metagenome-genome-assembly--contig:-NODE-849-length-36117-cov-11.706755_pt1 | contig 36117 bp, 24 predicted proteins | sample MGYA00238163_ERZ764804 | MGnify/ENA primary metagenome ERZ764804 (study PRJEB28919, sample SAMN05720223) | activated sludge metagenome | isolation source: Anaerobic digester | place: Hong Kong...
CCCGAATTATCATAAACGGTACAGGGCCGCAAGTATTATTGACGTCAGATAAAGATTATATCTGTCCGGGTGATACCATTGCAATTACAACAAATATCAGTGCTGTGAATTGTGGTTTAACACCGGGCGGTAGCGGAAGTGCATGTCCTGGTGGAAGTAGTTTCATCAGTAGAACAGTTGGGGCAGGAACTGCTACAGGAACTACTGTTACTCCGTATCGCGGATTCTGGCATGATGGTAGAGTTCAATATCTCTTTAAGGCCAATGAACTTCAAGCGCTTGGATTAACTGCCGGTACAATTACCGATCTTGCATTCTTTATTTCTACTAAATCGAGTACAATCGACTATAACGGTTTTACTATAAAAATGGGATGTACAAGTTTAAGCCAGTTAACCACTTCTTTTGTTGGTGGTTTGCAAACTGTTTTAAATCCGATGACGTATACAAGCTATGCAGGTTCGAATCCACATATTTTAGATAACCCTTACGATTGGGATGGATTCTCTAACCTTATCGTTGAAGTTTGTTTCGATAATGGAGCTTATACCTCATACGATGCCGTTCAATATACAGCTAACGTTTTCACGGGTGCTACACTATATGTAAATCAGGATGGCGCTGTGGGTTGTAATCTAGGTACCGGAACCTTAAGTGCCGATAGACCTAATGTTACTTTTGGTATGTGTAATCCTCCAGTATTAGGATACACATTCAATTGGTCTCAGTTAGCAGGAACTAGTCCACTTACATGTACAACATGTCAAAATCCTAAAGTGGCATTGTTTAATGATGGAACATATAAGTTAGACGTAATTGACCAAAATGGATGTAGCGGAGAAGCACTAATTAATTTACATGTAAATCAAAGTACCGCAATCTCTGCTGGAAGAGATACCTCTCTTTGTACTGCCGGAGGTGTACAATTAAATGTTGCACAATTAAACCCACAGCCATTAGTTTGCGTTCAAAATTACAGCATACAAGCTGTTCCTTACAGCGCAATTTTACCTACAGGTGCAACTACAAATATTCCTGCCGGTGACCAAACGATTTCTGGTATGTTACCGATAGGTTTCAATTTTGATTTCTATTGTACTACTTATACGACTTTTGCCGCTAGTGGTAACGGTTTCATTACGTTCTTAACCGGACAGCCTTATGCCGACTTTAGTTCAACTATTCCTACTGCAGGAACACCAAACGGTTTAGTTGCTTTATGTTGGGATGATTTGAATGCTTCAACAGGAGGTACAGTAGACTATTTTGTTAAAGGTACAGCTCCGAACCGTATATTAGTTGTTCGTTACAATAACGTTCGCCACTATGCGAGTACAAACACTATTAATGGCGAAATCCATTTATATGAAACATCTAATGTGATTGAGATTATGACGCAATCTCAAAATGATGCCGGAACACATGCTCAAGGTATTGAAAATGCTACCGGAACAGCCGGAGTTGCAGTTCCCGGAAGAAATTCACAGGCTTGGACCGTTTCAACACCTGATGGGTATCGCTTTACACCACAATACAGTGGTGTTGCGCCTGTTAGCTATACTTGGACACCTACCTCAGGTCTAAGTTCATCAACTATTGCTAATCCAATTGCAACTCCTTCTTCTTCAACATGCTATACTGGCGCTATTACCTTCACAAATGGTTGTGTGGTAAGAGATACAGTATGTATCAATATAGGCTCTTTCCCTCACTCTGTATCAGTATTGCCTGATACAATTTGTGCAGGTGATACCGCTCAACTTAATTTTACTGGCGCAGGTGTAACTTATGCTTGGACACCGGCCGCGAATGTTACCAATCCTGCTATTGCCAACCCTAAGGCAACAGTGCTTAATACAACTAAGTTCTTTGTTACAGCTACCAATGCACAAGGTTGTTCGGCATTAGATTCTGTAACATTAAAGGTTCGTCCTTACACTCCGGTAACGCTAAGAAGCGACACAAGTGTTTGTCCTGGAGGTTCGTTATCAATTTCGGTTCCTGGTGGTCCATATACCTCATACGAATGGTATTCTGTTGCTATTGGAAATACTATAATAAGTACATCCCCTTCTATTACAACTTTACCGGGTAATGATTATTTTGTGAAAGTTCAAAAACCTGGCATTTGCCCTGTTTACTCCGATACATTTACTTTAAGTCAGTACTCATTAGGAACTATTTCAACTTCAGGCGATACCTCTATTTGTAATGGAGCATCATTGGTGCTTAATGCTACAGTTGGTATTTCAAATATCCTTTGGTCTAACAGTGCAACTACACCTTCTATAACAGTAAATACAGCCGGTGATTATTTCTACTCCGGACAAGATATTCATGGTTGTTTATTACATTCAGATACAACAACGCTTACCGTAATTGCCCCACCGGTTATTACTTTCGCACCTGTAGCCAATCCTGTTTGTCCATACGATATTGCAATTTTGGATGCCGGAAGTACAGCTGGTGTAACCTATACATGGAATCCTGGAAATATAACTTCACCTACATTATCGGTTACGACTTCAGGCCAATACAATGTTACTGCAAATGCAAACGGTTGTTCTACAAAAGATTCTATTGTTGTAAACTTTGCTCCGGCTCCTACAGTAACATTGCCAGCTGCAGACCAAACAATTTGTCCTACAGATTCATTTTTGATTCCAGTAGCAGGTGGTACATTCTCGAATTATGAATGGCATTCTGCATCATCAGGTGCAATTGTACAAACCGGAAATCCTTTCTATGGAAAACCTGTTGATTCTTTCTATGTGAAGGTGAGCGATGCAAATGGTTGTGTGTTTACTTCAGATACCTTTGCCGTTTACGCAAAAACAATTCCTCAATTATTGCCACTTGTTAATCAAGGCTTGTGTCAAGGTCAATCTGCAACTTTGTTGGGAACTGCTGGTTTAACAAATGTATTATGGTCTCCAAATGGGGAAACAACACAAGACATTACTGTGTCAACTGCTGGTCAATATTCGTATACAGCTTTAGCTAATGGGTGTATTGTAAATTCTAATGTAGCAGTTGTAACAGTAACATCACAACCTGTGATTACTTTCAGCTTCTTCAAAAATCCAGTTTGTCCGGGCGAAACAGTTACCATTAATGCAGGTTTAGTTCCTGGTGTTACTTATACTTGGTCACCGGGTGGTTTGGCCGACTCAATAACTACCGGAGCCGGAACGGTTTCTGTTGTAGCGGATAACAATGGGTGTACGGCAACTCTATCAACAACTGTAAATGCAGCTCAAGCTCCAATTGTTACTTTACCTACAGACATTGATGTTTGTGATTGCAGTCTTGATACAATAATACAGGCAAGTGTTACAACATTGGCAAATCCTGTAACTTATCAATGGAGTGGAACTGGATCAATTAATCCTTCTACAGTTGATACCTTGCATGTTACTGCATCAGGCGCATATACTGTAACGGTTACGGATGCTAATTCTTGTACGGCAACTGCAACTTATTCTGCAAAAGCATGGTGTTTAAATATTGATGCTAAGGTAGATGGTCAGAATACAATAAATTCAGGTCAAATAGCCCAATTAAATGCTGTTGTGGTGAATTCAAACTATAGCCCTACATTATCTTATGTTTGGCATCCTGGTGCTACGCTAACAGATTCTTTAATTCAAAATCCAAAAGCTAGCCCTACCGCTACAACTACATATATAGTTTATGTAGCAGATAATGTTCATAACTGTTCAGCTTTCGATACAATAACAATTGGAGTAATTCCTCCGGGATTATATGCGATTCCAACTGGATTTACGCCAAATGGTGATGGACAAAACGATTATTTCTATCCATACTTCTCCCCAGGTTCCACAGCAACTGTTGTGAGTATGCGTATTTACAACCGTTGGGGACAATTAATTTACAGCGGACCAAGTTCTCCGGGATGGGATGGAAAGATAAACGGTGTTGATGCTCCGGTAGACACTTATACATACTATTTGGAGATTGCTGTTCCGGATGCGAATAGCCCTTCAGGAGTAACAACATTCTTAAAAGCAGGAAGTTTCGCTATAATCAGATAAATAATTTTTTTTAATCAATTTTAAATACGATAATTGTGGCACTAATAAATAACCAAACAATCAACATGAGGAAATCTCTACTCATTGCAAGTGTGTTATTCATGTCCTTGACTACTTTTGCTCAGGATATACACTTTTCTCAGTATTACGCTTCACCCCTCACACTCAACCCTGCATTAGTAGGTAAGTTTGATGGTACTTGGAGAGCTACTGGTATTTATCGAGGACAATGGTTTTTACCTAAAGACATTCAACCATTCTCTACAGTTTCTGCTTCTGTTGATTTTGGCTTATTAAAGGACAAAATGAAAGGAAATGTTTTGGGTGTTGGTTTAGTAGCAACGAATGATATGCAAAATTTTATGGCAGTTAGTGGTGACCCAAGTGGGGCAGCTAATGGTAAAAAAAGCACTATCAATACCACTAAAATAGCATTGGCATTAGGTTACACACTAGGATTTGGGAAAGATAAAAACACGCAACTTTCAATTGGTTTCCAACCAGCTGTTGAATTTAGAAAATTGAATTTTGATTATACTTTTGATAAAGGCTTTAATCCGGATTTAAGTTACACAGCGGCTAACAGTGGTGAGCAATTAGCATTTCCGTCTAAAACTTCTTTTAACTTCAATGCAGGTTTGTTTTTCAATACAAAACCTTTGGATTGGTTAACGTTTTACGCAGGTTATTCAATGTTTAACATTGCGAGACCTACTGATACTTACTTACAAACTTCTGTAGCAGCAGGTAACAATTACAAACGTCCTTTCCGTCACGCTGCGTCTGCAGGTTTTGAATTCGAATTGAAAAAGAAATTTTTAATTATTCCAGGCGCTTATTTCCAATACATGGCAAAAGCAACGGAAACGGATTTAGGTGTTACATTAGGATATAAAATCTTAAACACTGATGAAAAATCTGCTATCTTATTCTTGGGATGTTGGGGACGTGTAGGTAGAGATATCATTCCAAAAATTGGATTCGAGTACAATAAATTCCGCTTTGGTGCTGCTTTTGATGTACGATTAACTCAATTACAGAAGGATACGAAGTCTGCTATTGCACAGTCTAGCCAGCCAATGGCATTCGAGATTAGCTTAGCTTACATCGGAGGTCTTACTAAGATTAAAGAGAACAACTACCTATTCAACCCAAGATACTAGAATTTAAAAACTTTAGAACCCAATACCTAAATAAGATGAAAAAGATAATAATTGCGCTATTGCCTTTCATAGTATTGACTGCCAAAGCACAAGAAGAGGAGAAACCAAGCCAAAAGGTAGAGAAATTCCCAAAAGTTAGTGTTCGAAAAAAGAAAAAGATCGCTGAGACTTTGGTGAAACAAGGGAGCTACTATAATGCATCTGAATACTACGAAGATGTATTGAAGGCAAAACCTGATAATATCAAGGTCGTTCATCAATTAGCAGAGATTAATAGAAGTCTTCGTGATTATAAATTAGCGGAGAAATATTATGCTTTGGAAATTGAAAAGGATAAAGATAAATGGCCTAATGATATGTTCTTCTTGGGGCAGATGCAGAAGATGAACGGAAAGTATGATGATGCCAAAAAGACTTTTCAAGATTATTTGAAAGTAAAATTGGATAAAGACGAAAAGAGCTACAAGAGTTTGGCGAAAACCGAAATTATTGGTTGCGATTCTTCAGCAGCTTGGTTAAACAATCCTTATAAGATTAAAGTAGAGCACGAAGAAGGTATCATCAATAACGTATTAACCGATTTTGCTCCAAAACCATTGAGTGGTGGTCGTTTGTTATATTCATCATTGAAATCGGATACCGCGATTAACGTTACTAAGAGTGATCATGACTATTATGCTAAATTATTTATGGCTACTCGCGATGGTAAAAACTGGAAAGACGATACTAAGTTTGCTTACCCACCTAACGATTCTAAAACACACGTAGGGAACGGTTTACTTTCTGCTGATGAAAACACGTTGATTTACACTAAGTGCGATCAAACCGAGTTGGTTAGAATGCGTTGTAAACTTTTCCGAGTTACTAAGCAAGGTTCAGAATGGTCTAATCCTGAAGAGTTAAAAACATTGAATACTCCTACTGGAACTACAACTCAACCCGCTTTTGGTGTTGATAAAGACGGAAAAGATATCTTATACTTTGTTTCTGATCGTGGAGGAAAAGGAGGTTTAGATATTTTCTACGCTGAAGTTCAAGATGGCGGTAAATTCGGACCGGTTAAAAATGCAGGTTCTGAAATCAATACTTCTGGCGATGAATTCTCTCCTTATTTTGATAAAACAAGTAAAGCGTTTTATTTCTCATCTAATGGACATCCTGGTTTAGGAGGTTTAGATGTATTCAAAGCAAACGGAGCTCCTGAAAGTTGGGGTATTGCCTATAACATGGGAGCACCTGTAAACTCTTCTTGTGATGATATCTATTTCATTTTGGATGACAAAGGCAAACGAGGATATGAAGTATCTAATCGTCCGGGTACTAAAACAATTAGAGGGGAAACTTGTTGCGATGATATTTGGAGCGTAGCAGTTAAAGAAGAAGTTGTGTTGAAAGGTATTTTCGCTCTTCGTTCAGATCCTACACAAACTCCTGTTAATGGTGTTGAAGCATCATTGTACAAAGTTGATGGTAAAAACTTCGACTTCATCGGAACACAAGTTACAGCTAATAGTAACCCTTTCTATTATAATTTGAAACGCGGTGATAAATTTAAAATCAACGGAAACAAAGAAGGATATTGGCCAGCTGTTGAGAATATCTCTGTAAATGAAAATGAAGAACGTGATACTATCTATCAAGTATTCTTCATCGATAAAATCGAGAAAAAGAAAGTTAAGATTGAAAATATCTATTTCGAGTTCGACAAATCATTGGTTATTGATTATTACAAATTTAAATTGGATTCCGTTTTTGGTGTAATGATGCAGAACCCAGGATATAGCTTAGAAATTCAAGGTCACACAGATAGTAAAGGTTCTGATGCATACAACGATAAGTTATCTCAAAATCGTGCTAACGAAGCGAAAGCATACTTAGTAGGAAAAGGAATAACAACTGAAAGAATCGTTGCTAAAGGTTACGGAGAGAAAGTTCCTCTAGCGCCTAACGAAAAAGATGGAAAAGATGATCCGGAAGGACGTGCAAGAAACAGACGTGTTGAGTTCAAAATCTTGCCTGATAAACCTGAAGAAGCACCGGAAATTCAGTACGACCCAACTGAACCTGTTCCACAAACTAAAACAGGTCCAGGTTTCGATAAATAATTAATTAGGATAATAAACAGAAAAGGCTACCAATGGTAGCCTTTTCTGTTTGGAGGAAAAACAAAGGATGCTTAATCTTTACACCATTGAAAGTTTGAGATTAGTAAGCAGAGTTCCCTATTCCAATTGCTTTTAGTTTAGTTTGCATCTCTTTTCTTGCTAAGAAAATTCTTGATTTAACAGTTCCAATAGGCAGATTTAACTGTTCTGCAATTTCGTTGTATTTATAACCATTAAAGTACAATAAAAATGGGGCTGCAATATCTTGGCTAACAGTCTTTATAATACTGTGTAATTCTTGCTTTAATATTTCGTTTTCGCCCTCATTTCGTACTTTATTGCGCATACTGTCAATCAAGAACTGATTTTCAGAACCATCCAAAATTGTTGGACGTTTAGCATTCTTACGATAATTGTTAATGAAAATGTTTTTCATTATAGTCATCAACCAAGCTTTAAAATTAGTTCCGGATTGGAACTTATCTCTATAAAGAAGAGCTCTGTAAATGGTATCTTGGAACAAATCCTCTCCCTCTGCTGTATCTTTTGTTAAAGAGTAGGCAAATGGTTTCAATGCGTACTCATAGTTTACTAGTTGTGTTGAAAATTCTATCGCAGTCATGTTTAATGTTTTAGTTTAAATATTAAACAAAAGTAGGGATAGATATTTTAAAAACAAAATTTGTTTAATGTTATTATTTGTAAAATAAACAAAAATGGTTGTGTAATTCCAGTTTATTCCATTTTTAAGGCGTTGAAATAGAGTAAATCCTCATTCAAGCTTACATTCTGTCGCTTTTTGACCTTTATGAGTTGAGTTTGCTTTTTAGTTGTGCCATTAAAACGAAGGAGGGATGATCCTACGTTTAAAATCACTGGCATTTCAAATCGATCAACATTACTGGTCCAGTTATACTCAAAAACATAACTTTTGCTATTCTTTTTTCGCAATGAATAGTTTAAAACGGGTAAATCAGAATAATTTAAGTATTGTTGAAAGAATGGTTTTAGGGATAAGCCGGTTGAGGTTTCGACAAAATCAATAACTTCTTGAGCATTTGTCGTTTTATATTTGAATTGTTTGTTTGCGATATTGTAAATGGTATTCCACCACAAACTATCATTATTGACTATTGTTCTTAATGTATTTAGCATTAGCATACCTTTATTGTACATATCTCCATCTCCTTCTTCATTCACGCCATACGGACCTTGCATTGGAGCTTTATTCCCAATTGTTGTTTTCTTAGCGTTGATATATTTCAATGCCTTTTCATGTCCGTACATACATTCAACATAGATTGCTTCTGTGTAAGTACAAAATCCTTCATGGATCCACATATCTCCAATATCGGCACAACTTACGCTGTTTCCCCACCATTCATGTCCGGTTTCATGAACAATAATATAGTCAAAATCTAAACCAATTCGTGAATAATCCCTACCGTCATACCCTGTTTTATACTTGTTTCCATATGCAATGGCTCCTTGATGTTCCATACCTAAATATGGCGTTTCTACGAGAGCATACCCGTCTTTCATAAAAGGATATTTCCCTAGAAATTTTTCATAACACAACAGCATTGGTTTTACTTGTTGAAATTGTTTTTCCGCCTTTTCTTTATTGTGGGATAATACATAATAATCAAGTTGAAGAATAGCACCATCACTATATTTCAAGGTATCGTTCCAATGAATATAATGGCCAATATTGAACGTTACATTATAGAGATTTATAGGATAACTCACAAACCAGGTTACTGCTTTTTTGCCTCCTGCTATACTTTTTTCGCTTCTCAAATTACCATTGCAAACAGCTTGTAATTGCTCAGGAACTATACAAGTAATTTGAAGGCTATCGGGTTCGTCAGACAGATGATCTTTACACGGCCACCAGGCACTGGCACCTAACCCTTCACAGGCAACGGCAATCCATAAATTATTGTGTATATCGTGTTTCCATACAAAACCTCCATCCCATGGTGCGCGCTTTGCTATTTGTGGCCTTCCGTGATAAGTAATAACAAGTGAGTCATTTTGGTTGACACCAAGAAGTGTTGGTAATGCAACAAAAACAGCATTAAAATCGCGTGTATAGCTTATGGGTTTACCATGATACACAATTTGATCTATACTTAGATTTTCAGCAAGATCAATCTGCATCTTATCTGTGCCGGCTGTAACATTGAAATAGATGGCGTTTCGACCTGTGATTGTCTTGTTAATCGTATCAAAATCCACACTTAAATTATAAAAGGTAACATCAAAGCATGTTCTTTCTGGGCGCAATGAACCACGAAGTGAATCCATACGTGTAAATACTTTTTTTTGAGAAAGCAACTGGGCATTCATTCCCAATGCAATACATGAAAAAAGTAGTATAAATAATGATTTTTTAACCTTTACAATTCGAAACATATTGTTCTTTTGTTTTATTGAAGATACACTTGATTAGATTAAAAGAAAGTAATGACAAAAATTTTGATTCCGATATTGATTTTAACGATACTTGTATTCGGTGAGTATTATATGTGGAAAGCGATTCAGTTAGTTTCTGCAGAAAGATTTCGTTGGTTAAAGTGGGCTTATCTTTCTCTGAATGTGTTACTCTATGCTATGTTTTTTTCTTACCGATTATTGGGACCAAGTTTTTTCCCAAAGGTAGTTATAACAAGTGCAACTGCCGGATTCTTCCTATTCTTAGTAGCCAAGTTAATGGTGTTTCTCGTGTTCTTTATGAATGATGCTGTACATATTGTCAAATTTACTTTCTTGAAGTTAAGCCAGCCTCAAGTAGTATCAGGACCTCCTATTAATCGTTCAACATTTTTGAGTAAAATGGCGTTGGGTATTGCTGCTGTTCCGGTGCTTAGTTTGATTTATGGAGTTGTAGTGAATGCATACAATTATCAATTCAAACGTGTAACACTTAAATTTCCTAATCTCCCGAAAGCCTTTGATGGATTTACTTTTGTCCAATTATCCGACATTCATTCCGGCAGTTTTACACAAACACAACCCATTGTGGATGTTATAGAAAAAATCAATGCTCTAAATGTTGATGTGATTTTGTTTACAGGAGATCTAGTGAATAATATGACGAGCGAAATGGAACCGTTCATGTCTATTTTTAATCAGTTGAAGGCAAAGCATGGCGTGATGTCAATAACCGGCAATCACGATTATGGCGATTATGTGCAATGGGAAACTCCGGAAGCTAAGAAAGAAAACTTTCAACGTTTCATCAAAACACATAAAGATTTAGGCTGGGATTTATTGATGAATGAAAACAGAGTTTTGGAACGAAATGGCGAAAAGATAGCCATTTTAGGCATTGAGAATTGGGGCAAAGCGCTTCATTTTCCTAAATATGGAAAAATGAAAGATGCTGTAGTTGGCACAGAAAACATTCCATTCAAAATCTTAATGAGTCATGATCCATCACATTGGGATGGTGAAGTTAGGCCTGAGTATGGCGATATTGATTTGACCTTAAGCGGCCACACACACGGATTTCAATTCGGTATAGAAACCAAGTATTTCAAATGGTCGCCATCCCAGTTTGTATATAAACAGTGGGCAGGATTATATCAAGAAGGCAAACAATATCTATATGTAAATCGAGGATTTGGTTTTTTAGGTTATCCCGGGCGCGTTGGCATTTTGCCCGAAATTACGGTAGTTGAATTGAAATGTGCGTAGATAAACACGCATATCCCTTTTGGTATTAAATTTGAAGCGTATATTGCAACACCAACCAATTGCAATGAATATTTACCCGCTGATTAAAAGTTTTTTATTTACGATGGATGCCGAAAAGGCGCATCATCTCACGCTTTCATTGCTTAAAAACGAAATGTTATCGCCTTTTGTTCAGTTAGCAAAAGCAAAAGAAGTTGACTGTCCTAAAGAACTATTTGGCTTGAAATTCAAGAATCCTGTAGGTTTAGCAGCAGGTTTAGATAAAAATGCTGAAGCTATTGATGCTTTAGGTGAGTTAGGTTTTGGTTTTGTAGAAATTGGGACAATAACCCCGAAACCACAGGATGGAAATCCGAAACCCCGTTTGTTTCGTTTGCCGCAAGATCAGGCTTTGATTAATCGAATGGGGTTTAATAATATTGGCGTTGCTGAAGCTGTTCGCAACTTGAACAAGCGCAAAAGCGATGTGTTGGTAGGTGGGAATATTGGTAAGAATAAAATCACCCCGAACGAAGAGGCTGTTCGCGATTATGAAATTTGTTTTAATGCCTTGTTTGATGATGTCGATTATTTTGCCGTGAATGTGAGTTCTCCGAACACACCCGGTCTAAGAGCTTTACAAGAGAAAGATGCACTATCTTTAATCTTACACCAGCTTCAGCATTTGAATCATGGTAAGAAAAAAGCTAAGCCCATTCTTTTGAAAATAGCTCCCGATTTAGGTTTGGAGCAGTTAGATGAAATTGTAGAAATTGTTCATGATACAAGAATAAGTGGAATTATTGCTACCAACACTACAATCGAACGAACAGGGTTGCCTCATTATTTACCTTCCGAAATTGAAAATATAGGGGCAGGTGGATTAAGTGGGAAACCGCTTACCCAAAAATCAACAGAGGTAATCGCCTATTTAAATAAGGCGTCAAACGGTTCTATCCCTATCATTGGGGTTGGAGGAATTATGAATGCTGAACACGCCATCGAAAAAATGAATGCAGGAGCACAATTGGTACAACTTTACTCTGGCTTCATATACAAAGGCCCACAATTGATTGAGGATATTTGTCGGAGACTAAAGCAATAGGTATGCGCATTAAATACACCCCAATTGTATTGTTTTTTTTGTTGTTGTTTTTTTTGGGAGCATCCGTGCTTAAGGGCCGTTGGTACAACAAAGGGACTCAAGCCCCTATTTGTTGGGATGGCTTTGGTTATTACTTCTATCTCCCTACCTTATTCTATGATGATTTTAAAGAATTTAAGCAGTACGATTATATACAAAAAAATTATTCGCCAACTGGAGGAGGCACTTTAGGCGTTAAAGAAGCGCCTAATGGTAACCTCATCATGCGTTATCCAATAGGCGCTGCATTTCTTTATTTCCCGGGATTTATTGTTGGACATATTTTAGCAAAAATCCAAGGTTATCCGGTAGACGGATTTTCTGTGCCTTATCAATTAACCATGTGTATATGGACTACACTATTTGGAATGATTGGTTTGTGGGTGCTTAGTCGATTATTGTTACGTTATTATGAAGATCGTTTTGTTGCTCTTTCTATTTTGACATTAGGAGTAGCCAGCAATGTGTTTTGCTATATCACATTCACCCAGTTACACACGCATATTTATCTATTTACAGTTTATGCTACCATTCTTTGGTTAACCGATACATTGTATTTACGTGAAAAATTCAATTATGCTTTAGTAGCTGCAATTGGCTTGCTGTGTGGATTAGCAACTGCTTGTCGTCCAACCGAAATTATCAGTTGCCTTATTCCTGTTTTATGGGGCATTGGAAATTGGGAGGCTTTCAGAAGAAGAATAGCCGTTTTTATTCATCAATGGAAAGCTTCTGCTTTGTTTGTATTGATGGCATTTGTAGGAGTATCTCCTTTATTGATTTATTGGAAATTATATTCCGGTCATTGGTTTTTTTACAGCTATGAAGATGATCAAACATTCAGTTTTTTACATCCGAATATTATCAATTTTTTATTTAGTTATAAAAAAGGTTGGTTTACTTATACTCCTGTTATGTACATTGCCATGTTTGGATTTTATTGGCTTTGGCATAATAAGCGCACCGTTTTTGTACCGGTATTAATTTTCTTTGTAGTGAATCTTTATTTGATTTCGTCATGGGATTGTTGGTGGTATGGGGGTAGTTTTTCACAACGGGCAATTATACAAGCATATCCGATATTAATGTTCCCTTTTGTAGAGCTGATACAAGTGGTTTCGCGAAAAAAGATAGCTCGTTTTTTTCTTTTCGGATTTATTCTTTTTTGTACTTGGCTAAATCTATTAATGACCTATCAAGCAGTAGGGGAAGGCAATGTGATGGAAAGCGATTGCATGACTAAAGCCTATTTTTGGCGCATTTTTGGAAAGACGTCTATAGACAAATACGATCGAAAATTATTAGATACCGATGAAGAATTACCTGCCCAATTGGAGTCTACACTAAAACTATTTTACCAAACGAATTATGAAGACAGTATAGGAAATTGTGGAGAAGTAGTTCTGAATGGAACACGTTCTGTAGAGCTAAACAGCGATATACAATTTGCAGGAACACAAACTATCCCCTTGCCAAAAAGTGGAGTAGGTTGGATTCGAGCGAAGGTAATGGTGTATTTTCCCCAAATGGAAAGTAATTATTGGAAGTGGACACAATTTACACTTATTTTAAAAAATCAAAGTGGGGAAGAAAAGCAAAAAGCAATCCGTGCACAACGTGCGCTAGAGCCGGGAAAATGGAGTGAAGTTTTTGTTGATATCAAAAGCGAAGAAAGCAAAGCTTTCGATAGTTTGAAGATATATTATTGGAATGCTGATGGCACCGGCAATGTGTATTTTGATAGTTTGGGGGTATACTCTACACCGAGTTTATAACATTATTTAGGGTTGGTATTGTTTATAGCCAATACTGTCATTGGTGAAAATAAAATATTTCGGATTCATTTTTTTGTGTTCGAAATTTCCCCATGTTGTTAAGTATTCTTCCTTTTTCGAAAGTGCCCAATCAAAGGCATGTGGGTCGTTTGTAGATAGGCAAGAAACTGTTTTGCCATACTCTACGGATGAAATGAGCCATGTTTGATACGTGAATGTCCATGGCAATAGAATGATATCGGATGGTAAATATTTTTCATCAACAATGAGTTTTTTATGCTCATGTTTTTGTATGAAATCTTTATTCCATTGAAGCTGTGACGTATAAAGTGCTGAACTTTTTTCTACTCTAACCCCAAAACAACAGATAGACACAATACAAAAAAATGCTATTGATGCATTTAAGTAAGCAACTGAAAAAAATGCATATACTAAAACCATCGCTAGCATCACAACTATTGGTGTGTAGAAACTTTCAATTCTAAAATGAAATGATTCACTGTTGTAATTGGAGACTTGGATAATCATAAAGTAGCTACCAACAAAAAGAAGGGAATAGGCTAACGCTTGCCATTTTTTTTGAATGACTAATCCAATTATCAAAAGCAGTGCTAATAAAGGTAAAAGATAATATTCCGATATGCAGAATTTTATGAAGTCGCGATTGGATGGAGTATCCCAATAGTGCGGGAAATGGGTGATGAAATTTTTTAAACCGGATACTGCACTGCGATCGTAAGTGTTTTTAATGAGCAGTGTTTTGATAATGACAAGAAGAACAAAGAGTACAATAGTGGTAAACATTGTTTTCCTGATATATCCTTCGCAATTAAAAAGTTGGATGTATCCAAAGCAAAACAAAAATGGGAAGATGAGTAGTGGATGAAAAAAAGTGAGCGTTAAGATAAATGTGAAATATATAGCATAATCAGCAGTATTAAATCGCGATATAACTTTATGCTCTATCCATGCCAGAAATAATAATAGGAATGGAATTCCCTGTAGCAATTCCGATTGTACCCAAAAAAAAGTGTGTGTCGTGATGAGTGTTTTAAACATAAGTAACACAACTGCCAATCGAATGTTGTTGAAATAGATAACCAACATTAAAAAGATAAGGAACGGCACAATTTCAAAACTCATCGAGTAGAGATACATAATCGACTTCAAATCTAAGTGCAACCAACTTCCGGCAAGCGGAAAAATTTGCGTGCAGCATGCACCGAAACGCATCACTTGAATGGCAAAATCTTTTGTTCTTAAAATACTGAACAACTGATACGCGGCATCACCGAAAGCAATTCGTTCTTCAGCAAATTGTATTGATAAACCAATCGACAATATAAAATAAGCACATCCGAGAAGGAGAATAGCTTTTTTGTTGTCAAATGTCATTGGTCACTGTATTTAGTAATGCAATATATACATTGACAAATGAACTCGTTGAAACATTCCTTCTTTTTATTTAATAGGTGCCTGAAGTAGTGGGAATGACATACTTTCGTAAGACATAAATGTAATATGAAATCCACTTTCTTTTTATCCCTGATATTCTTCTTCACTGCTCATCTTTCTGCGCAATCGATAAACACTATCAATCCCGATAATGTAACTATAGTTCGCGATAGTTTTGGAGTGCCGCATATATTCGGGAAAACAGATGCCGATTGCGCCTATGGTCTAGCATGGGTAAATGCAGAAGATGCATTTTTTGAAACACAAAACTTGATGTATGTTGCCAAAGGCTTTATGGGCCGTAAAGATGGTATCGATGGCGTAAAAGCTGATTTTTTTGTGCATGCGATTGGTGCCCGAAGAATTGTTGAAGAACGCTATGCTACTGATTTGACGCCTGAATACAAACGCTACCTCAATGGGTATGTTCAAGGTTTAAATGCCTATGCTGCAGCACATCCTGAACAAGTGAAAATTAGAAAGGCCTTCCCTGTAACAGATAAAGATGTGTTGACTGCATTTGTTGCCACCATGAGTTTTTTATCATATTCCCAAAATCAAGTAGGCGATGCAGTGGGAGGGAAGTTCGATCAAGAGCCAATCAATTTTGAGCATCTAAATCCATCTGTTGGTTCCAATGCATACGCAGCAAGTAACAAAATTACTGATGAGAAAAAAACGTTCTTGTGTATCAATCCGCATTTGCAAATGAATGGTCCCTTAAGTTTTTACGAAATGCATTTGCAGAGCGAAGAAGGTCTCGATATGCAAGGTGTAACTTTTCAAGGGGCTAGCTCCCACGCCATGGGCACCAATAAACATTTAGGTTGGGGCTTTACTTGGAATTATTTCGATAAAGTGGATGTGTTTAAATTAAACATGCATGCTAAGCATAAATTGCAATACGAGTTTGATGGTAAATATGAGAAGCTGGAGAAACGTCCGGTTTGGCTTAAAGTGAAAGTAAAAGGCTTAGTAATTCCTGTTCGCAAAATGACATATTGGAGTAAATACGGCTGTACAATAAAATCCGATAAAACAAATAACTTTTATGCCGTTCGTTTCCCGGCTAATATGACCATTAAAACAGGGCAACAACTCTATGAAATGTCTAAAGCACAAACGTACGATCAGTTTTGGACTGCCCTTCGAAATAATCACGCCATTGCGCTATTTAACATGGTGTATGCGGATGAGAAAAACAATATCTTCTATTTATCGCATGGTATGTTGCCCGACCGAAAGCATCTCGAATACAAATGGGCCGGCATTGTTCCTGGGAATACAAGTAAAACATTATGGACAGCATTAGTGCCGCTAGATAGTATGCCACATAACATTAATCCTGAATGTGGTTATGTTTTCAACACCAATAACAATGTATATCATGCAACATGTCTTGAAAACAGTAAAAGTTGCAATTTGCCCGATTATGTGAATGAACGTCCGGGCGATAACAATCGTGCAGTTACGTTGAAAAACTTTTTCAATACACATCCAACGTTTTCATACAAAGCGTTCAAAAAGATTAAGTACGAAACACGTTTCCCGGAAAATAGTCAATTCATCAAATCCTTGAATCCATTGTGGAGTTTGGATAAAACGAAGTATCCGGAATTAACGGAAGCTATTGAAATGCTTCAAAGCTGGGATAGAAATACAGATGTTAATTCCGTTCCAACAACTTTATTCGGTTCTTTTATTAAAACGATTTGGGACGATCGTCATTATGGCGATTATGAATTTATTACCGGTGTTACACCGCTAACAGAAGATCAAACAGTTGATTATTTGAAACGAGCTCAAGCTTTCATGCTGAAAAATTTCGGAACCATTCGTGTGCCTTGGGGCGAGGTGCACAAATTGCGAAGAGGCGACAAATCCCTCTCCATCGAAAGTTTTGCCGATTTGTTATCGCCAAGTTACCCAAAAGCAAACATCATCAATGGAAAGTTAGAGTTTAATCCGGAACATGGAGATACCTATTGCATGTTCGTGCAATATGGCAAAGACGGAGCTGAAAAGATTGAAACACTTGAGCCGTTGGGCAATTCATTAAATCCAACCAGCAAACATTATACTGATCAAATGGAGATTTTTACAAAGAAACAGCATAAGCAAATGCCTTTCAATAAAGAGTATTGGCTAACGCATGCTGAAACTACATATCATCCAAAACGTTAAATTCATTTTTCATACATTCACAAAAAAATAATCAAAACCATGCGCAAATTATTTTCTGTTTTTGCAACAGCCACCATCGGCTTAATCATGTTTGGCTGTCATCAAAAAGGAGCATCATCGGGCGATAGTGCTGCCTTTGAAAAGGAAGTTCAAGAAAAATTAATCAATGCCAAAGAAGGCGAAGTCATTGAATTACCGGAAGGTACGTTCACAATGACTCGTCCGTTAATTTTGGATGGAATTAATAATGTTACGATTCGAGGAAAAGGAAAAGATAAAACGATTTTGAATTTCAAAGGACAGAAAGATGGAGCTGAAGGACTTCGTATTACTGCTAATGGAACAATTTTGGAAGATTTTGCAGTGATTGATGCCAAAGGCGATTGTATCAAAGCGCAAGATGCACAGGGCATTACTTTCCGCAGAGTAAAAGTGGGTTGGTCAACGGAAGGTTCTACTTTAAACGGTTCTTACGGGTTATATCCTGTTCAATCATCAAACGTACTTATTGAAGAATGTGAAGTATTTGGTTCTTCTGATGCGGGAATCTATGTTGGACAATCAAAGAATATTGTTGTTCGTAAAAACTTGGTACATGGTAATGTAGCCGGCATTGAAATTGAGAACTGCATGGATGCTGATGTGTATGAAAATATAAGTGAGAAAAATACTGGTGGAGTGTTGGTATTCGATTTGCCTGATTTACCTGTGAAAAATGGTGCAAGATGCCGTGTTTACAACAATAAAATCATTAACAATAATATTAAGAATTTTGGACCTAAAGGTACTACCGTATCTGAAATTGCAGCCGGAACAGGTGTTGTAATTATGGCTACCAATCAATGTGAGGTGTTTGGTAACGAAATTAAAGGGCACAACTCGGTGAGCTTAGCTGTGGTGAGTTATTTAGCTTTGCAGAAACCATATAAAGACACTATTTACGATCCTTATGTAGGAGGCGTTTCAGTGCACGATAATCAATTTGAACGAGGAACAGGTGCTTTAGATAATTCTGTGTTATTCGGACAAATGTTTGCCGCTATTTTTGGCGATAAAGTACCTGATATTATTTTCGATGGATCGGTAAATCCAAGCTACAAAAATGCCGATGGTACCATTAAAGAAGATCAAAAAATTTGTTTCCACAACAACGGAAACGTAACGTATACCAATATCGATTTAGAACATAAATCAGCTAATATGTCAACTGATATCTCAAAAATGGATTGTACAATACCAGCACTCAAGGAAGTAAAAATTATGCAATAATCAATTCGCAATACATGGAAAGGGAAGGCATTTGTCTTCCCTTTTTTATAACCGGCATACTGACAAAAATCACATATTATTAATTCCGTTGAACCAATGAAATACTAATTTTGTTTATCACAGCACAATTCACTTATATGCGTAAATCCATCATTGTTATTACTTCATTACTAACGCTTGTTGTTGGTCTTATTTTGCACTCTTGTTCAACCACACCAACCTCAGGGGAAGTGGTTTTGAATGTGGCCGATAAATCATTTGACTTACTTTCAAAATATAATTTTTTTAGTGGAGTGATAAAGGATTTAAAGCCTAACGCAGGTGTATTGCCATACGATTTAGCATCACCACTTTTTACCGACTATGCCCACAAAGCCCGATTTGTCTATGTTCCGAAAGGAAAGCAAGTAGATTACCAAGAAGAAGGTGTGTTGAATTTACCGGTAGGTTCATGCTATATTAAAAACTTTTATTTCCCTTTTGATTTTCGTGATCTTTCGAAAGGCCGAAGAATTATTGAAACGCGCATGTTAGTTCATCGTGAAAATGGATGGGAGTCGCTTTCTTATATTTGGAAAGACGACCAGAGCGATGCTACACTTGAAGTAGCAGGTGATATCAAACAAGTAAGTTGGATTCACAACGATGGAAAGAAAATGGATATCGATTATGTGATTCCAAACAAAAATCAATGCAAAGGTTGCCATTGGGATAATAAAAACAACGCATTTATGCCTATTGGTCCAAAGGTGCGCAATTTGAATCACGATTATACATACACTGATGGTGTAAAAAATCAAATCGAGAAATGGACAGCTATGGGTATTTTGAAAGGGGCTAAGCCTGCTGCCGAATGTCCGAAAATGGTTAGTTATTACGATACTACCGCCTCTATCAACGATAGAGCCAGAGCCTATTTAGAGATCAACTGTGCCCATTGTCATAACCCGAACGGACCGGCCTATACATCAGGTTTATATGTGAACCTGGAAAATACTAATCTTGAAAATTTAGGTATTTGTAAAGCGCCTGTCGCTGCCGGCATTGGAACAGGAAACAGAATGTGGGATATTGTTCCGGGCAATCACAATGCATCCATTTTATCGTATCGCATGGAATCAGTAGAAGCGGGTGTAAAAATGCCGGAAGTTGGTCGTGTATTAGCCCATAAAGAGGGTGTTGAATTGATCAATCGTTGGATTGATGAAATGAAGGCCGGAGAATGCGGTGTAAAACAATAATAGACAACTCACCTTTTGCTGTTAATGTAGAGTCGAAAACTGCATTATCTTTGATGCGAAATCAACGAAATGCAAAAAATTACTGAGCAAGAATCTTTGTTTAAAGATCTCGATAAAATGAGCACAAAGGAATTGCTCAAAAATATCAATACTGTCGATAAAACTGTTCCCTTAGCTGTAGAAAAGTGTATTCCTCAAATCGAACACTTAGTAGATGTAATTGCCGATAAAATGTTGGCTGGTGGTCGTTTGTTTTATATGGGAGCCGGTACCAGCGGTCGTTTGGGGATATTAGATGCCTCTGAGTGCCCTCCAACATATGGTGTTCCGCATGGCTTAGTGATTGGTTTAATTGCCGGAGGCGACAGTGCCATTCGGAAAGCTGTTGAATTTGCAGAAGACGATAGAGTGCAGGGATGGAAAGACTTACAGCTACATAATATTTCAGGAAACGATGTCGTTGTTGGAATTGCAGCATCCGGCACTACGCCTTACGTAATAGGCGCCTTAGAGGAATGTCGTAAAAATGGAGTGGTAACAGGATGTATTACTTGTAACATTGATTCTCCGTTAGAGAAAGCAGCTGATTTCCCTATTGTTTGCGTTGTAGGACCCGAATTTGTAACCGGGAGCACTCGAATGAAAAGTGGAACTGCACAAAAGTTGATTCTCAATATGATGTCCACATCCGTGATGATCAAAATTGGAAGGGTAGAAGGGAACCGAATGGTGAACATGCAACTCTCTAACGAAAAGCTCATTCAACGCGGAATTGAAATGATACAATTGGAAATCAATGGTTTGAGTTCGGAATCCGCTAAGGACTTACTTTTGAAGCACGGTAGTGTAAAAAGTGCAATTAAAGCTTTTAGAGAGTAGTTAAATTAATACTCCATTTTATACATTGTGGATAAATACTTTATTTAGAACAATTCTAATCTTTCCTAGAACCCTTTAGAACATTGAATTTGGAGCAAATGTTCTGTTAATTAACAAAGCCATAATATTTGTTCGCATTCGCTTGTTTTTTTGAAATTTTAGCAGTTATATTTGCCCCGTCTTGTGACAAATCCATGACAATTCAATTGAAGATGGGAAAAAAAATACACTGGCTATCAGCCAAAACACTTATTACTACTGCGTTTTCAGCACTTTTGTTGTTTGTTGCAACTTCATCTTATGCAGCCGATGCTGCACAAGTTGCTGAAGGAAAGAAATTGTTTAAATCCAATTGTGCCAGCTGTCACAATGCTTTAACTGCGGGCACCGGGCCGGCTTTGAAGGGCGTAACAGCTCGTTGGGAAGCAGCAGGTGCTTACCAAGGCAAAAGCGGAAAAGAATGGTTACACGCTTGGATTAAAAATTATAACACACCGGTAGGGGCAAAATATCCTTATGCTGTGGAAATTAGTAATTACTCGCCTTCTGCCATGAACTTGTTCCCGGCATTAAAAGACGAGGACATCGACAAAATCTTGTTGTATGTAGATAATTCGGAAATGGGTGCTACACCTACTGCCGGAACTGCTACTTCAACTACTCCAGCAAAACCGGCTGAGGAGAACAGTACTGTTTTATACTTGTTTGTTGCTCTTTTAGTGGTATTAGCTGCAATCTTAGTTGGTGTTGCCCGTAAATTAGATAACGTAGTAGAAACAGCTAAAGGTAATGCACCTGCAGCTAGTGTTCCATTTTGGAAAAACACGAAATTCAGAGTAGCAGCATTATTGTTGTTCTTGGTATGGGGTGGTTTCTACTTAGCGGATAACGCGATTCGTTTGGGTCGTCAACAAGGCTACCAGCCAACGCAACCTATTCGTTATAACCACGCATTACACGCGGGTAAACACAAAATCGACTGTCAGTATTGTCACACATCTGCAGCTAAAGGAAAAGCAGCAGGTATTCCTTCGTTGAATACATGTATGAACTGTCACAAAAACGTTCAAAAAGGACCTGAGTACGGTACTGAAGAAATCGCAAAAATCTACGATGCAGTGGGTTGGGATGTCAAAACACAGAAATATGTTCGTCCAGCTCGTCCGGTACAATGGATTAGAATTCACAACTTGCCTGATCACGTTTACTTCAACCACTCTCAACACGTTGTTGCGGGTAAAGTAGCTTGTCAGACTTGCCACGGTCCAATCCAAGAAATGAAAGAAGTGTATCAGTTCGCTCCACTTTCAATGGGATGGTGCGTGAACTGTCACCGTCAAACCGAGGTGCAGTTTGCAGGAAACAACTACTATAGTACTTACGAAAAACTACACGAGCAGTTGAAAAACAAAACTATCGACAAAGTTACTGTAGAGAAAATCGGAGGTACAGAGTGTGCTAAATGTCACTATTAATCAATAGCGATTAGAAAATCAATTAGTGCTTTAATTATAAAAAAGTCAGCGTTTAAAAAGATATAGCATGGAAAAAAACTACTGGAAAGGAATTGAAGAGTTGGAGCAAAGCCCCGCTTTTGTTGCCCAGTTAGATAAGGAGTTCGCCAGCGAATTGCCGGCATTGGATTCGGTTGTAGAGCCTATAAGCACTACTGCTTCAACAAATCGTAGAGATTTCTTGAAAATGTTAGGCTTTAGCGTTACTGCTGCAGCTATTGCCACTGCATGTGAAATGCCTGTGCGTAAATCAATTCCTTATGCATTGAAACCGGAAGAAGTAATCCCGGGTGTAGCTAACTATTATGCGTCTACATTCTATCAAGGTGGCGACTACGCTTCTGTGTTGGTTAAAACACGTGAAGGTCGTCCTATCAAGATTGAAGGCAATAAATTATCTGTTGTTACCAAAGGCGGAACATCGGCAAGAGCACAGGCTTCTGTGTTGAGTTTGTATGATGGAGCGCGTTACACAGGACCTAAAAAAGGGAAAGAAAGTATCTCTTGGGCAACGGCTGATACTGAAATCGGAGCAAAATTGAATGCCATCAGCGCTGCCGGTGGTAAAATCGTTTTATTCTCTTCCTCAGTAGCTTCACCTTCTACCGCAGCAGCTATCGAAGGTTTTGTAGCGAAATATAAAGCAGAACACTTAGTAAACGATGCTGTTTCTTATGCAGGTATTTTGGATGCGAACGAGAAATCGTTTGGTGTTCGTGCCATTCCTTCTTACAGCTTCGATAAAGCCTCTGTAATTGTAAGCTTAGGTTGTGATTTCTTGGGAACATGGTTGTCTCCGGTAGAATTTGCAGCTGATTGGGCTAAAAACAGAAAAGTAAATGCCGAGAACAGAAAAATGTCTCGTCATATTCAAGTTGAATCTACATTAACACTTACTGGTGCTAGTGCAGATCAACGTATTGTTTGCAAACCAAACGAAGAATCATTACACGCTGTTGAATTGTTGAAAGCAGTTTCAGGAGCAGGTTCATCTAACGAAAAAATAAACGCAATAGCGAAAGAATTATTAGCGGCTAAAGGTTCTTCTTTGGTAGTTTCAGGTTCAAACGATGCGAATGTACAAGTGGTAGTGAACGCTATCAACAATGCATTAGGCAACTACGGCACCACACTTTCTTTTGCGAATAGCTACAACACTAAAGCAGGTTCTGATAAAGCGTTGGCATCATTGTTAGAAGGTTTATCAAACGGTTCTACTAAAGCTGTTCTTTTCTTCGATGCAAATCCATTATTAACGCATCCTATGGCCGATAAATTGGCTGAGGCGTTGAAAAAAGCGGAATTGAGCGTATCGTTCAGCAACAGAAGAGACGAAACATCTGAGGCTTGTACTTATGTTTGTCCGGATTCTCACTGGTTAGAGTCTTGGAACGATGTATCTCCGAAAAAAGGTGTGTACAATATCGCTCAACCTACTATCTCTAAATTATTCGATACACGTCAGGCACAAGACACATTGTTGAAATGGTCTGGTGTTGAAACTTCATACTACGATTTCATCCGTTCCAATTGGGAGCGTTCGGTATATCCAAATCAGAAAAGAACCGTTGGTTTTGACGGATTCTGGGATATCGCAGTGCATGATGGTGAAGTTGTTACTTCAGGTGGAGGAGAAGCGTCTTTCAAAGGTGGTGCTGAAGAAGCAGCATCTGCAGTAGCAGCTGCATACAGCAAAGGTGGCGATGTTCAAATTAAATTATACGAATCAGTAGCAGCCGGAAACGGATTTTGGGCTGATAATCCTTTCTTACAAGAATTACCGGATCCAATTACGAAAGTATGTTGGGATAACTACATAAGTGTACCGGTGTCTTGGGCAAAGAAAAACGGTATCAAAAACGATTTGGAATTGAAAGATTACACTATCGTTGAAGTTACTGCAAACGGAAAAACTATCAAATTACCTGCAGTTGCTGTTCCTGGTCAAGCAGAAGGCGCTTTTGGTATCGCAGTTGGATACGGAAAAACGGTAGTTAACCACGATGAACTAAAAATCGGTGCTAACGCTTATCCGTTCTTAGCTTTAGTGGGCGATAACTTAGTATCTACTACAACTGCCACTATAAAAGTAACCGGAGAAACGCAAAAATTAGCTATCACTCAAACGCACCACAACATTACCTTGAAAGGTTTGGGTGGAATTAAGAGACGTGGAGTAGTGAAAGAAACTACATTACCTGAGTATGTAAAAAATGCTGCTGCAGGAAATGAAGATCGCGAGAAGATTAAAGAAGAAATGGTTACGCTTTACTACGAGCATGAAAAATCAGGTCACCATTGGACATTAACAGTAGACTTGAACTCTTGTATTGGTTGTGGAGCTTGTGTTACAGCTTGTAATATTGAGAACAATGTACCGGTTGTAGGTAAAGATCAAGTGATTCGTTCACGTGAGATGCACTGGTTGCGTATCGACCGTTATTTCACTTACACTGAAATGATTCAAGACGGAGCAGATACTTTAGCACCGGAGAAACTGGATGTTGTGTTCCAACCGATGATGTGTCAGCATTGCGATAACGCACCATGCGAGAACGTTTGTCCGGTAGCAGCAACGAACCACTCTTCTGAAGGTTTGAACCAAATGGCTTACAACAGATGTATTGGTACGCGTTACTGCGCCAACAACTGTCCATATAAAGTTAGACGTTTCAACTGGTACGATTATCAAGGAGCAGATAGCTTCAACGAGAAAGTAGGCAAAATGTGGGCGAACGAAGGAGCTCTTTCAGGTATTACTCGCGAATTACAAGAGCCATTAACAAGAATGGTATTGAACCCGGATGTAACTGTTCGTTCAAGAGGGGTTATCGAGAAATGTTCTTTCTGCGTACAGAACTTGCAAGCAGCTAAGCTAACCGCTAAGAAAGAAAACCGACCATTGAAAGACGGAGAAGCAACTACAGCTTGTACTACAGCTTGTCCTACTTCAGCATTGGTATTCGGAGACAGAAACGATAAAACAAGTCAAGTATTCACGTCAATGAATGATGAGCGCGCATTCGGTGTTATCGAAGAAATTCACACTATGCCGAACGTATACTACTTGACAAAAGTTCGTAACCGATCAGAAAAAGCATAATAAAGAAAAAGTAAGATTTAAAGAATCGCTAAACTTAAAAATAAGAAGAAATGCACGCATACGAGTCAGACTTTCGGGAACCCTTAATCAACGGTTTAGATAAGAACTATACAAAAATCACTGATGATATCGTAGGACCAACCGAGCGCACGTACAAAGGCTGGTGGCCGTTATTGATTATCTTTGGAGCACTTGCCGGATTGTTTGTATTCTGTCTGGGATGGACAGTTTACTACGGTATCGGAGCTTGGGGATTGAACAAAACGGTTGATTGGGCTTGGGATATTACCAACTTCGTTTGGTGGATCGGTATCGGTCACGCAGGAACCTTGATCTCAGCGATTTTGTTGTTGTTCCGTCAGCGCTTCCGTACAGGTATTAACCGTGCAGCAGAGGCGATGACTATCTTTGCCGTAATTTGTGCCGGTATGTTCCCGGTATTCCACATGGGTCGTGTTTGGATGGCTTTCTTTATCTTCCCTTATCCGAATACAAGAGGTCCATTATGGGTGAACTTTAACTCACCATTACTTTGGGACGTATTTGCAATCTCTACTTACTTCACCGTATCATTATTGTTCTGGTATTCAGGTTTGATGCCTGACTTCGCAACTATCCGTGATAGAGCAAACGGAAAAACTAGAAAATGGATATATAACATCCTTTCTTTCGGTTGGACAGGTACTGCTAAACAATGGCAACGTTTCGAGTCGTTATCATTGGTATTGGCAGGTTTGTCTACTCCATTGGTACTATCAGTTCACACGATCGTATCTTTTGACTTCGCCACTTCAGTTATTCCTGGATGGCATACAACTATCTTCCCTCCATACTTCGTAGCCGGTGCGATCTTCTCTGGTTTCGCTATGGTGGAAACGTTGATGTTGATCGTAAGAAAGGTATTTAATTTGGAAGACTATATCACCGTGAACCACATCGAGTCGATGAACAAAATCATCGTATTAACTGGTTCTATCGTGGGTATCGCATATATCACAGAGATGTTCATCGCTTGGTATTCGGGTTACTTGTATGAGCAGTTTGCTTTCTACAACAGAGCATTAGGTAAATACTGGTGGGCTTATGCATGGATGATGAGCTGTAACGTATTATCTCCTCAATTGTATTGGTTCAAACCTTTCCGCAGAAATCTTTGGATTACGTTTATCCTATCGATTTTCGTAAACATTGGTATGTGGTTCGAGCGTTTCGTGATTATCGTTACTTCTTTGGCGGATGACTTCTTGCCTTCAAGCTGGAACTATTTCACACCAACATGGGTGGATATGGGTATCTATATCGGATCAATCGGATTGTTCATGACCTTGTTCTTGTTGTTCTGCCGTTTCTTCCCGGTAATCGCTATTGCCGAGGTGAAATCAGTATTCAGAACTTCATCTGAGGTAGCTAAACGTGAGCGTGCCTTGAAAGACGAAAAACAAAACGGAGGCTTCGTAGGTCACACTACATTTGGAATATTAGACAAAGACGATAAATAATTTTAAACATTAATCATCACAATAATGGCAACACAAAGCAACAATTACCTTTTAGGATTGTGGGATCATGAAGAAGTATTTCTTCACGCCATCGAGCATATTCGTCATGACGGAATTGAGATTTATGAGACGTTGACTCCATTCCCGGTTCACGGATTGGAGACTGCTCTAGGATACAGAGATACACGTTTGCATACTGCAGGTTTCTTGTTTGGTGCAACCGGAACAACTTTCGCATTATCCATCATGAGCTGGGTGATGACCACCAACTATCCATTGAACTTTGGTGGTAAGCCAAATTGGCCATTACCGTCTTTCATCCCGATTACATTCGAGATGACGGTATTGTTCGCTGCGGTGGGTATGGTATTGACCTATTGTGTAAGAAACAAACTGTTCCCGGGTTATATCCCTCGAATTTTTGATAAAAGAACAACGGACGATCGTTTTGCTTTGGTATTCGATATCGAAGGAAAATCTGAGGCTGATGTGGAGCAATTGAAAGCGGTATTGAGCGGTCAAGGTGCTGTAGAAGTTAAGAAGCGAATTTTTTCTGAAAACGAATAATCATAGAGCAATGATGAAAAATTATTTATATCTATCTGTAATGGCTGTTGTAGTTGCGTTGGTAACTTCATCGTGTAGCCACGACATCAAAAAACCGGGCAAAATTTACATGCCGGATATGACTTATTCCAACGCTTTGGAACCGTATGCTCAAAGTGTAATTGTGAACGAAAGCGGTGATAGTGCTTCAGCAAGAAAGCCTGTACAAGGAACAATTCCACGCGGATGGATTCCTATGGATGAGAACATCAGAAGCAATTCTGCCTACTTACTTTCGTACACGGCTAAAAATCACTTCACACACGATCAAGATAAATGGCAAGAAGAATACGATAGAGCAGGAGCTACATTGAAAAATCCTCTTCCGTTTACTGACGAGAACAAAGATGCCGGTAAGAAATTATACACTACACATTGCGTGAACTGCCATGGCGCAGCCGGTGATGGAGCAGGTAACTTGATTACTTTGGAAGATGGTTCTGATGGTCCTTATACTGCCGTTCCACCAAGTTATAAAACAAGATTAACAGAAATCAACGATGGAAATATCTTCTATTCTGTTAGCTACGGAAAAGGTATGATGGGCGGCTACGGTTACTCATTGAATGTAACAGAAAGATGGCAAGTAATTCAGTATATTAAAAGTTTAGCCGGTGTTGGCGCTACCGCTGTTGCTGCTAAAACAGATTCTACTGCTACTGCAAAAAAATAAGACAAATCAGATTCAAAAAAATAATTCAATTATAAAGCGATGACAGAACGTTTTGAATTCACAGACGGAATAAAAAAGACACTTTACATACTCATGGTAGTAGGTTTAGTGGGATTGTTAGGATCCTTCATCTTGTACCCGGAAAATCAGCATAGCCGATTTTGGACTAACTTGTTAATCAACTCTTATTTCTTCACGGGAATAGGCATATTCGGAATATTCTTTGTAGCTGCCAACACATTGGGCTACAGCGGATGGATTTCTGTGGTGAAACGAGTGGTTATGTCATTGTCAGGTTTCGTTGTGGTAGGAGCGGTACTTACGCTTGTTATTGTTGGTGCGTCTTACGCTCATTTACATAACTTGTATGACCATTGGATGATTGAAGATCACCGAAAATTACTTGACGTTACGAAACAAACATTCTACAATCCTACATTCTGGGTAGCACGTATGGTGCTTTATGTTGTATTATGGGTTGTGTTAGGTAACCGTGTGGTGAAAGCATTTTCTGCTAAAAACATGAACGACAAAGCAGTGTACAAATGGTCTAAATTATGGGCTGCACTTTGGATTTTAGTATTCGCTGTTACAGAATCGTTTGCAAGTTGGGATTATGTTATGTGCATCGATCCACACTGGTATTCTACTTTGTTCGGATGGTATAACTTCGCCAGCTACGGTTGTGCAGCATTTGCCTTCTCTATCTTGTTAGTATTGTTCTTGAAATCGAGAGGGTACTTAGCACAAGTAAACGAAAACCACATCCACGATTTAGGAAAATTCATGTTTGGATTTTCTATCTTCTGGACCTACTTGTGGTTCTCTCAATTCATGTTGCAATGGTATGGTAACATGCCGGAGGATACTAACTATTGGGTGAAACGTTTCAACGTTCCTACATTGAAATTCACTATCTTCTTAGCTTTGGCATTGAACTTCTTGTTCCCATTGTTAGTGATTTTGAAAAGAGGTAACAAACGTAACTATAAAATCATTGGATTTGCATCTGTAGTTATCATCTTCGGTCACTATTTAGATTTCTTCAACATGGTTGCTTTAGAACCTAATGCTGTTGAAACACATCATGCCGCAAAACACGAAGCTTCTATTCAAAAAGCTGACTATACTTTATTAGCAGAAAACAAAGGGGCTAAAGAAGCGGTTGCTGCTGCTGAAGCTGTTGCCACTACCGAAGCGGTTGCTGCTACGGATGCTGCTAAAGAAGAGGTTCACGCTACAGAGGCACATGTTGAACATGCTGCTGAAGCACATGGCGAGCACGCTACAGAAGCTCACGGAGAACACACTGAAGGACATGGTGAACATGCTGCAGTAACCTCTTATGTTGGTTTAGGTATATTTGAATTAATGGTATTAGCCGGTTTCGTTGGCGCATTCTTGTTCATGTTCTTCAACACGTTGAGCAAAGAACCATTAATCAACGAGAGCGATCCATATTTGAAAGAATCATTACGTCACCACGTAGAGTACGCTTAATCAGGTACTTTCAGTGATAGCAATAAACGACACGAGAAAAGAATAATTAGAAAATAGAATAATCAAATTATGACAACTTTATTAGTATTTGGTGCCTTAGTTTTAATGTATGTAATCTTGGTTTTAATTGGTAAAACCAACGAATTATCGAAATCATTATCGGGCAATCCGAACAGTTATGAGAAAGAAAGCAAGGTAAACGGCTATTTGATGCTTGCCTTCTTGGTTGGACTATTTTGGTCTATTGCTTTTCAATTAAAGCATTTAGCACCGTTGATGATTCCGAAAGCGGCTTCATATCATGGCGAGGAGACCGATAGATTATTCTATGTAACATTGTTCTTCATGACCGTGGTGTTCATCTTAACGCAGATTGCTTTGTTCTACTTTGCATTCCGTTATAACGAATCAAGAAACAAAAAGGCGTATTTCTATTCGCATAACAATAAATTAGAGGTAGTTTGGACTATTATTCCTTCTATCGTTCTCACCATTCTTGTTGTAATGGGTATGCGTGCTTGGTTTAAAATCTTCGATGTTGAAGCTCGCGATAAAAACATGCAAGTAGTTGAGGTTACTGCACAACAATTTAAATGGACATTACGTTACCCTGGTACTGATGGTAAATTTGGCGAAAGAATTATTGATAAAGAGCACATTACACCAACCAACGAATTAGGTATCAACTGGAGTGATGCGAAAAGTCATGACGACTTCTTCTCTGAGCAATTGGTATTGATTAAAGATAAACCGGTATTAGTAAAATTAGGTGCGTTAGATGTAATTCACTCATTCTACTTGCCGCATTTCCGTGTGAAAATGGACTGTGTTCCGGGTTTACCTACACAATTCTATTTTACGCCTAAATTCTCTACCAAAGAAATGCAAGAGTACTTAAGTACTTTACCTTGGTGGCAAGAAGTTAATCCTACAACAGGATTACCGCGTTGGAAAACGTTCAAATATGAATTGGCTTGTACTGAGATTTGTGGCCGTTCACACTACGGTATGCAAAAAGAAGTAGTTGTATTGGCTAACGAAGCAGAATACAACGAGTGGATGAAAACACAATCATCTTACTACGAAACTACTGTAAAAGCTACATTGGCAGAAAAAGCTACTGAAGAAGTTAAGCCTACAGCCGAAGTAAGTATTTTCAAAAAGACATTAACAAGTGGTGTAGAGTTATTAGGCGCATTGTCTAATGGTATCGAATCTAAATTGATTTCATTCATCGAAGATAAAGACAAACAAGTAGACAAAACCACTTGGTTCTCTTTCGATCGTTTATTGTTTGAAACCGGTAAATCTACTTTGAAAGCTGAATCACAAGAACAATTGAAAAACATGTCGGAAATATTGAAAGCATATCCGGCTGTTGAATTGAAAATTGGTGGTTATACAGATAACGTTGGTGATGCTAAGAAAAACTTGGCTTTATCTGACGAAAGAGCTAAAAGTGTTTTGGCTGAACTAGTGAAATTAGGCGTTGCAGAATCGCGTTTAAAAGCAGAAGGTTACGGAGACCAACATCCGGTAGCCGACAATGCAACTGAAGAAGGCAAAGCACAAAACAGACGTATTGATGTACGTGTTACTAAAAAATAATTTATTCTCAAAAACAACATAGATAATATGCATACTGCAACAGTTGACCACGGAGTACATTCAGCGCACGGACATGATGAACATGCTCATCATGAGTCATCTTGGTTAGAGACTTATGTTTTCTGTCAAGATCACAAAACGATCGCTAAACAATTTTTGATTACGGGTATGTTTTGGGGAGTTGTCGGAGGATTACTTTCAGTTATTTTCCGTATGCAATTGGGATGGCCAAACGAAACGTTTCCTATTTTAGAAACATTCTTAGGTAAATGGGCTGAAGGAGGTAAAATCAGCAACGAGTTTTACTTGTCGTTGGTAACCATGCACGGAACTATCCTTGTATTCTTTGTATTAACAGGAGGTTTATCGGGAACATTCTCCAACTTGTTGATTCCTTATCAAATTGGAGCACGTGATATGGCTTCAGGTTTTATGAATATGTTGTCGTATTGGTTTTTCTTCTCTGCTTCAGTTATCATGTTTGCTTCGTTCTTCGTACAAACAGGTGCTGCATCCGGAGGTTGGACGGCTTATCCGCCATTGAACGGTATGCGTATGGAAGCCGTTAACAAAGGATCAATGTTAGGATTCGACCTTTGGGCTTTGGCTATGACATTATTCGTTGTTTCTTCTTTGTTAGGTAGTTTGAACTATGTTGCCACTATCCTTAACTTAAGAACAAAAGGAATGAACATGTTGCGTATGCCATTAACGATTTGGGCGTTCTTGTTCACTGCAGTATTAGGTATCTTATCATTCCCAGCATTGTTAGCGGGTGTATCTTTATTGGAGTTCGACCGTTTATTAGGAACATCGTTCTACTTAAATCAAATTGTCATTAACGGTAACTTGTTAGATTACAAAGGTGGATCTCCGGTATTGTTCCAGCACTTATTCTGGTTCTTAGGTCACCCTGAGGTTTATATCATTATTCTTCCTGCGATGGGTATCGTATCAGAGGTATTGTCTACACATGCGCGTAAACCTATTTTCGGATACCGTGCGATGGTAGTATCGATGATGGCAATCGTTATTATTTCGTTCTTGGTTTGGGCCCACCACATGTTTGTTACCGGTTTGAACCCGAACTTAGCAGCAGTATTCGTATTGTTTACTTTGTTGATTGCCGTTCCTTCTGCCATTAAAGTATTTAACTGGATTGGAACGATTTGGAAAGGGAGTCTTCGATTAACAACACCAATGTTGTTCGCAATCGGATTCGTATCGATGTTCATTTCCGGAGGTTTGACCGGTTTGATGTTAGGTAACTCTTCTATCGATATTCAATTGCACGATACGTATTTCGTTGTAGCCCACTTCCACATTGTAATGGGAGTTGCCGGTTTCTTCGGTATGTTTGCAGGGGTGTATCACTGGTTCCCTCGTATGTACGGACGTTACATGAACGAAACATTAGGGTACATTCACTTCTATATTACATTGATTGGAGGATATGCGATTTTCTTCCCAATGCACTTCATGACCGGTTTGCCAAGACGTTATTATTCATTCGCTAACTTCGAAACATTTAGTTCGTTTGATAGTTTAGTAGTGTTTATCTCTATTGCTGCTATTATCGTATTCTTAGCACAAATCCTATTCATCGTTAACTTCTTCTACAGCATCTTCAAAGGAAGAAAATTAGAAGGCGAGTACAACAATCCATGGGGTGGAAATACATTAGAGTGGACTGCTCCTGTAGCAAGATTGCACGGCAACTGGCCTGGCGATATTCCTGCAGTACACCGTTGGCCATATGATTACTCTGTGAACGGACGTGAGTTTACTCCACAAACTACACCTTTAGCACCGGGTGAAGAAGAACATAAATAATCTTTAATAAAAACTGTACGTGGCACAAACGCAAACATTAAAACTATCAAGTCTGATCTTGTTTAAACTTAGAGAGTATGCACTCTTAACTAAGTTTAGATTGAGCGTAACCGTGGTGTTATCGGGCTTGTTGGGCTATTTGTTTGGCGCAGAATATACCCAATTCAGTTTTGGTGTTTTCTTCTTGTTCGTGTTATCGGGTTTGTTGATTACTTGTTCGGCTAATGCCTTCAACGAAGTAATCGAAAAAGATATAGACGGGATAATGGAAAGAACGAAAGATCGTCCATTGCCAACAGGTCGTATGACCACTTCCGAAGCGATTATTGCAGCAGGAGTGATGGGAGTTTCAGGTTTGTTGATTTTGTGGTTGAAATTTAGTTCGTTGGCTGCCATTATGGGTGCTATCTCTATTTTGAGTTATGCATTCATCTACACTCCAATGAAGAAAGTATCTTCAGCGGCTGTGTTTATTGGTGCTATTCCCGGAGCATTACCACCGGCTATCGGTTATGTGTGTGCTACCTATCCATCTACCTTTAATTACTTTACGGCTTCATTACTGTTCTTTATTCAGTTCTTATGGCAGTTCCCGCATTTCTGGTCGATAGGTTGGTTGCGGTATGAAGATTACTTGAAAGCAGGCATTATGATGTTGCCTTCACAAAGCGGAAAAACAAGATATAGTGCTATTCATTCATTGATTTATTGTGCGTTCTTATTGATCGTTTCGTTGATGCCTTACACCTTTGGGATGGTAGGTATTTATGGAGCAAGTGTGATGTTGATTATGGGCGTTTTCTTTTTGTGGACCGCTACGCAGTTCTACAGAAATTGCGATGACGCTTCAGCGAAAAGAGTGTTATTGATGTCTTTTGCTTATCTGCCGATTGTACAATTGGCGATGGTGTTAGACAGAATATAACCACGGCACAAAGTTGATTGGATATTTAGAAATTGAAAAGACATTTGACAATTGAAAATTAACGGAGTAAAGTGGGAGAGGATAAATATTTAAACGAGTTAAAAAGTACTACCGAGTACACCGGGGTTCATCCGCAAAAGTTTGCACTCTGGCTTGGAATGGCAAGTATGACAATGTTCTTTGCAGCGTTAACCAGCGCAATGATTTTGAAGAAAGGCGATTTTCAATCGTGGGAGAACTTTCGGTTGCCAACTGTATTTATGTACGGAACAGCAGCTATTGTTTTAGTAAGTGTGTTGATGCATGCCGCATTAGTCGCTTACCGAAAAGCAAGTTTTTCAACGTTTAGAGCCTTGCTCACAGCCGGTTTTTTGATGGCTATTGTGTTTCTCTACTGCCAATATATTGGTTGGAGTGCCATGAATGCCATCGGTAAATCGATAACCGGAAATATCTCGGGACAGTTTGTGTTTTTGATTTCCTACTTACACGGATTTCATATTATCATCGGACTGATTGTGACGTTGTTCTTCTTATTCTTTGCGTTTCGCGACCGAAAAAATCCGGTATACGAAATGAACAACACCGTTAATCCAAAACGCTTGTTGCACATGGAATTACTGGTTTCCTTTTGGCATTTCATCGATATCGTTTGGATATATTTGTATTTATTTTTTTACTTTAATTATCAATAAAAAGTTAGTAAAACATGGCAGCTACTTTAGAACACGGACATCACGCTCAGCCTTCTGAGCAGGAATTATGGGCAGGAGGTCGTTCTCCGTTCAAAACCAGCTATGGTAAGGTGATGATGTGGTATTTCCTTATATCGGATACCTTCACGTTTGCATCTTTCCTTATTGCATATTCCGCATTGCGTTTCACGCAGTCTGAAGCATGGCCGAAAGCAGCAGAGGTATTCAAATCTATTCCTATCCACGGATTAGATCACTATAACTTACCATTGGTATTCGTAAGTTTTATGACCTTCTTATTGATTGTGAGTTCTTACACCATGGTAAGAGCCGTACAAGAAGGCTATCGTATGAACAAAAGCGGAGTGATCAAGTTCCTTATCCCTACATTAGTGTGTGGCGTATTGTTCTTGGGCTGCCAGTATTTAGAGTGGACACACTTAATCCACGATGGAATGACCGCTACAACCGCTAGCGAGGCTACAAAAGTATTGAACTTCGGTCAGTTGTTCTTTATTATCACCGGTTTTCACGGATTACACGTATTCGGAGGAGTGGTATTGTTAACTTGGTTAACGGTAGCTACTTGGAACGGCACATTCGAAAAACGCGGACACTACGAAATGGTAGAGAAAATTGGTTTGTACTGGCACTTTGTTGACTTAGTTTGGGTGTATGTATTCTTAAGCTTCTATCTACTATAATCCCTCAAAAACGATCATCTATTAAATTCTAAATAACTTATTCGATATGGAAAATAATCACGAAATGCCGGAAGGCCACTTACACTGGAACGACCAAGAATATAGCGATAGCCGCAAAGATGTATTGAAAACCATTATCATTCTTTCTGTTGTAACAATCACAGAGGTAGGTATCGCCATTTTGTACGATCACTTAAACCCAACAGGCGGAAACTTCAAATGGGCCATTAACTTATTCATGGTTATTGCCTCAATTGTGAAAGTGTACTTCATCATGGGAACCTTCATGCACTTGAAACACGAAACGAAAGGCTTTTTAATGACTGTATTTGTACCGTTTACGTTCTTGATTTGGGCAATTATCGCCTTTACGTTAGAAGGACGTTCTTGGGAGCACATGCGCTCGTTGTTGAACGTATTTTAAGCAAAACCAAACTTATAGGAAAGACGACTCGCAAGGGTCGTCTTTTTTGTTTAATAAAAACACAAGTTGAATAATCCGTCAT
>ENA-UOYA01000853-UOYA01000853.1-activated-sludge-metagenome-genome-assembly--contig:-NODE-853-length-36023-cov-253.014263_pt1 | contig 36023 bp, 27 predicted proteins | sample MGYA00238163_ERZ764804 | MGnify/ENA primary metagenome ERZ764804 (study PRJEB28919, sample SAMN05720223) | activated sludge metagenome | isolation source: Anaerobic digester | place: Hong Kong...
ATTCCTAGAGATAAGCTTAAGCTCGCTATGGCGTTTGAAGGCAAGAATCGACATTGAGATCTCTTAGTAGCCAAATCAAAGCTTCGTAGCACTATGATAAGGGTGTTAAAGCCATAGTCGAGCGCTTTTCGCACCTGTATTGCCATAATAACCCAGAAATCCTACTATTGCATTCTATGAAACTGCTCTCTGCCTCCGAGGCCGACCTCATTGTTGCTGCCCAAGCGCTTCGCGAAGGAAAGCTTGTAGCCTTTCCTACGGAGACGGTCTATGGGCTTGGGGCGAATGCCTTCGATGAGCGGGCAGTTGCGCGCATTTTCGAGGCAAAGGCGCGGCCGACCTTCGATCCTCTCATTGTGCACATTGCGCGGCTCGAGGATATATTGATTTTAGCCGAGGAAGTGCCCGAAAACGCTTGGACGCTTGCTCGAAGCCTATGGCCAGGGCCTCTTACTATCGTTCTTCCAAAACGCCGCGAGGTTCCGGACATAGTTACGGCTGGGCTATCCACCGTTGCGGTGCGCTTTCCAAGCCATCCGGTTGCGCGGCGGATCATCGAGTTGGCAAAAATACCGATAGCAGCGCCGAGTGCCAATCCTTTCGGATATCTTTCGCCCACCACGGCCGAGCATGTAATAGATATGTTGGGAGAGCGAATCGATTATTTAGTCGATGGCGGGCCATGCGATGTAGGCCTTGAGTCCACGGTGATCGATATGACAGGTGAGCGCCCTGCGCTTTTGAGGCCAGGCGGTATGCCGCTCGAGCGCATCGAGGAGTTGATCGGGCCGGTGGATATTCCAGGACATGTGGATATTCCAGGGCATGGTGAGCCCTCCGCCGATGAAGGCTTGGAGCAGGCTGGAGAGAAGGATATGCTCCGCTCCGAACTTGGCTTTGAGCAGTCCGAAACACAGGGCATGGCTCATTCTCTCAAAAGCCGCGAGAAAAAGCATAATCACCTCAAGGAAGGCCTCGAGAGTTCATCTCAAAAAGGCCCATCTTTCGAGAGCCCATCTTTCAAAGGCCCATCTTTCAAAAGCCCTGGCCAGAGCTCGAACCACTATGCGCCCTCGACGCCTCTTTTTCTCTTCGATAAAGGAAGCTTACCGGAGGCGGCAGAACTCAAAGGGATTCTCCACCCCTGCATCGCTCTCGCTTTCGATGGCCGCCGAGCTCGGATTCTTCGAGGCAGCGGTCTTTTCGATGGGGTACAAATTCTTTCGGAAGAAGGAGATATGCGCGAGGCTGCAGCGCGCCTTTTTTCGCTATTGCACGATTTGGATGAGGCTGGTCTTGCCGCCATCTATGCGGAGCGCGTACCGGACGCTGGTCTTGGCCGTGCTATCAATGATCGCCTGTATCGGGCGTCGAGGAAGGAGCGGGTTCAAGGCTGAGAGATGCCGGCAAGGTTGGGGCAGCGGCAGGGGCAGTGCATGTGGTTTCAGTTGAAACCGGAGATTCTTGGGTAGGTTCCGGCAAAGGTTTTACGCCATAGATAAAGTCCAGCATGTCCTTTGCGGAGATCCCATAGTACAGCTTGCCATAGCAGAGAGCCGTTGATGTTATGTTCTTGGTATACTGACGCGGCTCGGCTATCGGGTACAGCTCGATGAGTATATCGTCTTCGATGTTTCCCCAATCTTGAACCCACTGAGCCATTCGCGTCGGGCCGGCATTATATGCGGCGATGGCTCGCGCTGGTTTGCGATCGAATCGCTCTAGCATATAGCCATAATATGTAAGGCCAATAGTCAGGTTGTCTTTTGGATCGAAGAGTGCGTATTGATTCATTTTGAGCCCTTTGGCGGTCTCCGCGGCCGTGCTGGGCAAGAGTTGGCTCAAGCCCATTGCACCCGAGCGCGAGACGGCTCGCTGATTGAAGAGACTTTCCGAGCGCACAATGGCATAGGCGAGCGGCTCTGCGATGCCTCGGGGCGCCGTGATTTCGCCGAAATGCTCCGGCCAGGCTCGCGGGTAGACCAAGGCATAGCCTATTTCCGGTCTATCGAAGGATTTACGGCCTAGAGCCTCCCTTCCGATCCGCAATGCGGGATAATATTGTTCGTGTTGGATGAATTTCATGGCAAGCCACAAGAGCGAGTCTGTGCTATAAGGGGATAGCGCTGCGATCTGGTCCGAGGCCAATGTCTCGAGGCCATAATCCAGGGATTGTCCTATGAAATCGAGCACATCCTTGAGTTTTCCATCGTCGACGGGTGGGTCTATAGAGTTTTGGCAAAGGCCCGCAATTGCAGATTCGAGATCGAAATCGGTTCCAAGTACGGGGAGATTGGCAAGCAGCGGTGGCTCGATGCCCAATCGCCACGATGCGAGTGTGCGATAGTGCTCTTCGATTCCACCATCTTGAAGAAGCATCTCGTAGTAAAGATTTGCGCTATTGAGAGCCAGATCGACATTCGCTCGGCCTGTCTCGAATAGCCTTCCGGAGATATAGAGCAAGGGTCCGCGCATAGTGCCTGTCAATTTCTGGCTCATGAGAGCGCAGAGTCGAACTACATCATTCCAAGCCCCTTCTCGAAGCAATCGGCGCATGTATTCCGATACGATATCCTCGAAATAAGATGGGCTTTTCCACAGAGCCGCGGCTTGCGAAAGCGCGGAGATTTCGAGGGCGCGCTTTGCATGCAATGCATTTGCGTCATCTTCTCCGAGATCGTCGAGAATCGTTCCTGTTGCCGCAATAGATTTCATCGTGATATCCAGCCAATACCATAGTGCAGAGTCCGAATCTTCTGCGGAAAAGGAAATAGGCACCAGCTCGATGAACAAGCTTGCGGCTGTCTGATTCTGTCCCAGTCCTTGGTACATTCTCGCTAAGTGAAAGGCCATGACCCAGGAATTCTCAGAGGGAATTCGTTCGCGGTCGAGCAAAGGCAATTGCGGCTCATTATTTACCTTGGTATCTGCTCTGGCCTCGCTATTTCTATCGCCATAGACTCCTTCGCTGTTTATTCCAGGAAAATTCAGAGCTTGAGAGAAGAAGGCAATGCCTTCTTTCCAAGCTCCTGCGCCATAAAAGCTGCGTCCAAGCTCGGTTATCCACTGGCGCATGGTATCTGGTGCAGAGAAGGCAGTGAGAATAGGCAAGGCATTGGCTACGGCTTCGGCATAATTTTTTTCGGTGGCCGCTGCTCGGAATAGGGCAAGGTATGCAAGATTCTGAGGCACATTTGGTGCTGCTGCGTAGAGCCTGTAGATATTAGCGATATAGCTGTCGGGTGTTCGTGTTCTAATGTATGGAGGGCCATTGGAAGCCCAAGAATAATCTTGGATCGCTGCCCGAGCGCTGTATTCCATCCAGGAAAGCTCTGTGGAGTGGTTCTTGGCTGCAGATGGCATAGCTTTGGATATTTCGGCTACGATATTAAGGGCATCTTGCGGCGAATTCTGCGCCATAAGGCAATCGTAAAGGCTGCGATAGATGTTCCAGTCGGGCCCGAATGCTTGAATCCACTCTCGCGCTATAGCAGCAGCTTCGTTAAGTCTTTTTTGGCTGGATAAGAGCTTGAGCAAAGATTTTCCTGCCTCTTGACCTGCCGGATTCTTTGCGAATCTAAATGCGATCTCGTACATCCATTCTATAAGTTTTTGCTGATCTTCCGTGAGGGTAGCTTTCTGCTCCGAAGCTTGTGTACGAATTTTCTCGGCCGCAAAGAAAAAACCCGATGGATCGGAGGGATCGGTCAATACCGGCAGAAAAAGAGGCACAGGCAAGTAAGACTCTGACTCGCTGGCGGGAAGAGTCTCTCCCGAGCTCTCGGAATAGGACACATCTGGATCGAAAGCGCCAAGGGGGAGCGTAGCTGCTGTTCCAAAAATGAAAGAAAGCATCAAAGCTATCAGGATGGTCTTAGGAATAAATTGCAGATCTCTCACCCTTTTCACAGCGCACCATAATCCATTACGAGCGACATCGCGTAGGTAACGATTTCCATATCGAGCTCATCGGCGCAATCGGAAACCAGATCGCGCAACTCTCGCCACTCGGAGAGCGTGAGAGGTGTTCCGTCGTATTGCTGTAGGAGTACGCTGCTAAAAGTAGCTATGACCAGAGGCCCACGCAAGGGATTGGAGCGAAGTTCTTCTGCAGCGAGTCCAATCATTATCTCGATTACCGATCGCGGGAGACTGGATAAAGCTTGCTCTATTGCTTTCGAGAGTTCCTTTGGCGTCCATGCGCGTGTCGATAGAATATTGAGCGCGTCTAGGAGGTCATTGACGGTTTTGATTTCGGGCTTCATGGCAAAATCTCCTGTTAGTCATCAATATTATCGACAAGCCAATCCATGGGCTCAACCTGGACAATCAAGAAAGAGCAAATACTAGAATAGCAGCGTCATATAGTGCATGTCCAAGTGCAAGGGAGTGTATCCCATAACCACGGAATCGTAGGCTTGTATATAGAGCAGCCAGCACTCCAGCGAATGCAATTCCGAAAATTCCTTGGGCATAATGAGAAAGCGCGAAGATAATCATTGAAACAATGGCTGCTGTATTTGGAGTCGTTCCGACTTCTGTGAGAGCATCGATAAGTAAAAATCGAAAAAATAGCTCCTCTCCGTAACCCACCGAAATGCTTGAAAGCAACAAGAATGGAAGAAGAGATAATATTGGTTTTTGTGGCAAAAATTCGAAGACAGGATTGGATAGCTTACCAAACCATGCTGCTAATGCTCCTATGCCAGCAAATCCAAGGCTGAAGAATGTCACTAAGAAAGCCCTGGTGATTTCTTGTTTCGTTGGAAGGTGCAAGAGTACGTTCTTCCACTCATTGTTTGCGAAAATCGATAGTTGAGAAGAGACATAGAGCATGAATCCAATTCTAATACTATTTTTCAAAAAGCTAAGAACAAACCAAGTAGTTGAAAAGGCTGATGGTTCGGGTATTCCAAGGATAATATCCGCCCAGACAGTAACATAGACGAAAAGAATTATTCCATAGGCGGAAATTCGCTTAGGGGAAAGGTCGATCATGTTTTGATTAAGATTAACATAGAAGAGCATTTTATTCATCTGTCTCGTATAAAAAAGCGATTATTTTTGCGTAAAAACTTAAAATAACTATTGCTTTCATTAATAATTGCACTAATATATAAGAAAGTAAAGGAAAAACTAGGAGGCTATGATGAAAAAACCAATCTTCTATGGCATTCTTGTGCTTTTTGGATCATTTTTATTATTTGGTTGCCCTTTAGCTCCAAAATCAAGCAATGCATATCTTTCTGATCTTAGAATAGAAGGGGCAACTCTCGACGAGACATTTTCGCGAGGTAAGACAGATTATACTGCATTCTTATCAAGCTCATTGTCTTCAGCAAAGATAGTTGCTGTTGCAGAGGATTCCAAAGCAACGATCTCCTACAATGCTAATCCTCTAACTCTATTGACAGGAGAGAATACAGCAAGAATAACTGTCAAAGCGGAGGATGGCACTGAAAAAACCTATACCATAACTATATGGAGAGGGAATACCAGCATAAATACGCTGGATTCTGTTGCAGGGAGCTATTTGACTCAGACCATAAAATACAATGTCTATAAGAATGGTAATCTTCAATACATAATCAAGAAGGGTCTTGCGGAAAATCAGCCGCTTTATCTTGACCCGAGTGCTACCTACAAGCTAATAGCGAGTGCTGAAAAACGAGCTTCTTCATCTATAGAGAACTATCATTATTCAGCAACCAGCGATCCAATTTACCTCGTGTGCCAGAAGCTGGAAATGAGCACTTATCCAGCCGAAGCTCCAAGCATCACTTCTTTGGCCTGGACGAGTGATGAATCTGCAGATATTAATGATTTGGATAGTCTGAAGGAATCCAATTGGCACGAGTTCAGCGATGGAGATGAAATCAATATTTCGAGTCTCAATATAGTAAGAGTAATTGCGAAAGCAAAATCCGAAATGGATGCCACATCCTGGGCTGGTCAAGGAATCATGCTGGGAGTGGATGAGGTTCCGAGCTATTTTGCTGGCCTTTATCCAAATAATGCTGATTCAAGTTATGATAATACAACAGGATATTTTACTGGCGAGGCCTATTTTGGACCTCTTGCAGGATTGCAAATTGCAGATGGAGAGCACCAAATATGCGCAGTAGTCTATGATAGAAGCAGCAATCGTGTCGAAAGGAGTGTTTCGGTTACCTCTATCTCTGGACCATCTTCAGGGGTTGATCTATCAAGTAATTACAACATCTGTGATCTATATGTAGAAGCAAGAACCTACGGTGTTTCCCGTCAGTATTATGGTGCAAGAAAATCGCCGGAAGCCATGCAGGCGCTAGATTCTGGCCCAGCAAGCTATCGAATTTGGCTCTCATTTTATGTGCAGAAAAATAGTAATAACTTGGATCAACCCATTCTTGGCTTTAGGGTTTATCGGTCGGAGAATGGAGGTTCTAGCTACAAATATCTTGCAACAGTCAATTACGGTTATCCAGTGTCTGGACAACATACATACTATGATTGGGATGGGGCTCTTCGGCCTGAAAAGAGCTATAAATACAAGATAACGGCATTTACCGACTCCAATAATAAACATGATCTCAGTGAATCCTCGGCGCCTATCCAATTGCTCGCTCCTTATACAATATCGCTTACCTCTCCTGCTGATGGCGCAAAATTGAGCCGCGGAACCATTCCGACACTTAAATTCAGGCTGTCGGAAACCTCGCTCTGGAGCTCTGATAAAAGTGATGGGTTTGCTTTTATGCCAGCAATTCGAAAGAAAACAGGCGAGACAATTTTTTGTGGAATGTATATGTATGACATGGAATCAGATATGTTGAGCTATTGGGATATGCCGGATTGGAATTGGAAAGAGATCGTCAAAACAGATAGCGAGACTTTATCTGACTATTTCACTTTCAATAAAGGCACAGGCGAAATCACCTTGAAACAAGCTGCACTCATCGCAGATGCCAATCTCTATAGCGCTGGAGCGCCTGTGCTCAGTGCGGGAGTCACCTATGAGTGGGATATCTTTGGATGGTGGTCAGATGGGAACGATCCAGGAAACTCAGAAAATGTAGATCCTCCCTATTTTTTCAAAGAGGAGACAGCACATGATTCCCGGTATAGATCAATATACTCGGAATCCTATTCATTCTCTGATTCCTACGAGGATGGAATGGATGCGCTCAACGGATGGTTTGAGCTTATTGCTGAGTGAGGAGGACTATAATGAAAAAGAACATATATAGGTCTATAGCGAGAGGAGCCTTGCTTGTATCATTGCTCCTAATTTTGAGCGGATGTAATTTTTTCCCAAAGCAGGGCTCCCAGCTGCAAAAAGCGCCGGATTTCTATCCTGAGTACAGCATGTTCCAACCAAAAACGCTTAAGGAATTTGATAATGCTGTGCAGCTTGGACATGTAAGCTCAGACACATTGATCGCTAAGACGAGCATTGATTTCGATAAGGATCAATTCTTGAAATGCGAGCTTGAGGTAATTGGCTCTTTTGAGGTTGAAGGAAATCGCTACTTTAGGCTGCACGCTTCTCAGAATATCTTCAAGAAAGCCAAGAGAATCGAAAAACTAAAAGGTGTGCTCTATGTCGAGCATGAGCTCCGCTCCTATATCCCCAAGAATGAGCAAGGGCCGTTTATAGACAGCATTGCATCATCAAAGGGCGCAGGTGAGATATCCGCTGTGCTGAATGATCCCGAGACTTGGGGAAGATATGGGCACTTTGAAATCACTCATGCAATAGATGCTTACAGAGACCTTGGATTTGGCGACAATACTGTGTATGTGGTCGATATCGATACTGGGATTGACCAAACGCATGAGGATTTCCATCTAAGTTCGGAAGAGAGCATAATCGAGTATGCGAAGAGCGCGTTCGATGAGTATGGCACTTATGTAGATGATATGAATCCTTTTATAGAAGTTCCTGCGAATGAGAACTGGGATGATATGGGGCACGGTACCCATACTGCGGGCATAATTGCAGCCCTTGGTAACAATGGCATAGGTGTTGCCGGTGTCGCATGGAAAAACGTGAAACTTATTTCTTATAAATGTTTTTCTGAAGTATCACCATATTCTGGTTATGACTGGCCTGTGTACGGGGGTTTTGCAGACCTGGTAGATTGGAAGAAAGCCAATGCGCCTGAGCAAACCATCCCCGTCAATATGTCGCTCGGCGGTTATTACGCAAGCGCTTTTGAGCTTGAAATGATCAGCTATGCTCTAAGGAATGGAATTGTGATCATTGCATCTATGGGGAACGATGGCACGGAGAGAGCCCAATATCCTGCGGCATATGCGGGGGTTATCGCGGTAGGAGCCACAAGGGCAAACGAGGAAAAGGTCGGCTTTTCTACATCTGGCAAACATATATCTGTCTCTGCGCCAGGCTACAATATCTACTCTACATTCAATGATGGAGGCTATGCAGACATGTCAGGGACCTCGATGTCCGCGCCTTTTGTGACTGGCCTTGTTGCTTACATGCTTACTTTCAATCCAGATTTGACAGCTGATCAAATAAAGGCCATTCTAGAACAGACAGCAATGGATATTGGGCCAACAGGTTGGGACACCGGAACTGGTTATGGGCTTGTAGATGTAAGGAAAGCTGTAACCAAAGTAAAGAATAATGAAATACCATTAGTTGGTTCAATCTATGCTTCTGGGGAAGCCGTGATCAGTGTTCAAAACCTCGATAGCGAATATGATTCTGGCAATACCCATTATCCTGATGCGGTAGGCGGCGTGCCTGTCTATCTCTATGGAGCGGATGGCTCCTTTGTAGCTGTTGGTGTATCCAACTATACTGATGGTTCAGTGTCATTCAGGCTTCTTAAGCCAGGTGACTACACTGCAAAGACAAATTGGGGAGGTGTCCCGAAGAGTCAAGCATTTAACATGCCCGCTACTGGCAATAAGACCCAAAGCATCAATTACGACATGAAGATTTATTACGCCCAGACTCTCTGGAATGAGCTTATGGATCCTGATTATTTTAGTTGGGCCGACAGCGTACTTACGCTCTATACTGAGGAGGGTTCGTTGATTGTAGGGCCATATGATTATTCGTACCTGGATACTCTCATGATTCCTGTGAAGTCAGGACAGTCATATGTCCTTGGTATCGAGCCATATTTCAATGACGAATATAGTTGGGGAGAATATGGTTTAATAATAAGCCAGGATCTGTATGATTCTGTGAATACCAATAATGGCCGGGGCTCTGGTGACGATGATACCTTTGAGCCCAACAACGATTTCGCTTCAGCCAAAGATATTGATGTTGATATAGAATATGGTCTTTACCTGGGAGATGGAGACTACTTTAGATTCATCATACCTGAATGAGAGCAAAATCAAAAGGGCACCTCGAAGATGGGGTGCTCTTTTTTTGAGATTGAAGCAAGATGCCTTTTTGCACGCGTCATTTCAGTGATGATAGATCGGAAAGCACACAGAAATTATGACGGATGCAATCTTAGAAAATGTTGCTCTCTGTGTAAGCATAAAGCGCGGCGGCTATTTGGGAGATTGCTCCTTAAAGTGGAGCCTTCCTGCATAGCAGCTTTTGGGCTCTGGTGTGGCCTCGCATGGGGTGGTGTTAGTGGTAGCGGAATTTGGGATCTATTCCTCGCATTTATTATTGGTGCGATTGCAATAAGCATTTCGATAGGTCATTTGAAGCTATCGGATAAGAATGGCAGAAGAGAGCTTTTGCTCTGGAGCGCTCTATCCATGGGTCTCGCGCTCAGCGCAGGCGTGCTTAGATTTCAAGATCAGGAAACGAGTTTTATAGTCCCAGTGGAACCGGCAACAGCGGCCTCGGCAGTGGCGTCCCATGCGGCAACAGAGGCCTCTACAACCTCAGCAGCAGCGCCATCCAATCTTCGAATCGAGGCGCTTGAAGGGGTGCTCGCCTTGGATTCGCAGACCACGGCGCGAAAGAACCGCATGCTTACCCTCAAGGTGCAGGCGGCGGAATATGTCGGACCAGCCGTGCGAATTCGCAGCGATTGGAAGCGACCTTTGTTTTTCCAGGTCTTGTTCTCGGGTGCAGGTGCTCGGCTTTGTGCCGGTAGTCTAATTCGTGTGGAGTCCTTTAGAACCGGAGAATTTTTATGGGTCGATGCATCCAAGCTGAAATGGAAGGGCTGGGCTTCTGGCCCTGCAAAGTTTCGGGCGATTGTTACAGGTCGTTTTGCCGATAGCATTTCGGTAGCTGCAGGGAAAGCTGGCCCGCTAGCGCAGGCTCTTCTCCTCGGAGTAAAGGATGAGCTAGACAGCGAGTTCAAAGAGCTCTTTCAAGCAGCAGGCTGCGCGCATCTTCTTGCGCTTTCGGGTCAGCATCTTTCGATAATCTGTGCGCTAGTCAGTTTGATTGGTAGGCGAATTATAAAAAAGGAAAAGATGGTGCGAAAAATATCTTTGGTTTTTGCCTGGTTTTTTGTGTGGCTTGCTGGGCCTGGACCTTCGCTATTGAGGTCTGTCTTTATGCTCAGCTGCGCGGAGATTGCGAGGGAATTGGATAGGCCGCAATCGGGCTTTGCGCTTCTTTCGCTGGCATCGATTTTGTTAGCGCTATATAGCCCGCGTTCGATAAATTCCCTTTCGAGTATCTATTCCTTCAGCGCTATGGCTGGGCTTATGGCATTTAGTGGCCGATTCTTGATTATTCTGAGGCATTGGATGCCAGATTTGCTAGCTAAGGCATTTTCGGCATCTTTAGCTGCTGTATGCGGAACTGCTCCGGTATCGCTTTTGACCTTCGGAACCTTTATTCCTGCTGGTATCTTTGCGGCGACGGCTGCCGCACCGATCATGCTTGTTTTTATGTGGATCGCTTTGGCTGGTGCACTTTTGGCAATTCCTTTACCTGTTATAGGGCGGATAACCGCACCTGTATTGGAGGTTTTGCATTCTGTTCTTGCCTGGATTCTTGCATCGGGCGCGGCTTTTCCCATCTTCGAAGCAGGTCTTGCGCCAATAGGCAGGATCCTTGCCTCTTTGCTCATTGTTTCGCTTATCGCTCTGATTTATGCTATTCCATGGGCGAACTGGAGGAAATCGAGGCAGAAAACTGAAGAGTTTTATCGACGTGCGTCCTTTGTTGACATAAAGAGAATGCTTATTAGGTTAGATCCGCCAGAATAAGACCGAAAGCATGCTCATTACGCTCGGGTCCGTCAAAATGATGTCGAAAGCACGTTCATTAGGCTGGCATTCTCCAGAAAAAGAACAATAAGATAAGGCGCCCAATATTTGAAGTAGGCATAAGTCTATGAGCCAGGACAAACTGAATTACGATTCTCCAGCTTCGATTCAGGCTTTTCTTGAGCAGAATGGGCTTGCCGTCAGCAAGCGCTTGGGGCAAAACTTTCTAATAGACCGCTCGGTGCGCAGCCGCATTGTAAAAGCACTAGAGGTAGAAGAGGGCATGCAGGTTTGGGAGATTGGCCCTGGTATCGGCGCAATGACTATCCTTCTTCTCGAAGAAAAAGTACGACTTACAGCCTTCGAAATCGATTATGGATTTGTGAGGGTACTCAAGGGCCTTTTTTCAGAATATGAAAACTTTTGTATCGTAAAAGGGGATGTGCTAAAAACATTGTGTTCGCAAAAGGACTTACCTGCGCGCATATTTGGAAATCTACCATACAATTCTGCATTCGCTATCATTTCGGATATTCTTGAGATGGAAATTTTGCCGCAGCATATGGTTTTTACTCTTCAAAAAGAGGCCGCCCACCGAATGGTAGCCGGTCCGGGGACAAAGGATTATTCCTCACTGAGTGTGCTCTGCACTTCGGTGTGCGATGTACGCATCCTATTCGATATTGGTTCGAGCGCATTTTGGCCAAGGCCAAGGGTTACAAGCTCTGCCGTTCAGCTTATTCCGAAGAAAAAATCGATGTCTGCCTTAGAGCGCAAGGATTTTTCCGATTTTGTGCGGGCTGCTTTTTCCTCTCGTAGAAAAACACTTCGAAACACCTTGCGTTTTTGGATTAAGCAACGCTCTCCTTTTTTAGACGAAGCGAAAATCGATACACAATTGCAAGGGGTCCTCGAGGAGCTTGGAATTGAATCTTCTATCCGGGCGGAAGCTCTTGCACCAGACGAACTTTTTGCAATATATAGACAATTACAATCTATATAAGCACCCTCTGCTTCTTGCTGAGATTAGGCTAATTCTCTATCATATTGGCAAGATGGCTGAAGAAGTAAAGCTTAGCGTGGTCGACGAGGAAGAAGTAGATACCGTAATCGGCTCCGAGATAGAATTCGAGGGAGATATCGAATCCTCGAAATCGCTCATGATAAAGGGCAAAGTGAGCGGAAATATAGACTGCAGTGCCGAACTATATATCACCGAGCAAGCTGAAGTGCGATCGACAATTCATGCGGCAACAGTTGTGATTCGTGGGAAAGTGTATGGCGATATCAGTGCTGATTCCCTTATTGCCGTGCTCGATTGGGGGCATGTAGAAGGACGCTTGGTTGCTCCAGACATCTATCTTTCGCCAAATTGTGTTTTTAAAGGGACGACGGTTATTAAATCATGAAATGCCCAGCTCATAAAATTAGGCGAATAGCCCTTATTGGTATGTTTCTTTTCTCTATACAGATTTCTGGGCTATTTGGTCAGTCGTCATCTTCTCCGATAAGTGTCCCATCTGGCATGACAGGCTCGGATCTGCTTCGCATGAGCCAAGAAGGAAAGCATAATGATGTCGCTCTTCTTGCCCCAGCGTCAATTAAGAAGAATCCTCAAGATGTCGATGCATACATAGGCCTTGCATGGAGTCTCAATGCCTTAAAGGAATATGTAAAAGCCAAGGATATAGCACAGCAAGGCTATGCTAGATTCAAGGATCCGCGCCTTGCCCAAGCATTAGGCGAAGCCCAATATTACCTTGGAGAAAACGAAGCGGCACTAGCCAATCTGCAGGAATATCTGGCAAGATTTCCAGAAGGAAGCAAGGCCGCCCTTACATTCTATTTATGCGGTGAGCTTTTTGTGCGTATGGACAAATTCAATCATGCCGACATAGCATTCAGCACGGCTCTACAGTACAATCCAAGCAATGCTCGATGGTGGGTGCGCCTTGGGTGGGTCAGGGAAAAAACAGCGCGATATATTCCGGCGCTCAAAGCCTACGAGCAAGCTATAAATCTAAGTCCCAACCTAACGGAAGCCCTCAATGGAAAATCGCGTATGCTAGCTAAGATTGAGGATTGAGGGCGGAGAAATTCTCGAATGGCAGTTTTGCGGGTAGCATTTCAAACATTAGGCTGCAAACTCAATCAGCTTGAGACCGAATCCATTGCAGACAAATTTCTGGCTGTGGGTGCAGAGATTGTCCCATTTCATGATGTTGCTGATCTCTATATCGTGAATACTTGTACAGTGACATCCAAGGCCGAACAAAAGGCGCGGCATGATATTCGCTCCGTTATAACCAAGCTTCGGAACACTATAGTCATTGCCACAGGTTGCTATGCTCAGATGGACTCCAATGAGCTCTCTTCGATAGATGAACGCATCGTCGTTATCTCGGGAGATATGAAAGCTTCACTTCTTTCGCTTCCTCAATGGCTTTTGGATAATTGGCAAGGCCATGGTGAACTTCTCCATGCTGTACTCGAATGGCGCGACGAAGTTCTGGCTGCAGCCACAGAAACGGCTAAAGAAGCAGTGTCATCGCTCAGTCGATTTGAATTCCATCCAGATAGATTTCTCATGCATTCTCGGCCTGCGCTCAAGATTCAGGATGGCTGCAACAATCGCTGCGCCTATTGCCGTGTGTGCCTTGCTAGGGGCCCTTCAATATCCTTGCCGATTGATGAGGCATTGTCTCGTGTGATCTGTCTAGAAAAAGCCGGCAAGGCCGAGGTTGTTCTTACAGGTGTCAACCTTGCGCAGTATCGATCTGGCGGGCTCGATTTCCCAGGTCTTCTTGCATCGATGATAAGAGCTACGAGCGCTATCAGATTTCGCATATCGAGTTATGAGCCACAGAACATCGATGAAGCCTTTCTTTCGATTTTTGCTCATCCGCGAGTACGCCCTCACTTGCATCTTTCCGTGCAATCGGGCTGCACCGAGACACTAAGGCGCATGGGAAGACCATACTGCGCCGAAGATTTGAGGTTTGCTGTACAGAAATTGCGTTCAGTCCGATGCGACCCTTTCCTCGCAGCGGACATAATAGCAGGCTTTCCAGGAGAGACGGAGTCCGAGTTTGAGAACACCATTGAACTGTTATCACAGCTCGATTTTGCTTGGATACATGCTTTTCCTTTTAGCCTAAGGCCCGATACGCGTGCCGCAAGCATGAAACCGCGAATCCCTGAAAGAATCGCAGGGGAGAGGGTGAAGCGACTCCTTGGCCTTGCTCGCCAAGGGAAAGAGGCTTATGTGAATCGCTGGATTGGAAAATGCGTCGAGATGGTAATCGAGCATGAAAGACGCGGAATAGAGGATTCCCAAGCTAGGTTAATTATTGGTACAACCGAAAATTATCTCAAAGCTATGATTGAGGAATCGGAAAGCGTGGCCCATAAGATAATACCATATCGCCCAGGGGGTTCGGTTAAGGTCGTTTTGAATAGCATGAGCGAAAGTGCATTGCCGGATGGGGGTGTAGAGGTGCTAGCGAAAATTGCAGAAGCATAGGGGTTCTTGTAAGCGCAGGCCTATTTTGGTGCTATAGTTTTTCCTTCTTGATTTATTGCTTAATTGTATTAGAATATATAAAGTACAGCAAAAGCAAAATCGCATGAATGGCAAAAAGGAGGTATTTATGCGAAAAAAATATGTTGCATATTGTGCACTATTCATAGTAGTTTCATTGCTCTTTTTCGGCTGCGACGCGCTGATAAGTAATGCATATAAGACTATGAATTTAGGTCAGCCCGATCCTGCGAAGCTTAAAAATGACGATGCGTCTGCATTGCTCGAGAAATCTGGCGTAAGCTCTGGTGTGGTATCTGATGCTTTTATTAAGGCTGTGATCAGCAGTACAGAAACCAAAGAGGAGGTTATTGCCAAATTAGAAGCAGTAATAAATGATCCTGGGACGCCTGCCGAAACCGCCCAGGCTGCGCAAACACTAATTATTGACATAGAAATTGCAGATATAGGTGCTGACATCTTAATTGATGGCTTTAATGAGGCTTTGCCCAAGCTTGCTTCGCTAGGAGGAGGAGATACTGAGCCAGAGGTGGCAGATATTATCGATCTCCTTATACCTGAAAGTTTAAAAAACGATTCGAAGCAACTCGAGGATATTATAGATAATCTTGCTAATAGTGATTTAGCTTCACAGATTGCGACATTGGCTAATCTAATAGGTACAGACGAAGAAGGGAAGGCCGACAATGTAGTCGAAAACCTCGATTATGGAACAATCGCACAGACTGCAGTGTTGATATTGATAGTGCAAAATATCGAGCCAACCGATCCAGAGCAAACTCCAGGACAAGCCGTAGTAGCTGCGCTAGAAGCACTGAATACCGGAGGCGATCCTGGACAATTTATTTCGCTCAACAAAGATGATTTAACCTCTAATGCCGATCTACCAATTTTATTTAGTGCAGCAGGGGCAAGTGAGCTTTACAATAAATTAATGGAAGGTCTGGGCAGCGAAGGCTCGTCTACCTGAAGCCAAGATCCTGGAAAGAAAGGAGCAAATATATGAAAAGAAAAGCGATAATTGTTATATTTTTGATTCTTGCAACGGCTATGGCTTCTGCGCAGACTGCCCTAGAGTTCACAGAAGTGACACCTAAAGATGCTCGAACTATGGGCATGGGTGGCGCTTTCCACGTCTTTAGCCAAGGTTATTCGAGCTTCTTTGGAAACCCTGCAGGATTTGCAGGGGCTAACAGCTCGCTAACGCTCACAGATCTCAGTGTTTGGGCTTACCTTGCGCCAACAACACAAAATGTGGAGCGCGTAAAAAGTATCATTGATGGAAGTGCTACTGATTCTGACATTCTAGGATATGCTGGCGATTGGATAATCAACAACAATGGCTTTGGCGCAGGTCTTTCCCTAGGAGGAGGCTGGGTTGGCAAGAAGGGCATAGCCATAGGAGTAACTCTAGTCTCAGATGAAGTCGCAGCTGGCAATTCTCTCTTAGGATCGAAGCTGGTAATCGCGACGCAGCTGAATGGGATATTAGGTTATGCCTCTCTTTTTAAATTAGGACCTTTGTCGCTTAGAATTGGCTTGGATGGCCGAGCTTTCTATCGCGTGCAGTCGGACCCTGTGACAGGGTTGCCTTTCAGCACGATACTAAATGATGTATTGAACGATACTTTTTCACTATCTACTATCACACTATTAGGTGGCTATGGTTTTGCTGCCGATGTCGGATTAGTTGCTGGTATAGGGCCGGTTATGCTGGGCTTAAGTGCTAGGGATTTTGGTTTAGAGTTCAAGGTTGGCAAATTTAATGTTCAGAATATTATTGATGACAACATCAGTGCATTTCCTCTTTTGGGGACAACGGCAGTTAAGCTAAATCCTAGCTATGCAGCAGGGCTTGGTGTGAGACTTTTCGAAAATAGTAAGTTCGAGCCAAGCCTCTATACAGAGCTGGAAAATCCGCAGAAGATCTTTTCTAGCAGTGATATGGTCGCAAGTGCATTAAACTCACTACATGCGGGTGCACAAGTGCGACTCATGCGCTTTATCACTGTGCGGGGCGGGCTCAACAAGGGATGGTACAGCCTAGGAGCTGGTATAGACCTTTCGTTTTTGGAGCTAGATGCAGCAATCTTCACCGAAGAACTTGGGTTATATCCTGGGGACAAGGGAAGGAGCGGTCTATCGGTGCAAGTTGGGATCAGATTTGGCCGTTAATAATAAACATTATTCCTGATCTTGATTATTGTTGATAGAGTACGACAGGAATAAACTAGGCTGAAAAAGTCAGAAGAGACTTTCAGAGAAAGACTTCCAAAAAAGCCACCGGCTTCCAAAAGCTGATGGCTTTTTTTCTGAAATTCGGCATATGGTACAATGATTTCGTTCCGATACTCTAAAAGAAGATATAGGTTTATACCAAAGGAATGATCCTTGAATCTACGTCAAAAGACTCTAGCAGCTACTATTTTGCTTATTGCGTTTGGCTCGATTACAGTTTTTGCTCAGACTAGTTTGACCAATCTACTCCCCAAGAATGCGCGCTATATGGCATTGGGCGGATCATCGCTTGTATTTGCCGAAGACTGTGATGCTCTATGGGGAAATCCAGCGGGATTAGCGCGTAAAAAATCATTGACTCTTTTCGATTCGTCTACATGGACTTACATAATGCCAACACCGCTGAATATTCAGAATCTCGCAGCAATCCTAAACAAGCAGAAAAACCAAGAAGAGATCACATCTATTCTAGATGGACTTGTTTCACAGAATGGATTAGGAGGCGGCGAATACCTCCAATTTGGCTGGATCAGCGATGGTTTTGGCATAGGTATCGACTCAGTGACAGATGCCATAGCAACAGGTAGCGGGCTTGACGATTCTGTCCTGAATGCGAGGACTCAGATAAATGCGGTTTTTGGAATGGGTTGGCTTACACATCTTGGACCCTTTGAGATAAACATTGGGGCAAATGTGCGTGGTTTCTATAGGATGGAGACAAGCTTAGATGGATGGGCTTTTGGACCTCTTTCGAAAGCCGTAATATCGAAGGCCGATCTTTATTCCATTATCCAATCGGATAGACTGATAGGAGGATTTGGCTTTGCGATAGATGCTGGTGGAACTCTCTCCATTGGACCCTTCTCTCTCGGTTTTATGGTGAGGGATCTTGCAGACAGATTCGCCATGAAGGAATCGAGTATCAAAGAGATTGCCGAAACATATATGGTTCCCATGGGAGGGCTCGACTTCTATGCAATTTCGCCGATCTATACTGTTGGTCTTTCGCTTGCCCTCGATCAAGATTCTCTTTTGCCAGTTACACTATTTGTAGAAGCCGATGATCCTCTATCGATCTTTCCACTATTTTCCAGCAATATCAAAGAAATACCTTCAAAGATGTATTTTGGCATTGAAATAGGGGTATTGAAATTTTCTGCGCTGCGCATTGGCTTCAATCAAGGTTGTTTTTCTGCTGGATTCGGTATCCATTTGCTCTTCTTGGATTTGAATGCTGCAATGTTTACCGAGCCAGTGAATATAGCGGGCAGCAAAATCAAGCGCAGCGGCGTTATGCTGCAGGGAGCAATCAAGTTCTGACCAAAAAAGAATTCAGCAATTTGTAGGGTGCAGTACAAATCTGTGCAAAAGCGATCAAGCAAATGCGGAACCTTGACATTTCATGCGGTTTTCGCTAGTGTTACAACCCGCGAAAGGCGCACAATGTGCACAAATTGCACTAGACACACGAAGCGCACTATGAACGCGGGCCGCTAGCTCAGTTGGAAGAGCAACGCCCTTTTAAGGCGTGGGTCCCCAGTTCAATCCTGGGGCGGCTCAAAAGAATTAAAATATAAGTTGTTTTCTTATAATCTTATGGTAGCGTTTTATCTCTCATAATGATAATTTATGCAGAATCAGTGTTTACCAATATTGAACACATAGATATAGTATGCCAGCTCCCAGCTTACATTAAGCATAAGGCCTTGTGCTAAATGGTTTTCAAGCAAGTCCTAGTAAGATCCTGATGGAAATTATTTAGAGATGCGGCTAGCTTTTCAGCTCGACGAACTAACCCTAAAATAAACTTCCGATAGCCTTTTTATTCTGTGAGCTAGCGCAGGTTTAAGGCTTTCATTGTTCATGCGCCAGCGCCACCAGCTGCTGGTGGTTCCTGGAAAATTCATGCGCGCCTCTGTGCCAAGGCCAAGAAAATCCTGCATTGGAGCGATGGCGAGCATAGCTGGGCTTGCCCATACTGTGCGCACTATATCCTGGTAGAATGTGCTTGGCTTTGCGTGCATATAAGAGAGTGCGCGCTTTTTTGCGGCAAGAGGTGCATGAGCAAGCCAGCCCATTGCAGTGTCGTTATCGTGGGTGCCTGTGTAGGCAATGCAGTGTTTTGGATAATTATGAGGATAATCCTGATTATCTTCTTCCAGCTCAAAGGCAAACTGTAGAATTCTCATGCCTGGAAATCCCAGACTATCGCGCAGCTCGATTACTTCCGGGGTGATAAAACCTAGATCTTCTGCAATGATAGGCAATTCTCCGAGCGCGTTTTTCAGCGCGTTGAATAGTCTATGCCCAGGGCCTTTCTCCCAGTGCCCATTTTCCGCGGTAGGCTCTCCAAATGGAACGGCCCAGTATGCCTCGAATCCTCGAAAGTGGTCTATTCTAAGGGCATCGACGAGCTTTAGCGAATGTTGCACGCGTGCTATCCACCATGCATAGCCTTCTTGCTCGTGCGCTTGCCAATCATAGAGCGGATTTCCCCAGAGCTGACCGGTTGCTGTAAAATAGTCAGGAGGAACACCTGCTACCCTGATTGGCCTTCCCTTTTCATCGAGCTGGAATAGTTCGCGGTGCGCCCATACATCGGCCGAATCCCAGGCGGCAAAGATGGGAATATCGCCTATCAGCTTCAAGCCCTTGCTATTGGCATATTGCTTGAGCGCCAGCCACTGCTCAAAGAATAAGAATTGGGTAAATTTTATTCGGCAGATAAGCTCTTTATTGCTTTTTTCAAACTCCTCAAGAGCACTATGCTCTCTAGACTTGAGTTTCTGTGGCCATTCATACCATGGTCGATACTGTTCTTTTTCTTTGATTGCTGTAAAAAGCGCATAATCGTCGAGCCAAGATATATTCGATTTGCAGAATTGGTCGAAGGTAGCTTGCTCTTGGTCTACAGAATTCGCTCTGAAGTGTGACCAGGCTGCTTCCATAAGTTTTGCATTGGTAGCAAAAAGGCTCGTATAATCGACATATTCTTGATGATTGGATAACGAAGGCAAGGTATTATCCCCAACTTCAGGTCGAGCTAAAGAAAGTCTGTCTTGGCTATTTCTTTCGGAGTGCTTGGAGCGAGTTAAAGAAGGCACGCTTTCCTTTCCTCTTGTGCATCGATAGGATTCGAGCTCTTCTCTGGATAGCAACCCCTGAGCCGCAAGTGCCTGAGGATCGATTAAATAAGGATTTCCTGCAAATGCCGATGGGCTCTGGTAGGGCGAATCTCCGAAGGCCGTGGGGCCCAGAGGAAGAATCTGCCACCAACCCAGGCGCGCTTGCGTGCAAAAATCCACAAAGAGGCGAGCCTCATCACCCATGGTCCCGCAAGGCCATGGGCCACCCAAGGAAAGAGGATGGAGGAGAACACCGCTGCTTCGCGAGATATTCATAATTAAACCGATTTACATGATGTACGCTACAAATATGATTCTGTCAAGAGTAGAGGCCCGTATGTCATTTAGGAATCAAAAGCGCACTTTTAATTCTTAAATGACAGAGCAGAGGTCTTTCATGTGTACTATTGAGAAAAAATATAAAAGACTTAGTTCCTCGGGATCGGTCTAATAAGTTCGCTTTATATAGCTCACATAAGCAGGTTCGACTCAGCAAGCTCAGTTTACCGTTACGGAAAAGCTTACAGCGTCCGAATATATTCCAGGTTCGGCGTTCTGGTCGGCGGCTATCTTAACAGTGCCCAATAATGCTTTGCTATAAAGAGAATCAACTGTTTCTCGATCGAGAATTACGCTTGAATTAAGATAATATTCTTTGCCATCGACCACTATAGTGTATTGGATCTTGTCGCTGGAATTGCTGGAGGTAAGAAATCCACCAGAGGCCGTATGCATTGTCAGGGTATATCCAGTTGTTCCTTTGATAAAAATGCCGAAATTAGCGCTTGCACCCTTTGATATCTCGCCCAGATCAATATTATAAGAATTCATTCCAGTATCGTAACTGGCATTTGGCGGACCAACGCGCACGTCTACTGCTTTGCCGACTTCTGCCGTGTAAGTGAAACTTAAAGTATCTTCCGGACTACTCTGTTCTGGTGTACTCTTTTTATAAAGTACTAGAGTAAAAGTCTCAGTATAAGTGCCATATGGCGCGCTTTGGCCTTTGACCAAGCGAGGATATATTGTGAAGGTTTGAGTAAGAACATCGGTCTTTGGATCGAAGGATCCTGAGATATAATAAGAAGGCGAATAATCTGCCGTGCTTCTGATTTCGGTTGTATGAGAGGAATCTTTGTAGAAGCCTATTTCTATGGAGCCCGAAGATGATTTAAGACTTCTTGAAGAGGGGGATGATTCTCCATTTATGACAACTGAAAAATTGCTTGTGGTGCCTGTGCTTTTATCCATTCGCACTGTAAAGGTGAATGATTGGCCAATAGTATCGTTCCCAGAAAAAGGATCATAGATGACAGGGTTCGGAGGCGAAATAGGATCAAGGCTCAATTTTTCTGCATTCGCCGAAAATGCGATAGCAAAGCATAATAGCGAAAGCAGCAGAATTCTATCTCTCATATTTATATTCCTTTTCTATTATAGTACTATTTGCTCTCGATGTGTAGCATTATATCTCCCAAGTCTATTCTGTCTTCTTCGGTCTCGGGCAATTCGACCTGACTTATTCCATATCCTTCCGGCCATCGTATTTGGTAGCTTCCAGGAAGAATATCATAGATCTCGAACTTGCCTAGTTCATCGGTAAAGGTAGAAGTCACAAGCGAGCCTCCAAGATCGAAGACATCGCCCGGCAGATACGTAATTGGTTTGCTTTCTTGATTGATAAGTCTACCAGTAATGATATATTGCTTGATAATGTCGCTCTCGAAGAGAATTCCACTCCGGAAAGCGGGTGAGATTGTAACAAAGGAATAGCGCGGAGAAATATTCAATTCAGTTCCCACAAGGTCTGTCGAAAGTATGGCGGTTTCGTAACTTTGAATAGGAATGATGACATTTCTTCCGCGCATCTCCAAATATTGAGTTCCATTGTTGATTTTATAAAGAACAGTTTTGCCTCTTAGCTCCGGCGATGCCGTGATCAAGAGGAAGGAATCAGGTATCTGGCGCGAAAATGCAATATGAGTTCCAGCAAAGCCCATGGTGCTTCTAAATTGGGCGTTTCCACCCAAAGAATAGCTTGCAGAGCTAGGAGAATAGCTAAAATTTCCATTTGCGCTTACATCGAAATATTCAGATGAATTTCGTATTCCAAGACTCATTGAACTATCATTAGACGAACCGAGAAGTAGATTAGTAGCGCCGAAGCTAGTATCGAAAACCTTGCCAAGCATGTAAAACTTATCTGAGATACCTATGTTCGTCTGTCCTCCAGAACTCTGCATGAAACTTAGAATTCTCGGCTTATCGCCTTTGGGGATTATGATAAAGGATAGATTCATCGAAAAAGTAGGCTTGCTAGATTCAGGGAAAGAAAGCCGTCCAGAAATGCTCAGATTTCCGCCTGGCGCAATTGTAGTGCTAATTGAAGCAAAGACATCCTGCGTCATTTTAGCGGGTGAGGACATAGTGTAGTAGAGAGAATAACTCAATCCCAAACCGGCATTTCCGAAGATTTTCGTATAGAGATTGGTGGATAGAGAGAGCAAAGCATTAGGAACCGTTCCAGTAGGAGATGATACATTGGGCGGAAAGAATCCTTCTCCTCGATATGTAGCAGAGATTCCCCATGTGGGCACGTAGGTTTTTGAAGGTATAATAAAGAGATAACTTAGCGTTGCTGCTGGGGAAATAACATGGCCCCAACCATCCCATCGCCCTACAATAGAGCTGGAACCATTCAATGTGCCGATTGGCAGTGCTGTGGAAAAAGTCAAGCCTCCCATTGCAGAGCGCTTGTCGACTTGAAGATTGATGCCACCTGAAAAAGTAGGTGAAAAGCCATACAGATAATAACCAGATGCAAGAAATTCACTGAAGTCAATATGCGATGTTCCTGCGGAAAGAGCATACCTCGATGTTCCGGGTTGCATTATATTGGCTTCTCTTGGAATTGTGCGGCGGAATACCTGGACATTTCCATCGATCTCTTCAATGCGCAGCACAAATTCATTCAGCCCAGTAGTGAATGGCAGATCGAGAATTCGATAATTGCCAGGTTCGAGCAGAACTTGGCGAATAGGTTTTCCATTCACTTCGACGGATACTCTTGCAGTCTTTCGTATAGAAAATTCTGTTTGATTGTCTATATATCCCGTGCGCACTATATATTGTCTATCTTCGAGGTTTTCTAAAGACATGGCATAAAGCGAGGGCTGAGATTGATTGCTGACTCCAGGAATGTTGATCTTTCCAATTTTTGCTCTTGAATGTTTGGCGGTGCTGTCCCGTAGAACATACGCCGAATCCAGATTCCAAGAAAAACCTTGAGAACTCCCAAAAGCATATGATAGAAGAGCATCTGCAAAGAAATGAGCTCCCTTTATATCGATCATCGAGTTGAGGCGTGTAGAAAAAAGGGCCGTGCCATCTGAGAAATCGGATACCTGGAAGTTCGATTCATTCTGGATAAAGCCAGCAAAAGGCGCTGGTCGGATAATAGGCTTATAATTCTGAAATTGTTCAGGCACAAAGTCGATGTCTATAACAGGGCTATATTCTGGCGGAATGGTAATAGAAAGGCTAAGCAGTAATTCGCTAAATTCAAAGGAAATGCCAGCAATAGAAAAATCCTTGGCAGTGAGCCAATCGAGCTCGTCGAATAGCGTATCGAAGATTACCGAGTATATATCAGGCCGAAGGTAATTTATGAGCAGCCGCGAAGCCACTTCTTTTTTGAGAATTGGTTCGTTATGCCATATTCCTGTATCTATATCTCCTATCGGTTTGCCATTTATGCTGATAGAGAATTGAATCTCTAGCTCTGGTATGACAGCCTCGCGGATAATCGGTGTCTCCTGGATTTGTGCGTTCAATACAGAGGAAAGCTCAATAATTAGAATAAATAAAAGAATGCCTACTTTTTTTCTTCTCAACATTTTATACTCGCTTGGGCCTCTAAATAAGCCTTAAGGCTCAGCGCTTTCATGCTCATTCAAGAGTGCATAGATGATTCATTCGATTTTTGCGGTCAGCGAACCTGTATAACTTTTGCCAGGAACCGCGTCCTCGCATGGAATGAAGAATTTTCGCACATTGCCAGGTAGCAAATTCTGACCATTGATTGCATTTAGGGCTTCATCTTTAAGCGTGATTGTCGATAAGGAACCAGATATCTTCAATACAGGATCGTTGATAAGACCATGGCGAGTACCGCTATTGGTGATTGTTACAAAGAAACCCTTCTTGCCTTCTTGTTCTCCATACTCAACCTTTGTAACAGCTATCTTATGGCTGACATTTGGCGGAGCTACATAAAGCGCTGCGATATATCGAAACATCACCTTGACGCCAGAAGTCTGTTGTTGGCTAAAGTCGATGGGGACCTGCTCTGCGATAATGCGATAAGCGACTTCTTTTGCTAGGGATGGGTTTCCTTTGTATTGTACCTTGATATTCTGGAAGGAGTTGGGCTGTACCACAATCCGAGTTGGAAAAATAGCGAATTGATTGTCGGCGGGCGCATTGATTTCATTACCATTTTCATCTATTTCGCGAGTTGTTGCTTTTATGGTTATAGCGATTTGCTGTGAACTATCATTTGTGATTCGAAAACTTGCAATGCTATTTGCACCGCTAGGCGAGATGGTGGTCGACATGGGCATGAAAGTAAATGCTGTTGCTGTTGTTGCGATTAGGATTAAAAAGATGGCGGCTATAATAGGCTTGAGACAAGAATGTCTTTGATACATGCGTTCCTCCCGCTATTGTTATTATTCTATATGCAAAAGAGGATAAATGCAATTGCATTCTGTGGTCGCTTGACAATCTCTTTATCTGCTGATATAAGAGCTTCTGTCGTTCGCGGCAAGGAGCGGGCGGTTAGCTCAGTTGGTTAGAGCACCAGTATGACACGCTGGGGGTCGCAAGTTCGACTCTTGCACCGCCCAATGCCTTTATATGATAGGCCGCTGTAGCTCAGTTGGTAGAGCAATGGACTGAAAATCCATGTGTCATCAGTTCGATTCTGATCGGCGGCATAGAGCCACCTCATTATGAGGTGGCTTTTTTGTGCGCCAGAGGCAAGACATCTACGCTGGATGCTCGCGATAGGGTGTATAGGCTGCATCGAGAGGGAGAGTCGGTCTTCTTTTCATAATAGGTTCAGGTTTCTAATACTTCGATAAGGTACGGCTGCAAGAATCTGCTGTACTTTTTCGACAAGCTCCGGATCTTCGCCCGAGAGCGGCTGCCCCTCTTCGATTTTCTCAAGTATCCTATCCAAATCGAAATAGCATAACCCAATAGCAAACTCATCGCTTATGCCTGGAGCTAAATCTGGGCTGGGTTCTTTTTCGATGATTTTTTCAGGAATGCGGAGCTCTTTTGCCAGTTCGAATACCTGTGTCTTATAGAGATGCACTATGGGTTCTATATCGCTCGAATCATCTCCCCACTTGACATAGAAACCTGTAAGAAGCTCTGTTCTGTTGATAGTTCCAACAACCGCATAACCTCTCTGTTCTGCTTCATAATAGAGAGCTATCATTCTGAATCGATTTTTAGTTCTATAGTATGCAAGATTTTTTCTGTTCGATTGTCCACCTGCACTTTTAAGATCGTTGATATAGGGCGTGCTGGTCTTTAGCCATAGAGCCTTAGCATAGTTTTCCTGAATTTTTCTCGGGAAAAGAAAAGCCGGAGGTTTTGTCCTATAGATTCCAAGACTTCTGACAAGGGACGAAATGTTCTTTACCGAATAATGAATGCCAAGACTTCTGCATACAAACAGAGAATCCGGGACTGTCCTTCTTGATGAATCTCGTTCTGGCAAAATGAGACCAAAGACCTTTTCCCGACCCAGGGCTTCTGTCAAGAGTTTGCCGACGACGGCAGAATCGACTCCCCCGCTGATGCCTATCACGGCTCCTTCGAATTCATACTTGGCAATCTGCGCTCTGATGAATTCTACGATTCTTTCCTTTTCATGGGACAGATTGATTTCTACTGGCATAAAAAGCCTCTTTTATATCTACAATAATGCCTTTATAGGCGAGTCGAATAAAGAGTTGCCATATTGACGCCGCCGATATATTCAAATATAGCATGAATGCTGTAGAGATTTGCCAAGGAGGAAAATCGCATGAAGATACTGGTGATCGGTGGGGCAGGGTATATCGGGAGTCATGTTGCGAGAATGCTTGCCGATAAGGGCAACAAGGTCAGCATCATAGATAACCTATCTACCGGCACGGAAGAGAATCTTTTTGCCGATTATGATTTCTACAAGGGCGATATTCTGGATTATTCTTGGCTAGTTTCCATAATAAAGCATGGATTCGATGCAATAGTGCATCTTGCTGCGGCAAAGGCTGCGGGCGAGTCTATGATCCGACCCGAAAAATACGCGACTCAGAACTTGACTGGAACGATAAACATTCTCAATTCCGTAGTTGAAGCGGGGATTCCTTTAATAGTGTTTTCTTCTTCGGCAGCCATCTATGGGGAGCCCAAATATCTACCAATAGATGAAGCTCATCCCAAGGAACCAACAAATTTCTATGGTTTTACAAAGCTCGAAATCGAGCATCTTCTCGAATGGTATGATAGGCTAAAGGGGATCAAATTCGCGGCGCTGCGCTATTTCAATGCAGCTGGTTACGATATCGAAGGCAGGATACAAGGTCTAGAGAAAAATCCAGCCAATCTTGTGCCCGTCATAATGGAAGTGGCCGCGGGAATGAGGCCAAGGCTCGAAATATTCGGTACCGATTATCCTACACCCGATGGCACAGGCGTGCGCGATTATATCCATGTAACGGATCTTGCCGAAGCCCATTGTGCAGCTTTGAGCCATCTGGCTGAAGCAAGGCAGAGCTTTGCAGTAAACCTAGGTTCGGAAAGAGGCCTATCTGTGCTGGAAATTCTGCAAGCTGCACGGCGAATCACTGGTCGTTCGATTCCAGTTTCGACTGTAGGGCGGAGGCCAGGAGACCCGGCTAAACTGATCGCGTCCAGCGCAGCTGCCAAACGACTCTTGGGATGGAAAGCAAAATACTCTGATGTAGATACAATTATCGCCACGTCGTGGCGCGTCTACGAAAAGCATTTGGCATAGGCATTTCGATTGATTCAAATCTGCTTGGAAAGGAAAGGAAAAGACCATGACAGAACTTGCTAAGGCATTTGAATTCTTGGAGGCTCAGGAGAAGGGCATTATCGAATTGGAGAGTCTCCTCACTGCTTACCCCGCGCTCGCTCCCGAATCAGGGGGCATTGGAGAGATTGAGAAAGCCGCTGCCCTAGAAGCGTGGCTCAAGGCACAAGGAATTTCAGATATTAAGCACTACGATGCGCCCGATCCACGTGTTCCTTCGAAACTGCGCCCAAATCTGGTAGCGACGATTCCTGGAAAACACGCAGAAGGCCCGCTTTGGATCATGTCTCACCTGGATGTCGTGCCGGAGGGCGAACTAAGCTTATGGGATAGTGACCCCTGGAAGGTGGTCGTTAAGGATAGCAAGCTCTATGGCAGAGGCGTAGAAGACAATCAGCAAGGCCTTGTATCATCAGTATTTGCTGCAATAGCATTCGTAAAACAGGGTATTATTCCGGAGCGCACTATAAAGCTCTTGTTCATAGCCGATGAAGAGGTCGGTTCCAAATTTGGCATCCAATACCTTCTTGAAAATCATAGCCTTTTTGGAAAAGATGATCTCATAATAGTTCCCGATGGTGGCTCGGTCGATGGAACAGAAATCGAGGTAGCCGAGAAGAATATCTGCTGGCTTAAAATAACGACAAAGGGAAAACAAACCCATGCCGCAATGCCGGACAAGGGCGCTAATGCATTTCTTGCTGCTTGTGACCTTACACTGCGCATCCACAGGCTGGAAAAATCCACTTTTACCGCTAGAGATCCTCTGTTTTCACCAGATCGCACAACCATAAATCCCACCAAAAAAGAAGCAAATGTTCCCAATATCAACACAATTCCAGGGGAGGACGTTTTCTATTTCGATATGCGCATTCTACCCGTATATCCAGTATCTATGATGCTCGAAGAGGTATCGAAGCAGGCCCATGCCATAGAAGCTGAATACAATGTAAAAATAGAATTCGAAGTGATTCAGTCGAATGAATCGAGGGCTACGCCAGCAGATGCTCCGGTGGTAAGGATACTAGCGGAGGCTATAAAGCGGGTATATGGAGTCGAAGCAAGGGCAATCGGAATAGGAGGCGGAACGGTGGGCGCTTATCTGCGCAAGGCTGGTTTTGATTGTGTAGTATGGTCCAAGATGAACGAGACGGCACACCAGCCCAACGAAAACGCGGATATTGCGAATATAATCGGGGATGCAAAAGTCTTTGCCGCGCTAGCGATGGCTCCTTAGAAAATCATAAACGAGCTGGTACCTTTAATCTTTGGCCGATTCTTAAAATCGAATTCAGCGCAATTCCATTCATGCTGGCTAAAACATTGGCAGTAGTTCCATAACGACGAGCGAGAGCATAAAGAGTATCGCCTTTTTGTACAGTGTAAATCGAAGTCTGGATACTTATGCCTGAAGCGGCGATGCTGTTCGAACCGCTAGAGGACTGAAGGGGCTGGATAGAGAGAGGAATCATGAGGGTCTGGCCTATTCTTATTTTATCGGGATTGAGGCCGGGATTGACCCTTGTAATCATTGCTATGGAAATACCGTAGCGCTTTGATATGGCTGTAAGAGTGTCGCCTTGCTTAACCTTGTATATTTCGTATCTTACAAGAGGGGCATTGGAATCCGCCAGAATGGCTTTTACCTGGTCCGACTTATCGGCTGGTATCTTGAGAAGGTATCTGTTTTCTGGCGGTGTGATTGTATAGTGCAATTCGGCATTTCCAAGCTTTAGAGTTTCGAGCGGAATTTCAGCCTTTGTAGCAAGAAGTTTTATGTCCACCTGCTGCTCGAGAGAAATAGTTTCCCACTTAATGCTGGGCGATGGTAGCTCTAAGCCATAGAGATCCGGATAACGCAGAATCGATGCCACTGCTAGAAACTTAGGAACATAGTCCAAAGCCTGTCGCGAAACCAAACCTTTATCGTAGATTGTCCAAAAATCGCAGTTTGAGCCTGCGGCATTTATAGCGCGCCTCAGCGAACCCAAGCCCGCATTATATGCAGCTATAGCAAGCGGCCAGTCCTTGAGTTCCTTGTAATTATCCATAAGCTTGTTGAGTGCTGCATCTGTGCTCTTCATAAAATCGCGGCGCTCATCCACCCATTCGGTTATTGTGAGTCCATAGCCATTTATAGAATTACTCATGAATTGCCAAATTCCAGTTGCACCGCTCTTCGAAACCGCAAAGGGCGAGAATGCGGATTCAATTACAGGCAGATATGCCAGCTCTTGAGGGACAGCATATTCTGTCACTCTGGATTGAATATAATCCATAAATGGCACGGCTTTTTCCATGGTCGAGAGCAAAATTTTGCGACCCTGGTTACTCAAGTAATACTGCCGATATTTCTCGAAAAGCTCATGACCCCAGGGCATGGGAATATCATATTCAAGACTCTTTGCTCTATCCTCTAGGCTGAGTTCTTCGACGCTTGGCACCTCTGGCAGGAATTGGCTCAAGTCGAGAGGCTCTTGTGTTTCTTCAAGGGAAGTACTCTCGAGCTCTTCTGGCGGTTCGAGTGGTGGCTCTTCTGATGGCTCGAGTGTAGATGAAATGCTCGAAATAGCTTCACTAGCTTCTTGGAAAGAATTAGCGCCTTCGATATCTTTTGCCGATGCCAAGGATAGCGCTATGTAGAATAGACACAATATTCCGATAAATCTGATATTCTTCATTGCATTTTTTCTCCAAAGTAGATACCAGCCCATTCCCAGTTGCCATGAACATTGGGATCGGCTGGAAAGTTGACTTTTTGAAAGCACAGATACCATACGGGAATCAAGCCTGTCCATCCTGACGTGCGGAGAAAGGCTTCCGATTCGTTGAAGGATGGATCTAGGGCGGGAGCAACATAAATGGGGCCCCTGGTCATAAAATTGCTAAAATTGAAAAGAACATTGGAATTGGATTCTTCCCCTCCTTCCTTATACCAGGACATTGCAAAGAACCCTGCCTTGGACATATATTTTCTGAGCTCTGAGGCCGAACGTGCTGCAATCGCCTTTCTTATGCGAGCAACAAGATCGTTGAGATCGGGGTATGTCCAATCCTTGGGGCTATCGTTGAATTCGACCATTTTGCGCGCATAATCGTGGGCATCGGGATATCCAGGAACAGATACTCCAAAAAAAGGCAAGAATTGGCGATATTCTTCGATAGCCTGCGGCCAAAGTCCTAGCTTTTCGTATTCTTTTGCAAGAAGAAAATGGTAAGGACCTACTTCCTCGGCTTCGGGAAAGCGTCTAATGAATTCTCCATACCAATGTGCTTTTTTCTCGGGCGGACTATCGCCCTCGAGCAGCTTGATAAGAGATATCCTATGGATTGACTGGCCATCTATAGTCATATCGGGTAGATTCTTGAGAATCCTCTCATAGAAAATGCGGGCAATAGGACTACTATCCATGGACTCGTAGATTGCCCCCGCTGCGAAAAGATACCAAGCTTCATAATCATCATGCTCATCCGCAAGAGAAGAAAGAAATCTTGCAGCACTCGCTTTTTGCCCATCTTTGATCAGAATGGTGCTGATTCGTTTGGCTGCAAGCATGCGCTGGATCGAGTAATAGCCACTATTCTTCAACTGAGGAGAATTAAAGACATGAAGAGCGTCGCGAAGCTCTCTTCGTAGAGATTTATTCGATATCGAAAATTCGCCTAGATTGGAAAAAGTAATCCCGGAAACTCTAAGACCCCATAATCCCATGAAAAAGACGATTAAAATCGAAATGAGGAGTGGAGCTGTAAATGCACCTATCCTGGCACTTTTCATTCTTGATACATTATCATGCATCATTTTTTCTGGGCAAGCGCTGGTCGCACGACATATTAGCGCAGATGTTCAAAACCCAAGAGTCATGCGACATGTTAATATAATTATCAAAAGATCTAAGGGCGCATAGCAATTTAGTCATAAATTTTTCTTGCAGCACGAGCTCAATTAGGCTAAAATTAAAATTTGCCATGGAATGCCGATATTGGTATTGGATGAAAATCAAATATATATTTCTCCTTACGATAGCAGCATTATCGGTATTGTCCTTTTCGGCTCCCACTTGGAGCTATGCACAGCAAAATCTGCCAAAGACCGATGTAGAGCAGCTTAAAAAAATCTCAACTGAAGCCAAGGATATTGAGACACTCATAGTGCTTGCGACTCCTCATTCCCTGGCTCAGGCGCGCTCTAAGACCAAAGCTTCCCCTTATCTATCAGAACCAGACAAAGCAGCACTGGATGCAATTGCAAAAAGCATTGGCCTTATTGTGTATGGCCCAAAAAATGCTGTCTTCGAGATTCCAGCTGCAGCAAAGGGAGCCGATCAAAAATATATCACATGTTTGGCCGGACTATCCGACGCTTCCGCAGGAAAGACTCCAAAGGTTTTTGAGAATGGAAGTTGTTCGCTGATGAGTGAACTCATTTCTGCTTTGCCATTCTTTCGGGACTCTCGTAACGAAATAAGGGCACAAGCGCTTGCATCTATTTCTAGACTAGAGGACCTCGGCGGAATTTCAGCTGTTCCATCGCTTGTGAGAGGTCAGATAGCTTTCGAGGCAAAGCAATACGCCGAAGCCGCCGATGAATTCCAGAAAGCACTCGAACTCGATACTCTATCAAAGAAGTCAGCTTGTGGTCTTGCGCGAGCATACCTAGCGCAAGGTAAACCCGAAAAAGCAAAGCAAATTCTCGATCCTATAATATCTATAGCTCTAGTTGAATCCGCTAAAGAAACATCAACCAAAGATGGATATAACAAAAAGCCTTCTTCAAACAAAGGAGTATCCGCCGGAGGCGGATATATAGAAACAACAGAAATAGAGCAAGATACTTTTAGCGCCGATCTTAAATCATTATATGGAATTGCATTATATAATCTAAACAACATACTCGATGCCGAGCCCTGGCTCATAGCGGCGCTCAACGAAGATCCATCTAGGACGGATTTGTTAGTTCCCATAGCGCATGCAGCAATGCAGAAGCGAGACTATGCCTCAGCCTGGAAAAATCTAGAAAGTGCTTCGAAGATTGCGTCAAAGGACAGAACCTGGCTCATCCTAAAGAGCCAATATGCTCTGGAGAATTCGCGTCAAACCGATGCAGAGCGTTTTGCCAGGACTGCAGTAAGCTATTATCCCCAGGATCCTGTGGCACTTGCACAGCTTGTTAGAGTCCTTCAGGAGTCGACTGATGCGCAGCGACATCTGGAAGCTGCTGATTTGGCAAAGAAAGTACTAGATATAACAAAAAATGAAGTGCCTAATCTGACACCGCTGGAGCAGGCATTGAGAAAACAAGCAGAAGACAAAGCCTTTCAATTCCTTGTAATGGAAAACTATAACAATCAAGATTGGATTATGGCATCTAAATATCTCCAAGAAGCAGGAGGTGTTCCACTTGATAAGGAGATGGTAGCTGTCATCCTGAGAAAATCAGGAAATGTCCAAGAAGCCTTACAGTTTGCCTTGAGCTGGTATTTGCAGGAACCGACATCGGAAAAAGCCGTTGAAGCCTATTTGCGCAGTCTTGCTATGGCAACTGGAGGAGGCCTGGCCTCGGCTGCACCGACTAGGGATGTACCTACGGCTATTGTGCCGGGTTTGCCTGGACTTGGGATGAGTCAAGATGAAGGCGCAAACTCGGCATTACTCGATATAGTTCTGAAATTTATAGCCGCACCTTTTTCGAAAGAGTTGAAATCTTTCCTCTATTATATGTCAGCCACGCTTCAGAGTGACGAAAACAAAGCTATAAGTCAGCTAAAAGACGCACTAGCAGAAAGAGCGGACAATGTGGAAGCGCTTGTCTCGCTCGCTTCAATATACATAAATCGCTATAATCGGCAATCTGACAAGTCCGATACCACAAATCGCGATAAGGCTGTTCTATACCTTGAACAAGCTAAATCCCTTCATCCGAATGATGATGAGATTCTAGCGCGCATAAAGCAGCTGGAAGCAGAGCTCGGTTATTCTTCTAGATAGAGCTCGCGGAAACATGTTCAGGTATCCATAGCAAAATTATGAAGAGCAGTTCATCCGAAAGACCGAAAAAGGTCAGCTGGCAAATAAACGACGAAAGATTAAAAAGCAAGCCAAAATACAACCTAGAAAAGGTCAGCTGGCAATTAAACAGCTCGAAAAATTCCGACCAGCAATTACCTCTTTATAATCCAGCAATTTCATGTTTTCTCGAAGAGATATACGCAGAATGCAATCGATCCGAGCGCCTTAAGCTCGATCCGCTCGCTATTGTGAAGCGCTACAAGGCGCGTGAAGACATGGAAGTAGCTGGACTCATATGTTCGACACTTGCATTTGGATCTGTCGAGCTTATTATGCGAGCTTGCGAAAAAGCGCTCGAGCCGTTAGGAGAGCATCCAGCAAAAACATTGCGCGAGATGGCAAGCAAGGAGATAGAGCTAGCATGGTCTTCTTTTAAATATCGATTCTGTTTTCCAAAGGATATGATTGCCCTTATGTGGGCCATTCATGATGCACTGAATTGCTATGGAAGCCTAGAAGCGCTCTTTTTAGAATGTGATAGAAAATGGCTGCAGGAAAAACCGGAAGAAGATTGTGATTTTGCTGCGAATCAGCAGGAAGTCAGCAAGTACGAAATATGTACCGGGCGGCACGAATCCCTCTCATGCAAAATGAGTCAGCAGCAGAACATCTTGGCTGCTTCATCTATGTTTGTTCGAAGAATGCATGAGTTGGCGCTCGAAGCTGTACCCGAAGGCTTGCGCAAGAATCTTCTGCCCGATCCGGCCAATGGTTCGGCGGCAAAGAGGCTTTTTTTGTTTCTGCGCTGGATGGTAAGGCGCGATGAAATAGATCCAGGCTGCTGGAATAGCGTGAGTCCTTCACGTCTCATTGTTCCAATGGATACACATATGATCCGCACTTGCACAGAGCGATTGGGTTTTTTGCCACAGAGGAAAATCCAGAGGAAAAGCGGAGTGGCGGTGAACCTTCGCGATGCGCTACGCGTTACCGACGCGTTTAGACTCTATGCGCCCGAAGATCCAGTCAAGTATGACTTTGCCTTGACCAGGCCGGGAATCGATCCGCACCCTGGCGACGAGCGCTTTCTTTGTCTATGAGCCCACCCTAGGAGCCACTTTCACATTGACAACTGGATGCGGCTTGTGTTAGTTTATTTGAGCCCTGAGAGGCAAATCGGGCAATAGCGCAGGTGGTTAGCGTACAAGTCTGGGGGACTTGGGGTCGCCAGTTCGAGTCTGGCTTGCCCGATCAGAGGCATATTATTGCATTGCAATAATATGCCCTTTTTATTGCGCTATATGTAGTTAGCAGGGTATAGTTCTACATAGAATCGCTTTCTAGTCGCATGCTGTAGCGCCTAAGCCAGGGCTCGATTCAAAGCTGATTCAATATACCTTAACGCCCAGGCCAAGCTGCAAGATAACGGGTTGGCCTGGCTTTATATCGAATGAATCTTCTAGATGCAGGTTGTAATAGTCTATAGCGATGGTGTGCAGCCCAGGCAACAATTCTCCGCGAAGGCTGTCGAGTCGCTTGTTATCTAGGTAAAGTTGCACGGCCTGGAATTTATCATGGTACTTATTGTTTGTTCTCCACTCGAGCTGTAGATTATCGGGAAGCCTTATTTCATAAGAAACGGGCAGAGGAGAGAGGTAAGCGTTAAGCACCGTAGAGCGATAGAGGTACAAGCTCTCGACATAATCAGCATAGCCCGGAGCGGAGATACGGATCACATGGCCTCCGCGATATTGTGTTACGCGGTAAGGAGTTATACCTACATAAACATTGTCGATATAGACCCTTGCTCCATCGATATTGGCATCGATAGAAAGCTGAAAGCCAGGCTCCGGAATAGTGATGGGTAGTGGCAGGGTATAAGGGGGTGGAGAGGGTGGTGTTGAGGGGCTTGAAGGTGTTGATGGAGCGGGTGGCGTAGATGGAGTCTGCGGGGCTCCTCCTGACAGAGTTGCGAAGAGAGTGATTGGCGTTGCTGCTGCGGTAATCGTTGTTCTATATTCCTGGTATCCGTTCTTTACCACTCTGATGGTATAAGTGCCTGGAAAAATCAGCAAGGAGAGATTGGGCGAGGCATAGCCAGCAAGATTATCGTCGATATAGACCTGCGCGTTTTGGACATTTGCCTGTATAGTGAGCGACACCTTGACCTGCGCAAATGTATAGCTGGCGAATGCAAGCAGGATCAAGCTTGCAAGAGCTATTTTCCTATGCAATTTCATTCATTTGTCTCCTCATTCTCATGATTTTCGATCGGTTCGCCGGAAGGTGACAAGGTTTTAGAGCCGGGATCTTTTTCAGAAGAGGGCGTAAGCGCTCTATACCCATGTACTCCTCGATATGCTTCCCATATGCCATATTGTTCAATTCCATATTTATCCGGGCCTGACATAACTCCATTCATATAGTCAGGGCTATAGATAGTCCCTGTATAAACTGTTCCCTGATAAAAATAGCTGGAATTGTTGTAGGCCAAATAGAAGTAACTACCATCCGCGCTCCAAATTCCTCTCCCTTGGTAATTATCCTTAAAGGTACCATTGGAATAGAGCGTCCATACTGCATACTTTTCTTGCGAGCCTTCCCATGTATAGTACAGGCTACATTGCTCACCAGCTGGGGTCACTACAATCGTACACCCAGCAGTTAGAATTGCTATTCCTAGCGCTAAAAATAAGATAGCTTTTGTTTTTCTTTTCATTGTCTAATCCTTCAAAAGTGAACTAAAAGAATCAATAACAAAAATGTATCACGGGCTCTTAGAATAAGAGCCAAATTCGCGGCAAAATGTTACAAGCGAATACTACAGGTCAAATTTGGCAAG
>ENA-UOYA01000857-UOYA01000857.1-activated-sludge-metagenome-genome-assembly--contig:-NODE-857-length-35943-cov-69.127731_pt1 | contig 35943 bp, 36 predicted proteins | sample MGYA00238163_ERZ764804 | MGnify/ENA primary metagenome ERZ764804 (study PRJEB28919, sample SAMN05720223) | activated sludge metagenome | isolation source: Anaerobic digester | place: Hong Kong...
AGAAATTAACCCCAAAGCAGTACAGACAAGATATTCCCAGGGTTGGGTTGATGAAGTATTTACCGATCTTGACCTTCTTGTAAAGAGAGTAATGAAAGCTAAAAACAACAAAGAGTCTGTTTCTATTGCCTACCAGGGTAATATCGTAGATTTATGGGAAAAATTTATTGAAGCCGGTGTGGATGTAGATCTGGGAAGCGATCAGACTTCACTTCATAACCCTTGGTCAGGTGGATATTATCCTGTTGGAGTTTCATTCGAAGAATCCAACAGATTAATGGCAGAGGAACCAGACAAGTTTAAGGAACTCGTTCAGGAATCATTGAGAAGACAAGTATCGGCAATCAACAAACTTTCTAAAAAAGGCATGTATTTTTTCGACTATGGAAATGCCTTCCTTCTTGAAGCCTCAAGAGCTGGAGCAGATGTTTTGTATCCTGATGGGAAATTTAAATATCCATCTTACGTGCAAGATATTATGGGCCCGCTCTATTTTGATTATGGATTTGGCCCATTCAGATGGATTTGCACATCATGCAAACCAGGAGACTTAAGAGTTACTGATGAAATAGCTGCAAAGGTTATTGAAGATGTCATAAATCATGCGCCTGAAGAGATTAAAACTCAACTATCTGACAATTTACACTGGATAAAAGAGGCTGAGTCCAACAAACTTGTCGTTGGTTCACAAGCCCGCATTCTTTATGCAGATTGCGAAGGCAGGATCAAAATTGCTCTTGCAATGAACAAAGCCATAAGAGAAGGAAGAATATCTGCACCCGTAGTACTTGGCAGAGATCATCACGATGTCTCAGGAACAGACTCTCCATTCAGAGAGACATCAAACATATATGACGGTTCAAACTTTACAGCCGATATGGCTGTTCAGAATGTTATAGGGGATTCTTTTCGTGGAGCTACTTGGGTGTCTATACATAATGGAGGCGGAGTTGGCTGGGGAGAGGTAATAAACGGAGGATTCGGATTGGTTATTGATGGCTCAGACGAAGCAGAGAAAAAGATCAAAGAGATGATTCTTTGGGATGTCAACAACGGTATTACCAGACGCGCATGGGCAAGAAACAGTGGAGCTCTTTCTGCCATCAAAAGAGAGATGGAGAAAACTCCCCTTTTGCAAGTTACTTTGCCAAATATTGCAGATGACGATCTAATCAGCGAGACTGCGAAACATCATTTTTACGGGAAATCCCAAGTCTGAAGCGTAATCTTTAAGTTTTAAAACAGTATTTTGGTCTACATCTTTATCTCTGGAAAGTATCCAAAGCACATCTCCATCAGGAGAGCCGACAAGAGCTATAGAGTAGTCATTATCTATCAATATTACCCAGTAATCTTCTGTAAACGGCCAATTATATGATACTTTCATCTTTGAAGGATTTCTCCTATCAGGAATCCAGCCTTTGCCTTTCCACTGCTTAATCCTGGTTTTATCGCTTACAAGACGACCTTCGTTAACAATTGTAAAGGAACCATCCTCCATTAAAGTTAACAAAGAGGTACACTCTTCAAGTCCTTCCTGAATTTTATTAGGGAGTCTTTCAATTTCATACCATCTACCCATATAACGCTCTATCTCAAAAGGTTTTGCTGTTTCTGTAACAATATAAGTAGGAGAACATGAAGCTGCTGCAAATAAAAAAATGGCTGAAATCAAATATCTCATGCTATGTCTGAATTTGAGTAGAGTTAAGTGTTTCAAATTCTGTACCAAGTGTATCATTTATTACACTTTGTTTAATAATATGTCCACATTTTTGTAAAAAATACCGAATATGAAAAGAAATATAATTAAAATTGATGAAAAGCTATGTAACGGATGCGGAAGTTGTATACAAGGCTGTAACGAAGGGGCCATACAGCTTATCAATGGAAAGGCGGTAATGATAAGCGAACTTTATTGCGACGGACTTGGTGCATGCATAGGAGAATGTCCTGAGGGGGCAATTGAACTTATTGAAAAAGAAGCAGAACCATATGATGAAATTGCAGTAATGAAGAGAATCGCAATTAACGGTGAAGAAGCAGTAATTGCCCACCTCAAACATCTTCAAAACCATAACGAAACAGAATGGTTAAACCAGGGAATAAACTGGTGCAAAGAAAACAATTATCTTATCGATCTCTCAAAACTTGATAATTATAAACCAAGAATGGCTTGCGGATGTTCAGGATCCCTTGAAAAAGACTTTAAACAACCCGAATCCTCAAATAATAGTGGTAATCTGTCAGCTAACAACAGAACAGAATTGAAACAGTGGCCGGTACAACTTCATCTCCTCAATCCACAAGCATCATTTTTTCAGGAGGCAGATGTACTTCTTGCTTCTGACTGTTCTGCATACACTTTCAGCAACTTCCATAATAAATTTCTAAAAAACAAGTCTTTAGCAATAGCATGCCCTAAACTGGACAATAATATTCAAAGTTATATTGACAAAATATCGGAGATGATCTCAGCTTCTAAAATTAATACCCTTACTGTGTTAATTATGGAAGTACCTTGTTGCAGCGGTTTACTTAAAATAGCAGTGAGCGCAAGAGAAAAATCAGGTAAAAATATTCCTATAAAGGCAGTTACACTATCGGTCAGAGGAGATATTATAGATGATAAGTGGGTCTAAAACTCCTGTCAAAGAAGTTGCGAACTTTTATACTGATTTATAAACAAGGAAAGAGGCTCGGGAAGTTCAAGTTCATCTTTGAGAATAAGATTCAATGTTTGTCTTCCTTCATCAGTCAGGTCAAAATACATTTGTCTTTTATCCCTCTCACCCATTGCTCTGGTAATAAAACCCTTTTCTTCCACAGAGCGAATTAGTTTAGAGGTATTTGAACAACTCAGAGATAACTTGTCGGCAATTTCCCCAGAGGATAACTGTCCATCTTTCAGAGAACATAAAAGCATTCCTTCATTTAAACAGATCCCGTACATATTGTGAAAACTCTCTTCATAAGAACAAATTGCTCTACATAGATCTCTGATAGCGCATAACCTTTCCATCTTCAAAAATGTCGTTTAAAAACTTCGCAAAAATAATGTAATTATCTATTTGTTGAGCAAAACCTCATCGATAGCTTTTTTCAAATTTGCTTTTGGAAGAGCCCCTTGAGCAACTTGCGGATTTCCCTTCATAGGTATAAACAACAATGTGGGAATACTCCTTATTCCAAAAGCAGCAGCTAACTCTTGCTCTGCATCAGTATCCACTTTATAAATATATATTTGACCTTCGTATTCTGCTGCAAGTTCCTCTAAAACAGGAGCAATTGATTTACAAGGACCACACCAGTCTGCATAAAAGTCAACAAGTGCAGGTTTATCACCTAAATACTTCCACTCATCTGGATTGTTTTCAAAGTCAACTACCTTACTTAAAAATTCTTCTTTTGTCAAATGTATTGTCTTCATTCTTTTTTCATTAATATTATTAATACTACTATTATTTTGAATTCTATTGTTTTGTGATATCCCATTTTTAGCAGATGCACTGTTACCGTTATTGGAAGTGCATGAAACTATTAAAATTGGAGCTATAAATAAAATCAGATATTTTGTAACTTTACTCATTATTTATACTTTATGTTATTTTCCGCAAAGTTAATTATTATTTCCTTTAAAACAAATTTCTTTAGGAAAATTTTTATTTCAGATTATATTTTAGTTTATTTGCAATAATTTTAAATTCATGAAACACGTAATTATCGGAGGTGTTGCAGGAGGAGCAACGGCTGCTGCTAAAATAAGAAGAGAAGACGAGCATGCAGAAATTATAATGTTTGAGAGAGGAGAATATATCTCTTACGCAAACTGTGGATTGCCATACTATATAGGAGGGAAAATTGAAAAAAGAGAAGATCTCATCGTCCAAGGAATAACAGCATTTTCAAACCGTTATAACATAGATGTTAGAACACTCAATGAAGTCACATCGATTGACACCTCTTTGAAAAAAGTCACTGTCAGAAACGTTCAAAACGATAAAATCTATTTTGAGAGTTATGACAAATTGTTACTCTCACCTGGAGCTACGCCATTCAAGCCTTCATTACCAGGAATTGACGACCCAAGAATACTGACAGTCAGAACTATCCCTGACACAGACAAGATTAAGAGTTTAACAGAAAAGATTAAAAAAGGGAAAGCAGTAATAGTAGGAGGAGGATTTATAGGACTTGAAATGGCGGAGAATCTCAAAGCTCTCGGCTTCATGGTTACAATTGTAGAAATGATACCCCAGGTTATGACTCAACTCGACCCTGTAATGGCCTCTATTGTACATAATGAGCTTAGAAAAAATGGTGTAGAATTAATTTTGGGAGAAGCTGTTATGGCTTTCAATCCTACAAGTGAAAAGCTATATGTTCAACTCAAAAGTGGAAGAGAAATATCGGCTGATCTGGTAATATTGAGCATTGGAGTAAAAGCCGAAACATCTCTTGCCAGAGAAGCAGGGCTTAAAATAGGAGTAACTGGTGGGATAGAGGTCAATGATTTTCTTCAGACCTCCAACAATGACATATATGCTACAGGCGATGCTGTTGAAATTATTAATCCAATAACCGGAGATCCTTCGCTGACACCACTTGCAGGGCCTGCAAACAAACAGGCAAGAATTGCAGCAACTAATCTGGTTCACGGCAATATTTGCAGATATAAAGGATCAATAGGTACAGGAATAGCAAAGATTTTCAGGATTACGGCAGCAGTGACAGGAGTCAATGAAAAAACACTTAACAAGAAAGGAATCAAATTTATTTCAACTATTACACATTCGGGTTCTCATGCAGAATATTATCCTGGAAGTGAATATCTTTCAATAAAGATTCTCTATTCACCCGAAAACGGGAAATTGTTTGGAGGGCAGGTTGTTGGTTATGAAGGAGTTGATAAACGTATAGACATTATTGCAACTATAATAGGTCAAAATGGAACCATTTACGATCTTATGGAAATAGAACAAGCTTACGCACCTCCTTTCTCTTCAGCAAAAGATCCAGTAAATATGGCGGGATTTGTAGCTGAGAATGTAATAAATGGAAAAGTTAAAATCGTAACTTGGGATATTGTAAATAATTTTGATTTTGAAAACGACTATCTCCTCGATGTTAGAAGCCCTGAAGAATGTAAGCACGGAATGATAAAAGGGGCAGTAAATATTCCTTTGGAGGAGCTTCGTCTAAGGCTTGACGAATTACCTTCAGACAAAAGAATAATAATATACTGTGCAGTAGGGAGGAGAGGATATCTTGCTTCAAGAATTTTATTGCAAAATGGCTATAGTAATACTTACAACCTTACAGGTGGATACAAGACTTATCTACTTGCCCATAAGGATCAGGAAATAATGACTAAATTAGCAGATACAAAAAATAAATCATGAAGCATCTTGCTAAATTTTTACTGAAGATTATGGGATGGAAAGCGTTGACACCTCCTGTTCCTGAACCTAAATGCATTATACTGGGTGTGCCTCACACTTCTGTTTGGGATTTTGTTATATCATACCTTTATTATAAATCATTTGGTTCAACCGCTTATATCATGATAAAAAAGGAATTTTTCTGGGGTCCTTTAAGACCAATTCTTAAATGGATGGGTGGAATTCCGGTAGACAGAAAGCACCCCTCAACTATTACCAGACAAGTTATAGAGGCATTCAACAATACTGATCATCTTCACCTTGCTATTGCTCCTGAAGGCACAAGAGATAGGGTCGAAAAATGGAAAACAGGATTTTACACTATTGCAAAGGCAGCAAATGTCCCCGTTTATCTTGGTTTTTTTGATTGGGGAAAAAAAGAGGTAAGCAGAGGTATTAAATTTGAATTATCAGATGATGTCAACGAAGACCTGAAAAAGATTCGTCAATATTATAAAGATTTGGGTGTTAAGGGCAAACATCCTGAAAACTTCACCACAGGAAGTGATTTGGATTAAATCTCGTTATAATTTAAATCGATTCTTCCTACATAAATACCTGCTGTCCCCATTTGAGTAACTATTACTCCCCTTCCGCTCCTGTTTTTTACAACTGTGGGTTTCTCCAGGAAAGTGTGAGTATGACCACCAATAATAATATCGATGTCACGGCTTGACTTTGCAAGATCAATATCTGAAGGAGAGCGGCTATCTTCATCGTGATTATACCCAAGATGGGTTAAAGCTATTATCAGATCACATCCTTGTTTATATTTGAGATATTTAGCCATATTGTTGGCACATTTTATGACTCCCAAATATTTAATTCCGGAACGAGCCGATTCTGCAACGTATCCATTTAGGTCAAGCAACAGACCAAAGATGCCAATTTTTTTCCCTTCCTTCTCAATTATCACATATGGCTTAACTAAATCTTTCAATGGACTTTTTGAAAAATCATAATTTGCACAAAGTGTAGGATACTTTGCCTGGGAGAGCCTCTCTGCCAATTGTGCTTCTCCATTGTCAAATTCGTGATTCCCCAAGCATACTGCATCATATTTCATGGCATTGTAAAGCATAACCTCCATCTCACCCTTAAACAAAGTAAAGTAAGGAGTGCCCTGATTATAGTCTCCTGCATCCAATAATAAAACATTATCTTCTTGCTCTCTTACTTTATGAATATAGTTTGCACGTCTCTGTACTCCACCCATTCCTTTATTCCTGCCACCAGAGAGAGGTTCTACATTGCTGTGGACGTCATTGGTATGCAGAATCACTATTTCTTGAGCAATTATGTTATACGGAAGAAAAAGCGCAGTTATTAAAAATATAAGAATAACTTTCAGTCTCATTACTGTTCAATTTTTATTCTGTTTGTAATTTTTGCAGATATTTTCTGATTATTAGCAGTTAAGGACTCTATTTTCTCGAAAATTACATCTCTTAGAAGCATTCCGGTCTGCTCGACTTTAAGAGCTTCTTTGAGAGGATAAAGATTGTCGCCACCGGTCAAGAGAAAATCAAGGGTAGCAACCCTATAGATCTTTCCATCATCAATCTGAACTCCATTGATTAAAGCATCATTTAGCTTACCAGACTTAATTGAAAGAAAAACATTCGAAGATAAAGGCTCAATACTTGCTGCAAGTATATTAAAAAGCTTTTTGACAGAGCTCCCTTTTAGATCAATAATTACAAGATAATTATCGAAAGGATATGTTGAGTAGATATCATATCTGCGCACTTCGCCTGCGGGAATAGGTGCTCTCAGACCTCCAAAGTTTGTCAACGCAAAGTCAACATTATTTTCGCTTTTCCTTTGAGCAATTTCTAACATTGCATCAACTGTGAAGTTTGAAAGAAGACTTTCCGGTCTTATAGATCTCATCTCTTGCTCAGAAATTCCCACAACTTGTTGCATTTGCATGTCTATCTGTGGCTTATAGAAATCTATAATCTTTTTTACGACCTGCTCTTCAGGAAAATTCCATGTGCTGTCCATTAAAATTCTTGTTGCTTTCCACTGAAAAGTCGTCTCCTGAGCGAAAGTATTTAAGGAGAAACAAATAGATAATGATAATAGTATTGCTTTTTTTAACATCCTGCTTTTAAATTATAACTTCAACCATTTCATCAAATCTTTCCATGTGGCTTTTTTGCCATATGACAGAATACCAACTCTGTATATCTTTGCAGAGACATAGGTCATAAAGAGGAATGTAGCTAACAGTAACACGATCGAAAGAACAAGCTGCCATAAAGGTACGCCAAAAGGCACTCGTGCCATCATGACCATAGGAGAGGTAAATGGTATAATTGAGCCCCAAAATGAAAGGCTGCTGTCTGGAAACCTAAAGGCATGAATCATCAAAAACAGGCCAATAATCAAAGGCAATGTTATCGGAATTGTAAGTTGCTGGGTATCTGTCTCGTTATCTACGGCTGAACCGACTGCGGCAAACATTGAGGCATAAAGCAAATATCCCAGAATAAAATATGCAAGAAATGATACAATTATATAGCCAAAATTAATTCCTGAAAGAGCAGCCAAAATTTCTCCCAATTTATCGCCAGAAGCTGAAAAGCCTTCTGGCAATGTTCCCTGGACACTTCCTCCGGCAGATGCAAGGTCTATACCCATAAAAGCCTGAGCTCCAAAAATAATTGCAAATGTTAAAACTATCCAAATTAGAAACTGAAGCAAAGCAACTGCTCCAACACCTAAAATTTTCCCCAGCATAAGTTCAAAAGGCTTAACGGAAGAAATTATTACCTCAACTACCCTGTTGGATTTCTCATCAATAACTCCTCGCATGACCATCGATCCAAACATGAAAATAAACATGTAAATTAACAGACTGGCTATGTAAGAGATAGCCATATTAATCTCGACCATTCCTGACTTTTCTCTACCCTCTTCACTTACAGTATATGTCCTCACATCTACTTTGGTATTTATGTCTTTAATAATCGAATCGAGATCCTGAATATTGTAAGCTGCCAGTTTTTTATCTCTGATGCCTCTTTCGACACATTTTTCAATCTCTTCCTTAGTATCTATATTTATCTGTTTGTTAGAGTATGTTGAAACTGAAACATTGTAAGCAGAATCCATAGGAGATATTTCAACTACTGCATAAAGATCAGACGTTGCAAGATTTTTCTTAGTACTCTCGACATCTGCATTTGGATCAAACTGATAGATATAGTCCTCATTTGAAATAAAATATTTTTCACACTCACCTGATTTGTCAACCACAAGTATCTTTTGTCCTCTTTCACTTGGAGAAAGAGACATAATAACAGTTGGCAGAATAATAAGCAAAGCCATAAATATTGGAGTGAGAATTGTGAGCAGAATGAAGGATTTCTTCTTGACTCTTACAGAGAATTCTCTTGAAATAATTAAAAAAAGTTTGTTTTTATCCATAGCCTGCAAATTAACTTACCAGTTTAATAAAAATATCATTCATTCTCGGAACCAGTTCCCTGTATTCAACTATATCTATATTCTGTTTAAGAAGTTCCATAAGTACCTGTGAAGAAGATGCTTCCCTATTAACTTCGATAATCACACGATATCCATCTTTATATATGTCGTTGGAAACGACTCTGTAAAAACCATTGCTGACAATCTCTCTAATTTCGGAAGAACGGTATATAACCTCAACCTCATTTTTGCCATAATTTTTTCTTATCTCATCAACACCACCAGAAACAACAAGTTTTGCCTTGTTAATCAATGCTATATTGTCGCACAGCTCCTCAACTGACTCCATATTGTGGGTTGACAAAATCACAGAAGTACCTTCGTCCTTCATTCTAAGTATTTCATTCCTTATCAGCTGAACATTAACCGGATCAAAACCACTGAATGGTTCGTCAAGGATTAAAAGTGAAGGTTTATGCAGTACAGTTGTGATAAACTGGACCTTCTGTGCCATTCCCTTGGAAAGTTCTTCAACTTTTTTGTTCCACCAACTCTGAATGCCAAACTTAACAAACCACTCTTTTAGCTCTTTCACTGCTTCAGCGTGACTCATCCCTTTCAGCCTTGCAAAATAAACAGACTGCTCACCAACTTTCATCTTTTTATACAAACCTCTCTCTTCGGGCAGATACCCTATTCTGGTTACGTCCGAGATTGTTATAGGCCTTTCGCAGAATTTAACTTCACCTGAATCAGGAATTGTAATCTGCGTAATAATCCTGATTAATGTAGTTTTGCCTGCCCCGTTAGGTCCAAGCAATCCAAATATGGTGCCTTGAGGCACTTCAATGCTCACACCATCCAATGCCGTAAATTGATTGAATCTTTTTACAACATTGTTACAGCTAATGACATTCATAAATTGTTAGAAATATGAGTAAAAATTAATATTTTAATATTGACAAAGATAAAAACAATATTTACTGAAAATAAAATTTTAAAATATTATATAGTTCATTTTTAATAATATTTTCTAAAACAAGAGATGCAAGATTTATTATGTCGTTACTCCTCGAATTTCTAAAACGTATGATAGACCTGGCTAAATATCCGCCAATGTAGGGATTAGTTGAAAGCTGTTCATAAGTCACTTCGTTTAAGTTCATTTTTTGAATTTTACTTGTATCAACAGTGATTTTATCAGAAAACATTGAATAACGTTCCTCATCGATTCCGAAAATATCCATTAGTTGGCGCTTGTCTGCAAAACCGCCAAGTTTGTCTCTATATTGGATTATTTTTTTTGCATAATAAGGGCCGATGCCGGGTAATGTCACAAGACTAGCACTGTCAGCACTGTTGAGTTCAATAGATTTTAAAATCCTCTTCTCTGATTTAAGATCATCAATCCGAGCATTTGTCATATTTTCAAGTGCAATAGCCCGGTAACTTTTCCATTTAGCACTACTGTCGTCCGATTTGGCACTTATTGCCGATAATTGAGCAGTAGTGTTTGAAATGCGAGTTTTTGGTCTTTCACCATAAGTTTTTAAGCGTTTTGCCGTGTAACTCACAGAATCTAACTCTGCTACTTTAGCGAGTTGTAATGATTTGTTTAACGGATTATCCTCTTGCTTGTTAAACAAAAAAAGTATCAACTGGATCGTCAATACAACAATAATGAGCGTCATTACTCCAGATGCTCGAGTTTTTGAAATTTTTATTCTCCACATATCTCTCTCCTCCATTAATAAGGCTTAATCAGGCTTCCCTGCAATTGTTATAACTATCTCCCCTTTTGGTTCATGCTCAGTGTACCAGTCGCGAAGTTCAATGAGTGTTCCCAGCCTGTTCTCCTCGTGAACTTTGGTCAATTCTCGTGATACACAAGCTTTTCTATCTTCACCAAAATATTCTACAAGTTGTGACAAACATTTCACAAGTCTGTAAGGAGATTCATACAAAATAATCGTCCTAGTCTCCTGACCTAACTCCCTTAACCTCGAAATACGTCCTTTTTTGATAGGAAGAAATCCTTCAAAACAAAATCTGTCACAGGGCAAACCGGAATTGACCAAAGCAGGTATTAAAGCTACAGCTCCGGGAAGTGTCTCAACCTCTATTCCTTTCTCTCTGCATAATCTCACCAGCAAAAAACCTGGGTCTGAAATCCCTGGCGTTCCCGCATCAGAAATCAAAGCCATATTCTCTCCGGCAAGAATCCTGCTGCATATAAGATCGACATTTTTATGTTCATTGTGCATGTGATGAGACTCAAGTCTTGTTGCAATACCAAAATGTTTAAGTAAATGAGAACTCGTTCTTGTATCTTCGGCAAGAACTGTATCGACATCCTTTAGTACTCTGAGAGCCCTCAGAGTAATATCCTCAAGATTTCCTATAGGCGTCGGCACTATGAACAGTTTTGCCATTAACCTTTCTTCTAATGTTCATATAAAATCTGTAGACTGAAGGAGAATTGTCATCCCAGTCCGGGAATGCATTTTTGGTATAATCCATAACATCTTCCAGCGATGTCATTTCATTGATTTTCTGCAAACTTAACATGTATTGCTGTTCATCCCCGTTAAAAAGTTCCTTTATATACAACAATTTGTCATTCAGGGTAATACCATCAGTAATGTCAGTTATTTTCGGTCCAGGGATATCTCTCATCCAGGCAGGGTTTTTGCCTCTTGCAACATCGAGAATTAACTCTCCGCTATCCGGAAAAAGTTCAAACTCCTCCTCATCATCAATTACCACAGTTTCTTTCTCCTTTTTAAGATCTTTAACACTGAAAGATGTCAATGAATAATCCTTCTCTGAAATATCTGTCTCACTTTTTGACTTAAAGCTTTTCAATTCGGAAAGCGATAGTTCTATCTGTTCAAGATAAAGTGAATTGATTTTACATTTAATACTTTCTGCTGCAAGAATTAACTCTTCCCATCTGGCCGGGCCTATTTTTTCATCCTCCTTCAACGCCTCAATATCCTGTGATATCTGTTCAAGAATAATCCCGATTTCCTCGATTTTGCTATTGTTTGACATACGAACTTTTTACCTTTGTATAAGTACAAAAATAGACAAAATGTTTCTGGAAAACACAAAAAAATCCGGTTGGATTGAGATAATCTGTGGGTCAATGTTTTCGGGGAAGACAGAAGAGCTTATCCGAAGGTTGAAAAGGGCAAAATTTGCAAATCTCAGAGTCGAAATATTTAAGCCCAAAATTGATACCAGATACTCCGAGAACGAAGTAGTATCACATGATGCAAATGCAATCCGGTCTACAGCTGTAGATTCTCCATTAAGTATACTGCTGTATGCGTCAGATGTTGACGTAGTAGGGATAGATGAGGCACAATTTTTTGACAGTTCTATTGTAGATGTTTGCCAGCAACTTGCCTCAAACGGTATTAGAGTAATTGTCGCAGGACTTGACATGGACTATCTGGGCAATCCCTTTGGTTCAATGCCGGAACTTATGGCTGTTGCAGAATATGTTACAAAAGTTCATGCTATTTGTGTAAAGTGCGGAGATCTAGCACACTATTCACACAGATTAACAAAAAACGACAAACTGGTTATGATTGGTGAAAAAGACACCTACGAACCAGTTTGTCGTCATTGTTTTAACGATCTCAGAAAGATCGAATAAATTACTTTACTGCTGTACCGGAGCAGCTTTGCGAGTCAGATTTGCCTTAGCGCTATGAGTAGTGTTGGCAGCAGCATTAACCGCTGTGAAGGTAACTTTAAGTCCTTCTGGGTCTGCAACATAAGTCATTGTGCCGCTAAGATCCATTGGCTCTACTCCCTGCATTGAACCTGTGAAGGTAACAACGTCCTCAGCAATAGTAGCTACGCCACCAACATTGATAGAGGTAGAGTCATTAATTTTGATAACGCCTGTGAAAGTTGAGTCAGCAAAGTATTCGAAGTCAATAGGAGCTACGAATTCTTGAGCAACTTGATTACCAGTTGAATCAACAACTGTAATTGAGATTGAATCGGTACCGGTCCATTGACCAACCAATTGCTCTGAAACAGGCTTAGCTTTCTGACCGCAGGAAGCGAGTGCTACAACTGATGCAGCAACAGCAAAAAATGTTTTTAATTTCATTTTATTATTGTTTTAGGTATGTCTTTCGGCCGCAAATGTAGAAAGTTTTTCAATACAAAAATTTTTTTTTAAACATTTTTTAAATTTGTTTCAAATAATTTAACTCAAATGACTTACTCAAAACTCGCAATTAACAAAGAAAACTTTAGGCACAATTATGACTATTTTCGCTCAAAGCTTGTCCAATCAACTAAATTACTTGTACTTGTAAAAGCAAATGCTTACGGTCACGGTGATATTGAATGTTCAAAACTATTAGAAGAATTTGGTACAGATTATCTTGGCGTAGCTACTGTACAAGAGGGTAAAAGATTGAAAAATGAAGGCATTAAGTTGCCAATTATTGTTCTAACCCCTGGTAATGACAATTTTGAAGAGATAATAAAATATTCACTTGAACCAAGTATAGTCAATTTCGATTCTCTCCAATCCTTTATTACATCACTGAAAACACTGTCCAAAACCAATTATCCTGCACATATTAAATTAGATACGGGGATGCATCGGGTAGGATTTGTTAAATCAGAAATAGATCTTCTTTCAAATTTATTGAAGCAAAATCCATATATCGAAGTGAAATCAGTCTTTTCGCACCTCGCAGCTGCTGATGAAGCTATTCACGACGACTTTACAAGATCACAGATTGAGCTGTTTGAAGAGATGTATGCTGACCTGAGTGACAAAATTGAATATAAACCTATCAAACACATTCTCAATTCAGCAGGAATAGAGAGGTTTCCATATGCCCAGTTTGATATGGCCCGTTTAGGAATAGGCATTTACGGTATAAGCTATGTTAATCCGGGCTGTCTTAAGCCAGTTGGATTTCTCAAAGCTCCAATTATTCACATTCGTGAAATTTCCGAAGGGACTGTTGGATATGGAAGACATGGTATGTTGAATGGGAAAACAAAAAAAATTGCAACTATTCCTCTCGGTTACGCTGACGGTGTTAACAGACACTTGGGTAGAGGTTCGGCCTCATTTTCTCTAAATGGTGTAAGAGTACCTACAATAGGGAATATATGCATGGATGCTACAATGCTTGACATAACAGGAGTTGAGGCAAAAGCAGGTGACATGGTTACGATTTTTGGAGATGACCCTAAAGCCAGGGAAATTGCGGATATTCTCAAGACAATCCCTTATGAGATCTTTACCTCTGTCTCTGCCAGAGTAAAGAGAGTAGTAGAATAATATTTTTAATGTGTAATTCTGAAGACCAATTCAGTAAGTAATTCCTTATCGGTTGCTTCGCCTCTTTCATTACCCTTACTTACTGAATCACACTTTCGTATCAAAGAGATTATCTCCATACATTTAGAATATGAATAATTATCTGATGCAATCACATACTCCTGAAGATGATATACCTTTATGCCTAATGCTGTGCAGATGGCATTATTATCAACAGAACCATTGCTATTGACAAGTGAGTGATATTTAAGAACTTTCGAAAAATGTGAAAAAAGCACGGCAAGTGTAACTACAAGCGGGTAAAGCTTTGGAGAGTCCCCAAAATGTGAAGCTATTTTAAAAGCCTTTGCTCTGTTCTTAAAAGAAAGAGCTTTTGTAAGTTCAAATAGATTGTATTCTCTGCTGATTCCGATATTCTCTTCTATATGCCGAGTAGTAATCACAGATTCCGATGCATCAAGATTTGTAATTAATTTATTCAGTTCGTGAGCTAATTTTCTCAACTCAGTACCACAATAATCAGCCATTAGCATGGAAGCATCCGCATCAATTTTCTTACCGGCACTGTTAACATAATCGTCTATCCAGTAGACAAGTTTGTTTTCTTTGAGAGGTACAGTTTCAAGCACCACTCCGTTTTCAAGTGCTTTTTTGTAGAGAATAGTCCTGCCATCTATAGTTTTGCCATTCATGGCCAGAACAAGAAGTGTAGTAGAAAGAGGGTTACTGAAATATTTCTCAAAAGGTTCCATTTTATCGAGTAATTGTGCCTCCCTTACTATAACTAGTTGTCTGGCAGCCATCATGGGATATTTCATAGAGGCCTCCACCACAGCTTTTGAGGTAACATCCATCCCATACAAGATTAAAAGATTGAAATCGCGCTCTTCCGGCAATATTGCTCTGTCAATAATTTCTTCAATCAAAACATCTGCATAATAAGGTTCATCTCCCATTAAAAGATAAAAAGGGGCAAATTCCCCTGCCTTAATATTTGCAAGAATCTTTCTAAATTCCTTTTCAGTATCCTTTTCTCTGCCTGCCACTATATTTTTCTTTAGTGTCGGCTAAATTATGAAAAAATGTAAACCTTACAAATTTTATATCTTTGTGCAAATTTTACCCTTGAGATGAAGGAACAGGTTTTTGACCCTGTAAGAAGAAAAAAAGTGGCTCTTACACCTGAAGAGTCTGTCCGACAACAGTTGATAAATTATTTAAGCAATACTTTGGGATATCCTGTATCAAGAATGGTGTGCGAATATTCGGTCGAAATTAACGGGCTTAAATACCGTGGAGATCTGGTAATAGTGGATAAAGAACTTAACCCCTTTTTCCTGGCTGAATGTAAGGCACCATCAATCAAAATTGGGCGAGATACTTTTGAGCAAATTATCAGATACAATAGTGCATTATGTGTCAAATATCTGCTTTTAACAAACGGGATAACAACATATTTTGCATCTTTCGACTCAAATTGTGGAACTTATCAGTTTATTAGTGAAATACCTCCTTATAATGAACTTTTTAGATAAGAAAATATTTACAATAATCGCCGAAGAGGCACAGAAACTCAACATGAGAGCCTTCGTAATTGGAGGATATGTAAGAGATTGCTTTCTTGAAAGAAAAAGCAATGATATTGATATTGTAATTGAAGGCAGTGGAATAGAACTGGCTGAAAGAGTGGCAAAAAGATTGAAAGTCAAAGTTGCAGTCTTTAAAAATTTTGGCACAGCAATGCTTAAGTATGATGATATTGAAGTTGAGTTCGTCGGAGCACGTAAAGAGTCATATAGGTCTGATTCAAGAAAGCCAATAGTCGAAAATGGAACACTTGAAGATGATCAGGCAAGAAGAGATTTTACCATCAACGCCTTGGCATTCAGTCTTCAAAAAGAAGACTACGGCAAATTAATTGATCCATTTGGAGGAGTAAAGGATCTTCAACAAGGGATTATTCGCACACCTCTCGAACCTGATACTACTTACAGCGATGATCCCCTTAGAATGATTCGTGCTATCCGCTTTGCCTCACAACTCTCATTTAAAATAGTCCCGGAATCAATAGAATCGATAAAAAGAAATAAAGAACGAATAAACATTCTGTCTAAAGAAAGAATCAGTGATGAACTCTCCAAAATAATTTTGTCACCAAAACCCTCTGTCGGATTTCAACTTCTTGACCATACAGGTTTACTTGAACTTATTCTGCCACAACTTGTCAAACTTAAAGGTGTTGAATCAATGGATGGCGTGGGGCACAAAGATAATTTTACCCACACTTTGCAAGTACTGGATAATTTAGCACAAAAAAGTGACAATCTCTGGCTTAGATGGGCGGCATTGCTGCATGATATAGCAAAACCACAGACAAAAAATTATGAACCAGGCACAGGCTGGACTTTTCATGGTCATGAATATTTGGGGAGCAAAATGATTCCCGGCATTTTTCAGCAGCTCAAGCTACCTCTTAATGAAAAGATGAAATATGTACAAAAGCTGGTTTTGCTTCATCTTAGGCCAATAGCACTTGTACAGGACGAAGTGAGTGATTCTGCTGTGAGACGTCTTCTTTTTGAGGCTGGAGACGATATTGACGACTTGATGCTTCTATGCGAAGCAGACATTACTTCCAAAAACCGCAAAACTGTCAAAAAGCACTTGGCAAACTTTGCTCTTGTCAGAGAGAAACTGGTACAAGTTGAAGAAAAAGATGCCATAAGAAACTTTAAAAATCCGATTTCAGGGGAGTATATCATGGAGCACTACGGTATCCCGCCTTCTAAAGAGGTAGGAATTATCAAGGAGTACATCAAGGATTCTATCCTTGATGGCATAATTGCAAACAATTTTGAAGAGGCTAAAATATTAATGGAAAAAAAGGCCGGCGAACTCGGCCTCGTAAGTAAAGAAATGAAATAATTTTACAACAATACGTGCTTAGTAAATTAGTAAGCTGTGTATTGTGGATTAAAATTAGCCCATCCTGCTGTCCAGTTGTCAACAGATAGATCTGATCTGAAAGCCCCTATGAAATTGACTTTGTCAAAGAATGAAGAAGAAAGGTTTCCATCAACAAATAAATTGGTTCTGTTGAGCAATGGACTGCCTGATTGCGGCCCCCAGTTAGGTGAAGTAATAAAGCTGTTTGGTTGAGACAGTTTTAAATCTGCAATTGAAGAATAGACTGTGTTTAAATTATTTACAGCTTTAAAAAAGGATGAAGAAAATGATTCGCTGGCATTTTTATCAAATGTTGAAGCATTAGTTGAAAGTGAATCCTTAAATGAGGCATCTTTGTCACTGCCCAATATTGTCATGTAGGCAAAAACTAAGTTTTTCAAATTTATTTCACCTGACGTTGCATAAGATTGAGTGGTAGACCCTTTATCATTACAAATAAGCAAACCCACAGGATATCCGGCTGCATCAGAATTGTAGCAATTAAGATTAGAGTTTCTTCTTATCTGCATCACTCCTTGAAACTGTCCCAACTTTGATCCATTCCCTGGATAATATTCTCCTCCTGTTATATATGAAGTTGTGTTTTCAAAAAGGTTATCCTGAGACTTTGGCCCTAAAAAGGTAATATTAGAAAAAATCGGTTTTGTCAATGGAAGTTCGGATGTTCCCTCAGCATTATTGTCAGATTCAAGGCCATTGGATGAAGATTTGTCTGCAATCCTTGGATTACGGACAACTAGCCCAAACTGAATTCTCCCTCTATAGCCATTGTCAGTATCAAAATCGTCATCCCACCCATGATAAGCTATGAGATACTTGGCATCTACTGTTCCGCCGAACCACTCGTATGAATCGTCATTTGAGTAGGAAACTTGAATATGATCCATTCTGGTTCCTCTACCTACTGAGCCAAGTGTCAAGCCGTTGATTTCCTGGTCAGTCTTAAACGGATACCCTGCAAACTCAATTCTCACATATGAAATTATTCCTGAATTGTCTTCATCATTCTCTCCTCCATGACTTGAACGAGGTCCTCCTTCAATAATCATCTCTCTCTTGTTATTTGTAGCCTTACCACATAAAATAACACCTCCCCAGTCTCCAGGTTTTCTGGATCCGGCCGGCTGATTGGAAGTGAAGACAATCGGCTCGTTTTTAGTGCCTTCTGCTATCAATTTCCCTCCTCTTTCAACTATTAATGCGGCTTTAGTATCTTTGTCTCCCTTGATTACAGTACCGGGTTCTATCGTCAAAGTAACGCCATCAATCACATAAACCCAACCCTTGAGTAGATAAGTCCCCTTTTTAAGGATATAGGAACTCTTTATTTCAAACTCTTGTTCTCCATTGCCAATTTGGTTGCCATTAAATATAACTCCGTCAGCTATTTCTTCCTCACTGTCCGGATTGTCATCCTTAGTACACGATGGCATTAGTGACCATAACGCAATCATTGAGATTGCAATAAATAAATTTTTAGATTTTTTTCTCATATGTATAAAATTATTAGAAAGTTATCTGTAGACCGATATATATATCTGTTCCCGGCTTGAAACTTTTGCTTACCTGTTTTCTCTTATTAATATTCCCATCTTCATCCTCAAATCTCGGATATTGTGCAAATACAACTTTCTGGTTTAAAATATCCTTAAAATTTGCTTTAAATTCAAGATGCTTCCCTATGCGTTTTGTCAGGACAAAATCCAAAAGGTCTCGTGGCAATTCATAGGTATCAGGAACATCGTTGTTAATACTGGCGCCTGATCCTGTATCTACCCTGCCTATACCGACGATTCTTTTCCCTATCCTGTTATAAAGAACACCCACACTAATCCCTGTCTTTTTGTTATCATAATAAAGTGAAGCGTTGACGAGATATGGAGACTGACCTTGCATAGGTCTGTCTATCTCCATTGAAGAACTGTCGAAATTTATTTGACTTGAGATCAGTGCTGCATTCAGGCCTAATGTGAAATTATCCAACCCGACAAAATTAAGGCTCTTCTTCATATCTATCTCTGCTCCGTAATTATTTGCTGAAAGTGCGTTTTCAAAAGTATATGTATAAGATCCACCAGCATCGAGATAAGTCCATTCAATTGGATTTTTAAAATATTTATAAAATAACGCCAACGTAATATACTCATCTTTAGAAGGATAATACTCATATCTTAGATCAAGATTGTGAATAGTTGCATTTTTCAAATCCTTATTCCCCTTTACATCAGAAAAAAGATTGAAATCGTAATAAACAGATGGTGACACTTCTCTGAATTCCTGTCTGTTTGTAGAAATACCATATGCTAGTCTGAGAATGTTTTTTGAGTCAATCTTGTAACTTGCATTTAATGATGGAAAAATATCAAGTTGATTATACTCTCTGTCGGCAGTGTCGAATTGATATATCTTTGTATAATTGGTAAGTTTCATGCTATTGTTTTCGATCCTTACCCCAGTTAATATATTAAATGAACCTGCATTTAACTTATAAGACAGATATCCTGCACTTAGTATGTTTTGACCCTTATAACTGTTTCTATTATCTGTGTCTTCATAAATATAAAGTTTGTCAGCACCATAATTATCTGGCTTTAATATCTCATTGACAACATCTTCATAGACAAAATTTTCAGGTAAGTTATATTGATTAAATCTGTAAAAAAATTGTCTGTTATTGTAGCTTCTACTTTTATACTCTCCAAAAAGACCTGCCTTTAGCTGGGAAGAGGTGGTATTACCTTCCCCTAATGAAAGAGTATAATTTAGAGATCCCGAAAAAGTATGTTCATCAAGTTTGACAAAATCTCTGGTAATTTCATTTTGATCTATGGCCATCATACCATAATATTTATCACCATAAATCAAATTCTCTTCTCTGTTTATCATTCGTCTGTCAGGTTGATTGAGTCCAGCATATGAGTAACCTGTAATCCAGTCAATATCTGAATTTTTAATTTTGTGACTTCCTGCAAACTGTCCTGAATATGTAGTTCTGCTCGAATATAAATACTCACTTTTCTCCTGCATATATAGAGCACTTATGTTTTGCCAGCCATTTCTAATTGTGTATCGATTTTTGCCCTGCTGATTAATAATATTTCTGAATTCAAATTTGTTGTTACCCTTAATACAGGTAATATTGAGCATCCCTCCAAGTTTTGCATCTATGCTATACTGATTGTCTACATATTTGTAAATATATTCAGGTTCATCTGAAACAGTGTTGTATACACCGAAGCGAGCATTCAGCATATCTGAATAGGTATGCGAACTGTAAGAATAGTTAAATGCACCTGTTATACCAAACTTTACACCTTTGTCTGTAACCTTGTAACGACCAATCATAAAATTTATCCTTTGATCTGCAATCGGCCTGTGTTCATGTACTCTCCAGTCATTTCTAAAGCCTCTTTCTGTTACTTCCTCTACCAGAGTAGAATTACTGTTATCAAGTCTCTGTGGAACAACATTTCTGATAGCTCTCTCACCACTGTCAAACCCAAGAAAATCTGTAGGGGACGAAGTGTTGTAAAAATGGTCGTTAAAATGTGTACTTGTATTGAAATTCAATCCATAACTAAATAGAGTTTCATTAGATTCAGGCATACTTTTAGTAATGATTTTCACAAATCCGCCAGAAAAATCAGCTGGAATTTCAGCTGAAGGAGATTTAACAATCATAATACTTTCTATCTGAGAACTCGGCATCATGTCAAAAGAGAAAGCTCGTGTATCAGCTTCCGTACTTGGAACTGAAGCATTGTTGATCCAAACATTATTGTACCTCCCAGATAATCCTCTTACCATTATATATCTGTCATCAATTACTGAAACTCCAGGAATTCTTTTGACAACCTCAGCCGCACTTCTGTCTTGAGATTTGGAAATTTGCTGGCTTGATATTCCGCTCATAACCACATCAGCGCTTTTTATTGACTGAATAACAGCTATTTCAGAACTCATTCTTTTGGCAGATGTCACAACAATCTGATTTAGCATGTTATTGGCCTCCTCCATTACAATATCAAATTTCACAGAAGGAGCATTAATAGCAAGATCTGTAACTTTCACGGAATTATAGGAAATTGAGGATACTTCCAATTTATAAATACCCCGAGGAATATTAGAAATTACATAATTTCCAGAAGTGTCAGTAATTCCACCCTTTTTTAAACTGTCAATATATACAGAAGCCCCTATCACAGGTAATCCTGTATTTTTTTCAACCACTGTCCCGGTTAGAATAGAATAATTTTGTGCTAAAGTCGTTTTTAAAGAAAATATTAATAATAAAGAGAAAATTGCGGTTCTTTTAAATAATGTGCTCACTTTTTAAACTTTTTAAATTATGACGACAAAGCTAAACGTGGCATGTTACGATATCATGACAAAACCATTAAAAAATAATTAAGAAATATTTAAGAAAATATTAAGAAAAAAACATTTATAAAGTATTTAAATAAATATGGCTATTTTTGAGAAATAATTGCATCAACCTATGGATGACAGAAAAAAAATCCTGGTAGTAGATGACGAAGAGGATGTCTGCGAAATATTGAAGTTCAATCTCATAAACGCAGGATATGAAGTTGATATAGCCTTTTCATCTGAAGAGGCTTTGATAAAACTTGCAAAAAATTTTGATTTGTTACTACTTGACGTTATGTTGGGCGGAATTTCCGGTTTTACATTGGCTGATGTGATCAGAAAAGAGTTGCACAACGAAGTGCCTATTATCTTCATAACTGCTAAAGATACTGTTGATGATAAACTTAAGGGGTTTAATGTCGGAGCCGATGATTATATTCTTAAACCATTCTCTATTAAAGAAGTAATTGCACGTATTCAGGCAGTTCTCAGCAGGACTGTCTTATATAAAAAGGCAGAAGAAGAGAGAAGAGAGTACAACAGAAAACATCCCGGACATCAAGTTATAGAAATATCTGGACTTAAGATTGACAGTGGCTCAAAACAGGTAATTGCAAATGGTACAATTATTTCGCTAACTAAAAAGGAATATGAAATTCTTTACATGCTGGCATCTTCTCCTTCCAAGTTTTATTCAAGGCAGGAGATTCTTGATGCCGTATGGGAAAATGAGGTTTACGTTTTAGAGAGAACTGTGGATGTGCATATCGCTCGATTAAGGAAAAAACTCGGCTTTTATGGATCAATGATTATCAATAGATCCGGTTTTGGATATTGTTTTAATCCTAACGAAATTGAAAAAGTTTATAAACAGTAACCGCAAGGCGTTGTATTTATCTCTGACCATTCTTATGGCAGCAGGGGTAATTTCCTGCTTTTTCACAAGATATGATTTGGGAAGTTTGTTAAGTGTAATATTACTCTTGACTGTCTCTGTAATATTGATTATCTATTTCAACAAAAAAGCAAACAAGCCTATTAAAGATCTTAAGGACTTACTGAACCTTGTTCAAAAAGGTCACGGATACTATGAAAACTTAAACTTTTCAAAAAATGAACTGGGAGAAATAGAAGAAAAAATAATTCAGACATTTAAACAACTTGAAGAAACAAAAATTTATAAACAGCAACTTACCCACAATATAGCACATGAACTAAAGACACCTGTTACAAGCATCAGAGGTTATTTGGAAACACTCATGCAGCAGGAAATGGACAAAGATCAAAGAAAATTTTTTGTGGAAAGAGCTTATGCACAAACCTTAAGACTTTCTTCTCTAATTACGGATATTTCTACTCTTAATAATATAGAAGAGGCCTCCTGGAAATATGAAACGGAAAAAATTAATATTAAAAGATGCATAAAAGAGATTGAGAGTGATTTATCATTCAGCCTCTCAGAAAATAACATAAAAATATTTACAGATGTAGATGAAAATATAGAAATTGAAGGTGTATACATACTAATATACTCTCTATTCAAGAATCTTATTGACAATTCTATAGAGCATGCTGGAAGAGGTGTGGAGATCTATATTCAAACTACAAGTATAGAACCTGAAATGATTTGGTTTAGATACTATGACACCGGCAAAGGAGTTTCTGAAGAACATCTCGAAAGATTGTTCGAAAGATTTTACAGGGTTGAAGCTGGAAGAAGTAGAAAAAGCGGAGGTTCCGGTCTCGGTCTTTCTATTGTGAAAAATTCTGTTCTGCTGCACAATGGGTCCATTACCGTATGCAACAAAAAGGAAGGAGGTCTTCAGTTTGACTTTAGCCTTAGTGCAAAGATGTACCAATAAGGCTCATGAACTCTTCTCTTGTTTTAATATCTTTAAGAAAGGCTCCAGTAAAAGCAGAAGTAGTTGTTACAGAATTTTGTTTCTGTACCCCTCTTATTTGCATGCACATGTGAGATGCTTCAATGACTACTGCAACTCCGAGCGGATTTAAAGTACTCTGGATGCAGTCCCTAATCTGAACCGTAAGCCTCTCCTGTACCTGAAGTCTCCTTGCGTATGCTTCAACAACCCTGGCAATTTTACTAAGCCCTGTAATATATCCATTTGGAATGTATGCAACATGTGCCTTACCAAAAAAAGGAAGCATATGGTGTTCACACAGTGAATAAAGCTCAATATCCTTAACAATAACCATCTGTTTGTAATCTTCTTTAAACATCGCAGAGCTAAGTATTGCAGTCCCGTCCATTTCATATCCCTGAGTAAGAAACTGTATCGACCTGGCCACTCTTATTGGTGTCAACTTAATTCCCTCTCTTGCAGGATCCTCTCCTATCAAACTGAGGATCTCTCTGAAATGAGCTGCCAGTCTTTGTGTGACCTCCTCGTCATAATGTTCAATCTTTGTATATGCCATAATTATTATTAATTTCGGGCAAAATTATAAAATTAGATAGAGAAACACCTCTCATAATGAAAATTTTAATAACTGCAGCAGAAGAGGAAGAACTTATTACAGCCAAACAAGCTTACAACTCACTTCCTTCAGAAACCAAAGAAAGGCTCGATATTACATTTATGCTTACCGGCATTGGCTGCACTTCTACAAGTTACAGACTTACCAAAATGCTTTGCAGTTCAGGACCATTTAATTTTGCTCTCAATATTGGGATTGCTGGAAGTTTTACAGAATCATTCCCTATAGGATCTGTTGCTATGATAGATAAAGAGTACTTTGGTGATCTGGGATTTGAAACATACTTTGGTTTTCAAACTCTTTTCGATTATAATGCTCTTAATGCCAATTCTTTCCCATTCACGGGTGGAGCACTCTGCTGCAAGAATATTCCTCCTGAAATTGAGAAAGCGCTCTTTTCATACAAAAGAGCTACCGGAGTTACAGTACAAACTGTAAGTGGACTACCTGAAAAAAAAGAACTTCTGAAACATATTTTTTCACCAGAAATTGAGTCTATGGAAGGAGCAGCTTTTTTTTATGTCTGTCTTCATGAAAAAGTACAATTCGCTGAAATTCGTTCAGTTTCCAATTTTGTTGGAGAACGTGACAGAAAAAAATGGGATATTCCTCTTGCTCTTGACTCTTTAAGAGAAGCTGTCAGAAAAATGCTTGTTGCCTTATGAAGCTGAAAATTGCCTATTCATCATGTCCCAATGACACCTTTGCTTTCCACGCAATGATCAACGAGTTAATCGATACGGAGGGCATTGAGTTTTCAGTAGACTTGGCCGATGTGGAACAATTGAACAAAAGTGCAAACCTTGGCATTTATGACGTGTGCAAATTAAGTTACAGTACTTTCTTTTCTATTTGCGACAGATATATTATGTTGAGAGCCGGAAGTGCTCTGGGTTATAATAACGGCCCCTTGTTCGTCTCTCTCAAAAATAATTTCAGTAAAGAAAATCTTGCTGATTTAAAAATTGCTGTTCCTGGAGAAGGTACGACAGGTGCTCTTTTGTTAAGAACAGCGTTCCCGGAGTGCAAAAATCTTATACCAGTACTTTTCTCTGACATAGAAAAAGGTATTCTTGAAGGAGAGTTTGATGCTGGGGTGCTTATACATGAAGGAAGATTCACATACAGAGACAAAGGTTTGAATCTCATTGAAGATCTGGGAAGCTATTGGCAACGTTCTACAGGATTACCGGTACCATTAGGAGGAATAGCTGTTTCAAGATCTATTGAAAACGACATTCGGCAAAAAATTAACAGAATCCTAAAACGAAGCATAGAATTTGCATTAAAAAATCCCGACAAATCAGCAGAGTACGTTTGTGAGAATGCTCAAGAAATGGATACTGAAATTCAGAGGAAACACATTGATCTATTTGTAAATGAGTATACTCTCGATATTGGAGATATTGGTCAAAAAGCTGTAGAGACACTCTATGAAACAGCTTCCCGGCTTAGACCGGACATTAAAAATGAAAAACTGCTTTTTATTGAATAAATAAATCAAAAACGTCATGAATCAGGAGGTAATCAAAATAAAAGGGATCAAAAAGATCTACAAGGTAGGGAATCAGGAAGTTAAAGCTCTCAATGGCATTGATATAATTATTAATCGAAATGAATATGTTGCCATAATGGGCCCCTCCGGTTCAGGAAAATCCACAATGATGAATATTCTTGGATGCCTTGACAGTCCAACATCAGGAGATTATATTTTAAACGGAACAGATGTCAGCAAAATGAACGATAATGAACTGGCCGTCATAAGAAATAGAGAGATAGGCTTTATATTTCAATCTTTCAATCTTTTACCCAGATACACCGCTCTTGACAATGTGGCCTTACCTCTCATCTATTCAGGAGAGTCAAAAGAAAACAGAGAGAAGAGGGCACAAGTTGCTCTGGCCAGTGTAGAATTGACTGACAGAATGCACCATAAACCAAATGAACTATCAGGAGGTCAAAGACAAAGAGTTGCAGTTGCCAGAGCTCTTATCAACAACCCATCAATAATTTTGGCGGATGAACCTACCGGCAATCTTGATACCAAAACCTCTGTGGACATTATGAAACTATTTGAAGAGATTCACAAAAAAGGCAATACAATAATTATCGTGACTCATGAAGAAGATATAGCCAAACATGCAAAAAGAATAATCCGAATAAGAGACGGCGTAATTGAATCAGATCACTTAAATGAACATCAGATTTTTTAAAAGCTACTAATCAGTATAAAATAATAATGAAAATATATACAAAAACAGGTGACAAAGGTACAACCTCCCTTGTCGGAGGAACAAGAGTAAATAAGAGAGATCCCAGAGTCAATGCATACGGAACTGTCGACGAACTTATTTCATTTATTGCTCTTCTTAGAGCAGTAACAGTTGAAGACTTATATACAGGCAATCTGCGCAGAATACAGTCTGATCTTATGCTGGTAGCTTCTCACCTTGCAGCAGATGAGAAAGGCGCATCTAAACTTAAATCGCTTGAAGAAAATGAGATAACATTTCTCGAAGAAGAAATTGATAAAATATCAAACAAGCTTCCTCAACAGAAAGCATTTATTATTCCCGGACCACATAAAGCCTCTGCAATCTGCCACATAGCAAGAACTGTATGTCGCAGAGCAGAGCGGGCAGTACTCCTAATTGAAGAGGAAGTATTTGAACCAAGAATTGAACAATGTATTAAATTTTTAAACAGACTCTCCGATTATCTGTTTATCTATGCAAGGCATTTATCAATAAATGGAAATGTGCCTGATGATTTTTGGGTTCAATAAATGAAGAAAATCAACAATTAATTACTACCTTCGCACACTATTATTGAATAATATAGTAAATGTTTAATTATTAATCGTTTACGTTATGTATTGGACACTTGAACTGGCATCTAAACTTGAAGATGCTCCATGGCCTGCAACCAAAGAAGAGTTGATTGACTATGCAACTCGTTCCGGAGCACCTCTTGAAGTGATTGAGAACCTCGAAGATCTGGATGATGATGGAGAGATTTACGAAAGTATTGAGGACATTTGGCCTGACTACCCTACCAAAGATGACTTCTTTTTTAATGAGGACGAATACTAAAAAATAGAAAGAATCACTCAAAATGAAAATTATTATTGCCGGGGCAGGAGAAGTTGGAAGCCACCTGGCTAAGATGCTCAGCAATGAGTATCATGATCTTACTATAATCGACAACGACGAAGCAAGGCTCAATCGTGTATCCGAAAGTGCTGATGTGGTGACCATTTTTGGGTCACCTACGTCTATTACTACTCTTTCAAAAGCAGGTGCTGCCAGTGCAGATTTATTTATTGCAGTGAGCCCTGCACAAGAGCAGGATGTAAATATCATCAGCTCTCTCCTGGCTAAAAAAATGGGCAGTACCCGTGTCACTGCAAGAATTAATAACGACGAGTACCTTGAAAACGACAATAAGATTCTTTTTACTGAAATGGGTATTGACCTATTATTTTATCCTGAAAAGATTGCTTCTCACGAAATAATTGATCTTCTCAAACAGACAGGCACTTCAGAGTTCATGGATTTCTCAGGTGGCAAGCTTCAATTGATTGCTTTCAGGCTTGACGATGGAGCACCATTGATTGATAAAACAATTGGAGAATTGTCTTCTTCCAATGAAGAGCCTCTATACAGAGCTGTAGCAGTCGCTCGAGAAGGTCAAACTATTATTCCAAGACGTGACACAAAATTCAAAGAACATGATTTAGTCTTTGTAATCTCCAAACGGACAGGTGTTCACGAAGTCATGGCCTATTCCGGAAAAAATAACATTAATGTCAGAAGATTAATGATTGTTGGAGGTGGCAGAATTGGAGAGATGGTTGCAAAAAAGCTTGAAAACAGTGTAGATTATATAAAATTAATCGAACTACGTAAAGAAAGATGCGAATTACTTAATGAAAAATTATCCAAAACACTGGTAATAAATGGAGATGCAAGAAACACAGATCTGTTGATTGAAGAAGACGTAAACGAATTTGACGCATTTGTGGCTGTTACCAGCAGCTCTGAAACAAATATACTTTCTTGTGTCATGGCAAAGAAGATGGGTGTGGCTAAGACTATCGCCGAAGTTGAGAATATAGAGTATATAAAGTTGGCAGAAAATATGGGCGTAGATGCTGTCATCAACAAAAAACTGATCACGGCCAGTAGAATTTTTAGGTTTACTCTTTCCAACAAAGTTCAGTCCATAAAATGTCTTAATGGTTCAGATGCAGAAATTCTTGAATTTATTGTCAACCCCAACAGTTTGATAACTAAGGATAAAATTCGCAATTTAGGATTCCCTAAAGATGCCATCATTGGAGGAATTATAAGAGGTAATCACAGCTATATAGCACTCGGAGACACTGAAATCAAGGCATATGACAGAGTTGTAGTATTTGCTCTGCCATCTGCACTTAAAAAGGTCAACAAGTTTTTTATATAGTCCACTGTTCTTTATGTCAACAATACTTCAAGCTGAAAATATTTCTAAGTCCTATGGCACCAGGATTCTGCTCAATAATCTGGAAATAAACATAAATGAAGGTGATAAAATTGCACTTATAGCTCCCAATGGAAGTGGTAAAAGTACTCTCCTCCGTATCCTTGCCGGAAAAGACAGTTCAGACATGGGGGGATTTGTTCGTTGCAGAGAGAGTATTAAAATAGCATGGCTTGAGCAAGACCCCTGCCTTAATCCTGAAAGAGATGTATTTGAAGAGGTATTTGCTTCATCTGATGAGCTTTCCAAGACCGTGGAAGAATATGAAAGAGCGATTCTTTCAAATAACACTGAGAGAATTGGCACTGCAATTCGCGAAATGGACAGATTAAATGGGTGGCAATACGAATTAAAGGTCAAACAAATACTCTCATTACTTAAGATAGACAACCTCAATCAAAAAGTTGCAACCCTCTCAGGAGGTCAGCGTAAAAGAGTAGCAATTGCAGGAATAATGCTCGCCAATGCAGATCTTCTTGTTCTGGACGAACCCACAAATCATCTTGACCTTGAAGTCATCGAATATTTGGAAGAATATTTATGTAAACCATCTCTATCCATACTAATGGTTACTCACGACCGATATTTTCTCGACAGAGTTTGTACTCAAATTCTGGAACTTGACAACGGTCAATTATATAGATACCAGGGTAATTACTCCTACTACCTGCAAAAAAAAGAAGAACGAATTGAAAATTTCAACTCTGAAACTGACAGAGCAAGGAATCTCTTCAGAAAAGAGCTTGAATGGATAAGAAGAATGCCGCAGGCAAGAGCCACCAAAGCCAAATACAGAATTAATGCATTCGAACAGATCAAAGAAAAAGCATTACAAAAAAAAGTTAACCACAAAATAGCAATTGATGTTAAAAGTGAAAGACTTGGCTCAAAGATTATTAATTGCAAGGGAATGACTCATTATTTTGGCGATTACTGTACAATCGACAACTTTTCCTACAACTTTGCAAAAGGAGAAAAGGTGGGAATAGTTGGCCCAAATGGTGTAGGAAAGACAACTTTTCTCAATATTATCAGCGAACTGATACCGCCGCAAAGTGGGATCATTGAAACAGGAGAAACAGTGGTAAAGGGTTATTACAAACAAAGCGGCCTCGAATATACTCCTGAAGAAACTGTGATAGATGTTGTTAGAAGATATTCGGAAATTGCAACTCTTTCCGATGGTAGCATTATACCTATCGCACAATTCCTTTCAAAATTTCTTTTTCCATATTCCTGTCACAACACTCCAGTAAGCAGACTAAGTGGTGGAGAAAGAAGAAGACTCTATCTTGTAACAATATTGATGAAAAATCCCAATTTTCTCATTCTTGACGAACCAACAAACGACCTTGACATAATAACATTGAATGTTCTTGAAGATTATCTTTCTGACTTCAAAGGATGTTTGATAATTGTATCTCATGACCGGTTTTTTCTCGACAAGCTTGCAGATCATCTTTTTGTATTCATGGGAAATGGTGTAATCAAGGATTTTCCGGGTAGTTATTCTGACTATAAAGAATATTGCCGTAATTTGGAAAAAGAAAAAAATACAACTTCAAAAAAAATTGAAGAGAGAAAACAACCTTCGGTAAAGAAGACAAACAATAAACCTTCCTACAAAGAGAAGTTTGAGATTGCGACACTCGAAACTGAAATTAACCTGCTCGAAAAAGAGAAAACAGAAATTGAAGAAATGCTCTCCTTAGGCAATCTTTCTCAAAAAGAATTGACAGAGAAATCAAAAAGGATAGGAGAAATTATCTCACTCATAGATCAAAAAAGCGACAGGTGGATCGAGTTAAACGGCTAAACACAATTTAATTAACCCATTAATTTTCTGTATTTAAATCTTTTAGGTTCAGAATCACCCAGACGTCTGCGCTTGTTCTCCTCATATTCAGAATAACTTCCTTCAAAAAAATAGACATTGGCATCGCCCTCAAAAGCAAGAATGTGTGTAGCTATTCTGTCAAGAAACCATCTGTCGTGTGAAATAACAACTGCACATCCCGCAAAATTTTCCAGACCATCTTCAAGAGCACGGATTGTATTGACATCCACATCATTTGTTGGTTCGTCAAGCAAAAGAACATTGGCCTCTTCCTTCAGTGTCAAAGCAAGATGAAGTCTGTTTCTCTCACCACCTGACAAAATCCCGCATTTCTTCTCCTGATCCGCTCCCGAGAAATTGAATCTCGAAACATAAGCTCTTGCATTAACTTCTCTGTTACCAAGTTTTATAAACTCCGAATTTTCAGCTATAGTCTGATATACAGTCTTATCAGGATCTATCTGTTTGTGCTGCTGGTCAACATAGGCCAACTTAACTGTTTCTCCGATTGCAAAGCAGCCCTTGTCTGGCTTTTCGTATCCCATTATCATCCGGAAAAGAGTTGTTTTTCCTGCTCCGTTTGGTCCAATGACACCAACTATTGCTGCAGGAGGAAGCTTGAAGTTCAGATTTTCAAAAAGAAGTCTCTCCCCAAATGACTTGGAAACATTTAAAGCTTCAATAACTTTATCGCCGAGACGTGGCCCGTTTGGTATAAAAATTTCCAGTTTTTCATCCTTGCTTTTGCCATCTTCATTCAACATTTTTTCATATTGAGAAAGTCGGGCTTTAGACTTTGCTTGACGAGCTTTAGGCGACATGCGTACCCATTCCAGTTCTCGTTCAAGCGTCTTCCTCCTCTTACTTTCCTGTTTCTCCTCCATAGCAAGTCGGACACTTTTTTGCTCAAGCCAGGATGAGTAATTTCCTTTCCAAGGTATACCCTCTCCTCTGTCAAGTTCCAAAATCCATCCTGCAACATTGTCGAGAAAATAACGATCATGAGTAACAGCAATAACTGTCCCTCTGTACTGTTGAAGATGCGCTTCCAACCATTGAATACTTTCAGCATCAAGATGATTGGTCGGCTCATCCAACAATAATACATCAGGCTCTCTCAAAAGTAAACGACAAAGTGCAACTCTCCTTCTTTCACCCCCACTAAGCGTTTTAACTGATGCCGTTGGTTCAGGACATTGGAGAGCATCCATAGCCCTTTCAAGTTTGGAATCAATGTCCCAACCATTAATATGATCTATTTTGTCAGTTAATTCCCCTTGATATTCTATCAAACGATTCATCTCTTCCTCATCCATCGGTTCTGCAAACTTGTTGTTGACAGCCTCATATTCTTTCATCAACTCCACAACTTCCTTAACACCTTCCTGCACTATCTCAATTACAGTCTTGTTATCGTCAAGTTTCGGTTCTTGCTCGAGATATCCCACAGAATATCCCGGAGCCCAGACTACTTCTCCTTGAAAATCATTTTCAATTCCTGCTATTATTTTCAAAAGAGTAGATTTACCGGAACCATTCAACCCGATTATTCCAATTTTAGCACCATAAAAAAAAGAGAGGTAAATATCCTTAAGAATGACTTTATTGCTATTTGGCAATATCTTGCCAACACCATTCATGGAAAAAATAATCTTTTCTTCAGCCATTTTATCTATTTTGAGCAAAGATACTATGACATTACATCTTTCCCAAGTTGTTGACTAAAGTATCTATATATTGCGCAGATATTATTGAATCTATCTGATGTTTCCTCTGAGCTATAGTCGCTCTGAAAAGCTCCATATGTGCCTTGTCAACACTTTTAGCAGGAGGGGATTCCATATTAAGTGGATTGACAGGCTTGCCGTTTTTCCACACTCTGAAATCAAGATGCGGCCCAGTTGAGAGACCCGTACTACCTACATAGCCTATCACTTGCCCTTGACGAACTCTAACTCCTTTTGCCACACCAGCACCATATTTTGAAAGATGCATATAAGCAGTAGTAAATGTAGCATTATGCTTTATTTTAACTGTATTGCCACCTCCACCTGAATATCCCTTTTGAATAACTACTCCATCTCCTATCGACATAACCGGTGTGCCTTTTGGCGCTGCATAATCCACCCCTGTATGTGGTCTAACAATACGGGTTATTGGGTGTCTGCGTGCATAGGTAAATCCAGAAGAGACTCTGGTATAGCTCAAAGGCGCCTTAAGAAATGCTTTTTTCAAGTTCTCACCCGAGGAATTAAAATATTGTATTGCATTTGTATCCCCTTCCTGGAAAAGATATGCGTCATAAACTTTACCCTTACTCGTAAAGGTCGATGCATAAACCGTCCCAATACCCACTACTTTGTCCTTTATTAGTACCTCATCATAAAGTACCTTAAAACAATCGCCTTTTTGCAGTCCAAAAAAATCTACAGACCACGCGAAAATATTTTCCAGTCTAGAAGCTATTTCAAAACTTAAACCTGCTCTTTGTACATCCGCCCATAAAGAATTTTCTATCAAAATATCTGCAACTCTAAGACGCGTTTCAGTCTGCTCATTAAAGCTTTTTACAAATATTGAATCATTCAGACCAAAAACGTAATATGAAGTAGGAGTCTCTTCATAAACAAGATATGCAAGTCTAGGTACTTCATCTCTTGTAAAATATGCTCTATAGTTTTTACCTACTTTCAATTTCTTAAGATCAAACACTCCTTTGCTTGCTTCAGCAAGAGCATAAGCATCAGTATTTGAAACTCCAAGATCACTCATTAGTTTTGAAAAAAATTGTCCTTTCTTTACACTCTCCTCCTGAACATCAAACATGGAAACAGGAATGCCAAATTCTGTAATAACCTCCCCTGCAGACTCTTCTTCTTTTGAGTTGTCCTTACCTCCTTCAGAACATGAAGTAAGAGCAGTATTTAAAAATAAGGCTATAAAAAAAATAGTAACGGGTAAAAAATATGGTAGTTTTTTCATGACATGTTATTTCAGCCCGAAGTTAATAATTTCAGTGAAATTGTTTGTAATTTGGTGTAAAAGTTTGTAAAAATTTGGGTAATATTGTAAAAAGATTTTATATTTTTGCATAACAAAGAAATTAGAAATTCGATGGTTAACTTTTTCGGGGAATTTACTGTTAAGATGGACGATAAGAACAGATTAGTTCTACCATCATCGTTCAAATCCTTTCTAAAAGATGGAGACATGCGCTTCGTAGTAAGAAAGGAGATCTTTTCGGACTGCCTCGAAATGTTCACGTTTGAGGACTGGAACGCAGAATCGGAGAAAATACGCGCCAAATTAAACATGAATAACAGGGAACATGCTCTTTTGTGGCGTGAATACAATCGCGAAGTAGCACTTGTCACCCCTGACGAAAAAATGGGCAGAATCTCCATTCCCAAGAAATTACTTGAAAAAATAGGAGTTGTCAAGGAGGTGGTTTTTGTCGGAATAGGCAACAAAATCGAAGTTTGGGCCAGCGAAAAATACCAGAACTCCAAATTATCCGACAACGACTATCTTTCATTACTGGAAAAGATATTAGGATAAGGAGGCACTAAATCATGAGTGATTATCATACACCTGTCCTGCTTGACGAAAGTGTATCGGCACTTGCAATATCGCCGGGAGGTGTATATGTAGATGCCACATTCGGAGGAGGAGGACACAGCAGAGAGATCCTTTCGAGGATGGATAAGAAATCCAGGCTTATTGCTTTTGATCGAGACGAGGAAGCTCTTAAAAATGCTCCAAACGACCATCGATTAACATTAATAAACAACAACTTTAGATTTATAAGAAATTTTATAAGATTAGAAGGTTATGATTACGTTGACGGAATAATTTGTGATTTGGGTGTATCATCACATCAGTTTGACACAGGAGAAAGAGGTTTTTCGTTCAGATATGATGCACCTCTCGATATGAGAATGAGCAGTAATTCAAAGTTGACAGCGGCAGATGTGGTAAATGCATATTCAGAAGAAGAAATGGAAACTCTTTTTGCCAATTATGGCGAAGTTGAAAACAGCAAGAAGGTTGCTAATCTTATCTGCAAATACAGAACTGAAAATACAATAATGACTACAACCGATCTAAACAAAGCAATAGAACCATTAATACCAAGATTTAACGAATATAAATATTTGGCTAAAATATATCAGGCCCTAAGAATTGAGGTTAACGGTGAAATGAGAGCACTTGAGGGATTTCTTCACGGAGCACTGTCATCTCTCAAAAAAGGAGGAAGAGTGGTGATAATTACCTATCATTCTCTTGAAGACAGAATGGTCAAAAATTTTCTTAAGAGCGGGAATATAAGCGGGTTATCTGAAAGAGACTTTTTTGGTAATATTCTTTCACCTTTTAAAGTAATAACAAAAAAACCAATCATACCATCCGAAACTGAAGTTGCATCAAATGCAAGAGCAAGAAGTGCGAAACTTAGAGTTGGAGAGAAAGTATAAATAACTGATGAAAGTCAAACAGATCATAGATGATATTGCCGGAGGAATGTGGCTGGTCAAAACAGGCATCTTTAAACATGCCTATTTTGTGATCTATATATTCTTTCTCATTTTGGTGTATATAGGAATGAACTATGGCTTTGAAAACAGTCAGATAAAAGAGAGACGCAATGTGGGCATAATTAAAGACCTAAAGGCTGACTATACAGGAAAAACTGCAAAACTGCTGTATCAAAGCAAGCGACTCGAGATTGAAAAAAGGCTTATTGAATATAATTCAAAACTAAAAAATCCTACAGAACCTCCTAAACGTGTAATCATTGAAAGATAGTATGAAAACAGAGATGAATAGAGCTTTTGTAGTATACGCACTTTTTGTGTTAATCGGCATTGCGATTATTGCAAGAATTGTGTATTTGCAGTTTGTAGCCTCTGAAGATCTCAGTAACGAAGTTAAAACATTTAGAGTAGAAGAAATTGAAGCCAACCGTGGAAGCATTCTGGCATGTGATGGTAGAATACTCTCTGCCTCTGTTCCATACTACAAAATTAAAATGGATTGTGTTGCTCCAGAACAGGCTGTGTTTGATAAATATAAAGATTCATTGGCAATTGCACTTAGCAGTTTTTTTGGAGACAATACTGCAGCTTGGTACAAAAAGAGAATAGAAAATGCAAGAGCAATAAAAGACCGGGACATATCGCTTGGCAATAGACTGGTTGATCACTCCGAACTTGTAACAATTAAAAATTTCCCTCTTTTCAGACTCGGTTCACTTAAGGGAGGCTTCATATATGAACAAAAAAACAAAAGGAATAACCCTTATGGAAGACTGGCATACCGCACAATAGGATTTATTAACTCTAATGGACAAGGTGTGGGAATAGAGGAAAGTTTTGACTATTACCTCAAAGGAACACCAGGAAGTCAAGTAGTTCAGAGAGTTCTTAAAAACCAGTGGAAGCCAGTTGACATCGATAAAATTATAGCACCTCAGGATGGATATGATGTTCAGACAACACTCGACATAGATATCCAAGAAGCAGCAGAAGCAGCTCTTAAAGAACAGCTTT
>ENA-UOYA01000860-UOYA01000860.1-activated-sludge-metagenome-genome-assembly--contig:-NODE-860-length-35915-cov-7.410457_pt1 | contig 35915 bp, 50 predicted proteins | sample MGYA00238163_ERZ764804 | MGnify/ENA primary metagenome ERZ764804 (study PRJEB28919, sample SAMN05720223) | activated sludge metagenome | isolation source: Anaerobic digester | place: Hong Kong...
GCCGTCACGGTGTCCTCGCCGTTAGGGTTTAGCGTATCAAGGGTGCGGGCAAGCGCTTCAAGCGGCGCAAGGCGTTTTTCGGTGTTGAGATGCTCGGCGGCAAGGTCGGCGCGTATGTCGGCGTGGGCGGTTTCGGAGGTGTTGTGGGCTTCAAGCATTTTTTTACTCAATGCGTAATTTATGAAATTAAAATCGTCGCGCATTTAAAATTCCCCCCATGTGATTCCGTTCCACACAAAAACCTTTTTTGTGTCAAGTTCAACGAATCTTACTCCGACGGTCGTTACCGTAGGCTTGGCGTCTGTTGAATTGCCGTAGTAAGTCATAACCCGATATGGCACAAAATCATTAGTCGCTTCATCCCATATTTGGGGTATCGGGTTGCCTTGTTCGTCTCGTAGAATCTCACTATATGCCATTTTAATCACCTATCCTTTTAAGTATTACAATGTGAATATAATCGCTGTTCGGTATTGTCCCCACCTTGCCGTCCGTGTACTCGACCGCAAACTCACCGTAGAAATCGCCCGCCTCCGCCACTTCCTCGGCCTTGAAAATCACGACGACGTTCGGGAGGTCTGCCACATCTACCTCACGATTGATTTTCTCGCTACCGAACGTGTCTGCCATGCGGAAGTATACTTTGCTGGCGGAGTCAAAGGTGCCGTCTGCGGTCGTGAGCGTCGCTTTGAGCGCCGTGCGCGCATCTCCTTGTTTGGTGATAAATTCGTACATACTATACCTCCTCGTGCCGCTCTAAGACTTGGAAGGGCTGCAGGAAATAACGTTGCGTATATATGTCGATAGCCTCGACGGTCAGGGTGTTTTCGTGCGGGGTGATTTCAAGGATATTCGTGTGGGGGAGAATTGATAAAACAATATTCATATCAGTCATCCTTTTTTTCGGCAGTCAGTTTTTGTTCTCGTATCTGCTTTTGCATAACCGCCGCAATATTTTCCGTAAGCTCTTTGAGCACATAAAAGACAACAGTGGCCGGAAGCTTGCTTGCGTTGATTTCAGCGATGAGTTTTTCTTTGAATTGACTTATTTGTAAATCAATCACGTTATTGCCTCCTCAATCTTCATGCTGAATCGCCATCCAAAATACGCCAAACGAAGTGGTATCGGTTCGTGTTGCATATACTCTCATACCATTTAAAGTAATATCTTCTTTTCTACAACAAACCTCCTGTATTCGTGTTCCGGGAGCGGCCGAGCTTGCTATTGCGAAAGGTATTATTTTGTCAGCACTTGTAAACAATTCATCCGGAAATGAAACATCGACATACGCTGGGCTACTCCCTGTTGAAGGATAAATCATAGCCAGTCCAGAGGCGATTTTTATTTTCCCAACGCCATTCAACAAGTCATACAGCACGGGTGCGTTATTAATTGTAAAGTTTTGAAGTGGAACATTAATATTAAAGCTGTCCGAGCCCCAATCAAATACAGGTAAACCTTTGGTAACGGTTATAGCTCCGGAATTCGAACTTGTCAATCTGTCTGAAAACACAAATAAGAACTCATACGTTTTTTCATAGTTAAATATATAACCTAAACTTACGTTTCCCATCGAGGTATACTTGTTTCCAGATATCGTATAATGCACTCCGGAAAGAAGCGTACCACCGACAACCCATGTTGAAGAACCTTTTTCTCGATATTGCCACGATAATGTCAAAGTGTTGCTTTGCGAGCCAAAACTTTCATTAAAATAATTTCCCGAAAATACTGCAACCACTTGACCCGTTGTAGGCGCCGGTCTGAAAAAGTTAACCGATGCTGTCAAAGGTACATATTGCACCATAACAGGGTTTAAAATTTTGCTCGCGGTATTGCCTCGGCTGTCGGTAACTGTAACCACGAAAATCGACGCTTCGACGTTTGGTATTATAAGAGTGCTTCCTGGAACATTGATACCATTAACCACTTTGGAAACTATTGAAGCTCCTTTTTTACCCGATGCTATAATTTGAATATAAGCGGTTGACTTATATCTTACAAGTACATTTGGGTTATCTGTTAGTGATATTGTTGTAGGATTTATGTCAGTAACAGTTGCATCAAGTTCCGGGTTAGCATTTGTAATTGTCCCAATAGCTGTTTTTGTACTCGTACCTAACAGCGTTCCTCCGCTATATGTCCTTAAAGTAAAAGTGAAGGTCCCACTTTTGACGGTAGACATCAGATTATATATTGTATTGAGCTCTGAAGTAGTAAAATTGACCTGCGTACCGCTCGTAATGTTCGATATAGTCTTTATCGTTGTGCCACTATAGCTGATAGTTAAATTATCAGTAAAACCGGAACTATATTTTGTAAAAGTGATAGTAATGGGGTTGCCGACATTGAAATTGCTAATCGAATTTAACACGCTTGCTCGCGGTATCGTCGTTAACGGCATGGACCCGGTGCCGCTTAAAGGTCCCGGCGTGTATTCTCGATCAAGCATATCAATTGAGAACGCGACCGATAACGTTTTAGTTCCATCAGAATGATGCGGAATAACAGCAGTACCGGTAGTTATGGTAATAGAGCTGTGAGCAGGGAGGGTAAAATAACCCGAAGCGCTTCTCGAAACGTTATGAACGACCGTACCATCAAGGGTTATGGTTCGACCTATTTTATAAGTGGAGAAGTGATAACCGGTATTTGCTATTAACCGCAAGGTATAGCTGACGGTAGACGTATTATTCACAACGTCAGTTCCGATTTCGGTGACAGTAAGTTTTAAAGTAAACCGATTATTAGAATTGTTAACTGAAAAATCAGCCATTGGGTTTTACCCTCCCACATAGAACACACCGGTCCTGCCGGTACTGTAATTTTGTATGCGCGAATTGTCACCAATCTTTATATACGTCTTTACGTTGATAAATTCCGTATCTACGGTCGCCCTGCCTTCGGCGTCGATACCAGCGTAAAACAAGGTCTTTTCCGTTGAACCGGATTTGTCTATCACTTCCATACCGGCTTCATCTACCAACGATTTGGTTTGCGAGGCATTGCTGTCAATTATGAGACCGTCGTCGCTGAACGTATATCCTTTTTTGGTGTGTATTCCGCCGGTCTCACCGTTCCAATAGAAACCTCCATCGCCGAAGGAGAAACTACCATCGTTAAGGTTTATCCAACTTGACCCGTTCTGACTTATCAAGATTCCGGTTCGTACGAAAGCCGCGTTAATCGAACCGTCCATTGTTATAGCGACACTATACTCACGCAGTGGATTGTCAGCGCCAGTAACGTTGTCGCTATATCCAAGGCCAGCGATATTCCACCGCCATATCTTTGTCGCAGCATTTGGATCAGGATTGTCCATTATGAGTATTTCGTTGGTCGATCCGTTCTCGCGAATAAGTACGTTACCGCCGATGGCATTATTAAGAAGTTGTGCCGCTTGGCTTGTTTGCGCTGCAAGCTCCAAAGCTTTTTTTGTCTCGGCTGCTATAGCTGCAACGGCTTTCTTATCCTGCGAGTATTCGCCCCTGAGCATTGTACTTTCGCCGTCGGCCGTTATGGTGTGAGATCCTCTATATCGCCATGTTGTTTTTGTAATTAGCAAGGTTACGTCGTCACGTTCTTCAAGGGGCAGAAATGGTTGAATATAATGACTTCGCGACAGCCCTCGAGGGTTGCTTATCGTCACGTAGTCTCCTGCCTGTAGCGCTGGGTCACCTATAAAGTCAACGCTCCCAGGGACATACTGTACGGATATAAGCTTGCCAAGTATGTTAGCGAGAGTAGTAATACGCTGGGCATCTGTCTTATCTAGTAGCAACGGATTTTCGTCCAGTTCCATTATTTTGCCGTCATCAGCACCTTGAACGAATTCTACGCCATCCACCGTCATGCTGACTTTTGTAATCGTTAACGTAAAATCTGATACGGTAGTTCTGTACCGTTCATCCAGCGATATGGTGCGGACAGGCATGCCATTCGGCGTATTGATCTCCAACTGGCCCAGCCGGTTCATCCGGGCATATCCTCCGGCCAGTTGGCATACCCACATCAATAGGTCTCTGCAGGTATCGATTTTACTCTCTTCGGGCAGCGTATACACAGTTTCATTGTTAGCCCAATCGGCACCATCCGACGCTAAAGTGACACCGGCTTTTAAGCAACAAGACAGCGCTATGCTGTGGAGTGTACCGCTGGTCGTGACGCCGGTAAGATCCGTATCAAAAAGGATTAATCCATCCAACGCTTTGAGATCTACGGCGTCTCTCGACCGAGTTATCTCTGTGACGTAAAAAAAGCCAAGAGGTACATACTCCCAAGCGTCAGGGCCAGTTTTGAGCCCGTACTGCAGCGCAATACGGGCCCCGTCTAACATATACGGATTTTCAATTATATCGGTCGTTAGAGAAACACTTATTTCAGACGCACAAACCGAGCCGATATCGATATCACTACCACTTACGATTTGCTCGGTAAAATACAGACTGCCCTGAAAAATGTTTTCATCACTAATCTCAAGAACAGTGCCGTCTTTGGTTGTAATGGTTCCCTGGATTTTATCTTCAACCACCGAGTCTTTAATCGCAGCCTTATACGCCGCCGAAACCGGATACATCGAATTATCTCCCCTAGTACTCTATTAAATTGCAGGACAGTGACCAGCGACTTTGCTCAAGCGGCGAAGACTTTCCTATAAGCCTACCTTCCCGATCTCCTGAATACATGATTGCGGTTGTCATGTTACATTTTGTCGGGTTGAAAAAAACAACCGTAAGTTTAGCAGGAAAAAGCGCATCAGTTATAACTTTTAATTGCGCTACCGTTACCCATTCCCACCCGAGAACGATTGTATAGGCCCCCGCACGTATCCGCTGCCTATGTAGCTTAGCAGCCGCTTCTGTACGTTTTGACTTATCACTGTCAACGTCTCGCAAATACACGGCATATTGTGTTGGCTCGGGAAGACTAACGCCGTCTATACTGATTGTTGCCACACCTCTCACCTTCCATTTGTCTTAATACTTTGTCGACGTCGTGCTCTGACAATATACGGCTCAAGTTGGTCGTTACCGATGTATACATACACGTCGCCCGGCTGACCATCTATACTGGCAAAATTTAATCTGCTAGCAAGTTTCTCAGCAAGTATATCCATCCATGCAGTGTTGTTTTCAAGTGGTATAACAGCTTCGCGGCCGCGTTCGCCAATCATCGCTACTGTTGGAGCATCTATAATTGCCCCGCGTGCAAGCTTCGGTATTTGAGGAACAGGTAACGGGTTTTCATTCCAAAGGCCTTTAAATGGAGCTATACCGAATACCTCAATACCTCGAATTTTATTTAACAGTCCATTAATAGTGTTAAAAGGAGAGGCGATGATCGTATTAATGCCGGATATAATTCCATTTACGACCGTTTTGAAAACATTTGCGATTCCCTCTTTTATGCCACTGAATATTTTCCCGCCTGTACTAAACACATTTTTAACACCTTCCCATGCCTTGCTGAATGTATTCTTAAACCAGTCAGCAACGCTACCGAAGGCGCTCTTAATGCCATCCCATATTCCTGCGAAAAAGCTTTTTGCTCCACTCCATGCCGTCTTAATACCTTCCCATGCCTTGCTGAATGTATTCTTAAACCAGTCAGCAACGTTACCGAAGGCGCTTTTAATACCGTCCCATATTCCCACAATAAAACTTATAAATTCGTTCCACGCCTTTTCATGCCGCTCTAATGCTTTGTCGATTGCATTCTTGAACCAATCCCATATTCCCACAAAAAAAGCCTTGATTTCATCCCAGTATTTATAGATAGCAAGCGCCGCTGCGACAATTGCTGCAACAACCAACGCAGGCCAACCAATCAAAACAGCCAATGCTACTCCTACAGCTACTATAGCAGCTTCAAGCGACCAAAAAGTCTCTTCTGAGAGTTTACCCGCGTTTATCCAATCTTTTATCCCAGTAACCAGCAAAGCTATACCTCCGACCAAAAGTGCCACTACTCCAGCCGTAAGGCCAAAAAGACCTGCCACGCCCAACACCACGGCCCCCAGTCCTATCAGAGTTTGTGTCAGGTTATCCCAATCAATGCCGTTGTTCCACATTTCAATTATGCCGCTTATAAATTTAACTGCTCCAACTATCGCTGTTACTATAAAAAGCAGGTTGCTAAGTGACAGTCCAAAAGCACTTCCGACTTTCCATGCGAGAAGCGCAATACCTATATCTCTCACTACCATGAGGATATCATCAAGATGTTGTTTTATGCTATCGGCAAAAGCAAGTATTTCGATGGGTATCTCCGCTTCTTCGAACATTTGGTCTGCCGTAGGAGCACCTGCTGTAGATTCGTCGGCACTTTGACTTATAACATTTAATTGGTCGAAGCTTGCAAGCTGGCCTTTCATCGCTTTAGTAGTATCTTCAATGCTTTTGCGATAATCAACCTGGGCTTTTTTGGCTTTCAAGTACGTTGCATTTCCTCCGAACAACCTCGCATTGAAAGCAGATACTGTGTTCATTGCTTCGATAAAGGCATCTGTAATGTTTACAATAACGGGAGTCAACGACTGTAAGACGGGCGCAAAGGCTGTTGATAGTGCATTTCGGACCTGCAAAAAGGAAGTGGATAAATCAGACATGCTGTTGTTGAAACTATCTGAGTATAATGCAAGATCCTGAAAACCTTTTTTAACCGCGTTTATGGCTGCTCTCATGACCATCCGCAACGCCATTAACTTAAACATATTAGCAGTCGTAAGTATAGATTTGGATAGCGGGATTGTGCTTTTTCTTAATTCGTTAAAACCAAATCGGGCTTTCTGAGCGTTTACCCCCGCTTTTCGCGTCATTTCACTGACAACCTGCATTTTTATCCTATATCTAGACAACTTAGTTTCTGTTTTTTCGATCGAGGTTCCCAATTTGCGATAGGCTTTATCAGCAGCGAGTAGTTTTTCTACGGCTTCATTTAACTCTGCGCTGCTATAAGGCAGGAACTTAAGTTCCTCCACCTTCTGGGCAGCAATTGCATCCCTTTGCGCGTCTAGACGCCGCAATTCCGCCTCCAGCTCTTCCACTTTTGCCTTTGCCCTGATGTATGCCGCGCTTATCATTTTGGACGATGATTGTGTTGCCTGTTCAACACCAAATAAGGCCTTTTTTATCTTATAGAAGCCCTCTCGCATACCGCTTTGGTCTATTTTGGTACTTATCGTTATGCTCCCGTCTACCATTTGTCTCACCTTCTTTCGTATAGAAAAAGCACCTACCTTTCGGTAAGTGCTTTTAATTTAGTCTAATTCTGCGCAAAAGTATGACTTAAGAATATCATTCAGGCATATCTAATACAAATTCGGCTTTTGAATTCGACAACCACGTGCTTTTTACTTCCAATGTAATTTTCTTTGTCGTAACAGGAACTTCAAGCGCATAATACCCTACCATCTTCTTTCCAGGAGAAAGCGAACCGTCCAGCGTACCGTCGGAAAACTCCAGCGCAGCTCCGATCGAATAATCGCATTTCACATCATCAGCATAAGCATCGAACAGTAAAAGGGTACTAATTTGCTTTTCTTCTTCGGAAATATTTTCGATTGTAAATTTGACTCCCACAAAAGTCTTCCCAGAGCTAGGTTTGTTGAACTCCGAGCCGTTACTCCTTTTAATTTCATTAGCTGTAATTTTTAAATCGGAAAAAACTGCTGTTTCTGTTAGGGCGAACACTTCGTTTTTTGACGCTTCTTGCTTACTAGAATCACTGCTCCCCTCTGTTTCTTTTTTTGGCGTATCCGAGGAACTGCTTGCGATGGCCAAAATAGTAAAACACGCAATCGTTAGAAGCACTCCAAGCATTTTACTTCTCTTTAGCATTTTTACTCCTCCGTTTTATAAATAAATAAAAAATAAAAATTGCGCTTAAGGAAAATAAAATATCCCAAAGATCACCTTTTCCTCGGATTGCTCCCAACGCTTGAAATAATTCAAATAATAACAGACAACCTGCAGCAAATAAACAGGATAAAAGCAAATCAGATATCCAAAAAAACAAGGCCGCAGATAAAGAAAATGACCAACACATATCTGCCAAATGGAATTTAATAAAAGAAGAACAGTAATCCGGTAACTTCTTCAGTGAAACAAGCGGCGGTTCCCAAAAATACAGCCCTTCAAACAAATCAGGAGGTGATTTAAAAAGAATATATACACCTGCCCCGAAAAGAAGGGGTAAAATAACAAAAATTATAAGGTAGTGCACGCCAAATCTATTTGTTGCCCCTTTTTTGTCATTATATTGGGAAAGCATATTCTGTGATATCCCCCCTGCTTCCTCAATATACAACAAAAAAGGAATATTGTCAACTTTTTCCTAATAACCGCAAGAATTCATTCTTTGCTTCGTACTCTTCAACAGTGTAGTTAGTGGGTAATTTCAGAATATCATCAATACGGGCACAGTATTCACGTTCTTCTTTCGTAAGCTTACCACGCGATCGTCGGTAACGTAAATCTATTAGCCGGCGAAAAAAACAGTCTTCACGTAAATCTGAAAACATCGAGCACCATTTCCACCAATGCAAATAATCAATGTTTTCAAGGTCAATCCCGTACGATTGCCTCATTGCAGTATAAATATATTTTGCGTCTTTTTCGAGACTGAAAACCTTCTCAGCTCTTACGTATGCGTCTTGATTTTCATCCCCACAATTCAAAAATTTCATTCCTAGCCGAAAAGCCTCTTGAAGGTTTTCCGGTATCTCATTATACAACAAATTAAGTAGAACAACTTCTTTTTCATGCCTTGTAAGCTCCGGATCCTCATAAGCCTGAACAATCCGCAGACAAATCCGAAAATCGGTGTTTATGCTATATTCTCTATCGTCTATCTCTACTGAGGTTGGGAGATGTTCGAATAGAATGTTCATTTTAGCGCTCGCCTTTGCTCCCTATTACCGATATATTTTTTCAGCTTGTCAGAACGTGCTTTCTGTATATACGGTGTGATTCCCTCGAAGAACTCCGCGAACATATTAAGTGTATTAATAGATCCAAAAACGATATCACTTGTCCCTTGTCCGAATATTTTATCTATTTGGCTTCTAAAATATTGGCACGCCTCACGGAGTAGAGCAATCCTCTGTTTTGTATTTAAAGGAATGCCGTAAGCGTCAAGAGTTTCATCATTTTCTAGCTCTTGTGCTTTCGCCTGATACTCCTTGGATTTGTTTTCAAATTCGGACAACAGATCATAAAATCGTTCAACGAATCCTATATCTTCAGGATTAAAAACCAGCTCTCTCTTAGGATCCCCGTTTACGGTGAGACGTATTTCGCCCGTATTAATATTCAAATTCATATAAAAACCTCCTTAAACAGAAACAGAGAAGCCCCACCTAGTAGGCAGGGCTTCTGTCGTTTTTGGCTTATGCTCCTGCCTCTGCCATAATAACTTCTTCGAATACTGCTGCATTTGATACGGTAATTGAATCTGAAGCAGCAGCATAACCATCCTTTGTCACTGTGTATGGATAACTTCCCGCCGCAAGGTTGATGCTCGCAAAACCCAGCGCATCGGTAGAAAGGATCGTGTTGTTGACAACAATCTGTGCTCCTGCTATTCGCGCATCCAGCTCATCGACCACACCGAACGTTACAAGGTATGTCGCACCGGTGTCTGGAGTAAACGTGCCGGTGGCCGGTGTGAAAGTACCGTGTATCTTCTCTCCAATCCAGTGGATGTTGAAGGGAATGTCCAGCCCTTGGGTGTTGCCACCGTAGCTTTGCACGGCTACGACGCCCTTCTGTATCCATGCAGCGTATACACCATCGCTCACGACGTCGAAAACATTCACACACAGGAAAGTGTGTTCAACATCGCTGAGGGTCTTCCGGTTTTTAATGATGTCGTAGAGTATCGCGAACAGCTTACTCTCACGTTTCGCACGCATAGGCGTGACATCTGTCTGCTCTTCATACCTGTCTAGTGTGGTCGTAACGGCTCCCGTCACATCCACGACCGTTTCCACATTGGGATTAAGCGCGATAGACAAATCCTCTACACCTGAGCCTATAAGCTCCCACTCCCGTGTCGCTGTCGAGGAAACGTCCATGAAAAGCATAAATTCTTCGCGTTTGATTTTGCCGATTCCTGTAATGCTCATATCGCACATCTCCTTTTTTTTATAATAAGTTGTATCTGTATCTGGTACAACCCGGTGCCATCATCATATAAGTCCACCAACATAGAATTTGCTACCTCGATATTGTCTACGGTATAGCCGCCGGGCAGCACCGGATAATTGCCGGCTGCGTTTTGTTCTTCAAGCCATTCGGTAAGACCTTCGACAAATCCGTAGTTGTCCTGGCGGTCAATTTCGTCCGCCGTTGCTTCCCGGGCCAAAAAAATATAGCTGTTCTGGTAAGTGTGGTTGCCGACCACATCCTTCGTAATTTTTCCGCTTCCAGACATGGCCACTGCGTAACTTGAAGCTTCTTCTTCTGGCCTGTCGGTTTTGATTTTCTGTAGCTTCATGCCCGAGTATCCGGACAGGAAGTCCTGCAACGCTTTGATAATAGTCATTCAGGTCTACCTCCTGCCGCGCGGGCGATGTCGGCAAGAATTTTGTTTTTCTTGTCCTGCCACATCCGTTTGTCCCAAAAAGGTCCGCGTTTTGGAGCGCCATGGTATTGCAAGTCTTTGTCGATTACCTCTTTGCGTTCACCCGGTTTTGCGTATGCACTTCGTGACTTAACACCCACCATCACTTTTCCGTAATACTGGAATCGGGCATAGGGAGTATTATAAGTTACACTATCAGGAGCGATAATTCGGGTGCTTTTCAGGAGTCCAGTTTGAAACGGCACGTATGGATCCATTTCTGCGGCACATCGCACGGTAAACACCTGCTGTATTCTGCCATTGGGTTCGAGGCCGCGTTTCCGGAGCATAGTGCCGAGGTCGTCCAAATTGGTCACGACCGTCATTTACCCGACACCTCCCAATGGTCCATACCACTGCCAAAGCCTTTAGTGTCCACGGAAGTAATGGTCAGCACATCATCATACCCCTGTAGCTCTTTTGTTGACCTGTCAATCTCGACATCCAGGGCGCCTTTTACAACCACATCCCCGGGTTGCAATGTCCAATAGCCGGTTTTGTCTGTCAGTGCTGCCCACTCCTTCGGCGGCCTGTACTCGTTCCTGGAAGCCTTGATTGCCATCGGAATAATAATCTGTACGCTGTCGGTTGATGTCGCTCCAGTCCGGCGCATAACCGCACCACTGATAGCATTCCAAAACACGCCGTACAGCACTGTGCGTTGCCATTTCTCCTCGCCGTCTTCCCTGTGCTTGTTATACACGGTCACGGTGTGCGGAAACATCACAACCACCTCGATGCGGCGATCAGATCCGGAATGTACATGGCGGCCGCTTCGTATAGCCTGGCTTCGGCGCTTTTGGGCTTTGTGTTATAAGTGCGCGACCAGCTGCCTACACTCTGGCTTGCCGGCTCGCCACCCTGCTCGTTTATATGCCAGGCCTCAGCGACCGCACAGGCGGCCATTTTGACCGCATCCGCCGGCGAGGAGGAGGCGGCCCCGCCGGCGGTGATACGGTCCAAATAGGACGAAGCACGCAAGATCAGTCTGTCAAATTCAGTCTGTGAGGCGATGGCGCTGCCTTTATAGGCGTCTGTGTAATACTCGTAGGTAGCATAAGCCGCCATGCCTTATTCCTCCTTATCCAAGATAACGCACCGCGAGCTCCGGATACATGGTTTTGTAACCGTAGAGAACGTCCGCAGACAGCATCTCCTTCTTGTACTTCATGTCATAGCCTTTGACCACGCGAAGCGTAATGCCGTTATAGCTGGTTACATAGCTTTCGACACCCGACGGAGCAGCCAACGGTCTGGTCACGAACGCAAATGCAGACGGATGGAATACCAGGTTGGCAGTGTGATTGGCTGTAATCACAACCTCCTTGTCGGCTGCGGCAGTAATAGCCGGATATACACTTACGGTGATTTCGTTATCTTCCGCAGTCGCATCCGCTGTTACCACACAGACAACACTGTTGTCTATTGTAAGTATGTCGCCCTTTTTGAGGGTTCCAGTTAATGTTCCGGAACCAGAGGTTACGGTCACATCGAGAGTAACACTGGTACTTGCGGTCACAGCGGTTTTAACTGTAATCTTCGCGCCCGTGCCGCCTGCCGCAAGCGTGCCCTTAGTGTGCTTCTTAACAGCTTGGGACATAAAGTTCTCGATTCCCATTATGCGGCCAAGAGAACCGTTGCGAAGGGCCTCCGTAGTACCGCTCTTATCAGCTTCGACAAAGGTGTCGATTTCGAGGAATTTCGCCTCAGCCTCGGGATCCCATACCGCATACCTGGGGGAAACAGGAGCCTTTTGAAGATTCAGAAGCTTCCTTGCTTTTGTCAGGTCGGACAATGCGCTTGGAGATGTTCCTGCTGTACCACCGATATAAGGAATATCTTTGTACAGTTCCAGCCCGTCAGAATTGATTTTCTGCGCCAGGGCAACTGCAGCAGGTTCGACAAATAGCCTGTTGAGATCGTCCACATTAGTAGCCATCTGGATTGCACCAAAAGCTACATCAACAGTGGCCAGTTTGTCCAGAGTTACCTCTACGGACTGCTCTTTTACGTCTTGCGCAGAAACTCCGCTCGTTTCATTAAAATCTCTCGCCTCAAGGATCACAGGCTTTTTCACTTGAATTGTTGCGCCCAGGCCCGGAACAAATTCATCAGAATAGTCTTTGTATACCAAGGCCGGGAACACAAGGTTTTCAATCAGTCTCGGCAACAGCTGCCTTGCGATATTTTTTACGGTAATGAATTCGTTTGCCATAAATTATCCACTCCTTTTTTGTTGCTTACTCTTTTTTCTTGCTAAAAACCGTTTTGTAGTACTCTTCGTCCGACATTTTGTCATAGTCAGAAGTACTTTTTCCATGCGAGCCTCCACTTTTTAGCCGAAGGCTCGAATCATCGTTGCCGCCATCGTCCCCATCATCTTTATCATCAAAGGCTTTCTCAATGTCAAAAAGAAACTCCGCCTCTTTCTTGAGCTTCTCAAGCTGAGTGTCCAGCCCGAGCAGTTTTTCGCCATCAAGCTTAATCTCGTCTAAATTTAACAACGCTTTAACGGCTTTGGTGTTCCTTGCCTTGTTAGCCATGAGCGCAGTTTCAAGCGCAAAATCGAGCTTAAGCTTTCCAATGTCGGCATCATACTTCTGCTGCGCAGCGGCCAAATCACTTTTCAGCTTTTCGATGTCCACACCGTCAAACTTTTTAACGGTATCCTGTAGCTCCTTGATGGTCTGATTAGCAGCGTTCAGCTCGCTGATTTTCGCATCGAGCTTCGCCTTGTCGACATACTGGCCGGAAGCCAGGTTTGCAAGCTTGATGTCCTTGTTGTCCTTGAGCTTCTCAGCCAACTGGTCATAGGTTAACGCCTGGTCTCCAAAAATTGATTTTAAGAATTCCATAACTCTTCCTTTCTCACCCGAGATTTAGCTTATAACCGCGCGGCCACTCCGCGCTGGGGTGCCCATGCAGTTAAACGCCGGCATGGTAGGCGAAATTAATTAATATATAATAAAGCCCACCTCAACGGTGAGCTTTATCAATATTATGCAAATACAATTATTGTCAAAATTGTGTCCTATATGGTAGAATTATAAAGAAAGTGAGGTGATAAATATGGGAACTAAAGGGTTAAAACCCGGAAATATTGCCCCTAAATCAGGACAATATGAAGTTGTTGGCCCGCAAACAAGTCGGGTAAGTAGGAATAGCAGCCTCTCATTACTATGGGAGGCTGCTATCCTATTCAAGAGTAAATAATTTCGGGTTATCCGTTATGACCATATAAAGTCCTTTTGCCAATTTGCTTATGGTATCTTCGTCATCCTCGATGGATAAACCAAAATGATGAGCTATCCCATGTAATATTTCGTGAAGCAATGTACGGCACTCACCCTGTTTGGACTGTAAATCGGAAGCTAATCGTATCAAGGCTTTGTCATAATCAATATGGCCATAGGCTAACTGACTTCCATTATTAAGCCTTTCTTCATATTTGACAGTGTAATCCACGCCGCCAATACGGACTTTATCAGGTATTTTCATGTCATAACCCACCCCAAAAATTAGGTGTGAAAAAACCATCTTCGCTTATACTGGAAGATGGTTCAATACAGGACATCATCGCGCCAATCATACAATTCAGGCAGCAAATCTCGCCCTGCTTTTATACTGTCATCAACTTTCCAAGCTAACCCTTCAATTGTCTCGTTCTCCGGAATCATCATAAGAGGAAGATGTTCGCCAAAAGCTTTAAAATATTTGTTATCTATAACGTTAAATCGTTTATCGGTTACACTAATCACAACAATCCCTCGGTATTTTTTATCAAACGATCCGGACTGAATTGTGCTTCAAAAAGATGCGCAAAGCTTTCTCAGAAGGTAGTTCATTGGTTTAATAATTTTGCTAGTGTACCATTTTCGTCGTCTTCAACGATTTCCCATCTACCCCTGGGAGAACTGCTGTCAAGCGGCGAAGGGGTATAAGGGGAATAGAGATAACCATCCGGTTCATTGTCGCGCTTTTCCCAGTAATCAGGACCCTCGTCATCGATAATTCGGAGCATAGGGCCGAAATCTCCGCCATCCTCAACACCAAGGCACTCGTAGACAGCACCATTTGTCAAACCGCTTCCAGCGCCGAAGCTCTCTCCAATATATCTGACTTTCATCTACCCTTCACCCCTTTCAGCTTAGTGTTATACTGTCTGCCATTCAGTTCGTCCCAGTGAACATCATAACGGTAGTATTTCCCATAAATTATACCACCTTTTTTCTGCCAAAGCAATGGTTCTCCGCCGTAAACCTTTGCAAGTTCTTGCGCATTTTTAAACACGGTGGAAGTTCCAGCACCTGCAATAACGCGAACTTTCTCAATAACTGTATCCTTAGGTATTATACCCTTTATGCGCGGATCTCCTAATGTTTGTTGCAATACTGTATCAGGGGCTTTGATAGTTTTAGGCAATGGGCGCTTAAGGCTTTCACCTCGCGCCTTCGCAGCCTCGCTCCTATCAAAGCCAATGACTTCCTCGCGTTCTGACTGCTGTTTCAACCCTGTCTGCTCAAGGAAGTCGTCCATCGTGCGACGCCATTGGTTGAGCTTAGCCGCCGCTTCATCGGTAGGCAACCCCGCAGCTTTCATGCCGAGATATTCCCGCTTCCATTTACGCAGCTTGCGTTCAATGCCACGCTGCGCCTGAGTGGCCTCGTATTCAGTCAGCTTACGCCCATTATATTCATACTTAGGCGCGCGCATCTCGTCAAGCTCGGCTTGCGTATAAACAGGCTCCATGCCTTCGAAGTAAGGGAAAAAGCTGTGCCGGCAGTTCCAGCCTCCCAATCCTTCACCTGTCCCGTATCCTGTAGACTGGCAAAAGTCGGGATATTTTGGATGCGTGCCGCTGCGGCTGAATATTTTACCTTGCCACACTGCATGAGAAGGACGGGCGCCGGCGTGCGCAGAAGTCTCGACCAGGTCACATCCCATATCCCCGGCGAGTTTGTCCTGGAGTTTTAGAGAAGTCTGATTAACTCCGGTCACAACTGCCCTTCGGACCGCAACATCAAGGTAATCTTTATGCCCAGATGGGTATGTAATCGAAGCAATCCCCTTATCGGCAAGATCCTTCACGGCCATCCGGATTGTACTGTTATAATCAAAGGCACCGGTGCTAATCTGCAGCCATGCCCGGTCAAGTGCATGTTCAAATTGACTGGTTGCCGTATTTGCTGTCGTGCGCGTCAGATTATCAAACAGTCCGTTTGTGGCGTCAATGCCGGCGCGTAATACAGCTTGCAAAGCAGGTGAAGCATCAAGAGGCGAAGGCGTTAGGCCTGCCGCTTTGTATATTTTCATATCTGTCTTGAGCGTTTCCACGCCTGCTTTTTTCATTAGCCGCTCAATCTCGCGCTTCCGCAAGCCAGTAACAGCAGACAGTTTTTTTAGAATCTCCTCATGGACCGCACCCATTTCTACAAGCTTTTTATACTGCCACTCTGCTGATGGTATAAAATCCATCTTAGACAGCCGCCGCGCCATGTCGGCTATGATATCGGCTTCAACTTCTGCATATAACGCGACAAGCCTGTCAGGGACATGGTTGAGATAAGAAGGGTTAAGCATTACTCTTCAAACTCCATCAGCTCATCATCCGTTAAGGCGGCGCCTGTCATCTTCTTCGCTGTCTTCTCATCCTCGCCGTACCATTTCATTCTAAACTCCCATGGCTGCATTAAGCCGTCCCGGACCTCCTGCAAATCCCGCTGGCGCTCTGACTCTTTGTCGATAATATAGCTGTCTTCAAAGTTCACTTTTATTTGTGTGTCCGGATCGACCGGCGCGCCAATCACTTCTTTACCAATCCACAGTATAGAACGGACAAGAGATATCAGCGCGCGTTCAACAACAATGTAGTGCTTGGCGGCATTCTGAATTAGCTCCTGCTTGTCGCCCATATACTGAGTAGCTGTGACGACGGAGCCGGCATTAAATTGATAATGCTTTGTGCCAAAACCGCATTTAAAAGACAGATAGTCGAGTTGAGCCTGTATCGCGTCTATGTTTTCTTGCACGCGCAGCGCTGGATTATACTCCTGTATCGGTTTATTGCCGTTTTCAGTTAGACCTTCATCGCCAACCTGCAGAAAAAGCTGCTGCGCTACATCGTCAGGAGTAATGGCATTGCCGTGCTGGTCATACTGGATAAGGGACTTGCTGAGAAAAACCTTTTTACCGCCAAGCTTCAAATCACGGCAAAAGTTGTTAAAAGCTAAATCAACACCCTTTAAATTGTCTATCGCATTTGCAAATATTGATATGCCTAGACCGTTTGAATCTTCTATGTTGTTTACGATATTCGGCGATATAATAGAAAACAGTGGTATGTCAGCACCGGTTACAAACGATTCAATTATTCCTTCAGGAAGCTCTTCAGGGGTAAGTGAACCCTCTTCCTCACGAAAGTATTGATTGGTTATTTCATACTCATTGTTATCATTGAGTATATGTGTCTCGATGTAGACATACTTTTTCCCCCTGCGCAGGACCTCAGAAACAAAAGCTACATCAATAATTTTGCCCTGTCGTAATGTTAGGGGGACAATATGATCCGCAGTTAAATATTCAATACGAATCGAAGCAACCTTATCTTTTACGATCTTTTCACCGATTACCTTCATACCGTCCACGCGGAGAACAAAAGCACCAGTACCAGTCGCAAAAGCTTTTTCGATAAGTGCATTCCCCTGTTCCCAAAAGTCATTGTCGCCAAATACTCCACCGAGCCCGTCTTTGCCCTGCACAAATTCATTGCTCTTTTGGTCCTCGATAACTATCTGTGTTTTTTCATTGAGGAGAATAGCCGCCCAGTCTTCACAAGCTTTTTTGGCCATTTTAAGCGTATATAATTCACGCTCAATTAAACGGTTATCTGACCCGCGTTCAACAAAACGGTGGAACGGTTTATAAAACCCTCTCCACCAAGCAATCCAGTCTGCTATATGAGCATAATATGAACTTGGCAAGTCTTCATAGCCAAGTCCTTTTTTCAAATATTCGATTACAGTTTCTATCTTCAACCTTTTCACCCCTCAATGTTATTGGGAGCTCCCAGTCTGCCAATTTTATCGCGGAAGGGTAGCCAGCTATATTGATCGGCATTTATCGTGTGATCGTTCCTGTCCTCCGGCTCATCTTTGTCTTCTTTCCAGCTGTATGTGTTCAGCTCCCGTATGCTTGCCTTGCAAGTATCGACGATGAGATAATCACCGTGCGCCATCCATCCTGCCTGCAGATTAATACGGTCGATTATCGTTGTTTTCTTCCATGCAGGATTAAATGTGTAAATGGATCCATGAGCTCTTTTATACTTCTGGCATTCAAGTATGGTCGCCTGGTCGGCTGAATCGATGAACACGTTTCTTGCAAAGCCCCATTCGGACCTGCACCTTTCAAGAAATTCAACAAGCCTTGGCGGAATATCGCTCGGGGACAGCGGGACCTTTAAATCACGGTTGTTATACACCCTTTCTCCGAGCGTTATCTTTTTTCTGCACACAGTAATGCCGGAAAAGACAAAGGCAAATACGTCTTCCGATTGCCGGCTATACGATGTATCCACACCGCAGGAAAACAATAGGTACTTGAATTCCTTCGCCCTTGCTGGCGTGATGATGTTTTCCGACCGCAGATTGAACACCAGCCCGGTCGCACGCCCGCGCAACCCGAGAATCTTGTTCTTGTACAGCTTGGTGCCTTCTGCGACGTTTTCAATAGCCTGCGCTTTCTTTTCGGGCGACAGGCCAAGATTGTGCTTAAAAGAAAAGAACCAATGCGTCCATCCGGGCTTTGGTTCTTCGCAGAGCATCTGATTTAGTTCTTCCGGAGCGTCGTCCTTAAACTCTGGGAGCGGCCGGCTATGGTTAATGTACTCTTTATACACCGGCAAATCCGGATCATCCGGGTTGAGGGTTGCGATCATGTAATCGCAACGCATAGCCGCTTCACGGACAAACTCCATGTCGGCTATGTTTATCTCGTCGATGTACAGGCAGCCATACTGCCCGCCCAGCGCCTTTTTCCATCGAGCCTTGTTGTCATAGCCAAACACATAGATAATCTTGTCTCGATAAGCGATATGCGGTAAAGAATGCTGCCCTCGGCCGGCAGCGTTATATTGCACCAGCGGGCCAAACACATCCAGGAGTCCAAGCTCCTTGTTGATGATATTCTTCTCAATTGTTCCCAAGTCTAAGCCGGCTAGGATGTGCAGTTTCTTTGGGCTCTCTGCAACCTTTAGCATGAATTTAAATATTCCTACCGTCGTTTTACCAGCCAGGGTCGTGCCCTCTAAGAATTCCACTGGAGCCTCATGCTTCAAAAACGCCTTATACTTCGGCGACAAAAGGAGTTGCTCGCTCAACGCAAACACCCCTATTTCTTAAGCTGTTCCAATATGGCTTCAAGCTTATCGCTTCCGGTGTCAACCTTACCGCTAAGTTCCATTTTATCGGGAAACATTTTGAGATGCTTGCCCAAGAGCTCCAAGGCCTTGAGTTTATCAGCAAGCTTGATTTCACGCTCGATGCCTTGCCCCTCGGGTGTCGGTATCATCTTGACCTTGACCGAGGCAATGGCCGCCGTGTCATCCTGAGCTGCATCTTCGCGCAAAGTGGCATCGTCCAGGTTGATAACATCCGGGGCATTGACAAAAGCTATTTTTGCAAGTTCCCGGAGGACACGATCGGCATTGATACCGGTCCGCTTGGATCGTTCCGCAATTGCCTTATCTATATACGCGCGAATATTAGGTTTTTTTAAGTTCTCACTGGCAATTACTGCTGCTGAATCTGGCGAATACCCTGCCCTTATCGCCGCCTGTGTCGCATTTAAATCGATAAGATATTCCTCAACAAACCGCTTTTGCTTCCTGGTCAAGATATTCACCACCTCTCAGTCAAAATAAAAGACGCAGCCAAGCGGCAGCGTCTTTAGTTGCTTTTACCCGCGTACAGTATATCACAGGTCAAATGTGCACTTCAATGCTGTGTTTTCAATCGCCTCAAGACCGCGTTTATGTAGTTCAATCACCCACCGATAATGATAAGTCATCTGTACTGCTATTTCATCAAATCGCAAACCTTTTATGTATTTTAAGGTCAGTACGGTTCGCTGTGCTGCGTTTGGGACGTTGTTAATTGCCTCGTAGACACGTTGGCGAATCTTCTGGAGTTTATCAATCTCTATATCGACTTCACGCTCCATATCTACGATCTTGGCCACAATGGACGATAAGCGGTCACGATCACCGGCGGGTGACTTAGCAAACACCAAGTCCTTATCCATGGGCCTGACTGTTTGCATAGCCAAGGCACGTAACCGGGATATTTCCTCCAGTTTGGCATTAATAGTATGCTCGGCATTTAAATACTGTTGCAAAAACTCCTTAGCTGTCATAGCCCGCTACTCCCTTCTTTATGGTCTGATACTTTCATTCAAATACAGCACCGCCAGCCCCAATGCGGCCATCAGGCCGCCGACCAGCCATGACGGCGCAACATTGCCCGATACTATCAACGCCCCAGCAATCATCGCACCATAAGCTATGACTGAACACAGCCCCCGGTGAGGCAATGCCCGGAATTGCCTTGCCAGCCGCTCAGCCTTAGTCATACAGTCGAGACAGACCTGTACGCCGTGAGGCACGGATGCTCCACAATAGAGACAACGGGATTTCTCGGTCATGGGCTTCAACTTCCTTCCTCGGCCTTTTTTAACGCCGCTTCTGCTTCCTTCCGAGTTAAATAAGCAAACTGCGAACCAACTTTATCCCAGCAATCACCGTCAGACAAATAGTACCCGTCCGGCAAAATCTGTATGCCCCGCACCGTAAACTCGCCGACATGCGGCTCACCCAGCGCATCATCACAAATGTAGTAATACGCTTTATCGCCGATTGCACATGGCAGTACAACCAGCCTGCCCTCAGCTTTGGCCTCTGCAAGCTCTGCGATCTCTTCCGGATCCAGTCCCGTATTTTCATAGTTTTTCAGCTTGGCAATGCAGGCATATAATTTTCCGTCCAAGGGCAATTCGTTTAACGGCCTTAATCCTTTTACGCCAAAAGTGCCATCGGGATCCTGGTATGTAAGCCTATACATTCTTCATCATCCTTTCAGCCAGCTTGTTTTATTTTCTCAATTCTCGCCTTTAAGCTCTCGATCAGCCGGTCCTGTGTCGCATTTTTATCCTCCAGTACCGCAATCACATCCTCATCGCGGCCGCCGACAATTGCCAGATGGTGTACTATGACCTTCTGCTTTTGCCCCTGCCGGTGCAGCCGTTTATTCGCCTGCTGGTACAGCTCCAGCGACCAATTCAGCCCAAACCAAACGACGTGATTTCCGCCGTCCTGGAGGTTAAGGCCATAGGCACAGGACGCTGGGTGCGCTAACAGGATATCAATCTGCCGATTGTTCCAGTCGGCTTCGTCCTGCGGGCCGTTCAGCCGGCGGACCCGAAGCCCAGTCTTCGCCAAAGCCTTCTCCAGCCGAGGTAAATCATGCCTGAAATTATAGAACACCAATGCCGGCTGCCCGTTCAACTGCTCGATAAGCTCCAGAAACGCCTCAATCTTGCAATCATGTATTTCAACCACATTTTGCTGACCGTCGTATACTGCCCCATTGCAAAGCTGTAGCAGTTTGTTTGAAAGTACGGCAGCCGTACCCGCGTCAATGGTTTTCTCATCAACCTCCAGTAAGGCCTGCCGCTCCATGGTGTTATACTGGTCTTGCGCCTTGGCATCAAGCATCACCGGGATATCGTTCACGACGACATCCGGCAGCTGCAGATAGTCTTCAGCCTTCATGCTGACGCATATATCCCCAATCAGCCGATGTATGACCTCATCTGCTCCGGGCTTCGGCGCGTAGCTGTATATAACATCACGGCTGCGCTGGGCCGGCTCAAAATACCGTTCCCGGAAGTGTGTTATATATTTGCCCAGGCGCTCGCCACTGTCAAGCAAATAGATTTGCGCCCAAAGGTCAAGCAGCCCGTTCGGGGCAGGCGTGCCGGTCAGCTCAACAATGCGGGTTATGTTCTTGCGGATCCATGTCAACGCCTTAAATCGCTTCGCCCGGTGATTCTTAAAACTGGATGATTCATCGATTACAACCATGTCAAAAGGCCATGCGTTTTGGTAGTAATCGACCAGCCACGGCACGTTTTCGCGGTTAATCACCCAAATATCTGCCGGCGTATTTAATGCCCGAACCCGCTTACTCCGACTACCCAAAACAGTAGAAAACCGTAGGTGTTTCAGGTGATCCCACTTGGAACCTTCTCGTTGCCATGTCGCCTCCGCAACCTTTTTCGGGGCGATTACCAGTACACGGGATACAGCGAACTGGTAATACAGCAGGTCATTAATTGCTGTGAGAGTGATGACTGTTTTTCCTAATCCCATATCCAAAAACAGGCCTAACGCAGGATCATCGATGACCCTTCCGATGCAATATGCCTGATAGGGATGGGGATTATATTTCATTTGGCATCACCTCTTTTTTTCAAAGTTTCAATAAACTCGTCAACTCCGGCTTTACTGTCAACAACCCAAACACTGAAACCTAAACCGGCAAGATAATTCAGCTGCTTTTCCTGCAAAGGGGTCGGTGTTTTCCCCGGGCCTTTTAATTCTACGAAAAACACTTTCCCGCCTGGTAAACATACCAGTCGATCCGGCACCCCGCTGTTACCAGGCGACACGAACTTATACGCTTTCCCGCCAAACCCTTTTACCGATTCCCGTAGATAAGTCTCGATGTCTTTTTCACAGTCGTGTGTTTTCGGCATATGTTAACCTCCTTCGGTAGCCACCACATATCTTGGAAAACACCGCGGCCTTTCGGTACATATTCTACACCAAGAATATGTCGCGCTTCCCTGAACTCGCTTTTTGTAAACCCAGCTCTTTTGACTTCTCTTCGTAATACATGGCAAGGAACCGCTTTAAGAATCCGACGGTTAAAATACTCAACCAATCATTTTTCATAGTCCTGCGCCTTCGACACGACATACCCCTCCTGAAAAAAGTAACGCTATAACATAACGCGCGTTATATACTTTATAATTAGGGCGTTAGGTAATATACGCTTTACCTAATTACCTAATTTTTTAGTTATATAGAAAGAGTGTTACATTGTTATTTTTGATTTGTAACGGTGTCTGTAACCGCTGAATATCCTCTTTGGACTCCGTAGTCTTTACCGAAACGTCTTGGTTTTTTGTCTTTTTTCCACCCCTCGATGTTGTCCAGAACACTGTTGATCTCACGTGTGTCTGATTGTTTCATCCATCGGATGTCGTTGCCAAAGCATTCACACCATATCTCAACGGCGCATACTTTATCGCGCTTTTTGACTTCCTGCTGCGGCTGGCCGAAGGTTCCTCCCCAATATATACGCCGTTCGTTTATCGAACGCTTGTCCCAATCAACGGGTATCGGGCGCTCGAGAAATTCGCGTATAATCCCCTCCTTACCGCTGGTCACTTTATGCGATTGCACTTCAGAAGCCCATAAATCCTTAGCTTCTCCCTGCAGGTCTAAAAACTCGCCCAGCTGCCAGACGACAAAGGCCTCCGCCCATATCTGCGGCACTTCGGCTTCTAATTCGTTGAACACGCTTTTTTTAACCGGATGGATACCGACGTCCACCGGCCAAAACCGGCGTTCGCCTGTAGCGTCGCGGAGGAATTCGTCGTCGTTGGTCGTGCCGAAGAACACGCATCGGCGGGGATATAAATCGGAGCGACGTCCGTAAGGTACGCGGAATATGTCTTCTGTCTTTGATAGAAATTGTTTTACCGCACTCATTTCGGATTTGCTTAGCCCGTTTAGTTCGCTAAGCTCGTTAATCCATATACCTTGGATCATCTCGCAGGCTTCTTTTCCTTCAAAGGTTAAAAGGCTATCCGAGAACCACCTCCCGCCGAGCAGACGCAAGAAGGTGCTTTTACCGATGCCCTGGGGCCCCGATAGTATGGGCATACAGTCGTACTTGACGCCAGGCTGCATAGCACGAGCGACGGCAGCGGTAAGGCTCTTACGGGTAACCTGACAGGTGTATACGTTGTCCTCGGCCCCAAGGTAATCGATAAGGAGGGTATCAAGACGAGGTACCCCGTCCCACTTAAGAGAAGCCAGGTAGTTTTGCACGTCGTTAAAACGGTTTTTGAAGCTGATCAGAGCTACGGCGTTGAGTATCTTATCCTTGCCGGTAATGCCGTATACCTTCTCGATGTACCATTGCACGCCGGCATCATCGGTGTCCGACCAGACGCGGCGTTCGGCCCTCTCATCCCACGGCAGAGGACCCAGGACAGCCCCGCGGTTAGCGAACTCGTCAAGCCCAAACTTGCCTTTCAAGAGCGGGTCATGGTCCAGGATGATACGGACGTTGTCCGTCGTCTTGGCAGGAGCGCCGGTAGTAGGTGAGATGGTTAATAAGGTCATCCAGTTGGCGTCTGCGTCCAGCGGCGTGTCGAAGGCCTTGGTGGCCTTCTCGTACCGCTCCTGGTTAAGCAGGGCGGATACCGCCGGATCAGCGATCGCAAATTTACTCATCTCCACATACGAAGGCAATTTATTGACGGGCGTGTCCGGCTTTGCATCGTCGTCAAGGTCGCCGAATTTATGGATGCGGACCAGGTCGAACGCGTTGACCAGCTTGCTGCCGCATGGGTCAGTGGCATGGTGGGAGTAAAGGAATTTACCGTTGTCGTAAATTATTGCGCCGCCGGTCGTGCTGCCTTTGGCATAGGTCCAGCGGCTACCGTCGCTGTCGTCACATGGTATATAGGTGCCGGGGATCAGCTCGTCCAACGCGCGGTAGATGTCGTAGACGCGGCAAAAGGCTCCGATAACACCCTGTTTTTCGGTTGGGTCTTCCTGTTTGGCGGCCGTTTGAGTGCGGCGCTGCTGTGCGCCTGGCACCTCCGGCCACTCCGCCACATCACGCCAATTGGTGTACATCGCCAGTACGCCGTCGGCATCAATCATCGGTCGGTCGTCGTAGATGTATATGTACTGGCTGTCGGCACAGCAGCTCGGCCAGTACATCAGCCTGGATGCCTCGAAGGTAGAGGGGTCGAACATGGCCATTGTAGGGTCAATCAGCTGCGCCAGCTTGCGCGCAATCGGCTCGTATTCGTCTGCGGTGACTGTGCGAGATAGCGGCATCAGGACACGAAGGCGTGGGCCGGCATCGGCGTGCTTGCGCGTTGAGTAGATGCAGTACCCGCAAGTCAGACCAGCGATACGCCGCAGCGCGTCCTGCGTGCCGCCAGGAGAGATGTTGTCAAGGTCAAGGGTAATAACATCCCGCCCGGTCACGTTGCCCGCCTTGCGGCGGTTGTCTTTAAGAGTCCCGGCGACATACCCACCGCGATCTTTCAAATCATCTTGAACGGACTTAGGTTTTGAAAGATATTCAGCGAGGGTTTCAGGGCTTCGCAAAGGGGTTTTGAGTCTTTCGACTAATTCAGACCATAATAGAGTTTCTTCCGCCCATTTGATGGCCTTTCTGCTTCCGGCGGTGCTAATCTTTATTATGCGGTCATGTATGAACGCCATATCTGATACCTCCACGCGCGGCTTGCTTTCTTACCCGATATTTTAGGCGGTCATAAGGAATGCTGGTTTTCTCGGCGTACACCGCAATTGTAATTCTGCCAAATTCGGTTTCAATAAAATGGTTTGCCCGGGTGTTTCGGTTCTGGGTTTTCTTATCTACCCATCGGCAGTTTTCAGGACAATACGATCCGTCGTGGTCGATGCGGTCTATTTCCAACCCCGCGGCGCATGAGGGGCCCATATCATTCCAAAAAGCTTCAAAGCTATTTGCCCAGGCGTCGCAGATGGTAATTCCCCGTCCCCCATAATCGGCATATGATTTTACGTTAGGATTCAAACAACAGGATTTCATGTTTTTCCAGATCCTATAGGGCCTCGTTTCTGCCATCCCGTGTTTTCTAGACCTTTCAATAAACTGCTCTAGCTTTAAGCACCCGCAGCTTTTAGATGCTCCACGACGTAAATCTTGGCCACGGGTAATAATTTTTGTTCCACAGTCGCAGGTGCATTCCCATAGAGTCAAACCGCTATTGTCCTTGCCGGCATAACATATAACTGACAGGCGACCAAAGCGCTGACCCGTCATATCAATAAATTTAGCCACGGAAAAACCCCTTTTATTCTTTTTTGTAAAACACATCCATCCACCCGTCTGCTTTAAGCGGCAATCCGGGAGCCCAGTCTATTGGTTGACTCATAATTTCGCATACTTGGTTAAGGTCCGCCCGATCTACGGGCGCTTCAATCACGATTTCATCGTGAACATGAAACACCACTGGGAAACCTGTTGCCTCCAGTCGTTCAATGTTGACGGCCAAACAGTCCCGGGCGATAGCCTGGACAATGTTCTCCACGAGCTTCCCGCCGTAGGTTTCTTGCTTGTTCCATTTGCCTTGGGTTACGCCCCAGTACCTGATGCTTTCGCGGCCTCGGTCGTTTGGCGCCAAAAACGGCTTTACATAATACAGCTTGCGCCCGCTTGGCAGGGTAATGGTCATGAAGTATTGTCCGGACGCGTCGCCCTCCATGGCAAATATTAGCCCATTTACGCCCTGGGGCTGCCCTGTTCTGACGGTTTCAACGGCGGCACGCTCCACGGCATACCACAGGTCAACGATACGCCTGTTTGCCTGACGCCATCTTGATACTATCTCCGGCAGCTCCTCCTCGGTCAGCCCCTGCTGGAGTGCGCCCATTTTAATCAGCGCGAGTGTTCCACCCTGATACCCAAGCGCTAAAGTGGCAACCTTGCCTTTCTGACGAAGATCATATTCAGGGTTGCCCTTTACGATCTTTTCAATCGGCACGCCGAACATATGAGCCGCGCACGCTTCGTAGATTTTGCCGTGTGTCCGGAAGACCTCCAGCACCCATTCTTCCCCTGCCAGCCACGCGATTACGCGCGCTTCGATTGCCGAGAAGTCGGCATCCAGCAGGACACTTCCAGGTGGCGCTACCAACGCGGTACGTATGAGTTGTGAGAGCGTATCCGGTATATTGCCGTAAATTAAATCCAGCATATCGAGATCGCCGCGCTTAATTAGGTCACGAGCAAGAGACAGAGACGGTAAAAATGTTTTTGGAAGGTTTTGCGGCTGCACAATGCGCCCGGCCCATCGGCCTGTCCGGTTAGCTCCGTAAAACTGCAGCAGTCCTCGAAGCCTACCGTCTTCACATACGGCGTTCTCCATTGCCGTATACTTTTTAATACTTGCCTTACCGAGCAGCTGTCGGATCTCCAGCATACGCCGAGCTTTATCATTATCCAGATCACCCTCTAGCAGTGCAGCGACTGTCTCCTTGCGCAGGTTAGGTACATCTTCATCCAGTTCCTCTTCCAGCCATTTAGACAGCTGAGCTACGCTGTTTGGATTATCCAGCCCTGCAATTTTAATAGCCTCCGCTTTTAGTTTGGCTGTAGTTTCCGAAGCACACCATATAGCACCGCGTACCAGATCCATATCCACCGCTACGCCTCGGGCGTTAATAATCTGATCTGTAACCCATTGTTGTTGTATCGCATCCGGAACAGGATAGAGCGATAACCGACGTTCTATTTCCATTTCGGTGATGACGTCTTGACGGCAGTATTCTTTAAACAATTGCCAGCGTTCCGGTTCATGTTGGGGAAGCGTACGGGTGCGGTTGCCGTTGCTCTTGGACGGTTTACAGGGTACGCAGAATGTGCGGATAAGGGATAAGCCGGTTGATTTCTTACGCTTGTCCTGGGGCAGTCCTAACGCTTCACCGGTTGCTTTTAGACCAGCGGTATATCCGCAGTACAAGCTGTGCAGCATGGTGCACCGCCACTGCTTTAACCATTCATTGGGACCACGAAGTCGGAAATACTTACTTAGGCAATACCACTCAAAGGCGGCATTGTATGCGTGCTTAATGCAGTGCGGGTCAAACAGCAGGTTTACAATCTCTGCCGGGATGGTTTCTCCAGCCATGAGGTCAACCACCTTTACAGGTGCACCGTTTACGGAGTAACCGAATAATAAGATTTGGAAGTCGCTGGCCTGTACATATGCATACAGGCCAGCTTTTTCAATGTCCACGGATGAGAACGTTTCAATGTCTATGTTTAAATGGTTCATTCCCCCAGCCCCTTAAAATGGAACGCTTTGAGGAATCATCGGCTGCCCGGTAATTGGATCAACGGACTGCTGGTATTGAGGCGGTGCGGGATATTGCGGCTGCTGATATGTTTGCGGCTGCGTGTATGCAGGCGCGGTTGGCTGTGCGGGATAATTAGACGCACTTCCACCAAAGGCATCGGCCGCGCTTATCCGTCCGCCGAGAGGCTCGCCGTCACGTGTTTTTTGGACGGGCCCGAGCCCGCAGCCTACGCCGCGCTTTCCTGCGCTGTTGTATGGGAAGAAATTGATGTTGACGCGGGCATACATTCCGGAATATACTTCCGTAGCGTCTATGATGGGGTTGAGGTTTAAATCCACCACTTCCGGACGGAGTTTGCTGGACGCCGTCATGACCCAATGCCCTTTACACTCAGGGCCAAACGGCTCTCCGTTCGGGCGCACGCCGTCCCCGTCATAAATCGGGATTGCCACTTGAGGGGGCCTTACTCCGTTCCACTTGCTGTTGATGCCTTCTTGTACCGCGGCTTGAATTGCCGCATCAATACGCTGCTTAGTCGCGACATCAGATTTCGGAATAAGCAATGTAGCACTGTACTTTTCCTCCGCCCCGGGCTGGTTCGCGTAGGGTTTCATCAAATGTTCATAACTGATACGTACTTCTCCGGTTGTCACCATTGTCGGTTTGTTAGTTGCCATCTTTACATTCCTCCGTTTTTTAATTAGCAAATACTTCTTCGGCTGTCGGTTTGTTGGCTATCGCTTCACGTTTGTCGGTTTCGGGTGCAAGTGTCGGTTTTCCGGGCGGCTTGATGACGTGTCCGGTTAACAGCTCTTCGAATTGTTTTTTGCCGAGTAGCTTTTCAACCGCAGTAAGGGTAATCGGTTTACGCTCATACAATACTGCTTCATCAATTCCATTCGATTTAAGGACCTCAAAGGCTTTGTCGACATCTTCGAATTGTCTGTTGCTTCGACCTTCAACTGCTTTCCATCCGGGGATTGTGCCGCCGGCAAGTAAGGTTGACAGAGCGTATTCTTCGAGGTCGGACACCCAGGCCTTGAGTGTCTGAGCTCTGGTAAGTATGTCGCCTACTTCTTCATCGGTAAGCAGAGGAGGAAGAGCATTGCCGAATGCTTCTAAGGCGGTCATGGTATCCGAACGGGCGCGACATTGCGCTTTCGCCCGGCAGAACCTGCACCAATCGCCTGCGCGGTATTCTCCCTCACCGTTAAACGCTTTTTGGGCCAGAGGCTTTACCACAAATTCACCCCAGTTGTTTAGAACGTCCTTTGTCATGACCGATTTGCTGGATGCCTCATCGCGTCTCGGTTGAAAGATATGCACGTGTACGGTTCGGATGTCATAAAACATTTGGTAGATCCTAATCGCACCTAAAGCATATAGCTGCATTTGTAGATTACCCTCTGCGCTGACCGGCACGCCTTGTCCGTATTTGTAGTCAACCACATGCAGATCGTTACCGTGGATTATAATGCAGTCGGACGTCCCGAAGCCTTCGGGAACGATGTGAGAAAAATCTAGTTTAACCTCGACGCCTATATACGGCTTGCTGGAAAAGCTGTGCACGATACCTTTTATGTAATCCAGGTATTCGTCTGCGTGCTTTAGCATTTCTGGCGAATATAACGGATCTTCCTGAAGTTTTTTCAGACGATTATTAAAGACCTTCGGACCCATAGGGTCAAGAAAATGCTTGCGCAATTTTAGTTCGGCAATGGCGTGCGCTAAAGAGCCTTCGGCGGCATAGTCGCTTCCGGTATCGGGAAACTGCGCTTCCAGCCGTGCGGAAGGTGTACAATTCATCCACCGCTCGGCGCCAGACGCGGATAGCAAAGCGTGTTGTCCTGGCATTAGATCTTTGCCCCCATTTCGCGCAGTTTGGTTGCGAATTCTCCATACCGTTCTGCAGGAAGCTCCTGCATTGAGCGAATTGAGAACGATTGTAGAAGAGCCTGCAGCTGAGGCAGCTTGCCGGCGTCACGCAGCGTTGCAGCCGCCTGTGCGAGCTGGTCAAGGGTATATGCTGGAGCGGGTGTCGTAGGTACGGGTGTAGCAGTAGGCACAACGGGGGCAGATGTCGCAGGTACGGGCACCGGCTGTTGGCCTGTAGGTGCCACCGCTTGAGGTTGTGGGGCTATATATGTGGTGGGCGGGGTTGCAGGAGCCTGGACTTGGACAGGTCCTCCCTGCGAAAAAACCGGAGTCGGTGTCTGAGCCTGAGCAAGTGTTTGCTCTTTGGTGGTTGCGTTCCGGAGGGCTTCAGCAAGGTTGTTTATGGCCCCGACAAGCGCCGGAGCCTCAATAGTGATGGTAAAGTTACTCATGATCATCTCTCCTGTTCTTAATATCATCAGCATCACTGCCGCAGTGGGGGCACTTATTACCGATAATGTCAATACTGCCGCAGACAGGGCAATATTTCATGTTACCCCTTCTTCTATCAACTTTTTCAGCTCGTCGATCTTTTCGAAAATACGTGCTGCCTGCTCCTGAGGAAAATCTTCAAACACGACACGTCTCACCCGTTCGAGCATATCTACAACAGGGATGGCTGCGTCGTATTTTCGAAGGATTATTCTCTCCTCGTCAGTAAAAAATTCGAGAGGATCGCCCTCCTGAATCATAAAAGCTCGGCGGAGCTCCCTCGGGATAACAACACGCCCGAGGTCGTCGATTCGTCTGACAATACCGGTTGCTCTCATACCTTGCGTACCTCCTCGGAATAGAATTTATAGGCGCTTTCCAGGTCGGGAAAATATCTTCCCTGCCACCAGTCCGAGGCTCCCGGTTTATGCTGCAGCGGAACTACGAAGGGCGAGCAGCCGTTTGCCGGCCGGACGATCAGCGCGGTATCTCCTGAACGGGCCAGTACGATGCAGAGCTCTCCAGCATTGCAGAAGATTTCAAGACCTTTGTGGTCATCGGCGTTCATTACCTTCTCGGCTTCGGCCACGGCCTGCTCTTTAGCTGCTTTTACCTTCGGGATGGTGATACCCAGCTGGCTGCGTTTCGCGTGAATCTCCGTGGCCGGGACGCCGAAATACTCAGCGATTTCAGAATTGCTGACTTCGTCAAAGCATAATGATTTAAGCTGGGCAATCTGTGCATCAGTCCATTTCATTTTAAAGCGCCTCCTTTACGCGGTCCGTATTTGCGTGACGGAGAGTTTTCGTCTTGTTTATCCAGTGTTTTTAACCGGCCGATATAGAGTGGGTGCTGACCGGTTGGCTGCTCTTGTTTCTGAAAGTCGGCCGTTTGCGGAATCATGACGCCGCGCTCTTTGAGGATTTGTAACAGCTTGGATACATAAAGAGTTTTCGCGTTTCTGCCTTGTTGCTTAAGTTCCACGCCCAGCGGGTCTTCCTGTAGCACAATAATGCTGCCGGGGCTGTTGAGGTACAATGCGTATTTACGACCAGCCTCGAACGGACCGATAAGCGAGATTTGTCTCGTGCCGATTTTTATTTGCATGGCGCTGGTGGTGGAGTCGAACCGTTCAAAATATTGTAAGTCGACGGTCGTAACCACCTGGTTATCCATGCTCACAGCTCACACCTCTCCTTCCACTGTCACTACGATTCCCTTCTTGGGATCGAGGCCTTCTTTGTTTATTAGGTCTTTTTTGAGATACAGAGTCAGGAAAATACCGTCTTCCTGACGATGTTCAAAGCGATAGCAAGTCTTGGTTTCGTTTCTCAATGCGAATTTAAGCTTAATCATTGACAAAACCAGCCTTTCAATGTAAAATGGTGACAGAGTTATTTTCCACGTGCCGCTTTCGGATGGTAGTCCGGGGCGGCTTTTTCCTTTTCGCAGGGGCTACAGGACGGCGTTCCGTCACGGTAACAGTTATATAATGTGATATGTGTCCTTCTGCCCTCTACGAGCTTTGTTCCGCATCCCACAACGCGGACATGCTTGCACCCCGCGCATTGGGGATTGCTGTGACTATCTAACATTGACTTCACCTCCTTCTCGTCTGTTATCATCCCGAGCCGCTTGAGTACCCGATCCGTCCAGTGTAAAGCTTCATCCGTCCAAATAAGAACGCATAAGGCGCCGATGAACGCGGCGATTAGCACAAGATAGACGCCGAAAATTTCCCAGTCCACTATGTATCACTTCCTTTCGAAGGCTTGTCCACCTGGAGCATTACTGCTCCGCTTGTTTTTCCTTCAATTCTTTTTCTTCCATTTCTTTCAGCGCCTTGTTTATAAAATAGCGCCTGTATATCCTGGCAACGTTCTCAAGGATTTCGTCGACTTCCTTTTGGGTTTTCACACAATGATCGTCATAAATGACAATCCTGCAGTTGCCGTCCATATAGTCTTTGACTACCGCCATACGTATCACCCCCAGTTCATGTTATGATAGACCGTTTGTCCGACTTGCTTGTTGAACTTGTCCTTCTCTCCATTTTGTGGTAATATTGGGTTTGGAGAGAGGGGGTGAATGAAATGTTTAAATCTTCTCGTGAATTTGAGACTGTGATGTATGAAATTTTGGTAAAAATTCGCGATGGTGAAAGCTATCAAACTCTGTCATCGAAGTACGCTATAGAAGACTTAAACGAAGCTATGGAGGAGTGCTCAAATCTGGGTTTTGTTACAGGAGTAATTGCGCATCGTACTGCGGCAAACACTGTATACATCGACCTTCATAATCCTAAAATCACTTATAGAGGATTAAAGTTTGTAGAAGCCTTTAAATCCTAATTTGCCCAACTATCTTCGGGGATTTGAACAGGGGTTCTGAAATAAATTTCTCGCTTCACGTTCTTGAACACCCTGTTTAAAAGCCCTATTTCCACGCCGTGTTTTTCCAAAACCCTGATTATGTCTCTGCTGACTGCGTCAATATTAGTCGTACGAATGTTATCTTTAACCACGCATATCACTCCTTTACGCACGTTTTAAAAAGCCTTGAAAGTGGCGTGTTGGGAAAAGGGATTACCAGTCCTAACATAGATACTGTTATGAAAATATTGCTTCCTCTGGGAAAAACGCTTTATATCGGCGATATAAAAGGATATTCACCTGAGCGACTGCGAAAGGCTTCACACCACGCCCCGCGTGCAGAATGAAATAAAGGAGGCCCTGCGTTGAGTCAATACTGCATTTACCTTCGTAAATCACGCGCCGATCTGGAGCTTGAGGCGCGCGGCGAGATGGAGACCTTGGCCAGACACAAGAAGCTGCTGCTTGACTTGGCCAAGCATATGAGGCTCTCCGTCACCCAAATATATGAAGAGATTGAGTCGGGCGAAACCATTGCCGCCCGGCCTGTAGTGCAGCGCCTTCTTGACGAGGTAGAGCAGGGCGTCTGGAGCGGCGTTCTGGTTATGGAGATAGAGCGCCTTGCCAGAGGCGATACCATTGACCAGGGTATCGTCGCCAGAGCATTCAAATTAGGCCATACCAAGATAATCACGCCCGCCAAAACTTATGACCCAGACAACGAATTTGATGAAGAGTATTTCGAGTTTGGTCTTTTTATGAGCCGGCGCGAATATAAAACCATCAACAGACGTATCCAGCGCGGCCGCGTAGCCTCGGCAAAAGAGGGAAAATTCATCGGGTCGACACCGCCATATGGGTATAAAAAAATCCGCTTGTCAAGCGGCAAGGGATACACTCTGGAGCCAGATGAGAACGAGGCGCCGGTCGTCAAGCAGATTTACGGCATGTATGTAGACGGTGCCGGCATGGGCGCAATCGCCGGTCAGCTCGACCGCATGGGTATACGTCCACGCTATAGAGACACCTGGAGCAAGTCCACTATCAACGATATTCTTACCAATCCCGTATATATCGGCAAGCTGCGCTGGTCACACCGGAAGGAAATCAAGCAGAGAGTAGACGGCCAAATACGTAAAAGGCGGGTCAAGAACGACGAGCCTATTTATGTTGACGGCCTGCATCCTGCTATCATTTCTGTCGATCTATTTGAAAAAGCGCAGGCTGTCCGCCAAGCTAATACTTACAAAAAGACTAAGAACAGTCTCACCCTGCAGAACCCCTTGTCGGGCGTCGTATACTGCCGGATATGCGGCCGGCTCATGACGAGGCTTGGGCCGAATAAGCGCAACAAGTATGACACACTGCGGTGCCCGAACCGATACTGCGATAACGTCTCCGCACCTATATACATGGTCGAACGCAAGCTGGTGGCCACGCTCCGAAACTGGCTGTCGGTTTACAAGATGGCACTAAATAAAGAAGGCGCAACGTCAGAGGCCAACACGCTTACCATATGGGAAAACGCGCTCAAAGAATCCGAGCGCGAGCTGAAAAAGGTCGAGATGCAGATCGGCAAAACTTATGACCTGCTGGAACAAGGCGTGTATACTGTAAAAATGTTCACCAGCAGAAACAGGGAGCTGTCTGAGAGACGAGAGAAGATACTCGAACAGATAAGCAGCACTAAGAAACAAATAGAAAATGAAAATAGGATCCGTTCTATGAAAGAGGAACAGATCCCTGCGATGGAAGGTTTGTTGGACACGTATTTTCTCGTTGAGCCTGCGCAGGATAGAAACGGTATCCTTCGGTCTATATTAAGCAGAGCAGAATATTATAAGGAGACGCGTAACACCCGAGGCAATCTCGAAAACGATAACTTTGAGGTACATATCTTCCCACGGCTGATTTCTGACTCCGAATAACTTATATCATTCATGCACCTATACATACGGGCCGCCGATGGCTGTCGCTCCGATACGCGAGGTGCGCCGGGTGCTCGACTATGCCGTGACCGCCATCCCCAGGGAGAAAATCCTCATGGGCATGCCCAATTACGGCTATGACTGGACGCTTCCCTACCGCCAGGGTACCGCCGCCAGAACGGTATCCAACACCGGCGCGGTGGATTCGGCGTACAACCGCAGAGCCGCCATACGTTATGATGAGCCGTCCCAGGCGCCCTTTTACAATTATTACGACGCGCAGGGCAGCCGGCATGTGGTTTGGTTCGACGACGCCCGCAGCGTATCCGCGCGGCTGAGGCTCGTAAGCGAATACAGGCTGGGCGGTGTCAGCTACTGGACTATTAACCGTTATTTCCCTCAAAACTGGCTGGTCTTAAATTCCATGTACAACGTCCGCAAGGTGCTGTAAGGTCAGGGGCAAAGGTACCGGACGGCCGGGCAGCCGGCGCAAGACAAAAAGAGCATATTCGCATAAAAGCCTTTAGAACGGGACTTGGAGATCGCCGTTTAAGGTTTGCGAATATGCTCTTATTAACGCTGCCGGGCGACGCCGGCTAAGCGCACCGGTCAGCGCCTTGGGAAAAGCCCTGATTTGGGCGTGGATTTGGGCTTGGCGTTTTTGCCGTACATCAGCTCATGGATGGGCGAGCGCTGGCGTATGCCGAAATAATAGGAAAAATAGGCCGCCGTAAAGAGCAGAAGGGCGTCTATGAGCGTGATAATGAAAATAGCGGTGTAATTCTTCTGGAACATTGAGTAAAACGGCATGAGGTAGAAATTGTAAAAATTCAGCACAAGGTGCAGGACGTCGGACCTTAAAAAGGCGTTGACCGCTGCCGCGACAAGCCCGGGAAGCACGGGAAACGCCGTCGCGATCACGCCCTTGAAGGGGTTGCGCTTTAAGCCGTAAAGCTTGTTTTTATTTACGTCCGACCAGCCCTCGCTCCATATGTGCGAGCTTAGAGGAGCCGCCATCACCATTAGATTCATGATGCCGACGATAACCTTTATGGCGTTACCCCAGCTTTCGAGCAGCACCAGAAGCCCCAGAGACATAAACGACAGTATCACGGCGATAAACTGGTTTAAAAGAGCCGTAAACCCCAATTTAACCGTGAGCTTCTTGCCCATAACATCCACTCGCCTTTCAAGACCTTTGTGTAAATCCATAGTATTATTTTAACATATTGTTTTAAAGATTGCAAAGGTAAAAAGGCGGGGATTGCATTCTGTGAAATTTATGATGAAATGCCAGCCGGTGATGGGAGAGTAAAGCGCGAATAAAAGCATTGGCCTTCATTATTCGGTCAATCAATTTAACCCGCCTGCAATCTATTGCGATAACCGGAGCGGAAACGCCTTCTTTTTGG
>ENA-UOYA01000863-UOYA01000863.1-activated-sludge-metagenome-genome-assembly--contig:-NODE-863-length-35842-cov-10.365272_pt1 | contig 35842 bp, 29 predicted proteins | sample MGYA00238163_ERZ764804 | MGnify/ENA primary metagenome ERZ764804 (study PRJEB28919, sample SAMN05720223) | activated sludge metagenome | isolation source: Anaerobic digester | place: Hong Kong...
TCGTTTTGGCTTTTTTACAACAGAAAATAAAGAGAACTTATCCCGAACTCACGTTTTTAGCTTTTCTTGGTCAGTTTCTTGAGCCTTCTCTTTGCTTCAGGAATGTCTGGACACAGTTCCAAAGCCTTTTGGTAATTGCGAATGGCGGCAGACGGCATTCCTTCCTTTTCACAATCCCTTCCCATGACAGTATATTCTACAGCAAGTCTTTTAAGGAAATCATCTTTTTTGTTTATGATTTCAGTCAGCCGTTTGTTTTCATCACGCAGCTGATTAATGATATTGAGTTTACGTCTAATGAGGCGTTTGGGTGCAGGTCTCTCAATGTCATATCTGCTGTGGATGGCAAGAAAAAAGTTTTTCAGCGCTTCCTGCATATCACCTTTGTCAAAAGCCTTTACCGCATCGTAATATTCTTTGTCGGCTTTGCTTTGCTGTAAAGCAGTATTGATGATGTTCAGATTATTATAATTGCGTGCGAAACTTTTGACTTCAGAACGCACAAAAACTTCTTCTCGTTTTATTGGTTCATGCAGACTGATACCTTCCAATGATGTACAGCGTGACAAGGCTACATAAGTTTGACCACCAGCAAATACGCCACCAGTGAAATCTATCTTGACGTGTTTGAATGTCAATCCTTGACTTTTATGTACGGTGATTGCCCATGCCAAACGAATAGGGAATTGCTCGTAGGTCCCAATTTCTTCTTCTTCTATCTTCTGTTCTTTTTCATTGAACGTGTATCTTACATTGCTCCATATTTCACGCTCTACATCATAGTCCTCGCCATCTTCGGTCCTTACGTAAAGTTTTCCGTCTTCCTCGTCGCCGATTCCAATGATTGTACCTAATGTTCCATTTACCCAGCGTTTGTATTTGTCATTCTTAATGAATAGCACTTGAGCACCAGTTTTGATTTCGAGTTCAATTGGAGTAGGGAGACTATTTTCAGGAAACTCTCCTGTTATGGAACCTCTAAACATCGTTGGGTCGCCGGGTAATTGCTTAAGGTGTTTCTCATTAATGAAATCCACAGTGTCGCGTCGAGTGGACAGGGTAATGGACAAATGGTTGTCGTCCGAAGTATCTATATCTGCTCCTACACGTTTATTCAACATTTCTAAGTCAGCATTCCCAACTTGTGATGTGCGGATGTGATCGAGTATACCGATAAACAGTGGGTCGCTTTGCCGATATACTTTCGTCAGCTCAATAGATACAAGTTGCATTTCGCGAAATGCTCTTGCGTCAAAAAAGAAACTGGAAGGATAGAATGGGGATAATAATTTGCGGTCTTCTTCTTTTAATACGGGTTCAAGTTGATAAATATCGCCTACAAGCAACAACTGCTTACCGCCAAATGGTTCACGCATGTTGCGGCAATATATCCTTAACACTTTGTCAATAAAGTCGATAATATCAGCCCTTACCATACTGATCTCATCAATGATGATGAGTTCTATCTCACGAATAAGTTTTAGTTTCTCACCATTATACTTTAATGTGTTACGAATGTTCTTGGCATTGTATCTTACATCGTTGGGTAGGAGAGGGTGGAACGGTAGTTTAAAGAAACTATGCAATGTAGAACCGCCAGCATTGATAGCAGCGATACCAGTTGGTGCAAGAATGATGTGTTTCTTTTTTGTTGTTGCTGCAATATAACGTAGAAAAGTCGATTTACCCGTCCCTGCTTTTCCTGTGAGGAAAAGCGAGCGACGGGTAAATTGTATGATTTGGAGTGCATTTTGCAACTCCGGATTGTTTAAATCGATATTTTCGATATTTTGTTCTGTCACGACGTAGCGTATTACAAATCGTCGAAATTAACTTGCTGTTCTGTTGGGCGACTTCGCTTTTTATCTTTCTTTTCAGTTTTCGGCTCTGTCGTCTTTGGCGTTTCAGTGCCTTCGTTTTCTGTCTTTTCTGGCTGAACAATAGGATTTCCGTTCTCGTCCAAGTTTATTTCCTCTGTTGTGGTTCGCAGACTATCATGGTGAGCAGTGTCTCGTCTGACGGGAGCATAATAGCTAGCGCAATTGTACATATCACTTGTAATATCGTCATCTTTAGGCTTATTAAATTTCGCATGATACTGTTTAAAATTTGGATCTTTGAATACAGCCTGTAAAAAATAGCCGCAGATAGGAAGCGCTGTTCTGCTACCTTGACCTAATGCGCCCGTACGGAAGTGAATGCATCGATATTCACCGCCTACCCATGCTCCAACAACAAGTTTTGGACTAACTCCCATAAACCATGCATCAGAGTGATTATTTGAAGTTCCTGTTTTACCTCCGAATTCCGTATCACGATAATCTCCAACATATCCCCACAAACTTTGAGATGTGCCTCCTGGTTCACGCATTCCGCCTTGCAGCATCTGTTGCATTAAGAATGCACTCTTATAAGGAACGACCTGTTCGTCTGAAGTAGGACCAACGTAAACCTCATTACCATCCTTGTCAACGATTCGAGTTACTAGCACAGGTTCGTGGTGTTTGCCATCGTCTGCAATAGTACAATATGCGTTCGTCATTTCCAGTAAATTTACGTCACTGGAACCAAGCGCTAGTGAAGGGGTGTCATCCAAAGGACTCTTGATTCCCATTTTTTTAGCGGTTTCAATAATTCTGTTGATGCCCATTTCCTGACCTAGTCTTACTGCAACGGAATTCACACTTTTGGCAAATGCTGATTTCAATGCCATGGAATCTCCGGAGAAAGAACCATTCGCGTTAGAAGGAGTCCATGTCGTCATCTCGTGCTTCTTCTTGTCATACACCTGCATAGAGATATATTCGTCTCGGCGTTTGTCGCAAGGTGTCAGGCCTTGATTCATAGCCTCTGTATAGACAAATAATTTAAATGTAGAGCCAGGCTGACGCATTGCTGTGACCTTGTCGTATTTCCAAGAATTGAAATCAATGTCACCCACCCATGCTTTGACGGCACCAGTTTGTGGTTCCATTGCTACAAAGGCGCAGTGCATGAAATGGACCATGTATCTAATGGAATCCATAGTAGACATTTCTTTCTCAATGGTTCCTTTTTCGTAATCAAATAATTTTACTATATGTGGCTTGTTCAGATAATAGCTGATGGAATCAGGATTGTTAGGATATTTAGCCATAAGTGCTTTATAGACTGGTTGTTTCTGAGCAATTCCCTCAATGAAATTTGGAATGACATTTCCATCTTCGTCTATCCAAGGATCGTTGTTACCCCAATGATTTTTGAAATTGAGCTGAACTTGCTTCATTTGTTTTACAGCAGCATCTTCAGCATATTTCTGCATTCGTGTATCTATGGTTGTGTATATTTTGAGGCCGCTGCTATAGAGGTCGTAGCCATTGTCTCTGCACCAGTCTTTCAGGTAATCGGCTACTGCTTCACGGAAATATTTTGCTTGCCCATCGTAGTTGTTTTCCACGCTATAATTCAATTTTATAGGTATGGCACTGATTGAGTCATAATCTTGTTTAGACAAGTCGTTGTGAGTTACCATGTTCTCAAGTACAACGTTGCGACGTTTCAAACAGTTCTTCGGATTCGTAAGCGGATTGTAATGCGTAGTGGCTTTCAGCATACCGACCAAAACGGCAGCCTGTTCGGTAGTCAAATTTTTGGGTGTTGTGTTGAAATATGTTTTACTCGCAGTTTTAATACCATAAGCATTCGAACCAAAATCAACCGTATTTGCATACATCGTGATAATCTCGTTCTTACTTTCATGCATGTTAAAACCATGCTTGACCAATCCGGCCAGTTCCAATTTCGTAGCAATAATCCATTCTTTACTCTTCATAATCAATATTCTAACACCAGGTATCATGCCAATAATACCTGTTGAGTATTGAGTACGGACACGGAACATATTTTTAGCCAATTGTTGCGTAATGGTAGATGCCCCGCGTGCATCACTGTGCATGACAGCATCTTTGGCCGCTGCAAACATACCTTGCGGATCAATTCCAAAGTGATGATAGAATCGTTCATCCTCAGTATCTATGAGTGCTTTCCAAAATTCAGGACTGACTTCATCATATTTCACAGGTGTACGGTTTTCATTGAAGTATTTTCCGATAAGTTTACCATCAGCACTATATATTTCCGAAGCTTCAGATGTATTGGGGTGTACAATTTGTGCAAAGCCCGGTGATTTTCCAAAAAGCCACAGGAAGTTGACGTCTACCATTCCCAAATAGATAAAGAAGGCGACAATGACAGATGCAATTGCAATTCCTGTCTTTGTGTACCATGCACGTCCGCGGTAAAGGTTTTTATACCATGGCCAAAATCTGCGGATTTTATTCCAGCATAAATTCAAAAAGTTCTTTATTTTATTCATAATAGCTTATTATCTATAGTTCCGTAATTTATTGCAAAAATACGAAATAACTTAGTATTTATACCAAAGTATCGATATAATTTATGATTTCTTCAATATTATCGGGATGAAACCATTTTATGTTATCATCTTTCTTGAACCAAGTAAGTTGCTTTCTGCAATACCTTCTTGTGTTAGACTGTATTTTAAAAATGGCTTCATCTAGGGTACAATTACCATCAAAATAATCAAACAGTTCCTTGTAACCAACAGTATTAAGAGAGTTTAGACCTTTTTGAGGATATACTTTCCGTGCTTCTTCAATAAAACCATCATCAATCATTTGTAGGACACGTTTATTGATTCTATCATATAGTTCCTCCCGCGGTCTGTTTAATCCAATTTTGATAATCTTGAATGGTCTTTCTTTGATTGAGTTTTTGCGAAAAGAGGTATAAGTCTTGCCTGTCATATAACAGATTTCAAGTGCGTGCACTACTCTTCGTGGGTTTTTCTTGTCTACGATATTGTAATGTTCCGGATCAAGTTTCTGAAGTTCTTCCACAAGGGTTTGTAAGCCGTCTTTCTCAAGATGTTGTTTCATCATAGTCCTAGTGGCTTCATCAATCGTGGGGAGGTCATCAATCCCTTTGCATACTGCATCTATATACATCATGCTGCCACCTGACATCAAAGCTATCTTATTATGTGCATTGTAAAGCTGGTCTAACAATGATAATACATCTTGTTCAAACATAGATGCACTGTAATAGTCTTTGATTGTGTGATTTCCAACAAAATAATGTTGTGCCAAACTTTGTTGCATCTTTGTCGGTGCAGCTGTGCCAATCGGCAACTCAGCAAATATCTGTCGTGAGTCAGCATTAATAATTGGTATAGAGAAATGTTCGGCAAGTCTTAAACACAATTCGGTCTTGCCAACACCCGTAGGGCCAAGGACTACAATTAAAGAATTCATCTATATCAAATAAAAAAGCAGAATAAAGTATGATGTGCCGATATTGATATCGTGTGTCATTCTTTATTCTGCATTGTATTTATTCTCTGATTATTCCACGTTGGGATGCCTCTACGAAATCAATGATATATTGAATCTCTTTCGTAACTTGGAGGTTTTTCTTGATTTCATCAATCCCTTCTGATCGTAAGCCTTTGGAGTAAAGCAGACGATAGGCTTCGTGGATAAGTTCGATAAGTTCATTGCTGAAACCATGACGTTTCAGTCCTACAATATTTATACCGGAATATCTCACAGGGTCTCTACCTGCTATTGCATAAGGTGGTACATCTTGTCCGAAACGGCAACCGCCTTGTATCATAACGTAGCTTCCAACATGACAAAATTGATGGCAAAGAACAGCTGCACTGATAACGGCATAGTCGTCAACTGTTACCTCACCAGCAAACTTTGTTGAATTGCCTATTATCAGATGAGATCCGAAAAAGCAGTCATGTGCGATATGCATATTTTCCATCAAAAGGTTGTTATTCCCTACTTGAGTAGTACCTTTTGAGGCTGTTCCGCGAGATATTGTTACATTCTCCCGAATGCTATTGTTATCGCCTAATTCGCATATTGTATCTTCTCCCTTGAATTTCAGATCCTGTGGCTTTGTGGATATGCTGGCTCCAGGAAAAAATTCATTGCCATTTCCTATACGTGCGCCATAGTTGATTGTGACACTATTTTGCATGACGTTATTGTCTCCAATGACCGTATTACGATCAATGTAGCAAAACGGTCCAATAATATTGTTGTCACCAAGTTTCGCTTCCGGATGTACGTAGGCTAGTGGGCTTATCTGATTCATTCTGATTAATTATTTGTTTTTAACGATCTGAGCTGTAAACGTAGCTTCAGACACTATATGATCACCTACGAATGCATAGCCTTTCATTGAACTTACACCATGTCTGACAGGATATAGAAGTTCAACACGGAATAGCAAAGTATCGCCAGGAACAACCTTTTGACGGAATTTCACTTCATCTATTCTCATAAAATATGTAGACCAACGTTCTGGTTCTTCTACTTGATTTAGTACAAGAAGACCGCCACACTGTGCCATTGCTTCCACTTGGAGTACACCAGGCATTACTGGCTCTTGTGGGAAATGGCCAACAAAGAATGGTTCGTTGCTTGTGATATTTTTTACACCGACAATGCTGTTAGGTCCAATTGCAATGATTTTGTCGACAAGCTGCATTGGATAACGGTGGGGAAGTAGTTCACGGATGCGGTTGTTATCCATAATCGGCTTCTCGTTCGGGTCATAGATTGGAGCCTGAATCTCATGTTTGCGGATTTCCTTACGCATCAGACGTGCAAACTTGTTGTTGATTGTGTGTCCTGGGCGTGTCGCAACAATACGACCTTTAATAGGCTTGCCTATCAGGGCCATATCACCTATGATGTCAAGCAGCTTGTGGCGTGTACATTCATTTTCCCATACCAAGGGCTTGTGCTGTATATATCCCAATTTCGTTGCATCCAAGTGAGGCACTTTCAGTTGGTCTGCCAATTGGTCAAGGAGTTCTTGAGTGGTTTGACGCTCATAGATGACAATGGCATTATCCATGTCTCCACCTTTTATTAAGTTGGCTTCTAGCAAAGGTTCGATATCACGAACGAAAACGAATGTGCGGGCGGGAGCAATCTCTTCAGCGAAATTTTCCACATTGTCTAATGTAGCAAATTGGCTGTTAATGAATTTTGATTCAAATGAACACATCGCTGTGATGCTGAATTGCTCATCTGGAAGAATGGTTATGCAAGAACCGCTTTCTTCATCCTTAACTTCTATTTTGTGACGGATAATATAATAATCCTTTGGTGCATTTTGTTCCTCTATGCCAATATGCAATATCTTTTCCACATACATTGCGGCAGAACCATCGAGTATAGGAAATTCAGGACCATTGACTTGTATGAGGCAATTGTCAACACCTAATGCATAAAGTGCTGCGAGTCCATGTTCCACGGTGGAAACCTTGACATCTCCGTTAGACAAACAGGTTCCTCGTTGTGTGTCAACTACTTTCTCAGCTACAGCCTCAATAATAGGTTGTCCTTCAAGGTCTATACGCTGTATTTTATAACCAGAATTTTCTGGAGCCGGGTTGAAAGTAATTGTAAGACTCAATCCCGTGTGCAATCCTTTACCACAAAGTGAAAAGCTACCTTTCAGTGTCTTCTGTTTCAACATAACTGTTATTATTTATTTCTTTCTTTTGTTAATTCATCAACTTGTTTTTGCAGATCATTTATCTGCTTATACAATTCCGGTAATCTTCGGAATATCACCTGAGATTTAAAATAAGGTTTGGGTTCCATAGGAGGAGTGCCAATTAAAGTTTGGTTATCTTTTATATTACCTGGTACACCAGACTGTGCTCCTAGGAATACCTTGTTACCTATTGTAATGTGTCCGGCAAGACCAACTTGTCCTCCAAACATACACCATTGTCCTACTTTGGTGCTTCCTGCAATGCCAACTTGTGCCGACATTACTGTATTTTCACCAATATCAGTATTGTGTGCTATTTGAACAAGATTGTCTAGTTTCACACCTTTTCTTAAATAAGTGCTGCCCATCGTGGAACGGTCAACGCAAGTGTTTGCACCAATTTCTACGTCGTCTTCTATCGTGACGATGCCAATTTGTGGTATTTTGTCATATCCCTCTGTGGATGGAGCAAATCCGAATCCGTCTGCACCAATTACGCTACCTGCATGAATCGTGACATTATTTCCCAATTTACATCCTTGATAGATAACAACTGAAGGATAAATAATGCATTTGTTGCCTATTTGTACGTTGTCGCCAATCGTGGCATGGGGATAAATCTGGCAGTTGTCTCCTACGACTGCATTGTCACCAATATAAGCAAAAGCTCCAATATAGCAATTATTGCCAACTTTGGCTTTGGGTGAAATGAAAGCAAGAGAATCGATGCCAGTCTTTTGGGGTTTACTGGATTCGTATATCTGTAAAAGTTTGGCGACACATTCATACGCATTTTTTACTCTTATGAGAGTCGTCTTAACTGGATGTTCAAGTTCTAAATTATCATCAATCAAGACGATACTTGATTTCGTCTCATACAAATAATGAGTATATTTGGGATTTGATAGGAACGATATTGCCCCTGTAACGCCTTCTTCAATTTTCGCAAAAGTATTGACTGTGGCATTCTCGTCACCTTCTACTTTTCCCTGTATTAATTGTGCAATTTGTTGTGCAGTAAATTCCATCTTTAATCAATATGGTTAAAATAATTTTGCAAATATAGCAAATATTATTCAGAAACGCTGATAACATAGGTAATATTTGCGAATTTTTTTTGAAAGTAACGCGATATTCAGAATATCAGACGCGTCTGTTATGTCTTTGCAGGTGCCATCCTTAAATAATATTGAGATATGGTCGTCATTCATATCATACATATCTTTTTGCACGGTATTCAGACTAATGAGGAAGTCGGCATCTGCCAATGGGATGTTAAAATGCTCAACAAGAGAACTCTTAATTTTTGATATTTTTTCATCGCTCACAGGCTCTTCGTAAACTTCAACTTTAAAGGTGTGTCTTTCAATGAGGTCACGGGAAAGCATAGACAAAATTGTGTCCTCATTGTCCATCCATACTTTCACACTGCTCCAAATGTCGTTGTCGTCAAGTCGTTCATACCATTTGAGTGCTTCAGGATGTTCATTGAAAAAAGATGCGTCTACATCATTATAAAGGAAATATCTGAGGGCGGGTGGAGCAAAGATATCTTTACCTAGTCGAGCAAGATATTTTGCACGAAGCAACAAATTAACCAACACTTTTTCAGAAGCCACTGCTGTCTTGTGCAAGTATACTTGCCAATACATAAGCCTTCTGGAAGTGAGGAAATTTTCAATAGAGTAAATACCTTTTGATTCCACCACGAGTTGATCGTCAACTACGTCCAACATCTTGATGATTCTAGCCGACCCTATATTACCTTCTGTTACGCCTGTGAAGAAACTGTCACGTCGTAAATAGTCCAGACGATCCATATCGAGTTGGCTGCTTATCAATTGATGAAGGAATTTCTTGGGATACTCATCCTTGAATATTTTTAATGCAAGATTGAGATTCCCGTTCATCTCGACATTGATTTCTTCCATCATCATGAGCGATATGTCCTCATGAGATATACCGCTTATTAATGTATCTTCTAGTACATGGGAAAAAGGGCCGTGTCCGATATCGTGCATTAAAATAGCGGCTTCGACTGCCTCAGCCTCACTGTCAAAGATAAAGATACCCTTTTGAGAAAGAGATGTAATCGCCTCACTCATAAGATGTAATGCACCGATGGAATGTTGAAACCGTGTATGCTGAGCTCCTGGATAAACCATTGATGCTAAACCTAATTGCTTGATGCGGGTAAGGCGTTGCATGAGTGGATGTTTCACAATATCGAGAAGCAACCCGTATGGAATTTTGATGAATCCGAAGACGGGATCATTGATAATCTTACTGTCGTTCATTATTCAGCTACAAGTTTCTCATTTGTAGAATTGGTGGAATCAGTATTAGATTCTACTCAATTCCACTTCCATTTGCATTTGTATTTCTTTGGCTTTCTTTGCGGCGATATCTGCAAAATCTTCATTGCTGCTTGCATAAATGATGCCGCGGCTGCTATTAACAAGTAGACCACAATCATCAATTATTCCGTATTTGCAAACTTCTTGCAGATTTCCTCCTTGTGCTCCGACACCAGGAACGAGCAAGAAGTGATTGGGTGCATACTTGCGTATGGCTTTAAACATTGTACCCTGTGTGGCACCTACGACATACATCATATTCTCATCGTCACCCCATTCTTGTGATTTCTTTAATACTTTTTCAAAAAGTCGTTCACCACTGGCATCTTCAGTAAGTTGAAAGTCATGAGAGCCCATGTTGCTTGTTAGGGCAAGCAATATGACCCATTTGTCTTTGTATTCCAAAAATGGTTTTACGCTATCTTCTCCCATATATGGAGCGACGGTTAAAGCATCTATGTCGTACTCTTCGAAAAATGTGCGAGCATACATAGATGATGTGTTTCCAATGTCTCCTCTTTTTGCATCAGCAATGATAAAATGTTCTGGATAGAATTTTTTGATGTAATTTACAGTATCTTCAAATTCGGAGATACCCTTTACTCCCAGACACTCGTAAAAGGCGAGATTGGGTTTGTAGGCAACGCAATACTCCGCTGTAGCATCAATAATCGCCTTGTTGAATTCAAAGATAGGCCTCTCGCTTTTGCGGATGTGTTCGGGTATCTTCTTGATATCTGGGTCAAGTCCTACACAAAGAAATGATTTCTTTGTGAATATCTGATTGATCAATTGCTTTCTGTTCATGAGAATTTTTATTTATAATTCTGATTCTTTCATTCTTTCCGCATTTTCAGCCACAGTCAAGGCATCTATCATTTCTTGGAGATTACCATTAAGGAAACCTTGCAGATCATGGGTCGTAAATCCTATTCTGTGGTCTGTTACTCGTCCTTGTGGAAAATTATAGGTACGGATTTTTGCAGAGCGGTCACCAGTTGAAACCAAACTCTTGCGACGATTTGCAATATCGTCAATATATTTTTGATGCTCACGGTCGTAGATGAAAGTACGTAGACGTGACAATGCGCGTTCCTTGTTTTTAGGCTGGTCGCGCGTTTCAGTACATTCTATAAGAATCTCTTCCATCTCACCTGTATTTGGATTTTTCCAGGGATAGCGCAAACGAACACCTGACTCCACCTTGTTTACATTCTGACCACCGGCACCAGAGCTACGGAAGGTATCCCATTTGATGTCACCTTCATTGATGCTAACCTCGAACTTATCTGCTTCTGGCAGCACAGCTACTGTTGCGGCCGAAGTATGCATACGACCTTGAGTTTCAGTTGCCGGAACCCTTTGCACACGATGTACACCTGATTCATATTTCAATGTGCCGTAAACGTTATCACCACTTACTGCAAAATCAATTTCTTTAAATCCACCGACAGCGCCTTCACTTGCACTTGTAATCGATAAATTCCAACCCTTGGAATCACAAAATTTCTTGTACATTTGGAACAAATCACCAGCGAACAATGCTGCCTCGTCGCCACCTGTTCCTGCACGGATTTCCATCTGCACATTTTTCGCGTCTTCCGGATCTTTTGGCACAAGTGCCATTTTTATCTCTTCTTCGATTTGTGGTTGCAATGTCTCGTTCGTCTGGAGTTCTTCACGCGCCATTTCTTTCATGTCGGGATCACTTTCGTTTGCCATGATGTCTTTAGCTTCTTTTATGGAATTCAGACATGCAATGTAACGGTTTCGGGCATCCATGATGTCCCCCAACTCTTTGTATTCCTTAGTCAGTTTGACATATCTTTCCTGGTCGGCAATAACTTCGGGGTCTGTTATCAGTGTCGAAACTTCTTCATAACGGCTTTCCAAACCATCTAACTTCTCTAATATACTATTTTGTTCTGGCATATATATGACTTTTATAGAAAAAAATGGGAATAAATCAATTGACAGGCAAATCAATAATTGAATGTTCCAAATTCCGATTCTATGGTTAAAGAACGTTTGCCTTCTTCAATGTGACCTACAATTTTTGCTTCGATATTAAATCTGTTACTTATTTCTATGACTTTATCTGCAATTTCGGGTCTTACATATATCTCCATACGGTGTCCCATATTGAACACTTGATACATTTCTTTCCAGTCGGTTCCGCTCTCTTCTTTGATGATTTTGAATAGAGGAGGAACAGGGAACATGTTGTCCTTGATGACCTTGCAGTTTTCGTTCACGAAATGCAATACTTTGGTTTGTGCTCCGCCAGTGCAATGAACCATTCCGTGTATTTCAGGTTTCAGTTCGTCTAGCAGTTTTTTGATGACAGGAGCATAAGTGCGGGTAGGGGAGAGAACCAGTTGTCCCGCATTGACATCGAGTCCTTCAATCTTATCGTCCAAATGCTTTGTTCCACTATATACGAGTTCAGTTGGAACTGCATGATCATAGCTTTCAGGGAATTTGTCGGCTAGATATTTCGCAAATACATCATGTCTGGCACTTGTCAGTCCGTTGCTGCCCATACCTCCATTGTATCGATTTTCATAAGTGGCTTGCCCGCAAGATGATAAACCAACAATGACATCGCCGGGACGGATGTTGGCATTGTTAATTACGTCGCTGCGTTTCATGCGGCACGTCACAGTAGAATCCACAATGATTGTCCTGACCAAATCACCTACATCGGCTGTTTCACCACCAGTAGGATAGATACCTACTCCCATCTTGCGCATCTCTGCCAGGAGTTCGTCAGTTCCATTGATGATTGCAGAAATCACTTCACCAGGAATCAACATCTTGTTACGCCCGATAGTGCTGGATACCAATATGTTGTCAACGGCACCTACGCATAGCAAATCGTCTGTATTCATCACGACGGCATCCTGAGCGATACCTTTCCATACACTAAGATCTCCTGTCTCTTTCCAATACATATAAGCCAACGATGATTTTGTGCCGGCACCGTCTGCGTGCATGATATTGCAATATTCAGGATCACCGCCTAATATGTCAGGGATTATCTTGCAGAATGCTTGAGGAAAAATACCTTTATCAATGTTTTTTATCGCATTGTGTACATCTTCTTTTGCTGCGCTCACACCGCGCATCATATAACGATTATTCATAATAATATTCTTTTTGTATGCAATGTTTCGGCGATATTCCCTAAGGTTAACGCCATCAATTACTTGTTCGTTCTATTTTTGTTCGTTCCAGAATTCCCAGCTCGCGAATGCTTGTAACAAGAGCATTTCCAATCCGTTTTTTACTGTAGCTCCATGTTCAATACCTTTTTTCATAAAAAGAGTCTCATCTGGATTGTAAATGAGATCATAGAGCAGTGTATGGTTATCCATCGCATCGTAAGGTAAATTCGGACATTCATCGGCATGTGGATACATACCGCAGGGGGTGCAATTGACAATCACATTATATTCTTTAATTTGTTCTTCCGTAACACTTTCATAGGTAATACATCCTGGCTTTTCATTTCTGCTGACGAAAAGGGTTTCTAAGCCTAATGACTTCAATCCGAAATCAATGGCTTTGGACGCACCACCTGTACCTAATATTAAAGCCTTTTTATGACATGGCTCCAACATTGGTTCAATGCTTTTGGTAAAGCCAATTACATCGCTATTGTAACCTTTCAGATATGGCTTTTTGCCTTTGTGTGTCACTCGGATAACATTAACAGCACCAATGGCTCTGGCCTCTGGACTGATGGCATCAAGATAACTTATCACCTTCTCTTTATAAGGGATGGTGACGTTAAGACCTCGTAAGTCCAAATTGGTGTCAAGAATTTCAGTGAGATTCTCTATGGATGGAATCTCAAAATTCACGTACTTGGCGTTTATACCTTCGTTTTCAAATTTTTCGTTGAAGTAACTGATAGAAAACGAATGTCCTAATGGGAAACCAATCAATCCATATATGTCCATAACTTTTGGTGTTTAATGTCTAATTCTTATTTTGTCGCAAAATACATTGTGCAGACACCGAATGTAAGTCTCTTAAAACTCGATTCAGAAAAACCTGCTTTATGCAATACATTCATCATTTCTTCCCCTTGAGGGAATGCTTCTATCGTGGCAGTAAGATATTGATAAGCCTTCTGGTCTTTGGATATCAGTTTACCATATATAGGAAGAATCGTATGTGAATATACCTTGAATAGTTGGCGCATAGGAGATGTCACGGGTTCCGTTAATTCCACGATACTCAAATGTCCACCTTTCTTTAATACTCTGCACATTTCTTTCAAACCTTTGTCCAAATCCTGAAAGTTTCGTATGCCAAATGCTGCTGTTACAGCATCGAATGTCTCGTCTGAAAAAGAAAGAGACAGACAATCTTCTCTCTTGAATGAGATAATGTCCTGAAGGTTTTCTCTCTGGACTTTCTTTTTCCCTACATCCATCATCTTTTCAGAAATGTCTGTACCGACAAGCGTTTTTGGGGATAGCATCTTAGCAGACAGAATTGCGAAATCACCTGTCCCTGTGGCTATATCCAAAATGGCTTGTGGTTTGAATGGTGCCAATTGTCTGATAGCCTTTTTACGCCAGATCTTATCAATATTCCATGATAGCCTATGGTTTAAGGTATCATAGGTGGGTGCGATGTTATCAAACATTTGTTCCACCAATTTACCCTTATCTTCCTGTTGATCGTATGGCTTAATCTTCTCTTGTTCGTACATATAGCGACATGATTGATTGCAGAATGACACGAATGTCAATCTGCAATCATGATGTTATTTTTATCTATTGGCTAGATATTTCTTTACGTTGTTTTCTATGCGTGAAGCGATGTCACCAGATTCTGCTGCTTTGTCAAATTTTTCACCCGTGATATGCTCATACAATTCAATATAACGGTCGCTCACACTGTTAGCATAATCGTCAGTGATTTCTGGCATTGTCTGTCCCGGCTCGTTCATGAAGTTGTGTTCTATCAGCCATTGACGAACAAATTCTTTTGAAAGTTGTTTTTGTGGTTCGCCCTTTTTGAATTTCTTTTCATATCCGTCAGCATAGAAATATCTGCTCGAATCGGGTGTGTGAATTTCATCTATCAGGTAGACTTTTCCATCACGTTTACCAAATTCATATTTCGTATCAACGAGAATGAGTCCATGTTTTGCTGCGATTTCTTGTCCGCGATTGAAAATCTTCTTTGTATAGTCTTCCATAACGGCGTAGTCCTCAGCACTGACAATACCTTGTTTGATGATTTCTTCTTTCGATATGTTCAGATCGTGACCTTCATCGGCCTTTGTTGTTGGCGTGATTATTGGTTCTGGGAATCGCTGGTTTTCTTTTAAACCGTCGGGGAGTTTTACACCACAGAGTTCACGACATCCATCTTTATAAGCGCGCCAAGCGCTACCTGTGAGTATAGAGCGGATAATCATTTCTACTCGGAATCCCTCGCATTTTAAACCTACGGTAACCATAGGGTCTGGGGTGGCAAGCTTCCAGTTCGGACAAATGTCTTTTGTGGAATCCAAAAACTTTGCAGCAATTTGATTGAGCACCTGTCCCTTGAAAGGTATACCTTTAGGCAGGATTACATCAAAAGCAGAAATTCTGTCAGTCGCTACCATGACAATCAAGTCATCATTGATGTTATACACATCACGTACTTTACCGTGATATACACTCTTTTGCCCATCAAAATGGAAATCCGTCTTAGTTAATGCTTTCATTGTTTTTATATTGTTATAAATTTATTTTTCCTGTCTTGCCTTATCGTAAGCTTCGTAAGCATTTACAATCTTGGTGACCAGTTTATGTCTGACGATATCTTTTTGTCCTAGTGTGATGACAGATATGTCGTTAATGTTCCCAAGGATGTTGAGCGCTTCGCGAAGTCCGCTTTTTTGTTCTTTGGGCAGGTCTATCTGTGTCATATCACCAGTAATAATCATTTTCGTGTTCCATCCCATACGAGTGAGAAACATTCGGATTTGGGCTGGAGTCGTATTTTGAGCTTCATCAAGGATGACAACAGCATCGCTCAATGTACGGCCGCGCATAAAAGCCAAAGGGGCAATCTGAATAATATGCTTTTCCATCATGTCCTGTAGCTTTACTGCAGGTATCATGTCTTCCAGCGCATCGTAAAGTGGTTGCAAGTAAGGATCGATTTTATCTTTCATGTCACCAGGAAGGAATCCTAACCTTTCTCCAGCTTCTACGGCAGGACGACTTAATATTATTTTCTTGGCTGTCTTTTCTTTCAATGCTTTGACGGCCAGTGCTATACTTAGATACGTCTTTCCTGTTCCTGCTGGTCCAACTGCGAATATCATATCGCTTTTATCGTAAGCCTCAATAAGTTTTTGTTGGTTTTCACTTCGACTTTTTATTGGTCTGCCCGATAAACTGTAGACCAGTACTCCTTTTATGCTATCGGCCTTTGTCTTATTTCCCTTGATTATATCAAGAATATCCTCTTCTGTAATGGAATTGTATTTAACAATATGTTTGCGTATGTTTTCGATATTCTCCTCAAATTTGCACATTTCTTCCTCGTCGCCAAGCACACGAACGACATTGTCTCTTGCCACAATGCGCATTTTGGGGAAAAGCGATTTAATCATCAACAAATGACTATTATTAACTCCATAAAACATTACAGGGTCGATATCTTCCAAAACAATATGCTTCTCTATCAATGTATCTAATCTTATTTCATTCTATTTTGGTGCAAAATTACATTAAAAATATGAAATCGACAAATAAATTATAGATTAAGAAATTGATTATTAAATAATAATTAGTACCTTTGTATCACTTAATCCGTAAAATTTCAAATGAAACTCTCAAAAAAAAGATTTTTACAAGGATTTGCTATCGTCGTCGTCATGCTTGCATTAATTAGATGCATATTTCCTTCTGTTGCTGCGTCTCAACATAAATCGTCATCTAATTCTGATAGTACATCTTTAGATAGTATTCCATCTGATGGGGATAAAAACGTTAAATGCGATGAGCCTTCTCAGCAATACAATGCTTTATCGACGCAAAAATCTTTATCACGTTTTTTCTGTAAGGATGGTTCTATCGTAAAAAATCGAATAAAAAGCGTACCTTGTTTTGCTAAAGCTTTCCCTGACCAAAATGATGTGCAACTGATTGCAGCTAACAGGTATGGTGTAAAACCTGTTTTGAATCGTTCCGAGGCAGAATGTCGCAAATCAGAGTTGGTTTATGTAGGGAGCAATCCTTACTTTTATATAGATAGACTTCATAACAGTATACCTTATCTAGTTCCCAAAGCTTCCATTTTGTTACAAGAAATCGGACATAATTTCTTTGATAGTTTGCAAACGAAAGGAATACCTCTTCATAAGATAATCGTTACAAGTGTCATGAGAAGTAAGGAGGATGTAGTAAAACTACGTGGACATAATGGCAATGCAACACAAAACAGTTGCCATCTTTATGGTACTACATTTGATGTATGCTATAATCGTTATAAGACTGTTGAGGCCCCAAACGGTCCTAAGCGCCGACAAGTGAGAAATGATACATTGAAATGGGTATTAAGCGAGGTGCTTAATGATGTGCGAAACAATAACAGGTGTTATATTAAGTATGAGGTCAATCAAGGCTGTTTCCATATTACAGTAAAACAATAATAGATTATAATTATTTGTGTTATCATGTCATTTCGTCATTTTTTGATAATTTCAGTATTCACCATCTCCATATCACCTTTGGCTATGGCACAAACTCCTGTTGCTAACAGGGTTAATGCAATGGCAGAACATTTGCCGAAAACCGCTAGCGTAATTGCAAAATATACAGATAATCGCAGACATTGTTTGTATTATTCTATGCATAATCGTATTTTTAGGTATGATGTTCTGAGTAATAAAAGCATTGATGTGAACGTTTCTTCAGATGGCTATGTAAGTATTTTAAGTTATTTCTTAAGTCCGGATGGAAATTTTATCTTCGTAGTTGTTGATAGAGGAAATTTGTCATCTTTTTATGCGGATGATGGGCAAGAGTTGTGGCGTTTAGATTCCCGATCGAGGCAAACTGATAAAATTGGTTCTGGTTTTAAAATTGAAAAACGGCGTGAATGTATTGTTATTAAGAAAGTTTTCGCATGTACCAATCCTAAAGCATCTGTATCCAAACAAAATTGGCTTGCAAAGAATCATTTATACGACCTCTATGGTCATGTTATCTATGCACAGGATGCATACATGATAAATATCAAAAAAATAAGAAAGTAAAATGGGCTTTCTGATCATTTAATCCTTTAATTTATAGGACTATCCCCTTATAGTACCACCGATTACAGATTCGGATGCATTTAAAAGTCTGAAAGTAATCGTTACTCATCTACCAATATACCCCTATATTGGTCTGCGATTAGATGCTTCCGACCTTGCGATTTGATACAAAACGTTGACCAATATACCCCTATATTGGTCGTTGATTGTTATGCTTTGACAGGGCAGAAGCATTACTCTTGTGGATTAAAAGGGCATTAAGAACAGATTCTCTTCATGTAGTTGTATGTACGGGAATGTAGAAGTCATGTATAAGAATGTATAAGTAGTGTAATTAAATCATAAGCATTACAGCTCATTATTTAATGGTTTGAAGATATCGATGTATGTAGGTTTCTTTATAAAAATTAGATTTTTATTTTGTCCTTCGTTCTTTTTACATTATCTTTGCAAATATTTATTAGTAAAATTGATTATATGGCTAATACAAAAGTACACGTCGTAATTATGGCAGGTGGTGTCGGAAGCCGTTTCTGGCCGATGAGCACAGCAGAGAAACCAAAGCAGTTTATCGACGTTTTGGGGGTTGGAAGGTCTTTACTTCAACTCACGTACGATAGATTTGAAGGTGTTTGCCCCATAGAGGATGTATGGGTTGTGACAAACAAAAAATATTTTGGACTGGTAAAAGAGCAATTGCCGGCAATCCCTGAAGGAAATATTCTTTTGGAACCATGCAGGAGGAATACAGCTCCATGCATTGCTTACGTCAGTTGGCGAATTAAATCCAAGGATCCAAAGGCAAACATCGTTATTACACCGAGTGACCATATCGTTACGAATTCAAGTGAATTCAGAAGGATAATTATATCGTGCCTGAAATTTACCGGTGAGACAGATGCCATTGTCACGCTCGGAATGAAAGCCACAAGGCCTGAAACTGGGTATGGATATATACAGGCGGATTTAAGTTCAAGTTCTCCACGTAACAAGGAGATTTACCGTGTAGATTCTTTTAGAGAGAAACCAGACTTGAAGACGGCTATCCAATACATAAGCAACAATAATTATTTCTGGAATGCGGGGATTTTTATATGGAGCGTGAGTACCATTGTGAATGCTTTCAGAGTGTATCAGCCTGCGATAAGTAAAATTTTCGAGAGCATGCTTAATGTATATGGTACACCAGAAGAGCAGGCACTTATCGATGCGCGATATCCTGAATGTGATAATATCTCTGTTGACTATGCCATTATGGAAAAGGCTGAAGAGATTTTCGTCTGTCCAGCGGATTTCGGATGGAGTGATTTGGGGACCTGGGGCAGTTTGCTCATGCAAACGAAGAAAGATCTGTATGGCAATAGTTGCATCGGGAAAAATATATCTATGATAGATTCTCATAATTGCATTGTACATACACTTCAACAACAGAAAGTGGTCATTCAGGGTCTGGATAATTATATCGTGGCTGAGAAAGACGGTACATTATTAATATGTAAATTATCTGAAGAACAAAAGATTAAACAATTTTCAGGAGAAAACTAAAGTAAGAAATACATGGAAAGAAAAATCGCTCTTATAACGGGTATAACGGGCCAAGACGGTTCTTATCTGGCTGAATTCCTAATAGAGAAAGGCTATGAGGTGCATGGACTTCTTCGACGTTCATCGTCGTTTAACACAGGTCGTATAGAGCACCTATATCTTGACGAGTGGGTTCGTGATATGAAAAGGCAACGACTCATCAATTTGCATTGGGCAGACATGACTGATTCTTCGTCTTTAATACGTATCATTCGTGAAGTTAAGCCCAATGAGATATATAATCTTGCGGCTCAGAGCCATGTCAAAGTATCTTTTGATGTGCCTGAATATACTGCAGATACAGATGCAGTAGGCGTATTGCGCTTGTTGGAGGCTGTCCGTATTTGTGGATTTGAAAAGAGCTGCCGTATTTACCAGGCATCTACTTCGGAACTGTTTGGAAAAGTTCAGGAAGTGCCGCAAAGTGAGACGACACCATTTTATCCGCGTTCTCCTTATTCTGTCGCGAAACTTTATGGCTTTTGGATCATGAAGAATTATCGTGAAAGTTATGGAATGTATTGCTGCAATGGTATTTTGTTCAATCATGAAAGTGAGAGACGAGGTGAAAATTTTGTAACACGTAAGATAACATTGGCAGCATGCCGAATAGCGCAAGGCTATCAGGATAAATTGTATCTTGGTAATTTGGATGCAAAGCGTGACTGGGGATATGCCAAAGATTATGTTGAATGCATGTGGCTGATACTGCAACAATCTCTTCCTGATGATTTTGTCATAGCAACAGGTGAAATGCATACGGTTCGAGAGTTCTGTACTTTGGCATTTAAAGAGGCTGGATTGGATTTGCGTTGGGAAGGTCATGGAGTGGACGAGAGAGGTATCGATGTGAAATCAGGAAAGGTTCTGGTAGAAGTGGATCCTAAATATTTCCGTCCATGCGAAGTAGAGCAGCTGCTTGGTAATCCGGCAAAAGCAAAAAACATTCTTGGTTGGAACCCTACAAAAACATCATTTTCAGAATTAATTAAGATTATGGTTGAGCACGATATGAAATTTGTCAAGAAATTATATTTCAAAGCTCAACTGCCAGAATAATAAAATGTTAAGTAAAGAAGCTAAAATATATGTGGCAGGTCATCACGGATTAGTGGGGTCTGCAATATGGAAGAATTTACAGTCCCGAGGATATAACAATCTTGTCGGGTGTTCACATAGTAAACTTGATCTGACGGACCAGCTGGCAGTTAGAAAGTTTTTCGATGAGCAACGGCCCGATGCTGTTGTTTTAGCCGCAGCTTTTGTAGGTGGAATTATGGCAAATTCACTTTATAGGGCGGATTTCATCATGCAGAATATGAAAATGCAATGTAACGTAATCAGTGAAAGTTTTGCTCATGATGTGAAAAAACTTTTGTTCTTAGGTTCTACATGTATTTATCCGAAAAATGCACCTCAGCCGATGAAAGAAGATGCCCTTCTCACTTCACCGCTTGAATATACCAATGAAGAATATGCTTTGGCAAAGATATCCGGGCTTAAGATGTGTGAGAGTTATAATCTGCAATATGGCACAAATTACATAGCTGTGATGCCAACAAACCTTTATGGCCCCAATGATAATTTCCATTTGGAGAACAGCCATGTGATGCCTGCAATGATGCGTAAAATATATCTGGCAAAACTCATTCATGATGATAATTGGAATGCTATTTGTTCTGATATGGATAAACGACCAGTAGAAGGGGTGGATGGAAGTTGTGATAAACAGACCATATTAGATGTTCTTTCCAAATATGGCATTTTTGACAATAAAGTCGTTTTGTGGGGAACAGGAAATCCTTTACGTGAGTTCCTTTGGAGCGAAGATATGGCTGATGCCAGTGTCCATGTTCTACTGAATGTGGATTTTAGTGATATCATTGGTATTAAGAAATATTCATCGGTCTTCTATGGTACTAAGACGAGTGGACAAGTGGACCGAAATACTTCGGAAGGCCGCGGTGGAGCAATACCTTCATTGGGCGAAATACGCAATTGTCATATAAATGTGGGGACAGGTAAAGAACTTACTATACGCCAATTGTCGGAACTCGTGGTTAAAACTGTTGGTTTTACTGGTCAAATTGAATTTGATTCGAGCAAGTTGGATGGTACTCCTCGTAAACTTATTGATGTGAGCAAACTTCACAGTTTGGGATGGCAGCATAAGGTGGATATCGAAGAAGGCGTAAAAAAATTGTTTAATTGGTATCAAAGTACTCTTTGATGCCAGTTAAACAATTCCATTGAATTAAATTTGGATTAATCAATCCAAATTTAATTTCTTTCTGCGTTTAATAAACCATTTTGCCATGAAATATATGAAAATAACAGCTACTAAGACCATGATTGTTACTTTTATATATTCACCGTATTCCATAATCTTATCATTCAGTTGCTCTTCTGGAACCATGGAATGAAGATACCAACCGAGTGTTGCCAATATACAATTCCAAACACCAGCTCCCAGCGTAGTATACAGAATGAATTTCCCGTAGTGCATCTTTGCCAAACCAGCGGGTATTGATATCAAATGTCTTATTCCAGGAATAAGTCTTCCTGTAATGGTTGCTATCATTCCGTGGTCATCAAAATATCTCTCACTTTTTTCAACCTTATGTTGATTGAGCAAACATAGATGACCGACTTTGCTATTTGCAAAGCGATAGATTATCGGACGCCCCAAATAATAAGCTGCAACATAATTGATTGTTGCGCCACAATCTGCTCCGATAGTAGCAAATAATACAACTAGGAAAACATTGAGATTACCACCGGCAGCATGATAAGCAGCAGGAGACACTACTAATTCTGATGGGACAGGAATGACAGTACTTTCCAATAGCATTAGAAAGAATATGGTCCCGTAATTTAAATTTCCCAAGAGGGTAGATAACCAGTTCATTTTTTGTTTTTTATTAAGTAATCAAAATATTCGCTTGTATTCAAATCTGGTGGCAATTCGTCTCCAAGGACAGATTTCACTTCCGAAGGATTCTTGTCACAAGCTTTTCGCAAAGCATCGGCATATTCTTCGTCTTTACCCAATTCCAAACAGCATGCAGCGAAATAAGAATAACCGTCTGTCCATGCCTCATTGACGATATCGAGCAGCGTTTTAAGCATTTCGTATGCTTGGTTAATGTATCCATTATCAAACATGGATATTGCTATACGTAATATTATTTGTGGCGAAGACATAGAATGTCTCAATGCTTTTTTAAAATATTTTCGTGCAGCTTTAAAATTCTCTTGTTCTAAAAAGACATGACCACGAAGTACTGTCAATTCATCTTCATTCGCATTTTGAATGGATGTCGCTTTATCAATATACGAAATGGCAAGTTCGGGTTTACCCAAACTAGATAACGTATAAGCTAAAGTTTGATAAATTTCCAGCAGACTCTGTGGCTGACTTTGTGGTTGATTTTCTGCCAACACTTCTGCCTTTTGCAGATGAATCACAGCTTCTTGGAGTCTGTTAAGTTTGATGAGAGTAATGCCTTGAAATAATTCTCCTGTTTCATCATTGGGCTTTAGCTGTGACAATTTTTGATAATATTTCATAGCTTCATCAATGTTGCCTAAAAAAAACAAGCCATTTGCTTTGTTCAGTATGGCTTCATCATCATTTGGATTTATTGCGATCGAAAATTCGCTGCTTGTAATTGAGTCCTTGATTTCATTGGACATGTATTGAGACGATGCTAATTGGTTCCAATACGGGCTAGAAAAAGGATCCTTATCCAGAAGTTCATTAAAGATACGGTTACTCTCTTTGTAATTACCTTCTTGCATGGCTATACGTCCTTGCAATTCTTGATAATCAGCGGATTCCTTGTCTTGGGAGGATTGCAGCCATTTCTGTGCCATATCCATTCTGTCATAGTCGGCATACATTGTGGAAACATCAATGATGAAGTCTTCTTGTTCGTCTTCATCAATTTCGTTGAATTTTTCTGTTAAGTATTTGTCTGATTCTTCTACTTGACCACAGAAAATCATTATTTCTGCTTTGATATAAAAGTAATCTAGATCAGATTTGTCTGCTATTTGTTCAGCGAAAGATTCCGCTTTTTGAGGATCATTGTTCACGATTAATGCTATGCGCGACCTAAAGACCAATGGCCCTGTTGCCCCAGGAAATAAGCTGATAGCATAATCAATAGCCTCGATAGATTCATCTATCTTTCCATTGTTATAAAAATATTCGGCAATATCATTAAGTTCATCGGCATCCATATATGCGAATTCACCTTTTGTGCGTGAATCCTCATATTTGCTTAGGTTATCCTTGAATTGTTTACTGTTGAAATAATTGTCGTTCGCCATCTTATTTTAATGTTGGTGCACCTAGAAATAGGTGCACCAACGATTTATTTTTTATTCTGTTTCGCCCAAGTATCTTTCAAACCAACTGTTTTGTTGAAGACAGGATGCTCTGCACTTGAGTCTAAATCTGCCATAAAGTATCCCACACGCTGGAATTGCAGATATTCTCCTGGCTTTTTCCCTGATGCATAATTTTCAACATAACAATTATTGTACGTATGTAGAGAATTTGGATTTAGAAGCTCACGGAAATCCCTTTCGTCTGCTGAAGGATTTTCAACATTGAATAGACGGTCGTAAACTCTGACTTCTGCTTTTGTGCAATGGTCAACTGATACCCAGTGCAATGTACCTTTCACTTTGCGGTTAGCACCTTCCATTCCACTTCTGCTGTTAGGATCGTATTCTGCTTGGATTTCAGTGATATTCCCGTCTGCATCTTTGGTGCATCCTGTACACATTACTATATATGCATTCTTTAAGCGTACTTCTTTGCCTGGAGTCATACGGAAGAATTTGCTAGGTGCATCCTCCATAAAATCCTCACGCTCTATCCATAATTCCTTCGAGAATATTATTTTATGAGAGCCATCAGCTTCATTTTCAGGATTATTGATAGCGTCCATTTCCTCTGTCTTCCCATCTTCATAATTCGTAATCACTAATTTAACAGGATTCATAACAGCAGACACACGGCAAGCTTTCTTGTTAAGATCTTCTCTGACCGATGATTCCAAAAGAGCCATGTCGTTGAGTGCATCATATTTTGTGTATCCTATAGAATCAATGAACATACGTATACTTTCAGGACTATAGCCACGACGACGCATACCGCATAAAGTCGGCATACGAGGATCATCCCAGCCTGTTACGAAATGCTCATCAACGAGTGTGTGCAATTTTCTTTTGCTCATCACTGTATATGTCAGATTCAGACGATTAAATTCAATTTGCCGTGGACGGAAGTCATGCATGTTACTCGTTTCGCCATTCATTTCCTTTAAAAAATCAATGAATTTGTCATAGAGTGGGCGATGAGGTACAAATTCCAGTGTACAAATAGAATGTGTGACACCCTCGAAGTAATCACTTTGTCCGTGGGCAAAATCATACATAGGGTATGCATTCCATTTCGTTCCAGTACGATGATGTGGAGTGTGGATGATACGATACATGATCGGATCGCGGAAATGCATGTTTGGATTGGCCATATCGAGTTTGGCTCTTAAGACCATACTTCCCTCAACAGCTTCAGGAGTATTCATCTTATTGAAGAGCATTAAATTCTCTTCTATTGGCCTGTCCCGATAAGGACTTGCTTTGCCAGGTTCAGAAGGAGTTCCTTTTTGTTCAGCAATTTGTTCTGATGTCTGTTCGTCAACGTATGCGTTGCCTTGTTTTATCATCCATATAGCGAAATCCCATAGCTTTTGAAAATAATCAGAGGCAAAAAATATGTTTCCCCATTTAAATCCTAGCCATTTGATGTCGTTAAGTATATTTTCAACATATTCATTATTTTCTTTACTTGGGTTTGTGTCATCAAACCGCAAATTGCATACGCCATTATATTTTTCCGCTGCACCGAAATCCATACAAATCGCCTTTGCATGGCCGATATGCAAATAACCATTTGGCTCTGGTGGAAAACGTGTTTGTATGCGACCTCCATTCTTACCTTCAGCCAAGTCCTCTTCAATGAGTTGCTCCACGAAACTCAAACTTTTCTTCTCGTCGTTTGTGTTTTCTTCTTTGTTCGCCATAATGTATTGAATTTTATTATTTGCAAAGTTAATGTAAATCACTGATAAAACAAGATTCTTTGTCGCTATAATTAAAAAGACCTCATTAATTTTAACATTTATCGAATTTACTTTTGCTTTTTACGGTTCATATTATTTTTATGTGTACTATTTCTATGCCTTTTAGGATTATATCCCTTTTTAAATGTCTTTTTGGCATTCGGTTTATATTCAGGTCCGGCTCCAATATTTTCTGGTAATGCATTGATCTCAATTGATTTTTCCAGAAAGACTTCTATCTGATGGAAATACGTAAAGTCGTTTTCATTAACCAATGTAATTGCCGTTCCGTCTTTGTCGGCACGGGCTGTGCGCCCAATGCGGTGTACATAATCTTCCACATCATGAGGTACGTCATAATTGATAACGATAGAAATATCATCTATGTCAATGCCTCGTGACAGAATATCTGTAGCTACTAGAACATCAATTCGTCCACTCTTGAAATCAAACATGATTTTGTCCCTTTCATCTTGGGATAAATCGGAATGCATTTCACCGCTATTTATTTTTAATTGCAAAAGTGCACGATTGATGTCTTTTACTTTTTGTTTTTTACCAGAAAAGATGATGACTCTCTTCAAGTCATTGTTTTTAAACATCGATTTCAGTATCTCAATCTTTTGAGGCTCATAACAAATGTAAGCACTTTGTTTGATCTTATCGGCAGGCTTGCTGACAGAGAGTTTTACCTCTACTGGATTTTTCAATAATGTTTTTGCCAGTTGCTCAATTTTTGTTGGCATTGTTGCAGAAAACATGATTGTCTGGCAAGTCTTGGGAAGATGCTTGGCAATAGTCATAATATCTTCAGAAAACCCCATGTCTAGCATTCTGTCCGCTTCATCCAATACAAAAAAGGAAACGCGACTTATGTCAACATTGCCTAAGCTGAGGTGAGAGATAAATCTGCCCGGAGTGGCAATGATGATATCAGCACCAAGTTTTAATGAGCGTATTTCTTGGTTATATCTGTTCCCGTCATTTCCTCCATACACGGCAACACTGCTTACATCGTTCAAATAGTATCCGAAACCTTGCATCGCCTGATCTATTTGCTGGGCTAATTCACGGGTCGGTGACATGATGATGCAATTGATGGAATCTTTAGGATAGCCTCCATTATCTAATATAGATAGGATGGGTAACAGGTATGCTGCTGTTTTACCAGTTCCTGTTTGTGCAACCCCAAGCACATCGTTGCCTTTAAGTATTTCCGGTATACATTTTTCCTGGATGGGCGTACATTCATCAAAACGCATATCATACAATGCGTCGAGTACGTTATCGTTTAAATCTAATTCGTCAAAGTTCATTATTTATCAATTTGGTGCGTTGCGATAGCAGAAGTATGCTACTAATGCGAATATTATATTTGGTATCCATGCCGCAAGCATGGGTGGTAAATTGGCATTTATCGCAAATGTAGATGATACGGTTTGTAACATGATATATCCAAAACTCAAGGCCATGCCGATTCCTAGATATAATCCCATACCTCCTTTCCTCTTTCGAGATGATAGTGATAATCCAATCGTCGTGAGAATGAAGGAAGCAAATGATGATGCAATCCTTTTATGATATTCCACTTGGTACTGTACTACGTTTCCACTTCCTCGGTCTATTTGTTTCGTGATATAATCTCGCAATTCTGGGTTCGTGAAAGTTTCTTGTTGTCCCTTGGAGTAGACCAAATCAGTAGGCTCCATTTGGATTAATGTGTCCTTCTGGGCTCCACTGATGATATGTTCGCGCAAACCTTTCAATTGTCTGATTTTCCAATTACTGATTTTCCAATGATATTTGGAATCGGAAATGGTATCATATTGAACCTCCATGGCGGTAAGGTGACTGACCAGTTTTTTGTTGCTAAATTTGTCCAAACAGAAACCGTAGCCTTTTTTCATGTTGTTATCGTAATGTTGGATATATGCGATAATTCCTTTACCTACTTGCAGTTGGACATTATCCGCTGATGTATTTTTTTTCTTGTTCTTATACATCGATTCGAAATTTTGTCGGATAACGGTTCCGTGAGGAATGACATAAGCACTGAGATAAAAAGACAAGAGGGTTATCAGGACACATGAAATCATGTAGGGACGCATGAGCCGTTTGAATGAGACTCCTGCTGCCAACATTGAAATGATTTCCGAATTCCCCGCCAGTTTCGACGTGAAAAAGATGACTGCGATGAATACGAATAGTGGACTGAACAGATTCGCAAAATAAGGAACGAAGTTGAGATAATAGTCAACAACGATTGCATGTAGTGGCGCGTGATATTGGGCGAATTTAGCAAGATTCTCGTTCACATCGAACACTATTGATATGGATATTATCAGTACGATGGAATAAATGTATGTTCCAATAAACTTTTTAATGATATACCAATCCAGAATTTTGATATACCTGAATGGATTTAAATATTTAAACCATTTGAGTTTATTACCAATCCATTTGAAAATACGTCTGAGCAAAGACGTATGCTTGTATATCCAATGGGCGAGTTTATGTAACCAAACTGGATGCTTGCTCATCCATCTGGCCATTTTATATCGTCTACGATGGTTCTTTAATTTTTTGTATTCCATAACGATTCTTTATATTCTCTTACCCAATTGATTGATGATTGAGTTTTTCCATTTCACAAAATCCCCTTGTTCGATATGCTGCCTTGCGTCGGTCACCAATCTGATATAGAATGCAAGATTGTGAATGCTTGCTATTTGCATTGCCAGCAATTCTTGTGATTTGAATAGATGGTGCAGATAGGCCTTCGTATACACTTGGTCTGTTTTGCACCCCGTGGCATCGATAGGAGAGAAGTCCATTTCCCACTTCTTGTTGCGCAGGTTCATAGTCCCTTCATACGAGAATAGCATAGCATTGCGACCGTTACGGGTAGGCATGACACAATCAAACATGTCAACACCTCGCTCAATGGCCTCAAGGATGTTTTGAGGAGTGCCAACACCCATCAAATATCGAGGTTTGTCTTTGGGCAGTATCTCGTTCACTATCTCGATCATCTCGTACATCACTTCAGTAGGTTCACCTACAGCCAAACCACCGATGGCATTTCCATTGGCTCCTTTGTCGGCCACAAATTTAGCTGCCTCTTGTCTCAAATCTTTGTAAGTGCACCCCTGGACAATAGGGAACAGACTTTGTGAGTATCCATAAAGGGGTTCCGTTTCATTGAAATGTTTGATACATCTGTCCAGCCACCGTTGGGTCATTCCCAGACTTTTCTTTGCATACTCATAATCACTTTGCCCGGGAGGACATTCGTCTAGGGCCATCATGATATCAGCGCCGATGATGCGCTCAGTGTCCATGACGTTTTCCGGTGTGAATATATGCTTGGAACCGTCTATATGGGAACGGAATTCACATCCATTCTCACTTAACTTTCTGATGCCAGATAGAGAAAAAACCTGGAAACCTCCAGAGTCTGTAAGTATCGGACGGTCCCATCCGTTGAAAGAATGCAAACCTCCGGCCGCACGTAGAATCTCCAATCCTGGACGCAAATAGAGGTGATACGTATTTCCAAGAATGATTTGTGCCTTAATCTGTTCTCTTAACTCATCAAAATGAACACCTTTCACACTGCCACATGTACCAACGGGCATAAAGATTGGAGTCTTTATCTGTCCGTGGTCTGTAGTGATGATGCCAGTGCGTGCATCAGATGCATTGTCTGTATGTTGTAACTCGAATGTCATTTAAATTAAATTGGAGATGTTCTTTTCCTCCTTTTTGTCTTCCTCGATTGTGAAATCAATAGGATTGTCAACCTTTTCGTCTGTGAGGGCAAAGTCCCATACGTCTTGGACATTTTCTACATAATGGAACTCCACGCCTTCCAAATAAATGGCCGGGATTTCCTCTATATCCTTTTTGTTCTCTTTGCACATTACGATATTGGTAATGCCAGCACGTTTTGCCGCAAGGATCTTCTCTTTGATACCACCCACGGGTAGCACTTTTCCACGAAGTGTAATCTCACCAGTCATGGCTGTATTCTTGCGAATCTTTCTTTGTGTCAATGCTGATGCTATTGACGTGGCAATGGTGATACCAGCAGAAGGTCCGTCTTTCGGAGTAGCACCTTCGGGAACATGGATATGTATATTCCACTGCTCGAAGATTCTATAGTCGATGTTTAGACTATCTACGTGGGCTTTCACATATTCGAGGGCGATTATTGCACTCTCTTTCATCACGTCACCCAGATTACCTGTTAGTGTGAGTTTGCCTGCTTTGCCTTTGCTAAGTGAAGTCTCGATGAAGAGAATTTCACCGCCTACACTCGTCCATGCCAAACCTGTGACCACGCCAGCATAGTTGTTGCCTTGATAAATGTCTCTATAGAAAGGTGGTTTGCCGAGCAAGTCTTCAATCTCATTGGGTGTCACCTTATAATTGGACAGTACACCATCACGGGCTTTTATATATGCCATTTTGCGCAAGGCTTTGTTTATCTGTTTCTCCAATTGTCGCACGCCACTTTCTCTGGTGTATTGTTCGATAATCTTTTCCAGAGCAGCCTTGTTAAATGACGGCTTTAATGTTTCCTTGTCAAATCCTGTATTTTCAAGTTCGCGTGGAACAAGATGGCGCTTTGCAATCTCTATCTTTTCTTCTGTGATGTAACCGCTAACTTCGATAATCTCCATACGGTCAAGCAACGGGCGCGGAATCGTATTCAAGTCGTTTGCCGTGGCGATGAACATCACTTTAGACAAGTCGTAGTCCACATCCAGATAATTATCATGAAAAGCGTTGTTTTGTTCGGGATCCAACACTTCCAACAATGCAGACGATGGATCACCATTGATTGTATTCTGTGTGACCTTATCGATCTCGTCGAGTATAAATACTGGATTAGATGAACCTGCCTTCTGAATGCTTTTGATGATTCGTCCAGGCATGGCACCGATATAGGTACGGCGATGGCCTCGTATTTCAGACTCGTCGTGTAGCCCGCCTAATGAGATTCTGATATATTTACGCTTCATGGCAGCGGCAATACTTTTGCCTAAACTTGTCTTTCCTACACCGGGAGGGCCATAGAGACAGAGAATAGGTGATTTCAAATCTCCACGAAGTTTCAACACTGATATGTATTCCAAAATACGCTCTTTTACTTTTTCCATGCCATAATGGTCATGGTCAAGGATTTTTTGAGCGCGATTTAGGTTCAAATCATCTTTCGTAAATTCTCCCCATGGCAGACCGACCATGGTTTGCAGATAGTTTAATTGAACGCTATATTCAGGACTTTGTGGATTTAAAAGGTCGAGTTTATCTAGTTCCTTGTTAAAAGTCTTGTCTGTTTCGTCTGTCCACTTTTTTGTCGCGGCCTGTTCTTCCAGTTCTCTGCGTTCAGGTGAACCCTCGCCATTGCCAAGTTCTTCCTTAATGTTCTTAATTTGTTGCTGAAGGAAATATTCCCTCTGCTGCTCATCAATGTCTTCGCGTGTCTTGGTTCGGATGCTTTGTTTTAGTTGCATCAACTGGATTTCTTTGTGCAGAACTTTCAGGGTGACCAAAACTCGTTCCATGATCGAATCCGCTTTCAGCATCTTGATTTTGTCATCGATGTTGAATGGCAGGTTGGAACAAATGAAATCTACTGCGATAATATCATTTTGAATATTGCTCAATGCAAAATGTGATTCATCGGGAATATCATCATTCTTATTGATATATTCAGCTGTTGTATTACGCAAGTCATCTATAGCGGTTTTAAATTCCTTGTCTTTACTATTCGGTAGAATTTCAGATACATTTTCAGTATATCCTACGAGATAAGGTTTGTCTTTGGTAATGCTTTTCAGGCTGCAACGGCCTAATCCTTGTACGATGGCCGTGATATTATTGTCGGGTCCTGGCATTTCCAGTACTCTTACTATCTTAGCATAGACTCCATAATTATACAAGTCTTTTTTTCCAGGTTCGTCTATCTCTGGGTTCTTCTGACAAAATATCGCAAATATAATATCCGGATTCTTTTTCAGCTTATTAATCAAATTGATACTGGCTGGCCTTCCTACTAGAATAGGGGTCATTACTCCAGGAAACAATACAAGATTGCGAGTGGCTAGAATGGGAATTTCGCCTTCGGCCTGGAATTCGAACAGATTTTTAATGTCGCCTTCATAGTCGGCAATCATCTGAATTGATGTATTTGGTTTATTAATCATCCTTTGAACAAAACGTTTTTGGTGTGCAAAGTTACAACTTTTAATTGACAATTGAGAATTGTACATTAATTATTTAAATAAAATAAGAAAAACACTAAAGCATCTATCACATTGCTATCGAGATACTACCAACCATATTGGCACTACCAATACAGTTCGTACTACAGATTATAAAGAAAACTCTAAAAAGAGGAGTAATTATAAAATAAACAATTATCTACTGCGTTTTTATTAGAAATGAATGACGGTGACATCCTTTGAATTTAAGAAGTTTATTATTTATCAAGATGCCTGCGGGATGAAAGTGGGCACAGATGGCGTTTTGCTTGGTGCTTGGGCTGATGGCGGTAAAAATATCTTAGATGTAGGTACTGGTACTGGGCTGATAGCCATGATGATGGCCCAACGTTTCCATGATGCGTCTATCGATGCTATAGATATCGATAAGAATGCTTGCGAACAGGCCCGTCAGAATGTGGCAAATAGCATTTTTGCAGGCAGAATTGCTACATCGTGTATTTCGTTGCAAGAGTATGTCGCTCAATGCGACAACCAAGGACCATTTTCGCATTTGGCATACGACAGTATTGTAAGCAATCCACCTTATTTTATTAATTCATTAAAAAATCCGGATAATAAGCGGGCGATAGCACGACATTCAGATACATTGTCGTATCGGGATTTATTTGATGGTGTAAGTCATCTTTTAGCTGAAAATGGAAAATTCAGTGTTATCATCCCAATGGAATGTATGGATTCATTTGTATCTGAAAGTTATATTTTCGGATTGTTTTTGGAACGTAAATGTCTTGTCAGAACCACGGCCAACAAACAGGTGAAAAGAGTGCTGTTGGCATTCTGCCGTCACCCGTCAAAAGAAATTGATGAACAAGAGGATACCTTGCTTGATAGTCTGGGCAAACGGACTGAATGGTATAAGAAATTGACAGGGGATTTCTATTTGAAATAGACTTATTACTTATATGTTGAGTTTTCTTTGTAACACCTTGCTGAGAGCCTGAATATGTCTGCTTTGTTTGGTTAGATCGTCGCGCACGATATTGATTTCATTGAACAAGTCTGCGGCGGCACTTTGTATCATATTCGGTTTGCGTAGGCTTTTGTCTGCATCAGAGTTGACGATGATTTTAATACCTTTTTCTTCTATAGAAACGTCAATGTCTTCATTAGTCATCACGGGGTCTCCGTCATAATGTATTACTCCTGGCTTACTCCGATGAATATGTAATTTCTTGCAACGGAATGTTTTTATCTTCGAATTTTTGTTTAATGTCTTGTTAAACATATCTATACTGATTTGTGGAGCTTCCAGCATGTCGAATGGTTCCATGATGATGATGTCCATCAGTCCGTCACTCATAGATGCTTGAGGAGCTATGTAAGCGTTGTTTCCATATTGTGAAGCGTTCGCGCAAGAAATAAGGAATGCTTCATATCGCTTTGTACCAGTTTCATCTTCTATTTCGTATGTCTCTGGTTTATATTTAAGCCCCTCTCTTAGAACATTTTCCACATATGTTATCGGTCCTCGTTTTCCGGCTTCAGCAAATCTCATACTCACAAATGCGTCGAATCCCATGCCACAAGTACAGAAAAAAGGATATCCATTGATGACACCATAATCCAAGTCATGTATTTCACACATATTGATGACTTCAATAGACTTTTTGATATTCATCGGCAGCATAAGATGGCGCGCCAAACCGTTGCCAGAACCACATGGGATGATGCCCAATGCCGTATGTGAATGAACAATGGAACGCGCCACTTCATTCACTGTGCCATCTCCGCCGATAGCGACTACAATATCAATGCCATTGTTTTTTGCATCAGTTGCTATTTGACTCGCATGTCCAGCATGTTCTGTAAGGCGTATTTCATAATCGAATCTAGTTTTATCTAGCGTCGAATCTATAATATCTGGTATGCCACTCTTATTTAAAGTGCCAGAAATCGGGTTCATTATAAAAACAATCTTTTGTTTCATATTTGTTAAGTGCTTTAGGTAACAATAATCAAATTCATATCCAAATCATCAAACAGGCATTCGCTTATCAGAACCTTCAAGTCTCTTTATCATTCTTGTTTCTTAAGTGTTGCAAAATTACAAATTTAAGATTACAATCCATTTTTTCAACAAATAAATTTCACTAAAAGTATTATTTCTTTTAAAAAAATGTGATATATAATACAATTTTTGTATCTTTGCAGCCTAAATAATAATTTAAAGTAGTTTTCTACACCTATTTAAAATGGGACAATTACAAGAAAGATACAAAAACTATCGTGAGCCCCAGAAATTTATGAAAGCTGGTGTATACCCTTATTTTCGTGCAATAACGAGCAAACAGGGTACAGAAGTAGAAATGGCTGGTCATAAAGTTCTGATGTTTGGCTCTAATGCCTATACAGGCCTGACAGGTGATCAACGGATTATAGATGCAGCAAAAGCCGCATTGGATAAATATGGTTCGGGATGTGCTGGAAGTAGATTCCTTAATGGGACACTTGATCTTCATGTCCAGTTGGAAAAAGAAATTTCTGAGTTTGAGCATAAGGATGATTGCCTTTGCTTTTCTACAGGCTTTTCCGTAAATCAAGGTGTTTTGGCTGTCGTCGTTGGTCGTGGGGATTATATCATCTGTGATGATCGTGACCACGCTAGTATTGTTGACGGTCGTCGTCTATCCTTTGCTACTCAGCTCCATTACAAGCATAATGATATGGAGGATTTGGAACGCGTTTTGCAGAAGCTTCCTTATGATGCCATTAAATTGATCGTTGTGGATGGTGTCTTCTCAATGGAAGGCGATTTAGCGAAATTACCCGAAATCATAGAACTGAAGCATAAATACAATTGTTCGGTAATGGTTGATGAAGCTCATGGCATTGGCGTATTTGGAAAGCAGGGGCGTGGCGTCTGTGATCATTTCGGACTTACGGATGAAGTAGACTTGATTATGGGTACATTCTCTAAAAGTCTTGCTTCCATCGGAGGCTTCATAGCTTCAGACAGTGACACTATTAATTTCTTGCGTCATAATTGCCGCTCTTATATTTTCAGTGCATCCAATACCCCTGCAGCTACTGCAGCTGCAATGGAAGCATTGCATATTATAAAGAGTGAGCCGGAACGTATAGAACATCTGTGGGCGGTAACTAACTATGCCCTTCGCCGTTTCCGTGAAGAGGGTTTTGAAATTGGCGATACAGAAAGTCCTATTATACCTCTTTATGTTCGTGATATCGATAAGACGTTCTTGGTCACGAAATTAGCATTTGATGCTGGTGCATTTATCAATTCTGTTGTTCCACCAGCTTGTGCACCTCAAGATACACTTGTGCGTTTTGCTCTTATGGCAACACACACGGAAGAACAAGTTGAACGTGGTGTTCAGATTCTTAAGAAGATTTTTGTTGAGCAAGGTATTATTAAATAAAAATGTATTAGAAAATTTGCAAGGTTCAAAAAAAGTTATTACCTTTGCACTCGCAAATTAGAAATGACTTGAAGTTTGTACTTTGCAAGCGGGGTGTAGCGCAGCCCGGTAGCGCTCCTGGTTTGGGACCAGGCGGCCGCAGGTTCGAATCCTGTCGCCCCGACGAAGAGATGTGTATAGCACATCTCTTTTTTGTATATCAATCTGATTTATTCAATAGAGGGGCTCA
>ENA-UOYA01000874-UOYA01000874.1-activated-sludge-metagenome-genome-assembly--contig:-NODE-874-length-35588-cov-7.493401_pt1 | contig 35588 bp, 33 predicted proteins | sample MGYA00238163_ERZ764804 | MGnify/ENA primary metagenome ERZ764804 (study PRJEB28919, sample SAMN05720223) | activated sludge metagenome | isolation source: Anaerobic digester | place: Hong Kong...
TGGTTGTCAATATCATTAAAGGAGGACAATGAGTAAGGAAGATTGCATCGAAGTTGTGGGGACCGTGGTTGAGAAGTTCCCGAGTGGTTTGTTCAGCGTACAGCTTGATGAAGAGCGGACGATTCTGGCCCATCTGGCCGGCAAACTGCGCAAGAACCGCATCCGAGTGCTGGCGGGAGACCGGGTCACCCTCGAAATGTCGCCTTACGATCTTACCAAGGGGCGCATCACTTACCGTCACAAGTAGCGCCCCCGGCGGCCGTCCGTTCTATTTGCGTCCCGAATACCTGTTGAGCAGATCGATGAGCCTGTTAGCGGGCTGAGGAACAGCGGTATTGCCTAAGACGATATCGCGGTTCTGGTAAGGTTTGCCGTAAAGTTCCTTGTTGCCATCCAGGTCCTGCCGCAGCGTCGCGCCTTGCAGCGACACTCCGGCGAAGACTCCCCGGCTCCGGGACCAGGAGAGAATCTCCGCGGTCATGAACGCGTCGGTTTGAGCGTCCGTAGTCCGTCCCACCGGCCCGGCCGCCACCGAGGCGTCCGCGCCCAGGGTGAATTTGCTGGACAGCAGCCGGTTCATTCCGCGCTCGTTCATGATCAGCATGATCACGTCTGTTTCAGATCCGCCAATCTGAAAACCGAAACTGCCGCCCTCGATCTTCACGGTTCCGGGCGCCCCCCAGCCGGTTCCGCTCTGCTTGCGGCAACTCGCGTAGCCCTTGCCGTACTTGGCGCCGAAAATGAACGCGCCTTTCTTGAGACCGGGAATGATGATGGCGCATTGAGCCTTGTCGAGCAGTCCTTGGGGAATGGACTTGTCCGGCGTACCCATCACCTCGGAGAAAACGCCCGCCGCGGCGTCCAGGCGCTTTTCACTGTCGGACTCGGCCAGAAGCAACATCGAACACAACGGCAAAGCAGCAAGAACTGTCAGTTTCATCTTCATCTCCGTTCCTCCATAATGCCACGGACGGCATCCTCGCGTACCGGGTTTCTATAATGAGAAAGATGCGTCGAGTCCTGCTGGCGTGCGTCCTGGCGGCGTTTCTCCGGCAGGCTTGCGCCAGCACAAGTTACACGCAGTTCAAACAGAAAACCGCCATGATCGTCGACGGCAAGGCGGCGCCGGGCTCGCGCATCGTGTTCACCAAACCTCAGATCGATGCCTTTCTGAACGAGGAGGCCATCCGGATCATCCCCGGCAGCGTGTATGGCGCGCACGTCGAGTTGGGCTACGGCCGGGCGGCCGGCGGGGCCAGCGTGAACTTCGTCAAGCTTCTCCAGGCCCGTGGCACGACCCCGGGGTGGTTATTCACGAAGATGTTCGAAGGATGGAAGCCCGTGCGCGCGGCGATCCGTGTGCAATCAGGCGGAGGTCAGGCCACCATCTACCTGGACAAACTGGAATTGTCGGGCATGCCGGTGCCCAACATGCTTGTGGATTTCATCATGCGGCACTTCGCGCAAAGCTACAGCCCTGATATCCGCTTGGGCAAGCCGTTTCCGTTGAACCATCGCATTGAACGTTTGGAACTGGCGCCCGGCGGACTCGCCGTGGTGATCTGGCGATAGAGCGGGCCTCGGGCATCAGGCGCCGCGGGCGATGCGCGCGGCGGCGTCCCGCCCCATGCGGATACAATCCGGCACGCCGATGCCGTGGTAGCCGTTGCCGGCCAGATGCAGGCCCGGCAGCCGCGCCATGCGTTCTTCGATTCGCTTGACGCGCTCCTGGTGCCCCACGGTGTATTGCGCCATCGAGCGCGGCCAGCGCGCCACACGCACGAACACGGGCTCGACGCCCACGCCCATGATGCGGTGTATTTCCTGGCGCACGGCGGCGGCAATGATTTCGTCGCTATCGTGCATCGAGGCGTCGCCGCCTAGAAAACACCGCAGCAAGACGTAGTCGTCCGCGGCCCGGTGCGAGAATTTCGTTCCCACCCAAGTACAGGCCATCATCCGGCCGCGCTCGCGCTTGGGGATAAGGAATCCGAACCCGTTGAGAGGATGCGGGAAGCCAGCTTTGCGGTATCCGAGCGACACGACGGTGGACGAGCTGTATGGAACCGCCGCAAGGTCTCGCGCCAGCTCCGCGTCCAGTCCCTCCACGAGTTCCGCGGCCTGATATGCCTGTGCGGCGATCACCACATGTCCGGCTGCCATCCATTCGCCGTTGACGCGCACCCGGTATCCACTATCAGATGGCTCGATGGTTTCGGCCGAGCCGCGTACGCGCGTCATGGCACCGCCCGTGGCGGCTACCGCAGCCTCCACCAGCACGCCGAGGCCGCGCTTCAAAGTGCGAAACAAGGTAGCCTTGCCTGTGGCGCCGTGCGCGCGCCGCATCTCCGCCAGCACGCCGCGGCTCAGGCTGCCGTACTTCGCCTCCAGTTCGACGAACCGGGTGAGCACGCTCCGGACGCTGAGCGCTTCCGGATCGCCGCCGTAGACGCCGGCCAGCAGCGGCTCGGCCAGGTAGTCCACGGTCTCCTGCCCGTAGTGGTCGCGTATAAAATCGGCCACCGAACGGTCCGGCATCGGCTCGCGCGGCGGCTTCCGCAGCATCTCGAGCCCCATGTGGATTTTGGTGGGCCATCCCAACAGCCGCGTCGAGATCATGGGCCCCAGTTTGGTCGGCACCATGAGCATCAGGCCGTCGGGCAGCGGCAACAGACGCCCGCGCCTCAGCAGGTAGGTGACGCGCAGGTGGTCGTTCGAGCCTATCACCTCGCCCGACAACCCTAACTCGTTGATAAGATCGAGCGCCCAAGGCTTGACAGCGATGAAGCTGTCCGGACCACTCTCGATGACGCAGCCATGGATGGTTTCGGTGTGAATGACGCCGCCCAGCCGGTCCTGCTTTTCCACCAACGTCGAGGGAATGCCGCGTTTCGAAAGATAGTAGGCGGTCGAGATTCCCGAGATGCCTCCACCGACGATGATGACGCGGCTCATGTCAGTCTGCCCTCAGCTTCCCAGCCGCGACTTCGGCCAGCGCGGCGATGAACGTCTCGGAATCGTTCAATGAGCCAGCGCGGGCAATCTCGATGCCGCGCGCGGCTGCGTAACCATGGAACAGGATATCCACGTCGTAGAGCACTTCGACATGGTCGGACACAAAGCCGATGGGCGCGATCGCAACACGCTTCACTCCTTCCGCGGCGTACGCGTCGAGACGCGATTCCACAGTGGGACCGAGCCATTTTTCTTCCGTCATCCCCTGGCTCTGGTAAGCAAACTCGTACTCGGGGAGTCCCAACTTCGCCGCCACCAGGCGGGCGGTTGCACGTGTCTCCGCATCGTAGCGGTCGCCCTGCTCAAGAATCTTCTCAGGCAGGCTGTGGGCGGTGAACAGCACCCGCTCGGCGGGCAGCAGCGGGGCGAGTTTTTCTGCGAAAGCGGCGATCAGCAAGGGATGGTCGTGGAAGCTTTGCGTCCATACGATCTCGGCGTCGTAACCCAACGCCACCTTGGCCTCCTGGACGCGGCGGAAATAGAAGCCGACGCTGAGCTTGGAGTATTGGGGAGCGAGACACATCGCCACGATCCGCCGGATGCCTTCGGCCTGCATACGCGCCATCGTGTCTTGAATAAACGGATGCCAGTTACGCATGCCGAAGTACGCTGGGACACCCAGGCGCGCCTGGAGGGCCTCGGCCTGCCGCCGCGTACAGGCGAGCAGGGGCGAACCGCCGCCGATCAACACGTAGCGACGCTTGATTTCATCGAGGACACGGGGCGGGAGCGGGCGTCCCGGGCGCACATAGCCCAGATACGGTTCCACATCCTCGACGCGTTCGGGTGCTCCATGCGCCAGAAGGAGCACGGCAAGGCTCATGGGCGAAACTCCCGGACCATCTCCACGGCGGCCTTCACGTGATCCACCGGCGTTTCCGGCAGAATTCCGTGGCCTAGGTTAAAGATGTGTCCGGGACGGGCTCCGGTGCGTTTCAGCAACTCGTGGATGCGCATTTTGAGTTCGGGCAACGGGGCCAGGAGCGCCGCCGGGTCCAGGTTGCCCTGGATCGCGGAGCGGTAGCTGATATCCATCCACGCCTGGTCGATGTTGACTCGCCAGTCGACGCCCATGACGTCGCCGCCAGCGGCGTGCAATTCACGGAAGAAACCGGCCGCTCCGGTTCCGAAGTGGATCACCGGAACGCCGGTCGAACGCAGCCGCTCAATGAGTGCGCGCGAGTACGGCGCCACGAAGCGCACGTAATCGTCGGGCCCGAGCGCGCCCACCCAACTGTCGAAAACCTGGATTGCGCGCGCACCAGCGGCTACCTGCAGCATGCCGAACGGGCCGAGCACGTCGACGATCTTGCCCATCAGGCGCCGCCAAAGCGTCTCGTTCGAATACATCATCTGCTTGGTGCGCAGGAACGTCTTGGAAGCGCCACCCTCGATCATGTAGCTGGCTAGGGTGAACGGCGCGCCGACGAAACCGATGACGGGGACCTTTCCGGCCAGCGCTCCCACCACCTGGCGGATGGCGTCGCCCACGTAACCAAGATCGTCCGTATTGGAAATCGAGAGCGCGTCCACGTCTTCGCTGGTCCGCACCGGGTTGCCGATCACCGGTCCCTCGCCGCTCACAAACTTGAGCTTCAGGCCCATCGGCTCGACGGGAAGCAGGAGATCGGCGAAGATGATGGCGGCGTCGACATCCAGAATCTCGACGGGCTGCAAGGTCACCGCCGCGGCCAGTTCCGGCTGCTTGCAGATGTCCAGGATCCCGTGCTTGGCGCGGATGTCGCGGTACTGCTTCAAATATCGACCCGCCTGCCTCATGAACCACACCGGCCGCACATCGGTGGGCCGGCGACGGCAAGCTTCCAGAAACCGGCTACTCATTGGAGCCACGCGCATGACAATTCCGCCTTGTCCTCACAAAGAAACGCCCGAGACGCTTCCAGTCTGTTACGGGCCGCCCAGGCGCGGCCGTTTATGAAAATCGGCTTGGTCCATGCTTCGCTCGCGAGCGTAGTGGGCGCAATCACGGAGACCGAGAGCATGCCCGGCGCGGGGTACCCGGTCCGTGGATCCATGATATGGCTGTACATCCGCCCGTTGGCCTGGAAGAACTTCTCGTAATTGCCCGACGTCGACATGGACTCGTTCTTCAAATAAACTTCAGCGACCGTCCGCCGGCTGTCTCGCGGATGCCGGACGCTTACCTTCCAACCCTGGGCGCCCGGCGGGGTCCCCAGGGCATAGATACTGCTCGAGCCGGCCGAAATCAGCCCGCTCGTAACTCCGTTCTCACGAAGCACATCCACCATGCGGTCCACGGCGTAACCCTTGCCGATCCCGCCCGGGTCCAGTTCTACGCCCGGCCGGTCGAAACGCACCGTATAGTGCTGCGCATCCAGAATCAGATGCCGGTAGCCGACCGTTTCCAGGGCCTTGCGCACTTCTGCCTTCCCAGGCAGGCACCCAGTACCCCGGTAAAAGCCCCAGACTTTCATCAGAGGGCCTACGGAAATATCGAAGGCACCTTCGCTACGGCGGCTGTAATCCAGGCACCGCTCCAGCAACCGGAAAAGCTCCGGGGTCACCCGGACCGGCCGCTGGGCGGCGAACCGGTTCACTTCGCTCCATTCGCTGTCGCGGCGATAGTTGGATAGCATCCGGTCGAGCCGCCGAACCTCCTCAAATGCTTGTTCTACAACGGCTTCCAGGTTGTCCCGGCTCTCGCCATAGAGCGCCACCGTGTAGGTGGAACCCATGGCATCCACGCTGGCCTCCACTCGGACTGGCTCGCCAGCATGCACGGGCGCGGCGGCAAGCCACGCCACTAAAGACAAAAGTAGCACAAAATGCTTCATGAGAAAGGGTTTCTAAGAGTTTTTTTCGACTGATGACGCGATTTTCCGGTGCTGCTTTTCGGCCCGTTTGAACAACCGGTCGATCCGGGCCACTTCGGCGGGATCACGGCTCATTTCAAAGCGAAGGTCAGGCACATGATAGAGTTGCAGGCGGGATGAGAGTTCCCGCCGGAGGTAGTGCGAGGCGCCCATCAATGCGTCCAGGGCGGCCTGTTGCTCTTCTTCCCCGCCCAGCACGGTGACAAGCACCAAGGCGCGCTTGGCGTCCGGCGCAAGCCGCACATCGTCCACGCGCACCGGTTCCAGGCGCGGGTCTTCCATTTCATAGCCGATCAACTCGGCCAATTCCTCTTTCAGCGCTTCCGAAATGCGCTCTATGCGGTGAGGGTCCATATGCACACATCAATCCAGCCACTCGATGGTGGCTTCCACCAGATAGCGCCCGGCCAGCGAAGCAGCTTCCGCCTCCGCCGCATCGAGCACCTGTTTCGCGAACTGCCGGCTGCTGGAAACCGTTACCACGGAGATCAACGCCCGCTGCCAGATGTCCTGGTAGTCGATTTCGGCAACCGAAACGTTGAATTTGTGGCGGAGCCTCCCCTTGAGGCTCAGCACATGGTGGCGCTTCTCTTTGAGCGAATGCGCGTCGGGGATTCGTAGTTCCAGTGTCAGAACCCCGATCGCAGCCACGGCTCCCGCGTTACGCCACAACCTCCGCCGCCACACGCTCGGTGACGAAGGCCTCGATGATGTCGCCGGGCTTGAAATCGTTGTAGTTCTCCAGCGACAAGCCGCATTCGAACCCGCTCTTCACTTCACTGGCATCGTTCTTGAAGCGCTTGAGCGAGCTCAGTTTCCCGGTGTGCACTACAATGTTGTCTCGCAGCAGGCGCACCGAGCTACCGCGCGTGAGCACGCCGTCCTGCACCTGGCACCCGGCCACGTTGCCGACCTTCGAGATATGGAACACCTCGCGCACCACGGCGCGTCCCTTGTAGACTTCCTTGAACACCGGCTCGAGCAACCCGGTCATGGCCTTCTTCATCTCATCCACCAACTCGTAGATGATGGTGTGCAGCCGGATGTCCACTTTCTCCTGCTCGGCCGTCGAGGCCGCGTTGCGTTCAGGACGCACGTTGAAACCGATAATGATGGCGTTCGAGGCCGAGGCAAACAGAACGTCGGTCTCGGTGATGGCGCCCACTCCGGCGTGCAGCACCTGGATGCGGACCTTGTCGTTCGACAGCTTTTGCAACGTGTCGGCAAGCACCTCGGCCGTGCCGCCCACGTCGGCCTTGAGGACAACTGGCAGTTCCTTGACCTCGCCTTCCTTCAACTGCTCGTGCAGTTGATCGAGGGAGAGGCGGGCACCCTTGGCCATGGTCTGTTCGCGTTCCTTCGCCTCCCGGTAGATGACGATCTGCTTGGCCTTGGCGGTATCGGTGACGACCTGGATGGAATCGCCCACTTCCGGCAGCGACTCCAGGCCCAGCACTTCGGCTGGAGAGGAGGGCCCGGCTTCACGCAGCGCCTGGCCGCGGTCGTCGAACATGGCGCGCACCTTGCCGAACACCGCGCCGGAGATGAAGTAGTCGCCTACGCGCAGCGTGCCGTTACGCACAATGACAGTAGCCACGGGGCCGCGTCCGCGGTCCAACTTGGCCTCGAGCACCGTCCCCACCCCGGGGCGTCCCGGGTTGGCCCGGAGATCCTGCATTTCCGCCACCAGCAGGATCATCTCGAGCAGCAGATCGAGATTCTGCTTGGTCTTGGCTGAAACCGGCACCATGACCGTCTCGCCGCCCCATTCCTCGGGCATCAGGCCCCGGTCGCTCAACTGCTGCTTGATGCGCTCGACCTGGGAGTCGGCCTTGTCGATCTTGTTGATAGCGACGACGATCGGCACCCCGGCAGCCTTGGCGTGATCTATGGCTTCAAGTGTCTGCGGCATCACGCCATCGTCGGCGGCCACCACTAACACGACGATGTCGGTCACCTTGGCACCGCGGGCACGCATGCGGGTGAAGGCTTCGTGGCCCGGCGTGTCGATGAAAACGATCTTCTTGCCGTCTTTCACGACTTGCGACGCGCCGATGTGCTGCGTGATTCCCCCGGCTTCGCGTTCGGCAACGCTGGTGGAACGGATGGCGTCGAGCAGCGACGTCTTGCCGTGATCGACGTGTCCCATGACGGTAACCACGGGCGCGCGCTTTACCAGGTCCGCTTCCTCTTCGGCCTTCTCGATCTCCTGGGTGGCTTCCTGCTCGAAACTGACCTTCTCTGTCTTGGCGCCGAAGTCGCGCGCCACTTCCTCGGCGAGCTTCACGTCCAGAGCCTGGTTAATGGAGGCGAAGATCTTTTTCTCCAGAAGCCTCTTGATCACCATGCTGGCCTTGATGCCGAGCTTTTCCGAAAGTTCCTTGACGGTGATCCCTTCGGCCACCGTGATGTCCTTGTTGACGGCCAGCGTCGCGATCGACTCGCGCCGGGCGATAGGAACGAGCAGCTTGCCTTCCTGCTCGGCCTTACGGTCGCGGCCCATCTGACGGCGCTTGTCGGCGACGCGCCTCGGTTGTTCGACGGTGGGCGGAGGCGGAACCTCGCCGCGGGCGGATGCCGCGGTCGGGTGCATGGGGCGCCCGCGAGCGATCCTACCGGACCCGGCGCCGGTACGCGGCGTCATGGCCTGACCCGGGCGAATGGGGCCGCGATAGATGGGCTGTCCCGGAACCGGCGTGGCAGCCGGACGGCTGGGCATGCCCGGCCGGGCGGAGGGCTGCGCCGGCACCATGTTCTTGAGCCGCGCCACGAGATCCGGACGCGGCGGCACCACGGGGCGCGCGGCCGGCTGGCCCGCCAGTGTTTTACGCGGCGTCGCGGCGGCCGCGCTTGGTTGAGCCGGCGGTTTCGCCGCAGGCGGCTGATGCGGAAGCGGAGGCTGCGATGGAGCAGGCCGCTTCGGCGGGGCCGCGGGCCTCGCCGCCGGGAACGCCTGCCGCGGACCGCTCAGGATCTGGCCTGGACGAGGCGGCGGCAACGGCTTGGCCGGAATACCGACGTGCTTGGGAGCCTTGGTGGCCGCCGGCAGAGCGGGCGTCGCCGCGACGGCCGGAGCGGGAGCAGGGGCGGCCGGGCGCGGCTCGATCGCGGGCGGAGTTGGCGGCGCGGCGGTTTCGTGCGCGGCCGCCGTGGAAGCCAGGGGTGGACGAATGGGCCGCGACGGACGCCGCGCGGCCAGGACCTCGGCGACGGCTGTCTGCGCCGGGGCTGCCAGTGGCGTCAGGATCGTGCCGGGAGGAACGTGGACAGGCGGCTTGACCGGCTCTTGCTCAACCGGCGCGGGCGCCACCGGGGCGGTGGTTGTTCCCGGCGCGGCCTCGACAGTCTCTTCGGCCTCCGTCTTCCGCGGTTCCACTGCCCCGCCCAGGCGCCGGCGGATCTGGTCGGCCACATCGTCGTCAATCGAGCTGGAATGCGTCTTCTTTTCGGTGACGCCGAACTCGGGCAGCAACTCCAGGATCTTATTCGGCTTGACCTCGAGTTCGCGAGCCAGCTCGTTGATCCGAGTCTTCTTCATACGGTGTTAAAGTGACAGTACCCTTCTTGCAGATTGTCCATCAGGAGGGGGCGACGATCATCCCGCAGCGCACTCCGATTTTCGACGCACACTCGCCACGTCCGGTTCTTCGGGAGCTTCAATCCGCGTCCTTTATCCTACCAGATTCGCCTTCCTCGGACGACTCTGCAGGGACCTGGGCCGGAAGCTCTTCAGCCGGCGGCTTCACCATCTCGGGCTCTGCGCTCGCCTCCGGCTGCGGAGACGCCGGCGCGGTCCCGGCCGGTTCGGCCTGGGATTCTTCTTCCGGCACACTGGCCGGCGCGAAAGACTCCGTTTCCCCAACCCCTAGAGCTTCCTCGTACTGGCCGAAATAATTGTTGACGGCGACCTGAATCCGTTCCACCGTTTTCGGGCCGACGTTCTGAATCGCTTCCAATTGCTCGGGGGTCATAGCGCCGAGCTTCTCGACCGTCGAGACGCCAGCTTCGATCAGCGTGTCCACCAGCTTCTGACTCAGGCCGTGATCGAGCAGCACCGAAACCGGCGCGCCGGCCACCACGAGGGCGGCCATGGCCGTCTCGACTTCCTGCCGCTTCTCTTCTTCGCTCTTGATGTCGATGCGCCAGCCCAGGAGCTTGGCCGCCAGGCGCACGTTCTGGCCCTTCTTGCCAATGGCAAGGGAGAGCTGCGAATCGTCCACCACGACTTCCATCTGGCGCTCGTTGGCGTCTGTTATGCTGACTTTGGCGATCTTGGCGGGGCTGAGCGCGTTGGTGGCGAACACCACCGGGTCGTCGGAATACTCGATGATGTCGATCTTCTCGCCGCGCAGTTCGCGGATGATCGACTGCACGCGCATTCCCTTCATCCCTACGCAGGCACCCACGCTGTCCACGTCGCGGTCCCGGCTGGAAACGGCGATCTTGGTACGCTCGCCGGCCTCGCGCGCGCAAGCCTTGATGAGGACCGTGTTATCGTAAATCTCGGGCACTTCCTGTTCAAACAGCCGCATCACCAACTCTGGCGCCGCGCGGCTGACAATGACGCCCGCGTTCTTGCCTGCCTTCTCGACGCTCTTGATGACGCATCGCACGCGCTCCCCGACAGTGAAGCTCTCCAGGCGCGACTGCTCCTTCTTGGGCAGACGCGCTTCGGTCTTGCCCATGTCCACGACGATGTCCATCCCCTCGATTCGCTTGATGATGCAATTCACCAGCTCGCCGACGCGCCCGGCGTATTCCGTGTACACCGTCTCCCGCTCGGCCTCGCGGACTTTTTGCAGGATGACCTGCTTGGCCGTTTGCGCCGAGATGCGCCCCAGCGCCTCGGTGGACTTGGGGATGCGGATCACGGAGCCGATCTCGGCCGCCGGATCGTGGCGCCTGGCTTCGTCAAGGGTCCACTCGTTCAGAGGGTCGGCAACCGCTTCGACGACCCGCTTCACGATATAGACCTGAATGGCTCCGGTGCGAGGATCAAAATCCGCCTCCAGATCCTCGGTGAGCCGGAATTGCTTCCGCGCCGCCACCAGCATGGCGTCTTTGACGGCGTCGATGACGATTTGCGGATCGATGCCCTTTTCCTTGCTCAGGATCTCGATGGACTGATAGATGCTGCCCAAACTGAACACCTCTTTTCCGTCTGTCTGGAGATTACCAATCGAACTTGAGGTTCGCCTTCTCGACCTGATCCAGGCCGACGCGCAACATCTTGCCGGGGCCCGCCTCCAGCGTGATGACCCCCTCGGCGAAACCGGTCAGTACACCTTCCCAGCGGCGCTGATTCTCGACCGGCGACTTCAGTACAATCCTGGCCTTTTGTCCCAGGAACCTTTCAAAATCAGCGGGCTTGGTAAGTTTGCGTTCCAGGCCCGGCGAGCTGACCTCCAGCGTGTAGCGGCCGCCCGGCACCACATCCTCGACGTCGAGGATCGTTCCCACATCCTGACTCACCAGTTCGCAATCGCCATGGTTAACCCCGCCCGGCTTGTCGATGAAAATGCGCAAGAGACGGCTGCGTCCGCCTCCGAGGAACTCCACATCGACAATCTCGATACCCTCCGAGGCGCCGACACGCTCGGCGATCGCTCTCACTTTGGCTACTACTTCGTCCTTCATTGTCCGGGAAAACTGGAACCAACAAAAAAGTGGGCTTTCGCCCACTGTCCAAGTCCGTCATTTGTAATTATACAACAAGGGCAACGGGGCCTGCCCCGGCGCGAGGCTGTACGATAATAAAGAGACACGCGCGAAGCTTGCCGTCGTCGGCTCCTCGCGCCCCACGGACCCAACCAAATGAAAATCTGCTACCTGGACGCGTTCTCGGGATTGAGCGGCGACATGCTGGTGGGCGCCCTGGCATCGGCCGGCGCGGGCGAAGCGGCGTTGGTCGAGGGCCTGAACTCGCTTTCCACGGGCGCCCGGTTCCGCTTCGACCGCGTGATGCGGCGAGGCATCGCGGCGCACAAGTTCATTGTGGACCAGGGTCCTGAACACGGCCATCATCACCGCCACCTGGACGACATCCTGGGCATGATCGATGCGAGCGGCCTTCCCGGGGCGGTCAAGCGGGACGCTTCGGCCATCTTCCGCCGTCTGGGCGAAGCCGAGGCCGGCGTACACCAGGTGCCGCTCGAAAAGGTCCATTTTCATGAAGTTGGCGCCGTGGACTCGATCGCCGACATCGTGGGCGCCGCTTTGGGTTTTCACCTGCTTGGTACGGATAGAATTGTCTGCTCGCCGGTGAACGTTGGCGGAGGCACGGTTAGGACCGAGCACGGCGTGCTCCCGGTGCCCGCGCCAGCCACCGCAGCGCTGCTGAAGGACCGGCCTGTCTATTCGAAGGGGCCGCAAATGGAGTTGACCACGCCCACCGGCGCCGCCATCGCCACGACGCTCGCCGCCAGTTTCGACGCACTGCCGCCCATGCGGATCCTTGCCACCGGCTACGGTGCGGGCGACCGCGATTTCGCGGAACAGCCGAACGTGCTGCGCATCATCTTCGGCGAGGCCACGGGGGCACCCGAAAGCACAACGGTGGCGGTGATCGAGGCCAATATCGACGACGCCAGCCCCGAATTGCTGGGCCATGCCCTCGAACGCCTGTTAGAGGCCGGCGCCCTGGACGTGACCATTGCGCCTCTCCTGATGAAGAAAGGCCGTCCCGGCTCCCTCCTCAGCGTAATCTCCGCTCCGCAAGACCGCGAGCGGCTGGCGCAGCTCGTTTTCGCCGAAACCACCACCCTCGGTTTGAGAATTTACACCGCCGAGCGCCGGGTGGAAACACGCCGGCTGGTAGAGGTGGAGACACCCCACGGCGAGGTGCGCGTCAAAGTTTCCGATTCCGGCAACTTCGCCCCTGAGTTCGAAGACTGCCGGAAGCTCGCTCTCTCGAGCGGCGTCCCGCTGAAACAAATTCTGGCCGAAGCCAATTCCGCTTATTTGAAGAAGGTTCGATGAAGCCCAAGTACTATCTGACAACTCCCATTTACTATGTGAACGCCGCGCCCCACATCGGGCACGCCTACACCACACTCGTCGCCGACACCATCCGGCGCTTCAAGCGCATGCAGGGCTACGAGGTCGTCCTCACCACCGGCACCGACGAGCACGGACAGAAGGTGGAGCGCTCGGCCGCGACCGCCGGTAAGAGCCCGGAAGAGTTCACCGACATCATTTCGAACGAGTTCCGCGAGCAGTGGCAAAAGCTGGGCATTGAAGCCGACCGGTTCCAGCGCACCACCAATCCCGCGCATCACAAAGTAGTTCAGGACTTGTTCAAGCGCTGCCTGGCCAACGGTTTCATATACAAGGGCTCCTACACGGGCCAGTACTGTATGTATGACGAGCTTTATGTGAACGAAGCCAAGCCCGGCGATCCGTGCCCGGAATGCGGCCGGCCCACCGAGACCGTCACCGAGGAGAATTACTTCTTCAAGCTCTCGGCGTTCCAGCAGAAGCTGCTGGACCTGTACGAGAGCCAGCCGGACTTCATCCTGCCCGAGATTCGCCGTAACGAAGTCATCAGCTTCGTGAAGCAAGGATTGAGCGATCTTTCGATCAGCCGCACCTCCATCAAGTGGGGCATCCCGGTGCCCGACGGGAGTAATCACGTTTTCTATGTCTGGTTCGACGCGCTCTCTACGTATATGAGCGCGGTGGAAGGCGAGAGTCTGTGGCCCGCCGACCTGCACTTGATCGGCAAGGAGATCGTCCGTTTCCACGCCGTTTACTGGCCGGCGTTTCTGATGGCTGCCGGCATTGAACTGCCCAAGCGGATCTTCGCGCACGGCTGGCTGTTATTCGAGCACGACAAGATGAGCAAGTCGCGCGGCAACATCGTGCGCGCCACACCCATCCAGGAAGTGATGGGCTTCGACGCGCTGCGCTATTTCCTGCTGCGCGAAATCGTGTTCGGCTCCGACGGGAGTTTCAGCTACGACGCGCTGGTAAACCGTTACAACGCGGACCTCACCAACGGTCTGGGCAACCTGTCGAGCCGCGCGCTCACCATGATCCGTAACTATTGCGGCGGGGAGATTCCAGCTTCGGCCGGAGATCCCGTCATCGCCGCCGAGGCGCGCGAGGCCATCGCAAGCTATCTTGCCTCGATGGAGAAGTTCGAATTCTCAAAGGCGCTCGAGGCGCTGTGGGCGCTGCTCGGAGCGGTGGACCGCTTCATCGTGCAGCAGGAACCCTGGAAGATCGCCAAGAAGCCGCAGATGCAGGAGAAACTGGCCGCGACGCTCTACTCGGCGGCCGAAACGCTGCGCATCGCCACGGTCCTGCTCGCCCCGGTGATTCCCGAATCGACAGCCAAGATCTGGGAACAGCTCGGCATGACGACGCCTCTGGCGGAAACGGACCTCCGGACGCTCGCCTGGGGGCAGATCCCGGCCGGACAGAAGATCGGCGAGGTCGCGCCGGTGTTCCCGCGCCTGGATGCGAAGAACAGCATTGAGAAGATGCGCGCGCTCGAAGCGAAGGAATCCGCGCGCCAGGCCGCTCTCATGGGTAAAGCGCCCGCCGAGCCGTTCGCGCCGCTGGCTCCGCAAATCGCCATCGACGATTTCGCCAAGGTCGACATGCGCGTGGGGCAGATTCTTTCCGCCGAGCCAGTGAAAGGCGCGGACAAGCTGATCCACATGCAGGTGGACATCGGCGAGGGCGCGCCGCGTTCGATCGTGGCCGGCATCGCCGCCGCGTACAAGCCGGAGCAACTGGTGGGACGCAAGGTAGCCATCGTGGCCAACCTCGAACCACGCAAGCTGCGCGGCGTCGAATCGAACGGCATGGTGGTGGCGGCGTCGCTCGCGGACGGCAAGCCCGTGCTCGCCGGGTTCCCCGAGGACACTCCCGTCGGCGCAAAGCTGAAATGACCCTGGTCGACTCGCACTGCCATCTCGACGACAAGCAGTTCGACAAAGATCGGGAGGCGGTCATCGAGAGGGCGTTCGCCGCGGGCATCGAGACCATGCTGGCTGTGGGCTCGGGCGACGGACCGCCGGACCTCGAAGCCGGAATCCGGCTGGCGGAACGTCACGAAACGTTCTACGCGACGGTGGGGATCCACCCGCACGACGCGCGCAAGGCGGACACTGCTTCGCTGCGTCGGCTCGTGGAGCTTTGCTCGCATCCGAAAGTGGTTGCGCTGGGTGAGATCGGGCTCGATTATCACTACGACCTGTCGCCGCGAGAAACGCAGCGCGCTATCTTCGCCGAACAGTTGCGCATCGCCCGCGACCGAGGTCTGCCCATCGTCATCCATACACGTGAGGCGTGGGAGGACACCTTGCACGCACTCGAACAGCACTGGACGGGAGCGGCTCCGGGCGGCATCATGCACTGCTTTTCAGAGGGACCGGACGAGGCGCGGCGAGTTCTGGAGATGGGTTTCCATGTGAGCTTCGCCGGCGTGATCACCTTTCGTAAGTCAGCTGCAATCCAGCAGGCGGCGCGCGTTGTCCCACTCGACCGCATTCTGATCGAGACGGACGCCCCATACCTGGCTCCCGTGCCAAATCGCGGAAAACGCAACGAGCCGGCCTTCATCCAACACACCGTGCGCAAGCTCGCCGAGTTGCGGGGCGAGCCGGTCGAAGTCCTGGCCGAAGCGTCCGCCGCGAACTTCCGCCGGCTTTGTTTGCAGCGGGAGTGCGGCTCTGAGTACACTGGGAAAACCTGATGGCTTTAAGCAAGCTGCGGCAGATGCTGACATTTCGCGAGGTCCAGGACATGGTCCGCGACGACCTGCAACAGGTGGAGCGCGAGATCAGCCTGGAGTCCATCGCCTCGGTAGACGCCATCACCGCCATCGGCCGCTATTTGCAGGATGGGGGCGGCAAACGGTTGCGCCCCATGCTCGTGCTGCTCTCCGCCAAGATGGTGGGGGAGGCCACCGGCGATGTCATCAGCCTGGCGGCGGTGGTGGAGCTGTTGCACACCGCCACGCTGGCGCATGACGACGTGATCGATGTCGCCGAGACGCGCCGCGGGCGACCTTCTCCGAATGTCATCTGGGGCAACAACGCGTCGGTGCTGGCGGGCGACTGGCTTTACATGCAAGCCTTCCAGGTGGCGTTGCGGCAGCGCAACTTCCGCATCCTCGACCTGCTGATCGGCCTCACGCAGCGCATGGTGGAGGGCGAACTGCTGCAGCTCGATCTGATCGGTAGCGTGAGCGTCAGCGAGGCCGACTATATGGAACTGGTGGACCGCAAAACGGCCAGCCTGTTTTCAAGCTGCGCGCGTCTGGGCGGCATGGCCACCGGCGCGGCACCGGAAGCCGTCGAACGGCTGGGCGACTTCGCCTGGAACCTGGGCATGGCCTTCCAACTGGTGGATGACGTGCTCGACTTCACCAGCCGCGAGAAGGTCCTGGGCAAGCCCGTCGGCAACGACCTGCGGGAAGGCAAAGTCACCCTGCCGCTGATTTACGCCCTGGATCAGGCCGACGCGGGCGAGCGCCGCGCCATAGAGACGGTGCTGGAGGATTCCAGTTACGAGCGCACGCCGTTCGCCTGGGTCCGCGAGTTTCTCGATCGCCGGCGGGGTATTGAGCGGGCCATGGCGCGTGCCGCCGCCTTCACGGAACGGGCTCGCGCGATTCTCGCCACATTTCCCGATACCGATTATCAGCGAGCCCTGTTCTCGGTCGCGAATTTAATCACCGAACGGGATCATTGAAGAACTGCACCCATGAAGCTGTCCGCATCGCTTTGCCTTCTACTGATCGCAACCGCGGCGTGGAGCGCTCCCGCCGTGAAGCTGAAAGTGGCCGCCGTTCAGTTCCGCTCCTCTTTTGATATCGAGGACAACCGCAAGCGCATGGTCGAGGTGCTCGCCAGGCTCGCGGGCGAAGGTGTGAATGTGGCTGCGTTCCCGGAGTGCGCGCTCACCGGCTATCACAAGGACGCCGTCATGGCGGCGGAGGCAAACGTGGTTGCCGCCGCCGAGGACTCCATCGGCAAGGCATGCGCCGCAGGCAAGATCGCGGCCGTCGTGGGCAGCGTCTACAAGGTCAACGGGAAGACTTACAATACGGCGGTGGTATTCAACAGCCGGGGCGAACTGGTGGAGCGCTACGCCAAGATCTACCTGGCTGGCGAGAAGTGGGCCACGCCGGGCAATCACATCGCCCTGTTCGATTTGGAGGGCGTGACGTCCACGGTGGTCATCTGCCACGACGAGCGCTATCCGGAGCTGGCGCGCCTGCCCGCGATGGCCGGCGCCCGCGTCTTGTATTACATCAGCCACGAATCCGGCATGGCCGAGGAGCATAAGATTGTGCCGTACCGCGCACAGATGATGGCCCGCGCGGTGGAGAATCATATGTTCGTGGTGGCGGCCAACGCCCCCGCCAACATCAAGGACAACACGGGTTCGCACGGGCAAAGCCGCATCATCCTCGATGATGGCAACATAGCGAAGGAAGCTTCCTACTATGGAGACGAGATCCTCGTCGAAACACTTTCCATCAAGCCATCCTCTCTCGAGCGGCCGTTCACGGAACTGTTGAGCGGCTGGTGGCGGCAAGGATTCGATTGGATGATGGCGAACCGCAACAAGCGGCTTGAATAGACAGGAATCCCATGGATGAAATCGATGTGCGGCTGGCACAGGCAGCGGCCGCCGATATTGACATGACGGCCGAACGCGCCGAGAGCAACCTGGAAGGCTTCCGAAGGCTGGATAACGCCGCCCGCTGGGTGCGCGCACAAGAGCTGGGCTTCGAGGACCCCGCCTTCTTTTTCAATGCGCTGGTGGGGCTCGACTCATGAGTTCGAGCGAATTCTGGTTCTGGCCTATCTCCAAACTGGCGGCCGCCTACCGAGCACGGAGCCTGTCGCCGGTCGAAGTGACCGAGGCGATGCTCGGCCGCATTGAGAACCTGAATCCCGCGCTCAACGCTTTTATCGAGCTGACCTCGGAACGAGCACGAGTGGCGGCCCGCCGGGCCGAGGAGGAACTGGCGCGCCACGTGGATCGCGGTCCTCTACAGGGCGTGCCGGTGGCCGTGAAGGATCTGTTCTTCATGCGTGGCGTGCATGCGCGGGCCGGCAGCCGGTTGTATCGCGACTTCATCCCCGACTTCGACGCCACCGCGGTGGAGAGGCTGGAAGCCGCCGGCGCGGTCATCCTGGGCCGCGCGCACATGCACGAGCTGGCCTTCGGCGTCACCAACGTCAACCCGCATTACGGCAACTGTCACAATCCGTGGGACCTTGCATGCGTGCCGGGAGGCTCGAGCGGCGGGTCCGCCACGGCTGTGGCCGCCGGGCTCGCGTACGCCGCCCTGGGCACCGATACGGGCGGCTCCATTCGCATCCCGGCCTCGTTCTGCGGCGTGACCGGGTTCAAACCGACCTACGGCCGCATCAGCCGCCACGGCGTGATCCCGCTCTCCTGGCAACTGGACCACGTGGGCACGTTCGCACGGTCGGCGGAGGACGCCGCCATCGCCGCGCAAGCCCTGGCGGGCGGCGATCCGATGGATGCCAGCTGCCTGGTTGGCCCGGCGCCGCTATGGGCCGAGCAGATCGATGCGCGGCCTCATGGTTGGAATCTCGGCGTGGTCGGCCCGCCGCTGGTTTCGCGCCTCGATCCGGAAGTCTCCGACGCGATGGACCAGGCCGTGCTCGTGCTCCGGCAAGCCGGCATGGTCGTTGAGCAAGTAGAAATCCCCGACGCCATTGAAGCCGGAGAACTGGCGCACGTGCAGGTGCAGGTGGAAGGCGCCGCGGTCCTCGATCAAGGCTACCGGAAGGATCCCACGCAATTCGGCGATGACGTGCGCGCGCAAATCGAGCAGGGCCACTTCGTGAGCGCAGTGGATTACTTGCACGTCATGCGATACCGCCGCGTTTTCCAGCGGCGGCTGGACCGTATGTTCGACAGCTACCGCGCGCTGCTTCTCCCCGCGACGCCGATGCCCGCGCCCGCGATCCGGGATTCGACGGTCACCATCGGCGGCGTCGAAGAAAGCGTGGGCATGGCTGCCACGCGCCTGGTCCGGCAGTTCAACTTCGCCGGCGTGCCTGTGCTCACAGTGCCCTGCGGTTTTTCGAGCCGGGGCTTGCCCATCGGCATGCAAATCGTGACGCGCGCCGGCGACGAGCTTTCAGGCCTTCAGCTCGGGCATCTCTACCAGGAACTCACCGGCTTCCACCGGGCAACTCCGGAATTATGATTCTCTGAGGAGGCACTCATGCGGATTACGCGCAGATCGCTGGTGGCGGCAGGGCTTGTGCTACCATCCCTGGCAGCCGGCAAGACCGGCGGCTTGAAACTTGGCGTGACGGACTGGAACCTGCGGTTGCGCGGCAAGGTGGAAGCGCTCGCGCTGGGGGCCCGGATCGGCTTCGAGGGCGTCGAACTGAGCTTGGTGCCGGCAGCGGACGGCGCCAGACTCGAGTTGGAAGACAACGCTCTTCTGGAGCGTTACGCTTCCGAGAGCAAGCGTCTTGGAATCGCCATCGCCGGAACCGCACTCACCGAGTGCAACCGGGTGTGCATGGCGAGCGAGAAACGCGCCCAGCAGTGGCTCGCAGTGGCCATCCCCATCACGGCGCGGTTGAAGGCTCGAGTGATCCTGATCCCGTTCTTCAGCCAGTGCGAGTTGAAGCAGCCTTCGCAGATCGACTCGGTGGTGAGCATCCTCAAGGAGCATGCGCCGGCCGCCGAACGCGCCGGCGTGAAGCTGGGCCTGGAGAATTATCTTTCTGCCAGAGAGAATGTGAAGATCATGGATCGCGTGGGCTCCCGGGCGGTTATGGTGTATTACGACCTGAAAAACGCTTTCGACGCCGGCCACGATCCCTACGAGGAATTGCGATGGCTCACCGCGAAGCGCATCTGCCAGATCCACCTAAAGGACAAGGCTTACCTCGGCCAGGGGGTGATCGACTACGTCAAAGGCATGAAGATCATCCAGGAAATCGGCTACCGCGGTTTCGCCAATCTGGAAACCACGTCGCCTTCGGGCAGCGTGGAAAACGACATGCGCCGCAATTTGGACCACATCCGCGGGCTTCTGAGCTAACTACTTGCCGCGGACGCGGCGCCAGAGTCCGGAGAAGAAGTCCCCCACCCGCGTGAAGAGGCCCTTCTCTTTAGGGGCTTGCTCGGGACCGGACATCCCGGAGGCCGAGGGCACGGCCATTTCCTCCGGCTCCGGCTTGTAGGGCACCTTCGAAACCAGCGCCACGCGATAGCCCTGGAAGGCATAGGTTCGCTTCTCGGGCTGGCCGTCCTGGTTGTCGATGATGACGGAGAAGCCCGGCGAGTCGTAGGAGCCCTTGCGCGAACCGACCGTCACTGTGTGAACCTCCACGGGGAAATAGCCCGTGACGTTGCGCTCGATGTAAGCCGTCTCGTAGCGGTGACGCCGGAGGCTCCACACGAAGACGCGGAAACTGTCGAATTCGTAGCGCTCACCGCCCTTGGCGATCGTCGTCCAAAGCCAGTTCTGTTTGACGGCATCGCCGTCGCGGACTTCGCCGAGAGAGAAGTACGAGGTGATGCGGTGTCCTTCCGCATACTGCGCGACTTCATCCGGGATGGCCATGCGCAGGTTGCGGGTGAGCACCCATCCGGCGCGGCCATCCTTGTCGCGCACCAGGCTCCAGTCCTCCATGGCCACTGCGGGTGCCGGCTTCGTCCCCGACTTAGTCTCCGGCTCAGGCGGCACCGGCGGGAGATGAGTTTTCGACAGCTCTATCCAATTCGCTGGAGGAGGAGGCGGCGTGGGCATGGGAGGAGGAGGCAGTTTCCCGCCCGATTTGCGGCGCGGCGCCGTGGGCTTGCCAGTCCTCCTCGGCGGCGCCGGCGGCTTCTGTAATTCCTCCCCAGGCGGTCTGGTGCCGGTGCGGGGTGTCAGGCGGTGCCCAACCACATCTACGAAATCGCCTTCTTTCAACTGATAGAAACTCGGTGACAAGCGGTGCGCTTCGGTGTGCATGTTGAGCACATCGAAAACGGTGGCCTTTCCGTGGCTGGCCAGTTTCCTGGCGCGCTCGGACAACTGGCGCAGATCCGCCATCTGAGCCGGACTCAGCACTTGACGGTTGTCGGTCCAGCCTTCCTGGCCGTGCGGCGCGCGCACCAGCAGGAAACGGCGCCGGCGCTGTAAGATCTCCAGGCGCTCGCCGTGCTTCACGGTGGCCACGGTCTTCGACCGCAGGGAAATTTCCTCGCGCAGGTTGAGAGTAGCGGGTCCCACGAACGCTTCGCCAATGACAGGCGCGCGCCCCGGCCCGGACCGGCACCCCACCGCCACAAACGCCAGCAAACACAGTAGCACGGGGGCAGCACACTCGAACACCCTTTTCGCTCGCAGCCAGTCGGGGATCGAGTGTACTGTTCCGCCTTTAATCTTCAGCGGCACCGAGCGTCACCTTCACCTTCACAATGCGGTTGCCACGGAAGATCGTGAGCTCCAGTGTGTCCCCGGCCTGCTTGCGCCGCATTACCCTGCCGAGGTCGTCTCCGCTTTCCGTCGCCGTGCCGTCGGCGGCCATGATCAGGTCGCCGCCGATTGGAATCTCCAGGTTCCCAACAACGACTGCGCTGGTAGCCCCGCGCAACCCGGCTTTTTCCGCCGGTGAACCGCGCTCCACACGAATGATGAGCAGGCCGCCGTCGGGGGGCAGGTTGACGGCATCCGCCAGGTCTCCCGAAACCGGATAGAAACGAACGCCCAGGTAGGGGCGGGCGTGGCGGCGGCCGGCCTTAAACTGTTCGAGCATCGCCTTGGCCTTGTTGATGGGCATGGCGAAGCCGATCCCGATGTTACCGCCGGGCCCGTAGATGGCCGTGTTGATGCCGATTACGTTACCCTGGCTGTCGAGCAGGGGGCCGCCGCTGTTGCCGGGGTTGATGGCCGCGTCGGTCTGAATCATCCCTTCGAGTTCGCGCCCGTTCTCGTCCTGGATAGTGCGGCCCAATGAGCTGACGATGCCCGTGGTGAGCGTGCCCTCCAGTCCGAACGGATTCCCGATGGCCAGCACCTTCTGCCCCACCTTGAGGCCGTTCGAATCGCCCAGCGCCAGATGCACAAGCTGCTTTTTCGGAGTTATCTTGATGAGCGCGAGATCGTTGTTGGCGTCCTTGTCGAGAATCTCGGCCGTGTAACGGCTCTTGTCGGGCATGGTCACCTGGATGCGCGGGGCACGGCCGCTCACCACGTGCGCGTTGGTCAGGATCAGGCCGTCATCACGAATGACGAAACCGGAACCGGTACCGCGCTCCGGCACGATCTGGAAGAACCAGTTCTGCCGCAGCACCTCGGTGACGATGTTCACCGTGGCGGAGTGCGCCTTGTTGTAAACCTCTATGTTGTTGACCTCGTCCGCACTCAAGCCCGCCGTATGCGCCACGTCGGGGCCCGACCACAGCGGGCCGGAAAGCACGAGAGACCGGAAGTAACGGAAAGGGCTGTAACGGGTAAGCGAAGTCAGGCAGATGAATATTCCCACCAGCGCCAACGCCAGCAACAGAGGACGACGATGTTTCATGGTTCGATGCTCCGCAACGACTCGTAAACTGCGCGCGCCCGGCGCAGCGTCTCTTCCTTCTCGCCGCTCGTGTCGATCACGTAATCGGCGTACGGCAACTTATCGCGCAACGGCATTTGCCGCTCCAGGCGGCGCCGCGCTTCGGCTTCACTGATCCCGTCCCGGGCCATGGCCCGCTGCACCTGCTGGGTCTCCGGGCAAACCGCCAGGATCAGCTTGTCGAATCTTTTGTAACTGCCGGTCTCGATGAGGATGGCGGCCTCCACCACGGCGATGCCCCGTGGGTCTTCCGCTTCGTATTGCCGCATGAGAGCTTCTTCGCGCGCGATCACCGCCGGATGCACGATGCTGTTCAGACGCGCCAACCGCCCCGGATCCCCGAAAACCAATGCGGCCAGCCGCCGCCGGTCGATCGAGCCGTCTGCTTTCAGAATACCGCGCCCGAACTCCCGAATCACGGCATGGTAGCACTCTCCTTGGGGGTCCAACACCTGGTGCCCGAGTTCATCCGCCCGGATCAGGCGGCAGCCCAAACCAGCCAGTTCCTGCGCCACGAAGCTCTTCCCGGATGCCAGCCCTCCGGTGAGGCCTACGCGGAGCATCCGGCGAGTCTCCGTTCGGCGCTCTCGATGGTGTTCACCATGAGCCAGGCGACCGTCAGCAGGCCCACTCCGCCCGGGACGGGCGTATAGGCGCCCGCCTTCTCGGCCACGGCGATGGGATCCACGTCGCCCACCAGCGTGCGCTTGGTGGGCCCGCGGAAAATCGCCTCCGCCTGCTCCTGGCTCTGCAGGCGATTCATCCCGACATCGATCACCGTCGCGCCCGGCTTGATGAAATCACCGGTGATAAAGGCCGGCCGGCCCATCGCCGCCACCAGGATATCGGCGCGCGCGCAGACCCCGGCCAGATCGGCGGTTTTCGAGTGGCACATGGTCACCGTGGCGTTTTCGTGGAGCAGGAGAAACGCCATCGGCTTGCCCACCAGGTCGCTGCGCCCCACCACGACGGCGTTCGTTCCGGAAATCGGGATCTCATATTGCTTTAATAGATACATCACGCCGGCGGGCGTGCAAGGCCGGGGCCCCGGACGGCCGGTCATCAAGTTACCCAGGTTGAGCGGGTGCAGCCCGTCAACGTCCTTATCGGGATCTATGGCCAAAAGCACTCGCTTCGAGTCGACGTGCTTGGGCAGAGGCATCTGCACGAGGATGCCGTCGATATCCTCGCGCCGGTTCAGGGACTCGACCAGCGCGATGATCTCTTCGGTGGTGGCGCTCTCCTCGGGCGTGTGCTTTTCGCTATGAATGCCCAACTCTTCGCAGAGCTTCACCTTATTGCGGACATATATCTCCGAGGCCGGATCGTGTCCGGCGAGGATCACTGCCAGGCCCGGCGCCCGCGACGCCGCCGTCAGTTTCGCGGCGCGCGGCAGGCACTCCGCAATGATCTGATCGCGCACCAATTTACCATCCAGAACTCGTGCCATTTCACTAGCAGGATAGCATCCGGCGCATGCCGCGCTTTTGACAACGCTTGCCGCCGTGCTAAGATTGAACTGTAGTTGGGAGGTCGTCTAACGGTAAGACTGCAGACTCTGGATCTGCCTATCGGGGTTCGAGTCCCTGCCTCCCAGCCAAATCAAATGGTGTGGCCCACTGATCCCTCGTATTACCTCCCCAGTCTCCGTTTTATCGAGAGCTAAACGAACTCCGGCATCTGGTGTTGGAAATTAAGCAAGTTTGGAAAGACATAGTCCAGGTCCGCTTGCGGCAGACCGAACCCGTTTGCCAGGGCGCTCGCGCACTGGTCGTTGGAAGTGCTGGGAACCCGCGTGCCACGAATCCCGGAATCGTCCGGACCCGATAGGGCAAGAGTGGGGAACGTGCCGTACAGGTTGCTTTCCTTCACAGCGCCACCCATGACGAGGGCGTGACTGTCCCATTCGTGAACTGCGCCTGCATGGTCCCCATCGCCGAATCCGTGGGTGCCGCATATCGAAACCCAGGACCCGCTTTTGATGGCCGTCGGTCCGCTGGCGCTGTTCGAAATACCGGTGATCCGGGGAACAGCGGGAACCTGTGCGATCAGAGCGGGGAAGACGGCAAGAAAGAGCAGTTCGCGCACAAACGCTCGTTTCATAGCATCTCCAGAGGTAGAGCCCGCGACTGAGTTCGCTTTCGCGGCAGCCTGGAGTATACGGCAAGGCGTGCGACCGGATACTGGTAGATTAGTTGGAGCAACCATGGTGCGAATCTTGCTTGCGGCCGTTGTATTCGCGGCAGCCTTCGGGCAGGTGAAGCCGGAACCCACGATCAGTACTTTCGAACGATCTGCAGGACCATTCGCCGTTGGTGGACACTCCTATCGGGTAACCGTCCAGGTCAAACAGTTGCCCGCTGGAAAGAACCCGGATCCCGATTTCCAGGAGACCGTTTCCGCCGTCCGGATACGCGACGAAGCGGGAAGGGCGATTTTCCAGCGGACCTTTCCGTATAAGGTGTCGGGCGACCGATTCGAGGAGACCACGGCTGTGCATTCAGAGATCCTCAAGGGCAGGAGCGGCTCGGGGTTGCTGCTGACCTATGGAGTCGTGCCCTCAACGCCGCTGGGCGGGCAGTCCTGGCAGGTCTTCGGAGTTGCCGGCGGGAAGCTCAGGGCTTTCGCCGGCCCGATCTCGACTGAAGGAGAGCTTGCGCGCCAAGCGTCCGGCACCCCGCCACACATGGCATGGGACGAGTCCCTGAAGGCCGATGTGCTGAATTTCCGGGTCTGGACTGGCAATTTTTTCATAATCGTCCCGCTTCGCGTGGATTGGACGATGGGCTCCATCAGGCCGGCCTACCGTTGCTGGAAAATCGCCGGACACGGGCTGGTTGAAGCGTGCCGATTTCGAGTCGAAGCCGAAAGGAGACCGGAAGGAGGTCTGACCTTCGTGCGGTTGTTTCCGCAAGCCGGCGAGAATGCCGGCATCCCTCTTCATGCGGTAATCAAAAAGGATTCTGCGGTCGAGTTCATCGAGGCGGAGGCAGCACTCCAGTGGGAGGAATCCGCGGAGGGAATCGGACTCGGCGTCTCAGAGGACGTCTGGCTTAAGGTGCGAATCGACGGCAAGGAAGGCTGGATTCATTCGCAGGAGGACTTCCAGGCAGTGGGCTTACCTCAAGCGGGGTGAGTAATGGCGGCCGCCAGCGCGAACGCGACGATCGTCATCCCCCGCAGTCCCAAGGCATCCAAGCCGGCAAGCAACTCAGTTTCGAGCCCTTCGGGATCGATGTCCACGGCGCATTGGATCTTCTCCTCGTCGGTGGCTCCGCCGTAACAAAGCTCGCAGGCCCCGAGGCTACCTTCGCGCGTCCACATGACCGGGCCGAAGGTCCGGCAGGTGATGGGACGTGCAGCATAGAGCTCACAGCAGCCGGTTTCCGTATCGAGCGCCGGACAGGGGACGTCGTCCATCGCCTCGGAAAAGGCGTCCTGCTCGCGTAGCATACCAGTGGCCGGGTCGCCGGGATAGTCCGGCGCGATCGCGGCGACGTACTCAGCCGCACGGCGGCGGACCCTCTCCGCGCGAGCCGGGTCGGCGACAGAAAGCGTCCTCAAGCCTTCGCGCAGCCGCAGCGCATCGAGTTGCGTGATCGCAAATGGTGCCTTGCAACATTCAATGCAACCCGGCCGGCACACGAGCCAATCGCCGCTGCGGCGCGACACCTCCGCCACGGCTTCGGCGATGCCTGCCAACAGCCTGCGATCACCGGCTTCGATCTGGATCAGGGACTGCATGGGCATGGTCCAATCGTCGCGCAACGGCCACCGCCGTACGGTCTCAGGCGTGCGGCAGAGCTCCAGTCGATCCAGGCCTGATTTTGCGTTCGCGTGCGGCCTGCCACGCATCGACCACCTCTCGCGGGAAGCCGGGGATCAGGCGCTCGATACGATCCAGGATTTCCTTCACCACCTCGGGACGTTCGGGAGCGACGTCGTAGCTTTCGTCGGGGTCCAGTTCGAGGTCGTACAACTCGGGTGGGACGAGCGGCAGATTCACACGGCCGCCGGCGGGCGCGGGACTGTACGCAAACGTATTGTAGCGCGCTACGTGCAGCTTCCAGCGGCCCCAGCGCGCGCACTGCAGGTTCCAGTTGTCAAAATAAAGCAGCGCTTCACGCTCCAGTTGCTTCGTCTTGCCGGTGAGCAGCGGCCAGATGTCCATGCCGTCCAGCGGATTCGCCGGCAGCGCGGCCCCGCACAGCTTAGCCACCGTGGGGAGGATGTCCATGGTCGTCGCCACTCCGTCCAGAACCTGCCCACGCGGGATGCGGCCCGGGAAGCGCGCGATGAACGGCTCGCGCACCCCGCCCTCATAAGTCGAACCCTTTCGCCCGCGCAATCGCCCCGGACTGCCCAGGAACCACGGACCGTTGTCGGAAGAGAACATGACCAGCGTGTTATTGTCCAGGCCGTTCTTCTTCAGCGCGGCCAGCACTTCGCCTACGCTCCAGTCCATCTCCGCGATCACGTCGCCGTAAATGCCCGAAGGAGACTTGCCGCGGAACCGTGGCGAGGCCGCCAGCGGGATGTGCGGGTACGTGTGCGGCATGTAAAGGAAGAATGGCGAGCCTTTCGACCGCTCGATGAAGTGCACGGCCTGCTCGGTATAGCGCGGGGTGAGGGTTTCGAGCGTGGCTTCCGCTTCGACCACTTCGGTGTTGTGGAGCAAAGGCCGGGGCCTCATATCGTTGCTGTAAGGAATGCCGAAGTACTCGTCGAAGCCGCGGTTGGTGGGCAGGAAGCGCGCAAGGTGTCCCAGGTGCCACTTGCCCACGCACATGGTCCGGTATCCGCGTGGTTTTAACACCTGCGCGATGGTTGTCTCGGAATCGGGGAGCCCCACGGTGTCGGTGGGAAACAGAACCCGGGGCACACCGGCGCGCGTTGGGTAGCGGCCCGTCAATAATGCGGCGCGAGAGGGGGAACAGACCGGGTTGGCCGAGTAAAACTGCGTGAAGCGCACCCCTTCGGCTGCCATGCGATCCAAGTTCGGCGTGCTCAACCGGGATCCGTAGCAGGCCAGGTCACCGTATCCCAAATCGTCTGCGTAGATCATTACCACGTTGGGCGGCGGCGGAGGTGCGGCAACGGCTGCGGCCGCGCCGAACGCCGTCGTCAGAAACTCGCGTCTATCAAGGGATGCTGCCATGCCACCACTCGCTTTCCGGCTTCGGACTGGACGCCAAAGTCATGATTATTTTACTCTGGGAAAGATTGTTCGGCTGAGAGATTGCCATGTCCCCCTGCACCTGTGGTACACCATAGGTTTGGTTGGGCGTGGCACCCTACTTGCGGCCAGCCACGATCGTCGCTAGAATCAATGAGTTTGTGAATTTGAGTGGAGGAATCATGTCTGTTGAGCAGAAAGTGAAACAGATCATCGTTGAGCAGTTGGGAGTAGACGAAGCCCAGGTGGACAGCACGGCTTCGTTCGTGGACGACTTGGGCGCGGACTCCCTCGACATCGTGGAATTGGTCATGGCGTTCGAAGAGGCCTTCGAGTTGGACATCCCGGACGAGGATGCCGAAAAGATCACCACGGTGAAGGACGCAGTCGACTATATTGAAGCCAAGCAGGCGAAGAAGTAAGCGGCGCCTGCCCGCTTCGATGCATACCAGGAGTGTTAACCTTGCCGCGTAGAGTCGTCGTCACGGGTGTCGGTATGGTATCTTCGCTTGCCACCGGCACCGAAGCAACCTGGCAGGCGGTGCTCGCCGCTCGCTCGGGGATCTCCCGCATTACCGCCTTCGACACTACGGGATTTCCGACCAAGATCGCCGGTGAGGTTCGTGACTTCGATCCAACGAAGTTCATGGAGAAAAAGGAAGTCCGCCGGCTAGGCCGTTTCATCCAGTTCGCCGTGGCGGCTTCCGACTTCGCTCTAAGCGATTCAGGATTAAAGATTACGCCGGAATGCGCCGACCGCGCGGGTGTATACATTGGAAGCGGCATCGGAGGCTTCGAGGTTATCGAGCGCGAGCACAAAGTGTTGCTGGAGCGCGGGCCGGAGCGCGTAAGCCCGTTCTTCATCCCGGCGACGATCATCAATCTGGCCTCGGGTTACGTGTCGATCAGGACCGGAGCGAAGGGTCCGAATTCGGCTACCGCCACGGCCTGCACGACGAGCAGCCACTCGATCGGCGATTCGTTCAGGATCATCCAGCGCGGCGACGCCGACGTCATGATCTGCGGCGGCGCCGAAGCATGCATCTGCCCCATGGGCATCGCCGGGTTCTCCGCCATGCGCGCTCTTTCGACGCGCAATGACGAGCCGGAGCGGGCCTCCCGTCCTTGGGACAAGGAGCGCGACGGTTTCGTGGTGGGCGAGGGTTCAGGCGTGCTGATCCTCGAGGAACTGGAATTTGCGCGCGCTCGCGGCGCCAGGATTCTGGCCGAGGTAGCCGGCTACGGCATGAGCGGGGACGCTTTCCACATCACCGCGCCTTCGGAAGACGCCGACGGCGCGTACCGGGTGATGCGCGTAGCCCTTCACGACGCCGGAATCCGGCCCGAACAGGTGGATTACATCAACGCGCACGGCACGTCCACGGACGTGGGCGACCGTATCGAAACGCTCGCCATCAAGCGCACCTTCGGCGAGCACGCTTACAAGCTGGCGGTCAGCTCCACCAAGTCCATGATAGGCCACCTGCTGGGCGGCGCCGGCGGCATCGAGGCGGGCTTCAGCGTGCTGGCCATCCGTGACCAGATCGCGCCTCCCACCATCAATTACGAAGTGCCGGATCCGGAGTGCGATCTCGATTACGTACCTAATAAGGCGCGGCCTATGCGCATCGAATACGCGCTGTCGAACTCGTTCGGTTTCGGCGGCACCAACGGCTGCCTGATTTTCAAGCGCTTCACAGGATGAGTGCGGACGCGCGCCGCACCGCAGTCTGGCGCGCGGTATAATGAAGTTTGGCACGTGGTTGGGAAAGTAAGTCCGTGGCATCCCAGATAGAAACCTCCGAATCAGAACAACGCTCCCCGTCAAAGAAGAAAGGCCCGAGTCCAGAAGAACTCGCCAGGATTCGCCAGCGCGAAAACCTCGAGCTCTCCAAGACGCGTGTTTTACACGACTTGGAGCACGCTCAGAATCCGCGCTATGAAAAAGTCTTGCGCGCGGCACTGGCGCATTTGGACAGCGAGCTAAAGCATCTTTGTTGATCGCGCGGCGCGCATCGGGGCAGGTTCTGGAGCGGCGAGGGCGGTCTATCCTTCGAGTTTGACGGCGCCGTTGCCCCAGACCGTCTGCCGGCCGACGCCGGTCCACTCGGCAGCTCTTAGTATGGGCAGGAATTCGCCCATCTCCCCTATGTATGTGGCAAACCCGGTGAATCCTCCCACTGGGTGACGCTGCCCGGTGCCTTTGGACAACCTCTCGACGGAAGTATGTCGCACATCGCACGCGGTCATCCGGACCTGCGCCGCCCGCTCTCCCATCCCGGTGAAATCAATCTCGAGGGGACCGTTCCCGTAAGCGGCGCGTAGTGCGCTTACGCGGTCCCGGGCTCGCGCGAACAACACGGAAAACTCGGGGCGGACGGCGATCTGCGCGCCGCTCTTGAGTTCGGTCGGCGTGAGGAAGCGGACACGCAACTCGGACATGGACGCGGGCGGCGGGTTCAGGCAAATGGAGACCCGTTTCACGGCGGCTTCGCGCAGTTCCGCCCGGGCCCACCGGGTAAAAGCGCTCTTCACCTCATCGACAACTTCGCTCCCCGGTAGAAACAGGTGCACGTCAACGTAGAACGGCTCCCCCCGATCGACAGTCACACCGTCCAGGTGCGCGGCACGCAGCACAAACGGCCGCGGCGCATCCCTGAAACCACTGGGGCCGGATTCGTTACGGGGAGCGAATAGCCTCCGATAGGCGGGCGTCGCGAACAGCGACGCCCCGAGAAAACCGCGAATCCCATTCGCCGGCATGCCTTGCGCGAAATAGAGCGGTCCCCGGCTGGTGAAGTGGAGCCGGCAGACTGTCACCTCGAACGTGGGCTCGCCGGATGCCTGCATACCAAAAGCTCAGCTTAGCGCCAGATCAGGCGCCATGCTGGCCGACGATGGCGGCGCGGCATGCGTTAAGCGCCATCAACGGGAAGTAATCCCGGTAAAGGTGATATTGCAGATAGAAAACGTTCGGGAAGCCGGTACCCGTGAAGAGCGTCTCATCCCACGTGCCGTCGGCCTTCTGGGTCGTAACCAGGTACTCGATGCCGCGGCGCACGACGCTCGACGAAGTGTCACCCGCGGCCAGCAACCCGAGCAGGGCCCAGGCGGTCTGCGAGGGGGTGCTGGGCGCGGCCACGAAGCGGTTGACCCGGTATCCGGTCGCGCTCTCGCCCCACCCTCCGTCCGCGTTTTGCACGCTGCGCAACCATTCGGCAGCTTTCTGCATCGCAGGGCGCGCCGCCGAGGTACGCGCATACCGCAAGCCGCGCAGGGCGAGGAACGTTCCGTAAACGTAGTTCACGCCCCAGCGCCCGTACCAGCTTCCGTCGTCCTCCTGGTGGTTGAGCAGCCACTCGACGCCCCGCTTGATCGCCGGGTGCGTGGCGTCGAATCCACGCCGCGCCAGTGATTCAATCACACGGCCCGTGATGTCCGGGCAGGATGGATCGAGCATCGCGTTGTGATCTGCGAACGGCACGCTGTTCAGAATGTCCCAGTTGCAATCGACATCGAAAGCGGCCCATCCGCCATCGCTCGATTGCATGCCCAACAGCCAGTTGATGGCTCGTTTTTCGACCCGCTCCTGTCGCGCCGGATCGCTCGCCTTGGCGTGCAGCAGCGCCAGCAGCACCATGGCCGTGTCGTCGATATCCGGATAGTACTCGTTGGCGAACTCGAAAGCCCAGCCGCTCGGCTCCAGGTCCGGCCGCTTCACGCTCCAATCGCCGCGGTGCCGCACCTCCTTGGCCAGCAGCCAATCGGCCGTGCGCGTGAGCTCCGCCGGATCGGCCAGTCCCGCTTCTCCCAGCGCGAACGCCGCGATGGCCGTATCCCACACCGGCGAAACGCAAGGCTGGAATTGGAACCGGTCTTCCGTCTCGATGATGAGATCTTCGAACTGGCGGGTGGCGTCCATCAGGTCGGGATGATCATCCGGATACCCGAGCGAATGCATCGCCATGATCGTGTACATCATCCCGGGATAGATCGCGCCGAGTCCCTCGGTGTAACGCGTGCGGTCCAGTATCCAATGTTCGGCTTCTCGAATGGCCGCGCTGCGCACGTTCTTCAAGCCGCGGCGCTCCCACAGCTTCAGCGCACGGTCCAGATGGCGGAACAGGGTCGCCATCCCCTTGCGATTCACCAGGGTCAGCTTCTTGTGCGGATCGTAGAGTTCCTCGATCGTGATTCCGTTCGGGGGCAGGCGGTGCGGCCCGATGGCCTGCACGATGGCCAGCGGCACGATGATAGTGCGCGTCCAGGCTGACATTTCATAAAGGATGTCCAGCGGAACCAGCACAATCTCCGGCGGAACGGTCGGCGTGTATTTACGGGGGAAAAGACCCACCAGGCTGAAATTGATCTTCGTGTAGCTGTTGGCCGCCTGCAGGCCGCCCAAGGCCAGCACACGCTCCCGGGCGCGACGCATATAATCGGCTTCCGGCGAGTGGCCGCAGACCTTCAGCATCGTGTACGCGCGCGCGGTGATGTTTACTTCCGCTCCGCCCCCGGCGAAGGTCTCCCAGCCGCCATCGGGAAGCTGCCGTTCCAGGATCGACCGGCAGGCCTTGTCGATGCGCCGTCGCGAGGGCGGATTCCATCCGTCACCTTCCGGTGGATATAACCACAGCTGCAGCAGGATGTAGTCCGTTTCGAGGGTCGCATCGGCGGTCAATTCGGCGCACCAGTGGCCGTCCTCATGACGCATGCCGAGCAGAGCCTTGGCCGAGTCGCGCAGGGCGCTGTCGATGCTCGCCAGCCGCTGTTCCCGCGACTCGGAAGTCTCAATCCGCCGCCGGCGCGGCCCCGCCGGTTGAATCAATTGAAATCCGCCCATATGCACTCCGAAACTACTAGGTTATCAACTTCACCCGAAGCGCCGGCTTACGCCGCGGCCAGCTTTTTGCGCAGGCGCATACGCGTTTCAACGAAGAAATCGTGCTCGGCGGCGTCGAACCACAGCTCGTTGAGCAGCTCGACGCAGGGGGCAAAGCCCGTGGGCGCAAGCGCGGCACGGTGCCGGCGTTTGGCCTCGCGCCAGGCCTCGCTTTGCCCTAACCACTCGCCGAGCCATGCGTTGATAGCTGCCTTGTCGATGGGTGCCAGAAGCAGCCTGCGTCCCTCGTGCTGTGCCAGCGCGAAGCGGCATTTCACCGAAATCGAATGCGCGCACATAGCCAGCAGATCGAGCTGCCGGCGCCCGCGCGTGCATCCGGGGCCGAGCCGCGCCAGAATCTCCTCGGCCTTCCCGCTCTTGGAGAGGGCCGCGCGAAGTTGTTCCAACACTTCCGGTTCCCAACACTTCTGGTTCTTGTAGAATTGCCGCAAAAACCCCACAAACAAGGTCGCCGCGTCCTGCGGCCGGTGCTCCGGCGTGGTGTAGTGCAGCCACTTCTCACCGAACCGGAAGCCCCTATTGTCGTAACGGTTGATGTTGATGGGCTGATGTGCCAGCACCGGCTCTCCATAGGGCAAGACCTTGTTGCTCAACAGGTCGTAAACGTAGACGAGCGACGCGTCGTCGCACCCGAAAGCGGCCTTCGCATAACGCCTGTTGAAATCGTCGCGCCGCGCATCGGTGTTCCAGCACATCTCGGCCGCCCATGCGAAGCCGTAGTGGCAGTTCTCGTACGGACTACCCTTGATCCAGTTGGTGACCATCATTTCGGTGCAGCCATCCTGGTGCGCGCGGCGTATCAGCGTTTCGATTCCTTCCAGCGCTGTCGGGTAATAGATGGACATCTCCGAATAACCGCCATAGCGCACCGCAGGGGCCGCCACCACGTCGAAGCCCTGCGCGCGGAACTTATCGACCGCATACTTCCGAGGCCAGGTTGGCAGATGGTAGTTCCAGTACACGATCTTGAGGTGCTTGGGCAACGCATCGACCGCCTCCGGGTGGTGTTCGAGCATGTCGCTCCACACCATCGGCCGCAGGCCCACCGCCTTGAGCCGGTCCGCCAGCGTGCCTATATAATCCACGTATACCTTCGACACGCCCTGCTTTTCGGCTTTGGTTCGGCAACGGTCGCACTGTCCCAGCAGGTAGCTTTCATCGCCGCCCATGTGCCACTGGCGCAGGCCAGGGAACAGTTCGCGGTAGTCCTCCACGAACTGCATGTAAAGATCAGTCAGGCGCGGGTGCGTGGGGCAGTATTGCTGCGAGCAGCCGGGCACCTCCCGATACTCCGCGTATTCGTCGTGCATCAGCACGTTGTAAGCGTGCCCCAGGCACTGCACCAGCGGGACGATCTCCATGCGATGCTTGCCGGCGCGCTCGCGGATGCGTTCGACCTGTGCCCGCGTGAAAGCCAGCTTGCAGCTCACCAGCGGGTTGCGCCGGAACGGAAACAACGATTCCAATTCGAGCAGCAGCGCGTTGTACTTGAGCGCGGCCAGTTCGTCGATGTGCGCCAGCAGCGCTTCGAAATTGGGCGTGTTGTAAGCGAGATTCTCGCGCACCAGGTGATAGCAGATGTGCGCGGCGCGGAAGGCCACGTCCGGCGCGTCCTCGATTTCGCAGCATGGCATGGGCCCGTCGGCGGAGAGTTGCGCCAGCGTCCGCATACCTGCTGTCAGAGCCACTTGGCTGCGTCCGGCAAGCACCACGTCTTTCTCCGAAACCACCAGGCGATAGGCTTCCGCGGACTCCGCCACCGCGAGCTTCGGGTCAATCACCACACGCGGTCGAGCATCTCCGGCACAGGTCCCGCCCGTGAGCCGCAGTTTCTTCGGCTGAGGAATTAACGCGGGCGTGCCCGCCGATACGTTACCAGGCGCGACAGACGCGGCGAGCAGTCTCACAAACAATTGCCGGCTGATTTCATCCATGATCTTTCGAGGATAGTACAGTAGAATAGATGCGCCGTTCACTTTGCCTGCTCATGCTCGCTCTGTCCGCCATCGCGTGCGGCAAGAATGTTCAAGTTGTGACGTTCAGCGCCGACGTGACGCCTCCGCTCGGCTGCCCGCTCGAAATGGGCGTTATCGAGCCGGCGCGTGAGATCGTGGCTCCCCTGAGCGCGCGCGGCATCGTGATCATCGGCGCAGGAAAGCCCCTGGTGCTCGCGGCGGTGGACTGGATCGGCGTCGCCAACTCGGGCCACGAACAGTGGCGCAAGGCGCTGGCTGAAGCCGCCCACACCACGCCGGACCGCGTCACCGTGCACACGCTGCATCCGCACGACACGCCGGGCTACGACCCCGATGCAGAGCGCCTGCTGGCGGGCCAGGGTCTTGCAGGACGCATCTACGATATAGCCTTTGCCGGACAGGCGCTTGAGCGCGTTGCCCGCGCCCTCGCCGGGGCCATGGCCCGGCCACAGCCGGTGACGCACATTTCGCTCGGCCAGGCCCGGGTTCAACAGGTGGCATCGAACCGGCGTATTCTCGGACCTGACGGAAAGGTGAAGTACGTCCGCTACAGCAGTTGCCGCGATCCCAAGGTGCGCGCCGAACCGGAAGGAGTCATCGACCCGCTGGTGCGCTCCATCGGCTTTTGGGATCAGGATCGTCCGGTCGCGGTCCTCACTTACTATGCGACGCATCCGCAAAGTTACTACGGCAAAGGCGGTGTGAACCCGGACTTCGTGGGCATGGCTCGCGCGTCCCGCGAACAAGCCGTCCCCGCCGCCATGCACATCCATTTCGACGGCGCGGGCGGCAACGTGGCCGCGGGCAAGTACAACGACGGTTCGCCAGCCATGCGTCCCGTGCTGGCCGGGCGCCTCGCGGAAGGCATGCGCAAAGCCTGGGAGTCGAGCGTGAAGCATCCGCTCGACGCGCGCGATATCGGCTGGCGCACCGTGAACGTGGTTCTACCACCCGCCGAAAGGCTCCGAGACCGGGCGGCCATCGAGAAGGCGCTCACGGACTCGAACTCCGACATGCGCACGCGCCTGCGTGCCGCGCGCGAGCTGGCCTGGCTCGGCTGCGGTCACCGGGCCGAACTGAGCTGCCTGCGCC